>Ga0182030_10001781_pt1 | contig 44940 bp, 39 predicted proteins | sample 812S3MmetaG_FD_121299 | JGI IMG/M metagenome (GOLD analysis project Ga0182030, IMG submission 121299) | Permafrost microbial communities from Stordalen Mire, Sweden - 812S3M metaG (Illumina Assembly) | ecosystem: Environmental > Terrestrial > Soil > Wetlands > Permafrost | place: Sweden...
CACCGGCCGTGTTTCCGATGGGCCGCACACGCCAGCTCACCTCGTGATCGTGGATCGAGTGGACAGCGGGAGTTTCGATGCGGATGCCAGGCGGAGCTTCAAGTGTGGCCGCGCCGTCGAGCCGGGCCGTAATCACGGAGGGCTCGCCCGGCTGGAGGGGCGCGTGTCCGTAGATGGCATCGAGCTGCGGAAGGAGGGCGATAAAAACGGCCGCCAGGATCACGCACGGCAGCAGAATCAGCCGGAGCAGCCGCAGATTCTCGCGAAGCAGATCGAACTGCGCACGGAGTACCAGCGATGGTGTGTCGAGGAACAACCGAAACTCCATGAGATGCGCGATCATGCGGTTCATCGAGGCACGAACGGCCGCGCGGTCGGAGAAACGGCGGAGCGTCAGGGTTGCGACGAAGCCAAAAATCATGCTGACGGGAATGAGCGTCCAGGTCATCGGTAGACCGAATGGCCTTCCATGCCAGGGTTCGGTGCGATGCCGAAGAGCGCCAGCAGCGATACGGGAAGATCTTTGATCCGCGGATTCACCGGATGAATCTTTCGCGTCGTGAAAAGAACACCGGGAACATCGGTGGCGTTGATGCAGTGGTCGGCGATCCAGGCGTCCGTATTGTCACTGAACGTGACCTCACCCGCGCCGCCGTTTGCCGTCTGCCAGGAGACGCGATAGCCCGGCGCGTAGCCAACGATCAGGTCCGGCGCGTGGTCCGCATTCGGCCCGGTGACCTGAGTTTCGACGACCGTTTCGATGGGCGCGCGGCCGTTCGCAGGGTCGCGCAACGCGAGAAGTCCCGCGCGAATTCGGGCGATGAGAGCCCGGTGCTCGGCGCCTCCGCCTCTCACGTAAAGCGCATTGAGACCCAGAGCGTAGGCATTCGTGCGGAGTAAACCCTCTTGCTGAAGCCAGTGGTTCAGGTCGACGGCGCGATCGAATGAAGTGAATCCGTGGTCCGACATCACCATCAGCTCCGCCGAGGGCCTGCGGCGGACGACCTCGCCGATGGCCGAATCGACGGCGCGGTAAACCTTCAGCAGGTCGTCGTCGTGCTGACCCCATAGCATGTGCGAATTCTGATCCACGGAAGAGAAGTAGAAGAAGAGGAGGCCTTCGCTGAAACGATCCAGCGAGTCGTTGAGAAGTCTCCGTTCGTCGTCCAGCACCAGACGGGTCTGCGCGAGAAACTGCGGCAGGTCGAACACGCCCTGTCGCATGGCCGAAGTATCTTCCGGAATGCCCAGCGTGTAGAAGCGTCCGATGCGGGCAGCAATATCGCGGCTCTGGTGCGCCGGCTGCGAAATCGGGAGGTCCGGCGATGCGGGATCGACATTCACCGGCGAGACATAAACCTCGAACCTCGGATGCAGTTGCTTCGCGAATACGCGGACTATTCCGTGGGCAGACACCAGATGGGGAATCAAAGGGAACTCGACGGGCATCCATTCGGACCACTGACCTTCCCGCACAATGGCTACTGAATCGCCGATCGTCAAGCGCGCGAATGGCTGCGCGGGATCGACATCCACGAGCAAATCCGCCGTCGTGGCGCGACGGTCACGGCGCAGTGAATTCGGCGGGCCCTCGATGCGAAGCGCGGCGCGCCCCTCGACCACATTGGCACGGTAGATTTCGCCCCCGCTGACACTCCGCGGCGGGTCGCCGGGATCGTCGGTGTAGTAACTGAACGTCCCTTCTGTGCCCTGCAGATCAGGCACGCCCATGCCGGCAAGCGCTTCGCCTGACGCAACCGGCGGATAGTTCACCGGCATACGAATCATTGTCGCCGGGATGCCGTGTTCCTCCAGCGTCTGCCAGAAGGCCTTTCCTTTGCGCAACGAAACCACGCGGGAGCGCGAGAGCGGCAAATCGTATGGACCGATCGGGAAATGAAAGCGCGGCGGAATGGTGCCGGCCATCGAAAGATAGGTGCGCTGCGTCACCGGGTCGCGCTCCACAAAATCGAAAACGCCGTGCTGCGCCGGATCGAGACCGGTGATAAATGTCGACCAGGCCGACGGGCTCTGCGGCGGAGTTGTGGTCTCGAGACGCGAGAAACTGCCGCGATCGCGGAGCCGCGCGAGGTTGGGCAGATCGGACCAGTGGCGTTCGACAAAGCCCGGGTCCATGCCATCCACGCCGATGACGATAACCTGTTTTCCGCTCGCCCGTGGACGGGGATGTCCGCAGGAAGCCAGCGCGAGAAACAAAACGGGCCAGACGATTTCACGCAAAGCCGAAAATCCGCAGGATGGCCGGCGCCACGTCCTCTATAGCCTGGACGTTGGCATCGAGTTCGCGATTCGACAGGATCGTGCCCTGATCGGAACAGACAAAGAGTGTGGTGTACTTCCCCGTGTAGGGGAACAGCCGGCCGGCCATCCGGTCCAGTTCCTCCTCAACGCTGCGGATGGTGCACGCGAGCAACCCGCGCTTCTGGTGATCGAGGGCGCTGAAGAACAGCGCCTCCGTGGAGCCTGAGGACGCACCCAGCAGCCGCACGAGATACTTCGCGTAATAGTGAGGCTGGCTGGCCAACTCTCCGGCATCGCTGCGCCAAAGCCGCCGTCCCCTGAATCCCGCGGCTGGAAAATTTCCCGGAACCAGGAGAACCGTGCTGTCCACAGCGTGTTGGTCAAGGATCTTCCAGAAACCGGGGGTCGCCCATCCGCCCGGGGTCGCCGCCCGTAGTTTTCTGTATGAGCCTTCAGTGCGAAGCTTCGCCAGGTGCGGAAGCTTCCCCTCCGCCATCAGCTGCTCAGCGCGATCAGGGGCGAAACCTTCGACTCCCAGCAGTATCACGCGCGCGCGAGTCCTGCTTCCGCGCAGCAGGCGCACAATCGCCCGAAACGGCCACAGAAGCAGGGAAGCGATACCCGCGAGCAGCGACAACAGTATCGAAAAGAACGAGCCCAGGAACGCGAATCCGGCGCCGGGACCGACGTACGCGAACGGGAAGTGGATCACTGGATCAGCTGGTGCAGCCGCTCATCCCAGGGGCTGCCGACAAAAGGCTGCAGCTTCTCCCGAAACTCCTTCGTATACGGCGCGGCATCGTGCGTTTCGAACGCCTTACGATCCTTCCAGACGCCGACGACGGTGAAATGATTCGGGCGGCCATCCTGCTGCATCACTTCGAAGCGGACGCAGTCCTTTTCCTTCGTCGTTTCCGCCACCAGCTGCTTCAGCGCGGCCACGCCGGGGGTTACGCCGTTGGGCATCAGGTCGATGTGCGCGACCACATAAACCGGCCCCTGCTGGCCGTGCGCCAGACTCGCCGCCAACATTACACAGACCGCTGCAATCAGTCGCATGAGCCGATTGTATCTGAAACCGTTACCCGTAACCGTTACCGGGCCGGACGCGCCTAAGAATGGAATCCAGACGATACAATCTGAGTTAACCCCTGCATGTGGATTGTCAAATTAGCGCTGCGGCGGCCCTACACCTTCGTGATCATGGCGTTGCTGATCGTGATTTTGGGGGGTGTTTCCATTGTGACAATGCCGGTCGATATTTTCCCGTATATCGACATGCCGATTCTGAGCATTATTTATCAGTACAACGGACTTTCGCCGGAGGAGATGGCGAACCGCATCGTGACTGGCTTTGAGCGCGGCCTCACGACCAGTGTCAACGACATCGAACACATTGAAAGCCAGTCGTACAACGGAGTTTCGGTCATTCGCGTCTATTTTCATCCGAACGCCCGCATCGAAATCGCGCAGGCGCAGGTGGTGGCCAACGCGCAGTCGAATCTGCGCGGCAATCCGCCGGGAACGTTTCCGCCGAACATCCTGAAGTACGACGTTTCGAGCGTGCCGGTACTGCAACTCGGTATGAGCAGCCCGACGATGAGCGAATCGCAGCTGTTCGACTATGGCAATGCGTTCATCCGCACACAACTTGCGACCGTGCAGGGGGCAACCATACCGAACCCCTATGGCGGCAGGTTTCGTACGATTCTGGCCGATCTGGATCCGGATGCGATGTACGCGAAACAGGTCTCGGCGGCGGACGTTTCGAATGCCATGGCGCTGCAGAACCTGATTCTGCCGGCGGGCAACGCAAAGTTCGGCGACCGCGACTATCAGGTGAAACTCAACAGCAGTCCGCGCACGATCGAAGAGCTCAACAATATGCCGCTCAAGATCGTGAACGGCGCGCCGGTCTATATGAAAGACGTGGCGCAGATTCGCGACGGCTCGGCGATCCAGACGTCGATTGTACGGGTCGACGGCCAGCGCGGCGCGCTGATGGTGGTGATGCGCAACGGACGCGCGTCCACGCTGAAGGTTGTCGACGAGATCAAACAGGCGATTAAGAAGACGGTAATTCCCCAGGCGCCGCCGGATCTGCAACTGCGGCAACTGGCGGATCAGTCTCTGTTCGTGCGGGCATCGATTCAGGGCGTGCTGCGCGAAGCCGTGATCGCGGCATGTCTGACCGGCCTGATGATCCTGCTGTTCATCGGCAGCTGGCGCAGCACCATCATCGTCTGCATTTCGATTCCGCTCTCGATTCTGGTTTCGCTGATCGTGCTCGGCTTGACCGGGCAGACGATCAACGTAATGACGCTGGGCGGCCTCGCGCTCGCGGTCGGCATCCTCGTGGATGACGCGACGGTCGAAATCGAAAACACCCATCGCAACATGGCGATGAAGAAGCCGCTGGTCCGCGCAGTGCTGGACGGCGCGCAGCAGATCGCGGCGCCGGCATTCGTTTCGACGCTCTGTATCTGCGTGGTGTTTGTACCGGTGCTGCTGCTTACCGGCGCGGCGCGCTTCCTGTTTACGCCGCTTGCGATGGCGGTGGTTTACGCCATGCTGGCGTCCTACCTGCTCTCGCGTACGCTGATTCCGAACATGGTGCATTACATGCTGCGGCCGGAGATGAAGCTCTACATTCTGGGCCAGCACGGCGAGACCGCGGGCGGCTCTGGTTTGATCTGGCGGCTGCACTATGCGTTCAACCGGCAGTTTGAGCGCATGAAGAGCATGTATGTTTCACTGCTCGATCTCGCGCTGGAGCACAGGGTCGCAGTGCTGTGCGGGTTCGCGCTGTTCGCGGGCGGGTCGCTCGGGCTCATCCACTTCATCGGAAGCGATTTCTTCCCGACCGTGGATTCCGGGCAGCTGCGGCTGCATGCCCGGGCGCCGGTGGGCACGCGCCTCGAGCAGACCGAGGTGATCTTTTCGCAGATCGAAGACGAGATGCGTCGCGTGATCCCGCCGAGCGAACTCGGCACGGTAATCGACAATATCGGCATTCCGAACGGCGGATTCAATCTCGCATTTGGCGACAATCCCACGCTTGGTACCGGAGACGGCGAGATCCTGGCGTCGCTGAAGGAAAAGCGAACGGCGAGCACCGCAGAGTATCAGGACCGTCTGCGCAAGCGCTTCAGCCAGGTTTTCCCGGGAGTGGCCTTCTATTTCGAAGCCGCAAATATCACGAACCAGATTCTGAACTTCGGTCTGCCCTCGCCCATCGATGTGCAGATCGGCAGCCGCAACACGGAAGCGGGCTATGCGATGGCCGTCGCTCTGCAGCAAAAGATCGCACGCATTCCGGGCGCGGTGGATGTGCATGTGCACCAGGTGGTTGATTATCCGGAAATCCGCGTCAATGTGGATCGCAACAAAGCCGGACAGGTGGGTCTTTCGCAGAGCGATGTGGCCAACAGCCTGTTGATCTCGCTGAGCGGTACATCGCAGATCGCGCCCGCCCAGTGGCTCAACTGGAACACCGGCGTGCAGTATCAGATCGGCGCGCAGACGCCGCAGCGCAAGGTCGATTCGCTGGATGCTCTGATGCGCACGCCGATCGCGCCGCTGGGGAGATTTTCTGTGACGGCGGGCGAACCGGGCGCAGCCGGGGTGGGCGCCGCACCCAGCCAGACCACGCTCGCTTATGGAAATCCGGGCGCCAACGGTGATCCCACACAGCACCTTTCGAACGTTGCCACGACAACGCGCGGGGTGGCGCCGCAGATCGTGAATCACTATAACGTGCAGCCGGTTTTCGATGTCTACGCGAATGTCGACCGGCAGGATCTGGGTTCGGTCGGCGTGGCCGTGCAGAAGATCATGGACGACGCCGCGAAAAAAGCGCCGCGCGGGATGACGTTCGATCTGCGCGGTCAGATTGCCACGATGAAGGAATCGTTTTACCGCCTTGGTCTCGGCCTGGTTTTCGCGATCCTGCTGGTCTACTTCCTGATGGCGCTGAATTTTCAGTCGTGGCTTGACCCGTTCATCATTCTGACCGCCCTGCCCGGAGCTCTGGCGGGCATTCTCTGGATGCTGTTCGTGACTCAGACGACTTTCAGCGTGCCTTCGCTGATGGGCGCGATTATGTGCATTGGCGTCGCCACCGCGAACAGCATCCTGCTGGTGGTTTTCGCGAACGACCAGCGCCTCGAAGGAATGGACCAACGCGCCGCCGCGCTGGCCGCCGGCGAGACGCGCATCCGGCCGGTGCTGATGACGGCGACCGCTATGATCATCGGCATGCTGCCCATGGCGCTCGGATTTGGCGAAGGTGGCGAGCAGAATGCACCGCTGGGGCGGGCTGTAATCGGCGGCCTGATTCTGGCGACCGTCACGACGCTGTTCATCGTGCCGATCGTCTACAGCCTGCTGCGGAAGAAGCCCCCCGTGGACTTTGACAATAAACTGGAAGAGGAAGAGCGCGAAGACCTGAGCGCCTATTTGTCTGCGTGAGACAGGCCGGACCGAATCGAACAGAGCAGACAGACATCATGCAGACGCCGACGAACGACAGAACAGAAGAGCGCTTGCTCGCCGAGATCGAGGAACTCAAGCGCCAGCTGCATTCACAGCAGCCCGGAGGAAGACACCGGAAACCGGGCCGTCCGTCGGCGGCAACGCTGTGGATACTGGCGATCGTCGCGGTGGCGGTCCTGGCCGGGGCGTTTGTCGCAGGATATCTGCCACAGGTGAGCCGCCAGACCGCGCTGGCGAAAGAATCACGCGAAGACGTTACGGCGCTGCCTCCGGTCAACGTGGCGGTGGTCGAGCAGGCGCCGGGGAAGAGCCAGCTGGTGCTGCCGGGAAACATTCAGGCCGTGACCGAAGCTCCGGTGCTGGCGCGCGCGAGCGGTTACATCAAGACACGCCTGGTCGACATTGGCGACCGCGTGAAAGACGGTCAGCTTCTGGCGGAGATTGAAGCTCCGGAACTCGATCATCAGGTGCAGCAGGCCAAAGCTACGGTGGATCAGACAAAGTCCGCGCTCGAGCAGGCCGAAGCCAATCTGCTGCAGAGCAAAACCAACCGCGACATGGCGCGACTGACATACGACCGGTACAACGCTCTGATCGCGAAGGGCGCGGTGGCGCGGCAGGATGTCGACAGCTACAAAGCTCAGCTCGACGCCTATGAGGCCAACATGGTTTCGCTCGATAAGGCCGTCGACGCAGCCAGGAACAGCATCGCGGGCGCCGAGGCGAATCAGAGGCGCGTGACCGAAATGCAGGGCTATCTCAAAGTACGCGCACCGTTCGCGGGCGTGATTACGCTGCGCAACGTGGATACCGGCGCGCTGGTGGCCGAGGGTCAGACGCTGCTGTTCCGCATTGCACAGACCGATCGCCTGCGCACTTACGTGAATGTCCCGCAGGCGGACTCGACGACGATTCGGGTGGGCCAGCCCGCGCAGCTGAAGATTCCGGATCTGCCTTCGAAAACGTTCATGGGTACGGTGACGCGCACGGCGAACGCGCTGGATCCGGCCACGCGGACGCTGCTGGCTGAAGTGCAGGTGCTCAACAACGAGGGTTTCCTTCTGCCGGGAATGTATTCGGAAGTCAATTTCACGACGCCGCGGCTGGAGCCGCCGATGATCATCCGCGCCGACGCGCTGATCATCCGCGGAGAAGGCCCGCAGGTGGTTGTCGTGGGATCGGATAATGTCGTCCACTTCCGAAGCGTGAAAGTCGGGCGGGATTACGGCGACAGGATCGAGATTCTCGGAGGCCTGGAGAAAGGCCAGCACGTGGTCGTGAGCCCGGGCGATGTGGTGCGGGAGGGCGTCAAAGTGCGGCCGGTGCTGGTGAGCGGACGCGCCGCGAAAGATTAACGCGGGCGCGGGATTAAGAGAGCCCGGGATCAGAGGTTGGCGCATGTATTCCAGGCGCCCGCCGGTTTCTGTTAAACCCGATTTCACAGAGCGCCGTTTCCAGGCGTGGTATTTAACCTGGACTTTGCATCCAGGTGGCAGAGCACTCCAGAATGCGCGGTCGGCTGATCCGTTATTCGGAAGCCCGTTCTATATCCAGGGCAAAGGCGAGCGCGTCCTTCAGGTGTTTCATCACCTCTGCCGAGAGCCTGCCGATTCTGCGTTCAAGGCGCACGGTCGGCAGAGATCCCAGCCCTTGAACATTGGCGACTGATTCACGATCAAGGAACGGAAGCCGTGGCAGCGGCACCTCGTACGGACTGTCCCTTCGCCGGGTGGTAAGGGGCACATACAAAACGAGGGATCGTGGCGGGTCCGGGTCCTGACGCGACACGATCACGACGGGACGCGTCTTGGCAGCGAGCCCGAGGTCCGCGAGCCAGATCTCACCGGGGTGGGGGTCCATCGAGCAGGTCGAGGACCTCCTGTTCGGCGGCGCGCGCGCGCGCAATATCGAGGATGTCGTGATCGGCGAGCTCGATAACCTCGGTGATGCGCTCCCGCGCCTCTGCCGCTGTCTCCGGTTTCCACTCGCGCAATCGTCCGTCCAGCTTCTCCGCCAACGCGTCCATGGTGCTTCTGCCCTCGTCCCTAGTGTAACGGCATCGGCGCTCGACGAGATTGTCACGTTACAGGAAGGAGCGCTGCGTTGAGTGGGCCCTTTCTAATGGGGCGGAGGGCACACGAGGAGGCTCGGGAGCAGGGGATGCGGAAGATTCAGGCGAATTTCTGAAACCGGGTACTAGGGTTTCACTTCAGCGCGGAGTTTTTTACGCTCGGCCGTCGTCGTGTAGCCGCGCTCACGGTCGATGTCGAGCACGTGTACCGTGACTGACGCCAGATCCTTCATATCGCCGACAAACCTGTCGACCTCATTGCCGAGCGTGAGCGCGACACGCCTGCGTACTTCAGGAGTCCTGCCACGCGTCTCGTTGCCCGCCGACATTGTGATGTGCAGGAAGCGTTTTGCGGGGTCTCCGGCGACATGCGCGTGATGCACGGGAATAATCGCATGCTTGAGGTTGCTCAGATTGATGAACGGAACCTGCTCGCTGGGGTTATCCGGATGCTCCATCTTCAGGCCGGCGACAACCTGAACCAGATGATCGAGCAGCTTTTTCGCATCAAAACCAGAGGCGGCGATGAAGTCCTCGCGCAGCCATTCCTCGGCGACTTCAATTCTCAGATGCGGCATCAGGACTCCCGGAATTCGTACAGCTTGCGCGGATTCTCCACCAGCATGCGGCGTAGAATCGCCGGATCGCGGTGGGCAACCGGCCAGATCCAGTCGTTGGCGATGTCGCCGTCGTTCGGCATCTTCGTGGGCGGATTGCCGCGCGGCGTGACGATCACGGTATTCATATTGGGGCGCGGACGGTCGGTGCCGCTGATCACGTTGCCCGGGAACTGTTTCAGCAGGGCGTGCGCGAAAGGCAGCGCGACCGCCCAGTCCTCCGGCCGCGCGGAACGGGTGTAGCGATCCGGCGAAGTGAGCTTCCAGAAAATATCGCTGCGGCGCGCGCCCAATTCGAGCAGGCGCTGAAAGTAGTCGTTCTTGTCGACGGGGATATTCACATCGGGCCTGCCCATGTGATCGATGATAACGGGCGTGGGCAGCGAACGAATCAGCGGCTCCATGACGTCCAAGTTCTGCGGCAGAAAGTAGAGATCGGTATGCCAGCCGAGGGGCTGTATCTTCGCTGCCACGCGCTGGATGACTTCGGGCGGCGTCGTTTCACTCGCGATATGGGGAAGGAACGCGAAGCGGACGCCGCGGACACCCGCCGCGTGCAGGCTCTTCAGTTCGTCGGCGGTGATGTCTTCATCGACGCTGGCGACGCCCGCCGCCCGGCCATGCATGTGTTCAAGCGCATCGACGACCACGCTGTTGTCCGTGCCGTGACAGGTGGCCTGCACCACGACGAAACCCCAGAAGCCCATTTTGTCGACCAGGACTTCTTTCTGCTCCTGCCAGGACGCCGCGAACGGTTTGTACTGCGCCTTCGGCGACAGCGGAAACTGATCGAACGGACCGATGACGTGCATGTGCGCGTCGATCGCACCGTGCGGCATTGCGAAATGCAGAGGATGGGGGTGATGGTCCTGCTCGACGTAGGGTTCAGTGCTCATTCGTTCAGACAAAGGCGATGGCGCGGCCGGCGAGCGCCACGCCGTACCAGACTACCAGCGTGAGCACGGCAACCAGTTTCATCACGCCGAGGCTCATGGTGTTCTTCGTGATACCGCGCTGGGTCAGAAAATAGAGGACGATGCCCGCCAGCAGAAACCACATCTTGTAAGGAAAGGCCTGATTGGCATAGCATTTCATGGCTTCGGAAAGAAACAGCAGGATGCCGGTGGTGATGGTCAGCACGGCCGCGCCCACGCCCCATGCCTCCAGCGCTTTCGCCACAGCCGGGATGGACTGGCGGCGCAGGCCGAAGCCGAGAATCCGCATATCCACCACGGTGACGATCCCGAGCAGCAGCGTGAGGCCGAAGAGGTGAAAAACCTCCACCACCGGGAAGATATTCGTGGAATCGCGGATCACGAGGCTGATCCAGGTCGAGTCGCACCATTTGAAGAATTCGAGCGTGGACATAATTTCGCTTGTTCACTCTACTTCAGGTTGTAGGCGGTCCAGCGTCCGAAATAGATCACCAGCGCCCAGAAGGTAATGCCGATCCAGCCCGCCATGCGCGCCTGCCAAGGCGTGACGACATCGCGGTTCCATTTGTCGACCGATTTGTAGATCGTTCTGTGGAACACCAGCGCATTGATGCCGACGAGAAACATGAAAACAAACTTCGCGCGATAGCTGTAGCTGGGGTAGAGCTTCGCCGCTTCCGACCAGAAAAGAAAAATGCCGCTGAGGAACTGCGCCGCGAAGCCGCTGAGCGTCCAGGGCTGCAACTGCTCGAGAACGTCGCTCACCGGTTCGTCCTTGAGCGCGACGCCGATGAGACGGAGGTCCACCAGCGCGATGGTGCCAACAGAAACGGCCAGACCGATTACATGCGAGGCTTCGATCAGGGGAAACGTATAAGTCGATTCGCGTATGCTCGTGCCGACGGACGAGTTCTGAATCCACTGACAGATTTCGAGTATGGACATTGCCGGAAGAATCCTTACTGATTCACGAGAGCACGAAGCGCGGCGTCTTCAATTCAACTTGAGAGATTAACATAACCTTGTTGACGCTTGAGAAGACCGTCTGTGATACTGAAAAGTTACTTTTCACCCCATCTCTCATGAAGCCTGCCGTTTACCGCAACATCAAAAGAGCCGACGCGGAAGTGATGAAACTTCTCGGGGAACTCGGCGTCGCTACTGTGCACGAGGCGCAGGGCCGCCAGGGGCTCATGAAGCCTTATATGCGACCGATCTATCCGACTGCGAAGATCGGCGCGCCCGCCATCACGGTCTCCTGCCAGCCGGGAGATAACCTGATGATTCACGCGGCGGTGGAGGTTGTGCAGCCGGGCGATGTTCTGGTTGTTACCACGACCGCCGAATCGACTGACGGCATGTTCGGTGATCTTCTGGCATCGTCACTGCGGGCGCGCGGCTGCGCCGGTCTGATCATCGATGCCGGCGTACGCGATGTGACGGATCTCACCGCCATGGAGTTTCCCGTGTGGTCGAAAGCGATTTCGGCGCAGGGGACAGTGAAGGCTACGGCCGGTTCGGTCAACATTCCGGTGGTGTGCGCGGGTGCGCTGGTGAATCCCGGTGACGTGATCGTTGCGGATGTCGACGGAGTGGTAGTGGTACCGCGCGCCGACGCAGCGGAAGTCGCGAAACTCAGTGATCAGCGCCGCATCAAAGAAGAGAAGAATCGTGTGCAATTGAAGGCCGGCCAGCTTGGTCTCGATATGTACGGTCTGCGCGCGAAGCTGAAAGAGCTGGGCGTGGAATACTTCGACGACGCGCCGAACAGCTGATTCGACATAGATATAATTGCGTTCGAGAGCGACCGCGCCCCACCTAAAGTCATGGCCAAATCTGAAGAATACGCTGACATTCCCGGCACCTATCTGTTCGACAAACGAGCCTGCGCGAAGGGCTACCACCTGAACAACTTCTGCATGTCGTTGATGAAGGAGGCGAACCGCAAGGAGTTCCTCGGCAATGAGCCGGCCTATCTCGACAAGTTCAAACTCACGCCCGAGCAGCGTCAGGCCGTGCTGGATCGCAACTGGCTGAAGATGATTCAGGAAGGCGGCAACATCTATTACGTCTCGAAACTGGGTGCGACATCCGGTTTTTCGTTCGAGATGATGGCGGCGTCGATGGCCGGCACGACGCGCGAGAACTACCGCAACATGATGATCGGCGGCGGGCGTTCCATCGAAGGCAATCGCAGCAAAGCAGAGCAGGCAGCGCAAAAGAAAGGGAACGCTTAAATGGCGAAGATCATTGCCGGTGTAGGCTGCTCGCACGTACCTGCGATCGGCGCCGCGCTCGACCAGGGGAAGACGGAAGATCCTTACTGGAAGCCCGTGTTCGACGGCTTCGTGCGCTCGCGCGAAATCATGGCGCAGCTGAAACCGGACATCGTCATCGAGGTTTACAACGATCACGGCTCGGCATTTTCGCTGCAGTATATTCCGACGTTTTGTCTGGGCGTGGCGGAAGAATTTCAACCTGCCGATGAAGGCTGGGGACCGCGCCCCGTGCCCGTCGTGAAAGGCGATCCCGACTTCGCGTGGCATCTTGTGGAATCGCTGATCCTCAACGAATTCGACATGACCATCGTGAACGAAATGGAAGTCGATCACGGTCTCACCGTCCCGTTGTCGCTCATGTTCGGCCAGGTGAAGGAATGGCCGTGCCCGGTGATTCCGCTGCCGGTCAATGTCGTCACCTATCCGCCACCCTCCGGTAAACGCTGTTTCGCGCTGGGCCGGGCGATCAAGAAAGCGGTCGAAGAATATCCGAAGGACATGCGCGTTGTGGTCTTCGGCACGGGCGGTATGTCGCATCAGATTCACGGCGAGCGCTGCGGCCTGATCAACACGAAGTTCGATACGGCATTTCTCGACGGCCTGACGAAAGATCCGCAGAAGCTGGCGCAGATCGAGCACAAGACTTACGTGACCGACGGCGGCGCGGAGAGCATCGAGCTGGTGATGTGGCACATCATGCGCGGGGCGCTGGAAGATAACGCGAAAGAGGCGTATCGTTTCTATCATGTGCCGGCGTCGAACACGGCGGTCGGCAACATCATCCTGACGAACCCCGGCGTGCTTTAACGCCTCGGAGGCGACCCGTTGAAGTCCGCGATCTGCCTGCTTATTTCCATGCCGCTGGCGGCGCAGTGGATCGGCTATCCGTCCCCGGGACTTCCACGCAAAGCCGACGGCAAGCCGAATCTGTCCGCTCCGGCGCCGCGCACGCCCGACGGCAAGCCCGATTTTTCGGGCGTCTGGGAGCAACTGAACGCGCGCACCACAGCGCATTATCTCGATGGCATCGACATCCCCTGGCAGCCGTGGTTTCGTCAGGTGTATCAACGCAACATCGACGACAATCAGCTGAATAATCCCGAATCGAAATGTCTGCCGCGCGGTGTACCGAAAGCCGATGCCTTCGATGTGCACAAGATTGTCGAGACGCCGGGTCTGATCCTGATCCTGTACGAATACCAGAACATGTTCCGGCAGATTTTCACCGATGGTCGAAAGCTTCCGGCCGATCCGAATCCGACATGGATGGGATATTCAGCCGGCCACTGGGACGGCGACACGCTCGTGGTGGAGTCGACCGGCTTCAACGGAAAGGCGTGGCTCTCGGGACAGGGCTATCCGACGAGCGACGGCATGCATCTGACCGAGCGCATGCGGCGCCGCGACATGGGGCACATGGATGTGGACATCACGATCGACGATCCCAAAGCCTACACCAAACCGTGGACCGCGCATCTGCATCCGGAGTTAGTGCCGGACACCGAACTGATCGAATTCGTCTGCGACGAGAATGAGCGGGACGCGCGTCATCTGGTGGGCAGGTGATGCGCCGCTGAGACCAGCAGTTGCCGGATGGCGGGCCCGCCGGTGACGAGTTCGCTGCGGATGATGCCATCGGCGCCGATGAGAACGGCCGAGGGCGTCGAGATGCAGTCGTAGAGTTCGGCGACTTCCGATTCGCGCTGCAGCAGCACCTGCGCCGTGCCGAAATCCTTCAGCTTCGGACGAAGGTCCTCTGGCTTACCTTTGCTGATCAGGACGATGTTAGGGATCTGCTCCAGTTCGCGGGCCCATTTTACGAGGCTGGGCGGAATTGACTCGCAGGCCTTGCAGCCTGGGCTGGAGAAAACCAGCATCACATCGCGGCCTTGTCCCAGCAGCGATGCGAGACTGCGCTTCTCGCCGGTCATACGGGGCAATTCGAAGGCAGGCGCAGGCGTGCCGATGGGTAAGCCGATCCCGAGCAGAACTTTGGCGGGCGCTTGTGGCCGTGGGGCGGGGCGCGGAATCGGGATGGTTGCGGGGCGCGGCGTTACCGTGGGCGCGAGAGACTCGTCGGGGGGAGATGCTTCTGCCTGATCTTCGTTGGGCGCCTCTTCTTCGACTGGCGCTTCGACTGGCTGCGGCCGCGGACGCGATCGCAACACCAACGCGAAAAACACAAACGCTGCCGCGCCGGCCCCGACCAGCGCGAATTTACCCGCCTCCTCGCCGAGCGTGTTGTACCAGTCATAGAGGCCGGGCCCGAGAGTTCCCGGTTGTCTCGATGCCAGCCATCCAGCCAATACACCCAACAGAGCATTTCGCGCCAGGGTCTGCCATCCGACCGGCGCCGAAGGCAGTTGTCCGAAACAGTGGCAATCCGGTTTGCGTCCACGAATCATCGCGTAAGCCACGGCGAGCAGGAATGCAATCAGCAGCGCAAGAGCCCCGCGCGCGCCGTACCATGCCAGAGCCGCGGGGAGCAACGCGATCGCCACGGACACTTCGACAAGGGGCAGCAGGACCATGACGGGGCCGACAAGGAACGCCGGCACGCTGAAGTCGCGCACGGCCCGACGCCAGCCGCGCGGGTCGGCGAGCTTAGTGGAGCCCGCGAGCAGAAAGACCGCGGCCAGTAAAAGCCGCGATACCAGAAGCAAGAGTTGCACGATTCAGCCGGCGGATTCCTTCGCGTCTATTTTACAGTTCCCCGATGGCGGCAAAGCGGACGTCGCCAATCGTTCCCGGGAACCAACATCTGCAGCGGCGATCAGGGCGCGGCGGAATCGACGGTTTCGATCTTCTTCAGTTCGTAGGGTCGCGCAATCCAGGGCGCGACAAGGCTTTCGTGGCCATCGTTATCGACAGCCTTGACGCCGAAAATAATATCGTCGATGCTGAGGCCCGGCAGCGTGTATTCCGTCACCTTACCCACATAGATCTGCTGCTCCCACCAGGGAGCCGTGCTCGACCGAAGGACGATGGCGTAGCCGTTAAGGTCGGCGGCCGGCGCATCCTTCCAGCGCAGTACAGCGTCGTAACGGGATTTGCCGCGTGTCACGCTCGGCGTCTTGCGCCCCTTGTTGGCTCCGCTCAGAATTTCACGAACCGTTTCGGGCGCCGGTGGCGCCATGGCAAGGCTGGCGAGCGCGGCGCCGTTCACGCGGGCGACGGACGTGGCGTAGTCTGGTGAGCTCTTGTCGAACGTGTCGTCAGCGGTGTGCTGGATGCCGAGGTTTTCGGCGGCCGAGGTAAAGCGCACGGCGGCGAATCCATTCACGTTGAACGGGCTGTGATCGCCGCCGCGGGCGAAGCGGTCCTGACGGAAAACCGGCTCCGCCCGGAAGGCGGGCACATAGCGCTGCGCCGTCTCGCGGATGTAACGGGCGAGTTCCCGCGATGCGGAATCGGCCGGTTCTTCGGAAAAGACGTGCACCAGGCCGTTTTCGGCATGGCCATCGCCTGCTGCAGACACGCCCACGACATCGTTGTTCAGAACGGCTTCAATCCGGTCTTTTTGCTCCTTCGCTTTCGCCGCGTAAAGGCTGCTGCCCACCAGACCGATCTCTTCGCCGGCAAACGCGATGAAGACGATGGTCTTCTCAAACCGGTACTGGCTCATGACGCGGGCCAGTTCGAGCACCAGCGCGACGCCGGCAGCGTTATCGGTGACGCCCGGCGCCGGGGCTTCGACGGACTTCTCAAAGTCGATCACGTCATCGGTTGCGGCCTCTGTACCTTCAGGCGTGATTTCGGGCGCATCAGTTTTGCGCACTACGTTGAGGGAATCGTAATGCGCGCCGACGATGATGCGCTCATCCGGCTGTGTCGTGCCGGGGAGCACAGCGACCACATTGACAATCTCCACATCGCGCAGAATCCGCGTGCCCTGTTTCTTCACCTTCCAGGGATCGAAGGAGACGCCCAGGCGCGGGCTGTAGCTTTTGAACTGATCGAAGATCCAGCGGCGGGCGGCGCCGATACCGCGATCTGCCGGCGCGGGGTCGGAGAAATTGCCGCGCGTGCCGAACGAAGCCAGTTTCCGCATCGTAGCCGCAATACGATCGCGGGAGATTTCGCCAACCATCTTCTGGATGGCCGGATCCGGGCGGCCGAGAGACTGCGCGGCAAGATGCGTGGCAGTCGTGAAAGCGGAAGTCGTGAAAACGATGGACAGGAGCAGCAAGCGGCGCATGAGCGGTTCCTCAGTTCAGCGGCGGCGGCACGCGGCGTTTCGTCGCCTGTTCGAAAGCATAAGCCAGGCCGAGCAGGCGGGGCTCGGCACACGCCATGCCGGTAAAGCTCACGCCGAAAGGCGATGATCTGGCGTCAAATTTGTCGGGAAACGGCGCGTTGGGGGGCGCGTCAGGCACCATGCCGAAGGGAACGATTACGGTGGGATATCCCGGCCGCGCGGCGATGCCGGCGCCGCTCGATCCAGGGAAGAGCAGCGCGTCCAGCTGATTGGCCTTCATCACTTCGTCGATGCCGTGCGTGGCTGTCAGTTCCAGATCTCTGGCGCGGTCGGCTTCATAGCGGGCTTTGTCGGCCGCGAGATCCATTTCATCCGAGATGTCGAGATTCGACTGGCCGTATTTAATCGCGCCGGCCTTCGTATGTCTTATGTTCCACTCGCGCAGCTCGGTGAGGGTGGTAACCGGGGCAGCGGGCCCGAGCGACGCCAGCCACTTATTGAAGTCGCGCTTCATCCCGTACTTCAGGACGACGGAGCATGCCGCATCCTGGCCTTTGGCATCGGTGACGCCGGAACAGGAATTCCAGAGCAGGAAATTGCGATCGGGATCGGCCGTCACGACGCTCGGGATATCCGCGGGATCGACAATGATCGCGCCCTGCTGCTTCAGGATTTCGATTGCGTCGCTCATGACTTTCGCCTGGTCGGGGTTCAGACCACCGCGGGGTTCTTTGGCGCCAGGCGGCGCGGTCTTATCGTAAAAAGACGCGCGCGGGATGCCGATGCGCGCGCCTTTGAGAGCGGAGGGATTGAGGTAGGCGGTGTAATCGTTGCGCGGCGGACGAACACAAAGGGATGTTGCGGGATCGTTGGGATCGGGCGCGCCTTCCAGAGCACCGAGCATGATGGCCGCGTCCGTGACATTTTTCGCCATCGGGCCGGGCGTGTCCTGATCGGAGGTAATCGGGATCACGCCATAGCGGCTGACGCGGCCGACAGTCGGCTTGATGCCGGCCAGCATGTTCTGATTGGACGGACTGAGAATGGAGCCAGACGTTTCCGTGCCGACGTTGGCGGCCCAGAAATTCGCCGCGGTGCCGATTCCGGAGCTGGACCCGCCGGTGGTGAGCGCGGGGCGTCCGTCGAATGTGGCATCGCGCGGGTCGCGCCGCGGGTCGTAGGGATTGAAGCCATAGCCTGCAATGGCGTTGTAATTGGCCGGCATCGGCGAAGGCGCGCCTGCCACCCAGTTGGCCAGTTCCGTCATGCCGGTTTTGGCGATGATGATGGCGCCTGCATCGCGCAGGTTCCTGACCAGGGTGGCTTCGTAAGGAGGAACGAATCCGTCGAACGCCAGCGCGCCTCCTGTGGTCGGCATGTTCGTCGTCTGGATATTGTCTTTGACGGCGACCGGGATGCCGTGCAGAGGCCCGCGAATATGATGAGCCGCGCGCTCGCGGTCCAGCGCCTCGGCCTCTTCGAGAGCCTTTGGGTTCACGGCAATCGCCGCGTGCAGCTTATCTTCGTACAGGGCAATGCGGACAAGATACTGCGTAACCAGCTCTCGCGATGTTACGCGGCCCTTCTCCAGCGCTGCTTTCATCTGAGGAATGGAGGCCTCGACAACACTGAACGGCGGCGGCGGCGCGGGCGGTCTTTTGGGCTTGCGGGCGGCAAATGCCAGCGCGCCGAACACCGTCCAGATCGAGATGAAGCGCAAGAGACTCAATATGCGGCACCGTGTGCGAAGCGGGGTTCGCTCTGACTTCCGCTCGATAACACGGAGACTTCAGCGCAATGCATTTCACCAGCCAGTTCGGTCATGCTGACCTGAGCCGAATCGTTGAAGCGCATCCCGTGCAAGCGAGGCCCGCGATTTAACCGTGTCGACGGACATCGCGAGAATTGTTGAAATCTCCTCATAGCTCAGTCCCTCGACCTCCCGCAGCACCACTAAGACCCGAAGCTCCGGCTTAATAGTTCGCAGTGCGACTTCGATCACTGCCTGTAACTCAGCACCGGCTGTTATTTTCCGCCGCCGCAGCCGGTTTGACCACCTCCGTTCGCGGCGCGCCTCGGTTACGGCAAGCCGGTAAATCCAAGGCCTCAACTGGTCTTCGCCGCGAAAGGCCCCGGCAGCGCGAAAGGCTTTCCGAAAGACTCGCTCCACCGCGCGAGCGGCGTCGGACGGGTGGTCTACCAGCCGGCTTACGATGTTGAAGACCGGGCTTTCGAAACAGCGGAGCAGCAAGTCGTATGCCGACTCCTGCCGCTTCCGCGCACTGAGTACTTCCCCTCGCTTGAAGCCGGCAGGCATAAACAGGAACGTGGCGGCGACTGCTTCTCCCGGGAATGCGCCCAAACAGTTTCCGTACCGGAATAACAAGTAGGAATAGCACGGCAGAGCGAACTCGGACAAGACTGCCTTTGCAAATGCATGCCATAGAAAAAAACGATGCCGGTGCATGAATTATTACTTCGGCTCATCTTCCCGCATCGACATTGATCTCCTGACCGTTTGAGAATCGAATCCTGGTGGCGTGGATGGCAGGCGCGTCGTTTTTGGCCGGGAAGCCGGTGATCGTAAGTCTGTCGCCAGGCTGGAACGAAGCCGCTGTCAAGCCTTTTCGCGTCAAAGGGCCAGGACTTGAGAATTCACCCTGCCATTTGCGCACGCGGCCTTTGATGTCCTCCACGTCGAATTCGACTACGCAATGAGGATTGACGAAGTGAAAGTCCGTGACTGTCCCTTCGAGCGTTATCTCCCGAGTGCTGTCGAACTCCGCCCATCCGTGGTGCGCCGCAGCCGGATGCGCCGTCAGCAGTAAGCCGCCTGAAACAGCAACAAAGGCCCACAAAGCGTTCTTCATTTTCCTCTCCACCAGGCGTTTTAATGCGTTTCCGCGGGCCCGTCGTCGACCCACCGGTCAAGATCACGAACATAGCGGCGCCCATTCAGTGTGTAGGAAGGAAGGGTAACCACCACGTAAGACTTACCTGTCAGTGCGACGCCTTGCGGATTCTTTTCGGTCTTTGCGGTCGCGGTCACCCATACATCGAAGTTGTTGGCCGGATTTCCGGACGCGGGTATCAAAAGCCCTGACGCGCTTACCTGGCCGACGAAATCCGCGCTGCTGTCTTCGGCCGCGTGAAACACATGCATCGACCATGTGACATCCAGAGGGCCCAGTTCCACATCATCGGCGGTATGCAGTCTGCCGTCCGGACCGCGTTGATAGCCGATGGCTTCGAACTGCAGAGAGCCTTTGAGGTGCGAAGAGTCGCCGAACGACGCCACCGCCGACTCCGGCACGACCCTGACATAGTCGACGCGATCGTAAATTGCGAGCGCGCCCGGCAGAACCGCGCCGTGGAACCGAACAGCGTGTTTGCCCGGTTGCGCATCAGCGTCCACATCCACTTCGGCGACGAGCTCACCGGGCGAGCCAGAGACAATGCCGCGAACGATGACACCCGGTCCGAAGTCCAGATCCCCCGGTGTAACACGGGCCGGGAAATTGTCCCCGATCAGACGAACACGTTCGGCTCGCTTGCCCGTCCTCAGGGCCAATCGATCTATGGCGAGCAGCGCTGGCTGGGCAGAGGCCCGTTGTAACCGGACGTCGAAGCCGAATTCCTGATACTGTCCCCAATACCAGCGGCCCTCGGCCTTCGTAAGATCCGGAGCGAACCAAAGCACCTCGCGTGTTTCACTGGATGGGTCATCAGGGGCGGAACCGGCGGTTCCCCCGCCGGCGGACCGCCCGCGCCACGCATGGCCCGCATACACGGCACTGCGCCCGGTGCGGTGTAACTCCGATCCATCCCGGACGGATCTCAGATTCACGCGGGTCGTGAACTCATCGTCGCCGGCCTCATCCACCTGCATGTCGCCGCAGTAAGTGCCCCGGCCGGGTACTGATGCGGTCACCAGCCATCGGCCTGTCAGCTTCGGCATCCCGGAACGGGTGTTCCAGGCTTCCCATTCGGGAGTGTGAAGGGGGGCAGCTTCGGCCAAAAATGCAACCGCTTGTTCGTTCGGCGGAAACCCCTGGCGGGCGGCATGCGAATCGATAAATTCCTTCCACTCGCCGCGCGTCCGCCGCCACGAAAGCGGAACAGCGAAGGCGTGGCACTTTGCACAGGCGTTGCGCAGCCGATCGTTCGGGATGTCAGACTCTTCGTGAATCCGGCGCTCCGGGTTATACATGACGGGCCGGGCTTCTTCCGGCGCCAGCCCATGGGATGAACTGAGATACCTGACGATCAGACGTGCTTCCGGCGCGGTGACCGAAAGGCCGTTCAATACGACCATTCGCTTCACTGCGTCCTGCCAGCCTTCAGGTGTCGACCGTGCCGAAGAGATACGCGGCATATTTCCCCGCTCGTCGCGGGCGTGACATTTTCCGCACCTTGCAATTACCAGCGCGTCGGTGACAGGCACGCCTTCTTCGCTTGTTTTGACCTGCGCGTACAGCGTCTGCAAAGCACCAGCGGCTAAGAAGGCGGCGGCGAGTATGCCTGCCCCTCGATACACCGAAGCTGTGAGCCTTCGAGAGTCGGACTTCATTATTTGTTTAACACCTCTGAAACCCTTCGATCGCTCGCGAATGCGCGTCACTCAGCGGCAGGAGGCTAATCGACGAGGGAGACAGGACCGGCGGGGTCGCGTGGGCTCGCTTACGAGGTGAAACCCAATCGCTTCAGTCTAGCTTACTCGGATGTCGAGAGTGTTATGTCTCCGACCAGGTTTCGAAAGTCCGGGTTCACGTGCAGAGTATCCCAGTTAGGATCCACCTTGAGGAAAAGGGCCGCGATCGCCCTGTCGGCGCGGGCTTTTCTGAGATACATAAGCGTGTCGTCATATCTTCCCATCGGCGTATGCAAAAGCAAAACTGACAGGGGCGACGTAGGAAGTCCGGGCTCGCTGTTCCAGTCCCTTGAGGATGAATTGAGCGCCTTCAATATCGCCTCCTTTGGCTCTGGCTTCGGCCATCAGGCCTTCGGCAAGCGGGTCGTGGTTCGACAGAACAGATGCTTGTTTGAGAACCCGGCGGGCGTCAGCGATTCTCCCCAATGCGAGATAAGTCTTGCCCAGGTTGACGTGCGCGCGGTAAGAATAGGGATCGAGCTTCAGTGCCTCCTCAAACTCCCTTTGGGCTTCCGTGTACCGGTGGCTGTAGTAAAGCACGATTCCCAGATCAGCGGCCGCCCGGATAGACAAGGGATCCAGCGCGCCGGCCTGGCGCGCGTGCGACACCGCCTCCTCGGACCGGCCTACAGCTACCAGACACAAGGCGAGTTCTCCCTGAGCCAGCGGCGACCGCGGATCGAGTTCAATCGCACGCCGAAACTCGCGCTCACCCGCCGCGAAACTCCGGTCGTCGATCATAGACACCATTCCCAGTGCGATGTGCGCTTCGGCGAGGTTATTGTCCAGCGCCACGGCCTTGATCGCGGCAGTTCGGGCCCGCCCGCGATCTTCATCGTTATTTCGCGCCGAGTACGATGGCAGGGTTACATAAGATTCCGCCAGACCGGCATAAGCCGCGGCGGAACCGGCATCCTCGCCAATCGCCTTCCGGTAGTATTCGATACTCCGGAGAAACCCATCCTTCGTCTGAAGATTCCACGCATAGCGTCCTTTCTCCACCCAGATTTCAGCGTTGCCGGCCTTAGGGTCACCGGACGCGGAACTAATTACAGGAAGAGTGCGGGAACTACCATTCCTCGGCCAGTAAACAAAAAACGAAATGGCCAGGGCGGCGGTAATGCAGACGGTCAGGATAGCAACGCGGGCATAGCGCTGGGTCACTGACCGGGCAACCACATCTATGACTGCCGGCGAAGGAGTTGGCGGAGCGCCTGGCTCTTCAAGGCGGATTTCCTTTACCTCGCCCACGAACCGATAGCCGTACTTCGAAACAGTTTGTATATATTCCTGCTTCCGGCCATCATCGCCAACCGCCCGCCGAACGGCGGAGATCACGACGGGCACGTTGGCTTCCTCGACGTGAGTATCGGGCCAGAGTGTGGTAAGGAGTTCTCCTTTGGTCACCACTTCGCCGCGCCGTTGTACTAACAGAAGAAGCGCGTCGAATGCGCGGGACGAACACGGTCCGTTTTCGCCGTTGCGGCTTATTGTGCGTTTGGATAGATCGATCCGGATGGACCCAAATTCGTATACAACGTCGGCACGTCCCAACATGTGAGGATTTCCAAAGTTGATCGGTAAGCCGGCCGACTGGGGCCAAGGAAGACGACAGGGATTGCGAAACTTGCTGAGACTCCACTCTACCACGACTGGAAATGATGCTTCCGCGAGCGGTGGCGACTGTCGATCCGGCTTTTAAAGAGTCCCTGAGCACCTTTTAAATGATGGATTTTGAAAAGGTTCACCGATGTAACCAGATTTTAGAACTCTTTAGACTTTTCCCGGCCGGCGCGGTGTTAGCCTGCTCACGGATGGCTACTTGTGAACCTTGCCCTTGCCGGTAATGCGCTGCTTCGATCTGCAATCCGGCGGAATTTTGTCAGTTTCCCCTCTCAGATTCCTGCCTTCATTAAGCACGGGGAGATGCCGGAGCGAATGGCTCAACTGTATTTCGTCCGCGGCTGGCCGATAAAAGCCATTTGCGAGCGATACGGGTGCGGTAAATCGACGGTCCGGAAGTTAATCTCGGAGTGGAAAATACGCGCCGTCGCCGCCGGGTACATACAGGAAATTGACCCGGAAGCTCTCCTGAAGCTGGCGAGTGAAGAGGATGCCGGCCACACCGAAGCAGCCGAACATTTTTCCCCTGTTTTGGATTTCAAAGCCATGGAAGCCTCGTGGGGTATGGCTTTGCCGTCGCGGGCGGCTCGTGCCGTCCCCGACGCGGTGCACACTTAAGGCGCTCGTCACGTGCGGTACTGCATCAGAGCCATAAAGCCAAAATCCATGTGAAACTGCTGATGGCAGTGGAAAAGAGACGGGCCCGGCGCGTTCGCGATCAGGTCAACTTCCACCGTGCTGCGCGCGGGAACAACCACCACATCCTTGAACACGCCCGATGCCGGCTTTCCCGCGTAGCGGGTGATTTCAAACGTATGCCGGTGCAGGTGGACGGGATGCGGCATGTCGCTCCGATTGTCGAAGACCAGGCGGTTGCGCGCTCCCGGCACAACGAAAAAAGGATCCGTCTTCGGATAAGACTTACCGTTGATCGCCCAAAGATTGCCATCCGAGCGCGGCTCGAACACCAGCGGGATACTCGCAGTTGGTGCGGGCGCCACCTCCTTGCCGCCGAAAGCTGTATAGTCCCATACAAAAGGAGCCGGCTTCACCCACTTGGGGGCGCCCTTAGCGCCGGCGTATTCAATAACGATACCCGCGCCCGCGTTCCGCTGCCTGTCGTCTTCTTCACCCAGAATCCAGATTCCGGGCGTACTCATCTCGACGATCGCGTCGATTCGTTCGCCAGGCGCGATATCGAGAAGCGGCACCTTACATGGATTCGCCACGCGGTTGCCGTCCAGCGCGACGACTTCGAAACGGTGACCCGGCAGCGCCAATCGGTGCTGCATCGTCGCACTGGCATTCAATACTCTGAATAACACCCGCTGGGAGCTCCGGACTCGCACGGGTTCCCCCGCTCCCAGCATTTTGCCGTTCACAGAGAAGGTACGGTAATCCACGTCCATAGCCATGTCCGAGGAAAAGAAGGGATCCCATTCGTGCAATACGACCGGGACCTCAAGGTCGTAGCGCCCGGCCTCGCTGCGCGGCTCGACAATCGCCATACCGAACTGGCCCGAATAGGCGCCTTTGGTGAGATTATGGCCGGCCTCCGCGTGGGCGTGGTACCAACGCGTCCCGGCTGGTTGCGGAGTGAAGACGAAACGGTGTTTGTCGCGCGCCTGAACCATCGGCGTGCCTTCTTCATGAGCGCCATCCACCTCGGGCGGAATATGGTAGCCGTGCCAATGAACCATTTCGGGGTTGCGTGTTTCATTCACTACGTCAATGGCGATGCTCCTGCCTTCAGGCATTCGAAGGAGTGGTCCCGGAACCGTTCCGTTATAAGCCACCGTCCTGATGATTTTGCCGGGAGCCAGTTCAACTGAGACTTCGCTCAGGCGCAAAGTAATATCGGCCGGAGAATCCGCACGGGAAAGAGTCGACGAAGAGATTAGACAGCCGGTCAGTGACAGAAGTTCTCTGCGCGTCATGGTTGGTCTCTGTTGGAACGGAGTGTCAGTGTTTCCGGGCCGCGATCCAGCCCGAGATGTCGTCAATGACGGCAGGCGCCACATTGCCGCCCTTCCTGTATTCCGCCGGCGAAGCCGGTCCTTCTCCGGCAATGAAGAGATTGTTTAAAGTTACGTAGCTCTGAAACGTAACATTCTTCGCTGCGGCGAGGCCTGTTTTCCAGAGACCGAAATCCTCCATCGTCACCTGAAAATCGCGTTCGCCCTGCAGAAACAGCATCGGAATCGCCAGCCGACGCGCCTCGGCCGCCGGATTGTAGTTTTTCAGATCCAGAAAATAAGGAGTTGGAAGACCGAGAAGAATGGGCGGGTTATCTTTCCCGGCCTCAAGGCTCCTGACCTTTGCGGCCTCGGCCTTCATCAGATCCAACCGCTCCTGCTCTTCCGCGGACGCGCCACCCTTCGCCTTCAGCAGATATTCTGTTTGCGCCAGACTCACGTCCTCAATATGACGCGCATTCCCCGCCAGCACGATCGCGCCTGCGAGTTTGCCGTCCTCGCGGGCTATCCGCGGCATCGCATAGCCGCCCAGGCTGTGACCGAGAACAAACACCCGGCTCGCGTCCACTTCGGGCTGGCGCCGCAACAGATCGATAGCCCGGACCGCGTCCTCAATGGTCTCCTGCCGGAGCGTGTAAGGGGTCTCCGACATTTGCGTCGCATAGACCTTTGTGCGCTTGTCATACCGAAGCACCGCAATACCCCGGGAACTCAGACCTTCGGCAATATCCGCAAACATCCGGATGGCCAGAATCGACTCATCCCGATCGTTCGGACCCGGCCCGTGAACCAGCACCACGGCGGGAAATGGGCCTTTGCCGGTGGGAACGGTCAGCGTTCCGCCAAGCTTCCACTCATCTGCGCCCACGGTTACGCTGCGCTCCCGGAATGACTCCGGCTTACTGTAGGAAGGCCGCTTCCAGACTGCGGGCAAAGGATCGTCCGGAGAGCGAAAATGAAGCCCGGCGACCTGCCCGGACGCATTCAAAGTGAATTGAACGCTGATCGACTTATTTGAGAACCGGACCGGGAAGCTGACAATATCGGCGCCCCCGGACTTTTCAGTCAAAGGCTGGCTGATCTCCTCAACCTTGCCGAAGCTTTTAACCTCGGCGCCTACGCGATCCCGCAGAAACTCCGGGGTGAGCAGTGTCTTCGCTTCGGCGGACAGTAACTCGCTGAACTCGGTGTAACGGGATGCCAGCAGAAGATCGAGGGCTTTGCGGCCGTTTGCCGAGGGCGAACCCGGCGGCGCCGCCGACAGCGCGGCCACCGCCAGTAACACCAGAATCGCAGGCGATACAACGACGACCTGCGGTTTAATTAATTTCAATCAGGCCCGCTCCCGTAACGTCGTTGTTCAGATCCCAGGTTCGCTCGTACTTCAGAGTGGCCGCGTCGAAGACTTCAATTTCGAAACCCGCGCCATAGATGTAGAGCTTCCTGCCATCTCCCGACATGCCGAAGCTGAATCGCGACCGGCAGGAGAACTCGCTCTTATCCTTTACTACTTTGGTCGCCATATCGAAATGCCAGAACTCACAGCGCTTGTTACCGAGGGTCCCGTTGGACACCACGGTGTAGGCGTCCTTCTTGTCCGGGGTAATCTGCAGACCGGTCATCCCGGACGGAGAAGGGCCAAGCGGCGTGAAGTCCATATGCCGGGTTCCCAGATCAAAATGTCCGATTCCGAAAACCCGGTTGTGAACATACGGGTCGACCGCGTTGAACAGTGAAATGTGCTGTCCCGGCTCGCTGAGGGAGTCGAGGCGCCCGCCGAAACCGACGTTTTCCAGGCCAGGCTCATCCGGCTTGGCGAGGTCGATCCGATCCACGACCTTGAAGTCGGCCGTATCGAGAATGACGACCTTGTCGCGGAATTGATAAAGGTATTTGCCGTCGTTGGAAATCTCAAAACCGCCGCCCCGGCCGCCTCCGGCATTTCCGTTTTCGTCCTCTTTCGCGATGTCGTAAGTCTTAAGAATTTTCTGTCCCGGAAGATCGATCACGGTGTACTTCGGCTTGCCGATGTCAAAATGGTCCGCCAGCTTGTCGATCTCGGTGACAATCGCATAAAACAATTTGCCGGTGGGATCGGGGGTCCCGCCGTTGAAGCGATAACGTTTCGTCTCGGAGTTCAAAACAAAGTGATTGGTCACCTTTTGGGTCGCGACGTCAACGACCTCAATGCCGCTGTGGTCGTTAGTAGTTACATAAATGGTCTTCTTGTCATTCGACAGCCGGATGCTCGTCGGCAGGCCGGTAGTCAGGGGAATACGCCCGGTGATGGCGCCTTTCCCCTCATCGAAGATCAGAAGCGCGCTGGGATAGGCGCCCAGATATATAGTCGAAGCCTGCGCGGACCCCCAAACGGCTCCGGCAGCTATGAAATAAGCGAGTCTCAGGCGAAGAAGTCTCATGGTCGATGTCCTTAATCGAAGGCTTTCAGCCCGGCTCTGTCTATGGGAACACCAGATCCAGGTTTCGCCAGTCTTTTGTGGCCGCCGCGCACTTATTCGCCCAATCGGGATAGTTGTTCAGGTGATCCGGCACCTGAGCCGGCCAGTAGCATGTCACGTAACAGTCGTATATGTCACGCTCCACCGGCTGGCAAAGGCCGGCCGTGCCGCCGGCGGAATCGACTTCCCACCCGGGTGAGAACGACAGGGTGCAACCCATCGGCACGTGAGGCCGCTGCTGCTGCAGTGCCACCACATCGGCATCGCGCGATGAAACCATCTCATCGATACGACGCGCTTTTTTATTTACCGCTCGAATATGCTTCATGACAGTGCTTTCCTTTCGGCGAACTTCTCGAGGAACACGGGGTTCTGCGCGCTGATCGCGCCGTAAATGCGAAGGCAGGTGTCGGTCCAGTCGCGAATCCAGTCGCAGTAATGCAGGTTCGCGTGACCGGTATCCCCGTAGCGGACGAATGCTTCATGATGACAGCCGCCGGCGCAAAGAGGCCGGGCCCAACAGGTGTGGCAATCGTACTTGGTGTTAATGTGGCCGCGGGTCAGAAAATCGCTCTGTTTTCCACGGTCGATGCCTGTCGATATATGGCCCATGGAATGGGTGTCTGAATCCACGAACCGATGGCAAGGAGCGAGATCCCCCGACGGGCCAACGCCGATAAGTCCCAGCCCGGCCCCGCACGGATGGGACTTATTGACGCCCTGAATCAACTCCGCAATCGTGTCGCTCACGTTCGAGAAGCCGTGCATTTCGCCGCGCAGCGCAAACTCCAGCCATTCGCCGGCCAGAATGTGGAACTGTTCGAGCACTCCGTCCATTCCTTTTTCATTAATGGAATAAAGCCGGTCGGGCGAGGTTGTCACCGGCGCGAACCCGATTTCGTGAAAGCCGAGATCGTGCTTCAGATGGCGATAGATCCGCAGAACGTCGGTTACCCCCGAGGTCAGAGTTACCCGGGCCGTGATGGGCCGCGTCCGATGATTCGCGATCAACGCGCGGACGCGCGGCTCAATGATGTCGTAGCTGCCGCGACCGTTGGCGAAGACACGCAGCTTGTCCTGCAGATCGGGCGGACCGTCCATACTGACGGTAACCCCGATATGGTTCAGGGAGAGAAACTCGATAATCGCCGGCGTGAGCAAGGTTGCGTTGGTGGTGAGGCTGAAATCGATCGAGCGGCCCTGCGCCGCAGCCTGTTCGGTCGCATAAGCGACAACGCTCCTGAGCAGCGGGAAGTTCATCAAGGTCTCACCGCCGAAAAAGGTGATGTGAACGGACTTGCGGCTGGCCGATTGCGACAGCAGAAAATCCACCGAAGCCTTCGCGGTTTCGATGTCCATGAACTTCGGCTTGCCCTCGGGCGTCGCCACCTTATCCTCGCCGAACTCATAACAATAAGTGCAGGAAAGGTTGCACTGATTGGTCAGATTCATGACCAGCGACTGCAGAGGAAAATCGGCCGGGGGATTGGCCAGAGGCTCCTTTACCGAGTCGCCCGTGACAATGACGTGCGAGTGGTATAGCTCGCCCAGTAACTCGTCCGCATCGGCGTAGCCATATCCGCCCGAAACCAGTTCCTCCATCAGCTCTTCGTGCGCTGCCTCACCCCGGGACAGCCGTTCGATCAGCTTCGCCGCGGCATCGTCCAGCTCGAACACCGCTCCTGCCGGAACCAGATAGATGAAACGGCGTTCAGCGGCTTCGAAGGAGTGAAATTCTCCCAGCCTGTAAATGCGTGTTATGGCAGCCGTCATTTGCTCACCTCGGGTTGATCCCACTTAATGTAGGTAGGAACCGTAACGACCAGGTAAGACCTGTCTGTGAGGGGCTTGCCCTCCTTGTCTTTTTCGTTCTTTGCGAGGGCGACCACCCAGACATCGCCATAGTTGTTGCGGCTGAACTTGCGCTCGGGGTTGGGTCCGTCGGCGGCGGGAGTGAACAGCGCTGTCTCGCTGAGATGACCGACGAAATTCTTGTCGTCGTCCCCGTACACAGCCATAAACTCCTCGACCGACCAGGCGGCGTCGATGGGACCCAGTTCCACGTCGTCAGCCGTGTGCGGCTTGCCGTCTGCCCCATTTTCGAAAGCAACGGCTTCGAACTGCTGATAGCCTTTAGGATGGACATCGCTTCCAAGATGCGCCAGCGCAGTCGGAGGAGTTACTTTAATGAAATCGACATGGTGGTAAACGGCAAAGGCGTTCTGAAGGATCGAACGGCCGAGACCCACGTCGCGCTTACCCGAAACCGCATCGTCGGCAATGTCAACGTCGGCAACCAGTTCCGTCTTACTATGCGAAACGATCTTGTTTACCTTCACGCCGGCACCCATATCCAGATCGGCAGCGGCGATCGCAGCCGGAAAGTTGTCTCCCAGGATGCGCACCTGAGTGCCCTTAGATCCCGCCTTTAGCGAGTAAGCGGCAACGCTGATGAGCGTTGGATCATTGGAAGCCCGCACGAGTTTCACGTCGTAGCCGAACTCCTGGTACTCGCCCCAGAACCACCGTCCCTCGGCGGTGGACTGGTCGGGTGAAATCCAGAGTGTCTCCCGTGCATCGCTTAGAAGATCGTTGGGATCCTTGCTTGGATTTGCGACACCTTTGGACCGGCCCCGCCACGAGTAACCGGCATAGACCAGCCCGGTTCCCGATCTGGTAATTTTGGTCCCGTTTTTTAAAGATGTCAGGGTCACGCTGGTTTTGAACTCGTCATCCGCGGGGCCCGGCGTGATGAGCATTTCGCCGACATACTTGCCGTAACCGAGCACGGTCGCCGAAACCAGCCACTTTCCGGCAATTCTGGGGGCGCGAATACGAGACTGCCAGGCAGCCCACTCCGGCGAGTGCAAAGGCGCGGCTTTAGCCAGAAATTCCAGCGCGGCTTCGCCCGGTTCGGGGCCCTGCTGCGCAGCTTGTCCATCCGCCGGCGCTTCGGCAGCGCCGCCACCTCCACCGGCACCGCCCCGGCCCGGTGTGCGGCGGAAGTGCGCATCCGCCTGCGCGTAAAGTGCTACATGGAGGTTTTCCAGAAGCTTCCAGTCGTCTTTGGAACGGCGCCAGGACATCGCGCGGCCCAGTGCGTGGCAGGTCGTGCAAGCGCCCCGCACCGAGTCATTGGGGATATTGGTTTCGTCGAGTATCCGATGCTCGGGCATGTACATAACCGGCTTGGCCTCCTCCGGCGCGAGCCCATGCCATGTGGCGAGATACTTCACGATCGATCGTGCGTCGGCGGGGCTGATCGTCAGGCCATTCAGCCGCACCATGCGCTTGATCGCTTCCTCCCACCCTTCCGGTGTCGCCCGTTCCCAGGAGATTCGCTTGAGATTGCCCTTTTCGTCCTTGGCGTGACAGGTCCCGCACTTCGAAATGGTGAGCGGGTCGGTAACGGGAATGCCCTCTTCGGGTTTTTCATCCACCGCCGCGGCCGCGCCCTGGCCAGCCTGTCTGTTTCCTCGTTGCGCCAGGGCCGCGGGTGCGGCGCAAAAGGCGACAAGCGAAACCAATGCAATTGGAATTCTATTCACCTGCAGTCTCCTTAGGACATGTCTTTGCCGAATGACGCCATTCGGCAGCTGGTTGGTGGTCATCAACTCTTCAAAATGTCAGTCGGCCGGTCAGCTGGATAGAGCGCGGGCCGGCTCCGTCCGTCGTCTGCATGGAACTGATGATGCCGAATGAGGAGGTACCGAGCGTGAGGCCGGGGTTTCCATAGTTCGGATGATTGCTGACGTTGGTAGCCGCCGCGCTTACCCGAAGCTTCACGCGCTCCGTGATGCTGAACGATCTGAGTATCGAGAGCGCCGCTGTTTTTGTTCCGGGCCCGTTTATCGCACCGACGGATGAATCGCCGAACCTGCCGATGTTATTAGCGGGGATTGCGAATGCGGCCGTGTTGATCCAGCTGTGGATGCTCTGGTCCGCGGGGACCACCGGGACGCCGGAAATAATATCGGCGCGTCCATTGCCCTGGATATTCTCGAAGTTCGTACCCGACGGGTCGGCGCCATTGGCCAGCACCGTCAGAAATGGACCACTTTGGAACAAAAGGACGCCCGAAAGTTCGAATCCGCTTACAACGGCTCTTACTACCCTGTTCGAAGCATGATTGAACGGCAACTCATACAGGAAAGTAGTCAGAAAACGATTGCGGCGCGTGAAAGCGACGTTGCCGTAGTCCAGGTTGGGATGGTAGTAATCCGTTGTCTGCCCACCCCCCGAGCCAGCGAAAGCGGTCGGGTTGTAACCGCCGTTGTCAGCCAGATTTTTGGCGAAGTTGTAACTGGACTGGAACTGCAGACCTTTGGACATCCGCTTGTTAACCGAAGCGGTGAAGGCATTGTAATTACTGCGGCCCCCGTTGGTCTCTTCGACGATCTGTTCCAGGAGGGGATAGGGGGCAGCCGCTTTCGCGACTGAAAACCCGGACGTATTGGCCGGAACCTGGTCCGGGTTGTCCGTCAGGCCGAGATTTGATCCATGGCTGCCTTCATAGGACAAGCGTAAGCCCGCCTGGAATCCCAGGTCGCGCTCGAAAGTAACGTTCCACTGCTGCACAAAGGGATCCTGGTAATGGATCTTTGAGGAAAGATCGAAAACCTGTGTCCCGGGTTGCGCCAGATTGGAAGGAAAGGCATACGGAAAAGCGTATTGCGCTTTACCGCTGTTGACTGTGTTAGTGAAGGCGGCTACATCGCTTGCTTCCACGGCCCAGGCGGCATCCAGCAGATTGCCCAACTGGCCTTCGATGAATTTGCCGTAGCCGGCCCGCAGCACGGTCTTGTTATCGCCGGTTATGCGCCATGCGACTCCGATCCGCGGGGCAAAGTCGGTCTTCTGCGAAAAACGGAGACTCTGCGGAACGTTGGCCTGGCTTGCCGTCAGAATCGGCGTGGGCGCGAGTGACTCGGCAAACGCGGGATTCACCAGCGACAAGCCTTTATCCGGAACCACCACGGCGCCGTGGACTGTGATGCCGTTCTGCACCGAAACGTAATCGGGCAGGAAATTCGCAGTGTTGTTGTTGTGGTCATTGAACATCGGATGATATTCATAACGCATGCCGTAGTTGATGGTGACGCGCGAGCTCACTTTGAAGTCGTCCTGGGCATAGCCCGCATAGCTGGGGACGTAGCCGTTGGAATTCGGGTTGAGAACCGTGGCCATGACGTCGTTGTCCGGAATGCCCAGCAGGAACGAGGCGAAGGCGTTGCCGACAATGCTCCGGGTCACCGAGTTGTTGAACGTGTAGACGCCCATCCGGTCGGTCGCGAACACGTTTGTGTAGAGGGCGGTCAGATAACGGTAGTCCACGCCGAATTTGTAAGTGTGCTTACCTCTGGTGAGGGTCAGGTTATCGATAACCTGTTTGGTGGAAGTCTGTGAGATCGAGGATGCGCCGGCGCCCGCCGTTTGGAATCCGGAAATCTTGAATTCCGGCGACGCATCGCCCGAGGGTAGCGGGCCGGCGGTTTGCAGATTCAGTTCCTGGGCGATTTGCGCGGCGGGCAGGCTGTTGCTGCTCGAGGTGTGGCTGCCGGTCCAGCCGTAGCGAACCTCATTTACCATCGTCGGGGTGATCACCCAGTTATGCGCCACCGTTATGGCAAAATCATGCTCAGGCTGCAGGGTAGGCCCGCTCAAAGCGGAAAACGTCGGCGCCGTTTCGCCGAGTTTGTACTTGTACGTTATGCGGGCAAAGATGGTCTGATTCGGCGTGAGCACCCGATCCAGCCGGAAGTCGCCCTGGTCGCTCTTGATGGGCGTTCCAAAATTGGTGACGTAGTTGTTTACCAGGGAGTTTGCAGGACCGGTGTTGGGCAGAGGATACAGATAGTTCAGTGCTGCCGCAGAAAGCGGCGATATCATGCTCGCGGGAATCTGATTGCCCGGGAAAGGCGCGCCGCTCCCGTTATAAATTTGATTCGAATACGCGGAAAGATTGCCGCTGCGAAGAGCCAGCGAAGGCACGTTCTGCACCAGAACCACCTGCTCGGGAAGGCGAAGTACTTCGTACGATCCGAAGAAGAAAGTCTTGTCTTTCCCCTTGTAAACTTTCGGTATCCAGACAGGTCCTCCAAAGAATCCGCCGAAGTCGTTCATGTCAAGTCTGGGAACCGTGGCGCTGAACGTATTGCGCGCGTTGTAGTCGTTGTTCTGGTTGTTTTCGTAAACGCCGCCGTGAAACTGGTTCGTTCCGCTCTTCGAGATCGTCGTGAAATCGCTGATTCCTCCGAACTCGGCGCTGTTGTTGGTCTCGCTTACATGGATTTCGGCGATGGCATCGAATGACGGAAACAGTTCCGAGATAGGAGAACTGGACCGGGGACTCATGGAACTGATGCCGTCGACACTGACGGAAAGCTGGGCTGGTCTGGCGCCCGCGACCGAGACGTTACCGCTGTTGTCGATTTCGACGCCGGGCTGCGTCGTCAATGTCGTGAACGCGCTGGTGGATCCCGAGGCGCGTGAACCCAGCGCCACCGGAAGATCGTTCAATTCGCGCCCCACCTTCGTTTCCGCGATATTCGAAACCTCTGTACTGATGGGGGCCTCCGCCGCTTCGTTCACCAGCACCGCCTGCGTCTGACTGGCGACTGAAAGGGCTCCGTCAATTCGGATTGTCTGACGCGTTTCGAGTGTGATGCCGGTATACTTTTTCGGCTCGAATCCGGGCGCTTCCATGGTGATTTCGTAGTTCGAGGGTTCCATGTTCACGGCGACATAGGAGCCGTCAGAATCCGTCAGAGTCGTGCGCGCCGCGCCGGTCGCGGTGTTAGTGACGGTTACTTTACAGCCGGCCACCAGACTTCCGGACGGATCTTTCACCGTGCCCGTGAGGGTGCCGAACGTGGTCTGCCCCCATACGGCGCCGCATCCCCCTGTGAGGAGCGTGCAGAGCAGCAATAACCTGCCCCCTGATTTGCGCCTGAAAGAAGACCCTGCGGATTGCGATTTCCTGTAAGTGCCGGCTTTGAGGAAACTCAATTTGAAAACTCCTTCGTCTTTGGGATGCGGACAATGGTTCAGAGGGCGGCGACACGAGGACGTCCGTCTGTTCTCTGCATTGCGGTGTCCTGACGAAGGACGCGGCCCCCGCAGCGTGGGGACCTCAAATTATTCGCCGATTACCTGGGCGAATCGAAGATTAGACACAATTAGTAACACGGGGGAACGAAGCCTACAACAATAATCTCGGCTATGCCGCTTATAGAAAAAAACGATGTCTTAAAGAGAGCCTTTGTTTACTTTGCGTGTGCCAGCGCCAGCACTGCATAGGCAGTCGCCGCATCGCTCATAAAGCGGCCGGCGTCCGACGACAATTCCCTTTGTTTGTTGAGGGAAGACGCCGGCCAGCGACCGTCGCCCGGGTTCTGGCTCCGCCCGAGCCAGGCAAGAGCGCGTTTCAGGGCCGCCTGGGACTGAGGCGCCCCGACCTGTTCCAGTGTGAAGGCAACCAGGCCCGTGGCATAACCGTCGCTGCCCGTTTCGAGTGGTGTATTATCCTTGCGCTTCCAGCCTCCAGCCAGGGAGGACAAGCTGAACCCGCCGTCTTCCTGCTGTTTGGCAAGCGTCTGGTCGATAATGGTTTTCTGCTGGTCCTCGGTAAGAAGCCCCGGAATCTTTGCGGATGCCCAGAGCAATGCCACGCGGTCGGCAGGCGTTTGAGAATCCATGTTTTTCAGGAGATAACCGCGCATTCGCTGCATGCCTTCCTGAAGCTGAGGCTCGGACTTATAACCGCCCGGCGCTGAGCCAACAGCGATCGCCGCCAGTGCCGTACCGTAGAATTGCGAATCGCCTTCCCAGGGCGCGTTGTGAAATTGCAGCCACGCCCAGGAGCCGTTCATCTCGCCTGACTTCAACTGCAATGCCCACATGTTGTCGAGAGCGAGCCGGGCGTTCGCGCTCAGCTTTCCGGAAGGCGCGTCGTTCCATACCAGAATCAGCGCGTCCAGGATGGATTCGGTGCCGCGCGATTCTGAAGTCTTCGGAAGGCCCGATGTCTGATCGGGATAAAACGGCTCAACCTCTTTCCACATTTGGACGCGCTTGACCACGTTGTTCAGCAGCTTCTGCTCATTCGGCGAAGCGGATGGTTCGCCCAGAAGACCGCGCAGGGACGCGCGACTGAGCGCATAAGGCGCGGCCGTGTGACAGGAGATACAGAACGTCTCGTGATCGCGTGCCGACTTTGGCCAGCTCATCCACCAGGAAGATCGCTCGTCGAGATAAGCGGCCGCCGCTTTCGGGCTCCAGTCAGCGGCGCCGGAAGCCTGGGCGAACGCATTCTCCGCCAGACTCAAGGTACTGAAAAGGCACACTGCGTAGAGAAAACATCGCATCTGAACTGATCTCCTGTGCATGTCGGAAGTCTTCCATGGCCTGGCATAAGCAATGAAAGCGAACGACCCGACGACGCGCTCCTGACAGGCGGAGCGCGCGGCATCGTGGAGCAGTCAGGCCAGAACCGATCATAACCGAAATTTCGGGCGAGTTGAACCTAGCAGGCTGCTGGAAAAGCTCATTTCGTTGCCGCTTGCTGACGCGCGCGGTTCAGTCACCCCTGCGGAATCAGCACCTGGTTTTCCGAACCGCCGCAGCCTGCCAGGCCTGAAATGCCGTGCACTCGCGCAACAGTAAGTCGCCAATACGCCGCGCGCGCCCGCCCGCGCGCTGCCCGCCATCCACTTCGCACGCACGAGCGATGAACGCCGTCATGTTCGCGACTGCGAAGCTAATGCCGTGGAGATTGCGCGCAGGCGCGACACCGGGCGCCGGACGCGGGTAGCCGGAAGCGCCGAACACAGTGCCGTCCGGGTTCGTCTCGCACCGGTAACGGTTACGCGGACAATCCCAGTCGAGACCCACGCTGAACACGGTGGGCAGACACCCGGGATAACACGGTTGCCCGTCCGCCTCGCGCGCGGCCGCGAGCAGGGTTCCGGCTTCCACCGCACGGGCTGCGATCTCCCGGAACTGTTCGGCATGAGCGGGGTTCATCGTACCCAGGCTCAGATTCACCACATCCATCTTCTGCTCGATGCACCACTCGATGGCACGCAGCAGATGGGCGGCGCTGGTCCGCAGAGAATTGTGGAACACTTTGACGGCGAAGTACTCGGCCGCCGGCGCTTTCTCTTGAATCGCGGCCATTACCGCGGTCCCGTGGCCCAGATGATCCGTGTAGACATCGAGCTCGATGCCGCCATCCGCGCCGACTGACGCGCCGCCCGCCATCGCGTGGATATGCGGGTGCCGAGGATTGACTCCGCTGTCGATCGCGGCTACCCGTACACCCCGCCCGGCGGCAGCGGCGAAGGGAAGCGGCGCCTCGGCGGCGTCTCCCTGTGCCTCAGAGGCGAGGGGCCGATTGAAGGTCATAAGAAATCTGCGCCTTGCCGTCTTCGATGGTGACGATCGCATCCGCAATCTCCGCCAGGGCGGGCCTGTGCGTGATGACGATGAGCGTGGCATCGGGCAGTGCCGCGCGCAGGCTCGTTGCTACCAGCTTTTCCGTCTGCGCGTCGAGCGCCGACGTAGGCTCGTCCAGAATCAGCACGCTCGGGTGCCGCAGCAGCGCGCGGGCCAGCGCGATACGTTGCCGTTCTCCCGCGGAAAGCGCCAGGCCGCGCTCGCCGGTTTGGGTGTCGAATCCTTTGGGAAGCCGGCGCAGCAGTGCGTCCAGGCCCGCGGCGCTCGCGGCTGCTTCAATTGCGGCGTTGCCGGCCTGCGGCCACGCGAATGCGATATTGGCAGCGATGGTGTCGTTGAAAAGGTATGGTGATTGATCCACCAGGATCACCTCGCGCCGCAAATCTCCGAGCGACAACTCACGGATATCGCGGCCATCGATCAGGATTCTTCCTTCGTCCGGGTCGAGGTAGCGAACCATCAGGTCCGCCATCGTCGATTTCCCAACGCCGCTCGGTCCGAGGATGGCGCAGAAAATTCCTGCCGGGATTTCGAGGCTGACGTCGCTGAGCACAGGCGCGCGATCGTACCGCATGGAAACGTGTTCGAACCGGATGGAGTTCCGTACGGAGGGCAGGGCCAAAGGCTGCGGGCTTTCCCGCACCTCAGCCGGGGTGTCGAACAATTCGAAAATGCGCGCGAGCGAGACGCGTGCCGAAGCCAGCCCGGACGTCATCCCCATGAGTGTCTGCACGGGCGAGAGCAGCCGCATGTGATACGCCATGAAAGCCACCAGCGTGCCGATGGTCATTTGTTCGCGCATGATCAGCCAGCCGCCGTAAAGAAACACGGCCGATGTCGCCGCGGTCAGAATCGTGCCCGGTAATGCGCCCGTCATGAACGATGCAATCTGCACACGCAGCATGGTCCGCACGAACGCGTCGTTACGCTCGCGGAAACGGCCGGCCTCGTGCTCGCCGGCCCGCAGGGACACGACTACACGCATTCCCAATATGGTGTCGACGAACAAGCTGCCGAGGTCGGCACTGCGCTCGCGGAGGCTTTTGGTAAGCGCCGTAAGCTTACGCTGGTAGTGAAGAAAAGTAAGCAGGCACGCCGGGACGAGAACGACACTTACCAGGAATAAGCGCAGGTTCAGCCACACCATCATGCCGACGCATCCGGCAAAAAAGAAGACGTTGCTCAACACGGAAAGCAGCGTGTCGGCTGAAACACGCTGCACTTCTCCGACGTCGCTGTTCAGCCGCGACATCAGGTCGCCCATGCGGAATCCGGCGTAGAAGCGGGGAGAAAGCGTCTGGAGATGCCGGAATAACGCCACGCGCATGTCGAAAAGCATGGCCGCCGAAATCTTCACGTAGCGGTAGCTGGCGAGTATGTTGAGCGCAAAGCCAAGGACCGCTGCGACGAACATCAGTCCCGCGATCCAGACCAGCGCATGCATGTCGCGGCGCAGGAGCGCATCGTCGATCAGGAGTTTTGAGATATAAGGCTGAACCAGTCCCAGACCCGTCGACAGAAGGCTGACGACAATCACCAGAATCAGCCGCGGCGCATAAGGACGCAGAAAAACCCACAGCCTGCCGTAAGTCTTCCACTGCGCGACTGAACCGGCGGGCGTCATTTGCAACGATTGTAAACCGGTTCGAGGCGACGATTTGCGGAATCTTCCGCAGAATAAGAGGCATTGTTTTTTTCTATGCGCAGCATAGCCGGCTGTTGTTGCATGATGAGTGGAATATGCCGAACCTGTGTCGGGTTGCCCTGCTTGCCTGGTGGCTGTTGCCCGCGCTGCCGGGTGTTCTCTGTGCGCAGGGCCGCAGTTACGGGCGCTCCAACGTAATCAGCCAGCAGGGCATTGTGGCTACCAGCCAGACTCTGGCGTCTGCAGCGGGCGCGCAGATTCTGGCGAAAGGCGGTTCGGCGGTGGATGCCGCTATTGCGGCCAACGCTGTGCTCGGCGTAACGGAGCCGATGATGACGGGCCTCGGCGGCGATCTCTTCGTGCTGTACCGGGATGCCAAAACCGGGAAACTCACCGGGCTCAACAGTTCTGGCGCGGCCCCGCGCGCGCTCTCGCCCGAATTTCTGGCGAAGCGTGGCATCAAGCGCATGCCGGGCGACGGCATTCACACTGTCACCGTCCCCGGCGCGGTGCGCGGATGGTACCAAATGCACGAGCGATACGGGAAGCTGCCCTGGAAAGATCTGTTCCAGCCCGCGATTGCTTTCGCCGAACAGGGCTATCCCGTCCACGAAGGCGTTCGCGAAATCTGGGCCGCTGCCAACAACGTCAAAGGACTTCAGGGCAACGACGAATCGGCTCGCGTCTTCCTCCCCGGCGGGAGGCCTCCGGCGACTGGGCAGATCGTCCGAAATCCCGACCTGGCGCGCGCGTTCCGGCTGGTTGCGGAGAAAGGCCCCGACGCCTTCTACAAAGGCGAAATTGCCGCGGCCATCCTTAAGACCTCGGAACATCTTGGCGGGACGATGACCGCCGCCGACCTCGCCGCGTTTTCTCCCGAATGGGTGGAGCCGATTTCGATCGACTACCGCGGCTGGCGGGTCTATGAACTGCCACCGAACGGACAGGGCGTGGCGGCTCTCGAGATGCTGAAGATTATGGGCACACGGCCGCCGTCGATGGCGGGGCCGTTCAGTCCCGCGGAGTGGCACGAACGCATTGAAGCCATGAAACTGGCATACTCCGATGTCCACAGATACGTTGCCGATCCGAGGACCTACGATGCACCCATCAGCGGATTACTGTCCGCCAGTTACGCAAAAAAGCGCGCGGCGCTGATTGATCCCGAGCACGCCAACTGCAGCGTAGCCGCCGGGGAACCGGTCGGCAGCAACACAACCTATCTGACCGTGGTCGATAAGGACGGGAACATCGCCAGCTGGATACAGAGCGTCTTCGGATTTTTTGGATCGCGAGTGGCGGTGGAGGGGATGGGCTTCGAGCTGCAGAACCGCGGCGCCGGCTTCAACCTCGACCCGAAGCACCCGAACGTGCTGGCGGGCGGCAAACGGCCCTTCCACACGATCATCCCGGCGTTTATGGAGAAGGGCGACGAGCACATCGGCTTCGGCATCATGGGCGGGGCCGTGCAACCGATGGCGCATGCGCAGTTCGTCTCAAACTACGTCGATTTCGGGATGAACCTGCAGGAAGCGATGGAAGCGCCGCGCTTCTCAAAAAGCGGGGCTGATGGATGCGATGTATCGATAGAATTCCGCGTTCCCGGTGCGACTCTGCAGCAGCTGTCCGAGCGGGGGCATATCGTCCGCATCATGCGCGAGTACGTGGAAGCGATGGGGCGCGGTCAGGCGATCCTGCACAATTCGAAGACGAAAACGAACTACGCGGCGTCCGATCCGCGGGCCGACGGATCGGCCATACCCGAACCAATATTGCCTTAGTGTTGTGTTTCCGAAGGTCCCTCACCATCTCCCGATGCAGGCACGTGAACGTTGGCAAGCGGCCAGCGGGGTAAACAACCCCGCTGCGGGATGCCATCCCGCCCCACATCAGGCAAGGGACTTCAGAGACACACCAGCTGGTTGGGAAAGCGGCGAAGCCCGGATTCGCGGCGCCGCCGGATGACGCGCGCGGTTCAGAAATTTCCAATCCGTGACCAAAAAAAAGGGCCGCGGCAATTTCGCCGCGGCCCGAAAGAAAAACAAACAGACAGTCTCAGGAGTTCGATTTGCGTCCGCGGCGATAAATCCCGAAGCCCACCAGCGCAAGGCCAACCAGACCGAATGTCGCCGGTTCCGGAGTAGCGGATGCCCGGGCCGCGCTGATTCCCTGGACCTTGAAATAGTCGTCGCTCTCGGCGAGGTCAGAGGCAATCAGAATGGACGTTACCGAGCTCAGAGTCGCCTGGCCGTTCGAGCCGAAGCCCGTGATCCATGAACCATTGTCGCCGTTTGCGGCTCCGATGCCATTGCCGTTGCCTTCCGCTGTCGGGCAGGCAGATGCGCCGCCGGTGCCGCACAGAACCGTGGTTCCGCCGGCGATAATCTGCGATTCCGACGACGGATTCGTCCAGTACGTGAAACCCAGTTCGTTCAGATTCGTGGATTCGTTGTTCGAGTTGCCGCCGAAATTTGCCAGAGCAATGCTGTTAATGTTCACCGGCGCGCTGAACGTCAGCAGCAGGAACTCGTATTCGCCGCTATCGTCCGTCTGATGCGACGGCTGACTGCAGCCATTGGGATTGGTTGTGCTGTAGCCGGAATCGCCAATGCTGCAGATTCCCAATCCGTTGCCGGTGTACTGCCCGACGGTTGCATTGTTACCGGATTCCAGTGGCGTACCGACCGCACTGGAATCGGTGGTGGTGACGTAAGCGGTGGCCGTTAGCGAGACGGCCGTTGCGCCGCTGCCGATGGTTTGCGTGAACGGAGCCGAGTTGCTGTAGCTGGCCGCTCCGCAGCCGCTGCTTTGTGTCTGCGCGACGCCATAACCATTAGGATTGGCGCCACACTGCGCGAAGTCAAAACCTGATGTACTCGCCGTGGCGGGTACCACCGTTGTAGCCAGTGCCATTGCGAGCATGGCAAAGCTGAAAATTGCTGTTCTTTTCATCGTCTCCTCCGACTAATCTGCCGACTCATCTGCGTGCGCTGCCACGAATCGAAAATGTGGCGTAAATTACACTCTAGGCCGAACGCTGCGAAAAATCACCCGGTTTAGTTCTGGTACCGACACTTCGGGTGGTACGCCACATTCGGCAAACGTGAGCTACTTAACAGGCCGATCGTACCACTGCTATCTATCGAGGAGCAAAGGGGTTGAGTACCAGTACGGCTCGCTCGGCGTCAAAAAATGCCGCCGCCGCCTGGTGTTTACAGGCCTATGCCGGCGTCGTCGACGATCTTCCCGTCGCTCATGTGCAGGATGCGGTGGCCGAACGCGGCCGCCTCAGCATTGTGGGTGATCATCAGGATTGTCTGCCCCAGGCGGGCATTGAGGTCGCGCAGCAGGTTCAGGACTGCCAATGAATTGCGCGAATCGAGATTTCCGGTCGGCTCGTCCGCCAGCAGGATGGTGGGCTTCGTCGCCAGAGCCCGCGCCAGCGCCACGCGCTGCTGTTCGCCGCCGGACATTTCGCTCGGCTTATGATCCAGTCGCCCCTGGATCCCCAGCAGATCGAGGGTGTCGTGAAACGCATTGTCGAACTGTGTGGGCAGCCCGGCAATAAAGAGCGCCGTGCGGATATTGTCGCGCGCCGTCAGATTCGGCAGCAGATTGAATTTCTGAAACACGAAGCTGACGTAGCGGCGGCGCAGTTCCGTCCGTCCGCTGTCGCCCGCGGCCGACAGATCGTGACCCGCCACGCGGATCTCGCCCTCCGTTGGCTGCGTCAGGCCGCCGATGATGTGGAACAGCGTCGATTTCCCCGATCCCGACGGCCCCACAATGGACAGAAACTCCCCGCGCGGCACGTCCAGATCGACGCCGCGCAGCGCCGCCACGTCCACATGCCCGGTGCGGTAGATCTTCCGCAGCGCGCGCACGTGGATGATGACGTCGTTATTCATAGGCGAGGGCCTCGATCGGGTCCTGTCTGACCGCGAGAGCGCCGGGGAAGATCGCGCCCAGCAGCGCGCCGCCCGTAGCAATTGCGCCTGCAATCGGCCACCACTCCACCACGATGGCCTGCGGGAATGAAGCCGGCGTCAGTGTATTCAGGAGCCAGCGCGTGCCGAAACTCAAAATGATGCCCATGAGGGTGCCGCCCACGCCGAGCGCACCGGCTTCGGCGAGAATGATCGCTATCACGAATCCCTTCGAGGCTCCGAGCGACTTGAGAATGCCGATCTCGCGGGTGCGCTGCAGCACGGCCATGTACATCGAAAGGGCCACGACGATGAAGCCGAAAAGCACACTCGTGACCAGAACTGTGTCCGTAAAATATTTCAGCAGCGGAATGCTGTCGACGGAATAATACGATTCCAGATCCTTCATGGAATAGACGGGATAGCCTTCATAGCGGGCGCTGAGCTGCTTAATCACCAGGTCGGTATTGCGCGGGTCGTCAAGCTTGATGTAAATCCGGGTCACCTTACCGGGGGATCCGATCAGATCGTCAAGGGTCTGGACACTGACAAAGAGATGCGCCAGTTTACCCGGTTCGACAATGCCCGCGACATGCCACTGGTGATTGATGACTTTGATCATCTGGCCGAGGCGGGCGTGGCTCTGGTCGGCATAATACCGGTCGAGCAGAATGTCATCCGGCTTTTCGAGGCCGTGCCCCTGCAGAAAAACAAACGGGCCGCTCAGGCGCGTGAAGGAAGCCTGGTCGATGCCGGAAATCGTATCGAAGGTGCTGCCGATGAGCTGGTCGGCGACCCCGGTGGTGGCGACGACATGCGGTTCCCGGGCGAGCTGGGTCACGAACTTATCGGAGAGCGGCGTGCCGTTCATCGAGCTGAGAACGGAGCTGCCTTTAGGGCGGAACAGAATGTCAGCTCCCACGCCCTCGTTGCGTTTTCGCGAGCTGTCGAGGAATCCGTGCGTCATGCCCACCAGCGTCAGAATCGAGGTGACCGAAAACGCGATCAGCAGCACGCTGAGCAGCGTACGCATGGGCCGGAAGCTGACGTTTTCCCAGACGAGTTTGAGAATCACGGAGCCTGCTTCGCCGTCCCGATTTCCCGCACTTGCGCGCCCTCGGGCTGGTTGAGCACGAACTTGTCGTCGGCGAGCGGGGCGTTCATCTTCATGTCGGTCACGTCGAGCACCACGCCATACTCATCCCTCGGCCGGTTGATGTCGATATGGGCGGGAAATGTCACGCCGCCGTACTGCATCCACTTCGAGTACCGTGTATCGCTGACGAGTTCGCCCGAGGGCTGGTTCCACACCATCTGGCGGACGATCGTGAGATCCAGACGGTCGAACCACACCTGCCGCATCACCTCGCCCTGGCGCACGAAATTGAGCACGTAGAAGGCGTTGTCTTCGTCGATGAAATCGATCAGTGACGTGCCTTCCTTCGCGGTGTCGACCGGCATGATCAGCATCGACGAAAGGAAATCCTGCGGCCGCAGATTCTCCAGTTTGCTCTTCGAAGTGCGCGGCGCGTCGTTGTCTCCGATCTCAAACAGACTCTTGTCGGGCAAAGACGCCTTGAAGCGGCTGCCGTCGGAAACCATGTCGAAGGCCGTAGTGCGCACTACCGGGTACTGTCCGATGATCCGGATGGTGGCCGGCTTGCGGAATAGCACGTATGCCCGAACGTCTTTTATTTCAGTAATTTGGCCGGTATAGACGCTGCCCACGGAGGGCGTCAGATCGGCGGTCGCCTGAAACGACATCAGGGAATTATAGAAATCGACGATCCGCGTGTTGAGTTGGTCGCGTGAAGCCTTGAGGAGCTGGGGCGCGCTGGCCGCGGTCACCGGTTTGCCGTGTCTATTGACTATGCGCCGGGACACCAGACACGAACTCGACATGAGGCCCAGAATCAGCGCCAGAGCCACCGGGACGTGCCGGTGCGTATCGGGCATCGTCCCATTGTAGGATGCGAAGTCAGCCTGCGCGGGGATTCCGTTTAAGGCTCGGGTTCTGATGGGCGCGCGACCAACGAGCGCGGAACGTCCCTCGGCATCCCTCGGCGGGCGGCAGGGTCCTTGGGACACTGCCCGGCAGGTAAGCGGGCGCGAGCCGGTGTTATAATTCAAAGCGATCCGTTGTGGGCCTGTGGCGCAGTTGGGAGCGCGCTTCCATGGCATGGAAGAGGTCAAGGGTTCGAATCCCTTCAGGTCCACCATTTTTTTCCGTGTCCGGACCGGACACATAGGTAACAGATTGTTCCTAAGACATAGGTAACACTTTTGGCCCGAAGGGGTTTTCGAGGGGCTGCAGAGTTTTTTCCTCCAGATCGATGTATCCAAGATCG
>Ga0182030_10001782_pt1 | contig 44919 bp, 45 predicted proteins | sample 812S3MmetaG_FD_121299 | JGI IMG/M metagenome (GOLD analysis project Ga0182030, IMG submission 121299) | Permafrost microbial communities from Stordalen Mire, Sweden - 812S3M metaG (Illumina Assembly) | ecosystem: Environmental > Terrestrial > Soil > Wetlands > Permafrost | place: Sweden...
ATAGTCTAGGAAGGAAACGAGTCGTGCTTCTAGCAGACACTGCATTCGTGCTCGGAGCCATCATACAAGCAGCCACATATTCCGTCCCCGGAATGATATTTGGGAGATCAGTAGTAGGACTTGCGGTTGGAGCGGGGAGTTTCGTGGCTCCGTTATATATTGCTGAGTTAGCGCCTGCGCCGTTCAGAGGAAGGCTGGTTACGCTAAATGTGCTGTTTATCACGATTGGACAGGTGGTGGCTTACATTGTGGGTTGGGCATTTGTGGAATGGGGAGATCAGAACACGGGATGGAGGTGGATGGTTGGACTTGGTGCGGTGCCTGCTGCAATTCAAATGCTGGTTATGCTTTTTATGCCGGAGACGCCGAGATGGCTTGTTAAGGTTGGAAGACAGGAAGAGGCGAGGAGGGCGTTAAATAAAGTTTTCGGGGCAGGTATTGAGGTTCAACGGATGGTTGATGCTGTTTTGGAGGGGATTGAGACGGAGGTTCAGGAGGAGGAGGATGCGAAAACAGTGCGGATCCGAACACAAAGGAAAAGGGGGACTCAGTCTTCCGGTATGAAAGATACCTGGGATGAGCTGTTTCGAATTGGTGGGAATAGGAGAGCTCTTACCATTGCTTGCTTGTTGCAAGGTCTTCAGCAACTTTGTGGATTCGTAAGTTCTTCTCTTCCTTCATTTTCTTATCTCTCACTCACATTTTGTATAGAATTCTCTCATGTATTTCTCCGCGACCATATTCACCATTATGGGTTTCTCAAGTCCAACTTTGACTTCCCTTTCGGTGGCTACGACAAACTTTGTCATGACCTGCTTGGCTCTTGTGCTCATCGACCGAGTTGGAAGACGAAGAATTTTACTTTGGTCAATTCCTGTCATGGCAATTGGTCTTCTGTTCTGCAGTGCTGGATTCCATTTTATTACGTTACCCGAGGATCTCAACTCAGAAAATCCTTCCTCAACACTCTCTGCACACGCCGAGGTTCCCCTTTCTCAACGAACCGCTCCTTTACTCGTCTTATGCAGCGTCATGATATATGTCGGCTCATATGCTCTCGGCCTGGGCAACGTCCCATGGATGCAGAGCGAACTTTTCCCTCTGAATGTCCGCTCTCTAGGCTCTGGTCTCAGCACCAGCACGAACTGGGGAGCCAATTTTATTGTTGGGTTGACGTTTTTGCCAATGATGGAGTTTTTGACGCCTGCTTGGACATTTGTTATATATGCTGGAGTTTGCATTGTAGGTTGGTTTTTTATATGGCGTATATACCCTGAGACAAAGGGGTTGAGTTTAGAACAGACCGGGGCTTTGCTGGCGGATGGGTGGGGCGTGAGAGAGAGTTTGAGGAGGGTGGATGAGAATGCGTAGCTATAAGATTAGATATATAGGAGACTTACTAGATTGTATGATACTCGTGGCATCAACATGTGCATGGAATCTCTAGTGTCTCTGACTTTGATGTGGCCTCTCAGCTCTTTCGGCTGGGTATTATATACATGGATTTTAGAACTTTGCAGGCTTAGAATGTCGGACTGCCAGTCTATCATTCCAGCTACTAATCCATTGCCCTGCTCGTATAAAATTTTCAGCCCCTGAACCATTTTCTCGGATTCGGGGCATAAAATTGCTACCGAATGCCGGGTAACGAGATATCCAACAATCCTTGGCTGAGAGAAAAAAAAATATTAAGGTCCCCGTACCTACGCCACTGTCATCATACTACTTTGAGCTTAAAGTTCAGATACTGACCCTTCATTCCTCCCAAGTATCTTCAAATGCTGTGTGAATTGTGTTTTTCAAGTTGCGCAAGACTTCCAATTCTTCAATCATCTATCAGCCGTCAGAAGCCTACGGGCGGAGCTGCTTAAAGCAACAGACCAACACGATCCAAAGATTGACAGCAGGGATCGGTTCTTTCTAGCACATTTCTAGCAACAAATCACACCTCAGCTTGTCCCGCATAATCACCGTCGTGCTTACCTTACTCCCAATCTCTCTAAAGCTCCGCTCTAGAGAGCATCAAGCCTTGCAAAAGCCGCCGTGGGGCACAGCAAAGTAAGATAAATAAAAACAAGAAGGCTGCTCTTTCTTTCAGTTTTGCGAATTGAACCTCCTTCACTTTCTTCCCAGTATTCTCTTCAACGACCGCCAAAATGAATGAAGCGGATCTAGAGATGGAGAGGAACGAGCGAGACGCCAGTCCAGAACGCTTCATCAATACACCACACGGACGACCAAGCCATGAAATCGAACGCCTCGCAACCGCATCCACGACCTCGAGTTCCTCTTCCGAGGGCTCAGCCGTGCGCAGAGATGCTACCATTAGCCGCATGGCCACCCAGCGCGATCTCGAGCGCAATCCTACCGTCCTCGAAAGAATTCAGACGTCGAAAAGTCAACATGCTGGGACCGTGGGGAGGAGTATTACGGGCAAGAGCAGGGAGAGCCGAAGACCGCTCCCGGAAATGGGGTTGGGGAAACCGTATCCGCCCCCACTGCCGGACCAGGAGGAATATGTGGTTGAGTTTGAGGGCCCTGATGATCCTTTACACCCGCAGAATTGGCCAATGAGAAAGAAGTGAGTTATTTCAATTATTCGCAAATCCTTTGAGATGAGATTGTAGCTAAGCCTTGTCTGAAAATAGAGTCTTAATTGCGTTGATGTTGGGTTTTACAACTCTTGTGTCAGCTTTTACCTCGAGTATTTTCTCGACCGCGACGAGAACAATAGCTGTCCAATATCATGTTTCGACCGAAGTGGGATTGTTGGGCCTGTCGTTTTACGTTCTTGGATTTGCTTTGGGGCCCCTATTTTGGGCACCTCTTAGTGAGCTTAGGGGTAGACGATTACCTTTGATTCTCTCCATGTTTGGATTTTCGATATTTCAAGTAGCTGTTGCCGCTGCGAAGGATCTTCAGACGATCTTGCTTTGCAGACTTTGGGGAGGTTCGTGCTACCCCGCGTTGATTTGCAGATGTAGTGCTGACTGTATCCAGGCATCTTTGGTGCATGCCCCTTGGCTGTTGTAGCCGCTGTTTTCTCCGATATGTTCGACAACAGAACTCGTGGATTGGCTATTACGGTTTTCTCTATGACTGTGTTCACTGGACCCTTGCTTGCACCTTTTATCGGTGGATTCATTGTTGACTCGTATCTTGGATGGAGATGGACTGAATGGTAAGTAACTATTATCAAATGTTCTATAGTTTCTAACAACATTGTCTAGGCTCGTCGCAATCATGGGCTTCACCGCCTTCTTCCTAGATCTCTTCTTCCTCGAAGAAACCTACCCGCCCGTAATCCTAATCTCCAAAGCCGCCGAACTGCGACGCCGCACCAAAAATTGGGGGATCCACGCCAAGCAAGAAGAAATCGAGATCGACTTTCGCGAACTCATCAACAAGAACTTCTCTCGTCCCCTGCGCCTCCTAGTAACCGAACCCATCGTCCTCCTCCTCTCCATCTACATGGCCTTTATCTACGGCCTCCTCTACCTCTTCCTAACCGCCTACCCCATCGTTTTCCAACAAATCCACGGCTTCAATGGCGGCGTCGGCGGACTCCCTTACTTCGGTATGATAATCGGGATGTTAATATCCGGCGTCTATATAGTCCTCACCCAACCAAGCTATAACCGCAAACTAGCCGCTAACAACGGAATCCCTGTTCCCGAATGGCGCTTACCGCCCGTCATATACGGCGGTATAAGCTTTGCAGGCGGATTGTTCTGGTTTGGTTGGAGTGGCTACAGAGCCGATATCCACTGGATTGTGCCCACGCTCTCCGGTCTCTTGACTGGTTTCGGCTTATTATCCATCTTCTTACAATCTCTCAACTATCTCGTTGACGCCTACCTCATGTTCGCAGCTTCCGCTATCGCTGCTAACACATTCCTACGTTCTTTGGCAGGAGCAGGATTTCCGCTGTTTAGCCAGTATATGTTTAAGGCGCTGGGTGTGAATTGGGCGGGTACGTTGTTGGGGTGTGTAGCGTTGTTATTGGTGCCGATCCCGGTGGCGTTTTTGGTGTATGGGCATAGGATTAGAGAACGCAGTGCTTTTGCGCCGACGAGGCCGATGGTGCCGGTTGGGGATGGGGAGGATGATGCGCCGTTGTCGGAGACGGAGAAGACGGCGACGAAGACGGGGGATGATGCTGTTTGAATGGTAGATGGAGGGAAGGGGTTTGGGAAAAAGTGCTTTAATTGTGGATAATTTTGTTTCTAGGGGTAGGGCTGTAATATGAGGCGTTGGTGATATCCTGGGTATTGGATGAGTTTTACGTTTGATACCAACTGTTACCCACGAGGGTGGATGTTCAGAGTTAGGAATGAAAACTGGACCCTTTAGAATGAAGTTTGAACGCAGCTGAATTGTTATTTGAAGCGAGAAGTTGGGTCGGGTTTGAGAAATCAATATACGAATGAAATACGGTATTCATAGAAAATAGGCACTGTCCCTCTCGAGTCTCACATAGTCCTCACACAAGTTGATCAATATTTAGGATTATCATGAATTTATGCCTCCTCCGGAATCTCAACTCTCGAAGATCAGAGACGCAGATCATCCCAAACAGAAACAATTTCTGCGGAGACCCCTATACCGAACGCCAGGCTGAAAGATACCATGTCAAATGAAAACACAGTTCAAAGAAATTAAGAAGGGTTACTAGAGAAACAAGTGATATGAAGTGGAATCCCCAGTCTTCCTCTCTTTATACCTTAAATATCAGCAGGAGACTCCGTCGCATCATTTCCTAGACCAAGCGGTTCTGGCTCAGCTGCCATAGCATCCGCTTGAGTCATCCCATTCTGACGCTCCCAGACCTCCCGTCTAATCCTCTCATCCTTTGCCTTTCTTGCTCTCTCGACTTCCTCAAAGCCACCAGCTTTCTTCAGCTTCCCTTCTTCGACGAAGTTGCCAAGTTCTTTCTGGAATTCGCCGCCTCGACGACTTTCGAGTTCCTTCTGTCGAAGTTTCTCTGCGCGTTCGATGGCTTCTAGACGATTCTCGTGGTTTGGTTGTAAAGCGCGAACTTCACCCAGAACACCCTCCTTTGCAACGGAGGGATCAGCCACTGTGTTCAACCCTCGTGAGAGGACGCGGGCCCCGGCGCTTGAACCTGGGCCGTCCTTCAGCTGTTCCTTTGTTGCTTGCTCCACGAGCGCAAAGGTTTGGGTGGCCTTCTCGAGATCATCCTGCAGATCCGCGGCCAGATCCTCCTGCATTGTCATCTCCTCACGATCGTTGCACACAGTCTCCAATTCCTTCTCCCAGATCTTCGTCCAGATCGGTCGTTCACGCTTGAGAAATTCTTGCATCTTCTTCAGTTCCAAAGTAGCTTGAGAGATGTCTTTGGCCACATCCTCCAGTTGGCGAGGAAGAGGACGGACACCTCGAAGGACAACATCTTTGCGGAGGTCTTCCACCAAATCTTGAAGATCGTCAACTTGACCAACAAGCTTGTCAGAGTCTTCATTCAAGGCCTTCTTTCCAGCGTTGACATAAGCACGGCCAGATTCGCCTTTGATATCTGGAACCGCTGCTTTCGCTGCTGCACTCTTCACAGTACTAGCTTTCGTTCGAATGAGAGACATCGAGTTCTGAATATCAGATTGGAATCCGGAATATGTCTGTCTCAGAACAGCTAGGTCTCGTCGCAAGCTCTGGATTTCGCTCATTTGTGCCTGGCTATTGATTTTCGATGGACTTAGGAGAGAGCTACTCGATTTAGGATTGTCAATAAAAGATGTCCTTCCAGACGCAGGAGTAGCCGCTAATCGGGCCATCTCCTTTGCAGTATCTTGTTGCCGATCCGATACCCTCTGGATTGACGCTTGCTGGTCGTCAACTGCAGTCCTGACACCTTCAACAATTCTCTTCAAACCTCCGATACCCTCGTCGATATGGCGTTTAACTTCGTCCAAGACCTCAATATTCAGCACAAGCACCGAGCGATCCTTGATATCATTTAGATCTTCAAGCTCATGTCGCACACCTGACACTGGATCTTGTATATAAATCTCTGGTAAGTCGACTCCATTGTGATGAGTATTCCATGCAAATTTCTCAATGAAAGCCAGTTGAAGCCTTGCGATTGAAAGATCCTTATAACCATCTGCCAACACAAATTTCTTCACCTTTGTCTTATATTGTAAGAAAATTGTAAGTTCCTTATCAGGAGGAGGGGATTGTTCTGGCGTGAACTGCATCTCCTGCCCAGTATACTGTACAGCTTCGCGTTCTAGCTGCGGCTGCTGTGATTTGACAGGGAAGGTTGGAAAAACTGGAGCTTCACTTGGACTTGGAGCAGGCGGTACTGGAAGAGCGTCTGTCGGTGGTCCTTTCAGTGTTGCACTCGGTCCATCTACGTCAAGAATTGGTTTCCGGACCTTGTCATCTGGGGTTTTCGCAGTTGGACTATCGCCTCTTTCTGCTTCATTTGGAGGCTCTGATTTTGGAGGCTTCAGTGGCTCCTCCGAAATACGATTAGGGATTCGGGCTGGCGAGGTCTCTGTAGCAAAACGACTGGGGTTGGAGTGCTGGCGATTATGTCTTTGGTCTCCTCGATTTTGCACTGCTCTCATAGACTCCCGAGCATCGTTTCGACCTCTGTTTGGGATGGGCGAATTCTGTGCAGGTGGGAGCATGGGCACACCGTTAGGAGAGGCGCCCAGATGCTTGGATATTTGGTATGCGGAGTATCTTCTTGAAGCCCTTCTTTCTAAATCTCCGCCTCGCTGTAATGCAGCAAGGGCATTTTGTTGTTTTGGTGGTGGCGGAGGGGGAGGAAAAGCGTCAACACTGAGATCTCCTGAATTTGGTCGGGGTTGTGAAGGCATTTCATCTCCCGGAAATGGGGGAAGGACTGGCATGCTCTGCATCGTCGCACTCGATAATGATGACTGTTCTGAAGAAATAGACTCTCGGGACGAGGCGCGCGGCGGCAAGCCTCTACGACCTGAGGACGCCGAGGAAATTCGATCGTTCAAAGTTGTTGCTTGACTGTCTCGATTTCCCGCCACATTTTCATCGCCCCGGAAGTTATTTGACAGCCCTTGATCCAATAACGTCGTGAGCCCTGTATTTGCACTTCCAACACTACTGACGCTGCTATTCCTGGGGAGTGGCGCCTCTCCATTTTGAAGTACGCCATCTTTCGCTTGCTTTTGGCGAAGCTTCTGCTGCTTTCGTTTAAGGCCATGCAATAGATTTATAATTATATCTCTGATTCGTGGAAGGTATTTTTCTAAACTCTCGACACTGGCTTCTTGGCTGAGGGTGGACTCGAGTATGTGACGCAGTAGCTCTGGAACATTGCCTAAGTCCGAGGTATCAACGTTGATTGCTGTGAACGCCCTGCAGGCAATATTGAACTCATATCCGAGTCTGACATATACGTCTGAAACTTGCGCATCCGTCGCTTGGTGTCGAGACCATTGTGTGAGGGTTTCTAGAAGTTGCTTCGTCGCTACGAGGAGATGGGTGACGCTCTTTTCTATCTGCGAAAGAGGAGGTGCATTCTGGTTTGTCTGAGAAGACTGGCCGTTCTAGATAATAAAATGTTAGCCATTGCTGCTGCTTTACACTCAGAGTGAAGCGTTCTCGGGAAGCGCAAAACGCGCTGTTCACGCTACTTACCATCTGTCGTTTGTTCATGCTCCCATTTTGTGACGACTTTCCAGACGCATTCGAGGCCCTTGGCTGCGGTATATTGACTGAAGGTGGTGAGATAGATCTTGCTGGTACTGATGGAGGAGGACCTGGATCTGCGGCGGGTGACCTTCGTTGGATGAATCTTTCAGACGCCTGCATTTCTGCACTACCGCCAAAATCCAAGAAAATATTAAAGCTATCGGAGCTAATCGTCATAAACAGAAAATTTACTCTTAGCTTATATGGCTGTGGCACAGCCTAGTAACTGGAGTCGTTGGAATTGTCTTCAAGATTCCGTTATGGTTGTCTAGCGACTTCCTCCTCAGCTTCCTGATACGAAGTTGCCGTCTAGTAACTACTAGTATGCGCGCTGTAATAGGCTTAGCCATTTATTAAGCGAGAATACAAGGTCTGAAACACCTGCAAGAATATTGTGGGGAAAGTCAATTTGCCATGGTAGAGAATTTAAAACAAGCGTCAGAGCGAGCGCAGAGGATTTGAATCCGGTTCTTCGACTACTATTAGACATTCGAAATTGGAGAGATGTTGCCATCAACTGTGCATAAGCTGTTTTGACAACAACCTCCCCGACTAAGCGGCTCCTGCTCCTGCTCCTGCTCCCATCCTGTTTAGGCGGCTGCTGAACTCTGGTAGAATATGAAAATAGTTTTTCTGGTTACACGCCTAGGATTGTGTTACTTGGAGAGTTCTCGAAATTCTTTCATCACTACTATTGGCCCATTGTAATTGCATCCTGGCCTCCTCCCCTAGTACATTCGCCGCCAATACGGTGATGAGATCGAGTACTGCTCTGATCTAGGTGTCATTTGCGGATTGAACCAGAGACATACCTTACGCAGAGAATTCTACGGACCAAAAAGTGCAGCGAAAACAAACAGCATCCATCCATTGCCTCGACGATTAATGGAGGACCTGATATTAACTGCATTCCTTATATCGCTCATTTGTACATTTCGGGTTCTAGATGGCTCTATGTAAGCTCTATACTAGTAATGTGTGTTTGAAATAACTATTCAGACCCCTCGAATAATGAAAGTAATTGGTTGCATATAAGTTTCTCCTAAGAATCTTGATAACATAGGTACAGTATTCAAATAGTCGCTAATGAATATGACAGGTTTTCCGCTTTATACATTTTGCTTAGGAGAAACTGTGATCGGCGTGCTTGGGAACATAATCAATAAAATAATTTATTTCTTAGATTAATTAACCTTCCTATTTTGAGCCCCCCAGTCTCCTAACCTTGTGATAACAATGAGTTCTCAATAGCTATACCTAACAATACCTAGGACCTAGCGTATGTTACACTGTAGATCCCGCACCGCATTGGTTAAGAGCTTCAACATTAGAGGAAGAGTGTTGCCATAGAGTGGAACATTTGCGCATTGCCACGGACGAGAGAGAAAAAAGAAACCGCGGAACACTGTAAATGCGTTCCGCCATCTTCTCTCTTCTAGAAACACTTCCTGCTCATTGTGACACCTATGCACAACCATTGGTCTTTCGACCGTCCCTTTCCACAACTATAAACCATCAAGCAAGCAAACCGTATCATATTTGACCTGTAAACTTCATCCTCCTCTCCTCGATTCTACTGTTCAAGGATCGCCTCCAGGGCTAATAAGTAAGAACCGTATGTGGGAAGGCGCCCGGCTCATACTTACTAGGATTTCCAGCCAGTCATCAGTAGCATTGACCACAAGAAACAGAGACTAAAATCGCTCCGGGAGGCCTAACGACACCTCTACAACCTTCCCACTATTCTTGAACTTCTTGTCGTCGTTCTGTTCTGTTCTGGTCATTGTGACGAATTTCCTCATCCTCTCTTCCACCAACTTTTCCTTCCCTTTAGGACGTTGATGGCTAGAGTGTGTGTTCGTAGCATCGGAGTGTAGTTGTCTTGAGCTGTCTTTCATTCTTGCGGCTTTGGGGAATTTTGAGGGTTGAGCACCATCGCTTCCGGAAACGACCTCTCGAATAACTTCCTTCCTTCCTCATCGTCAAACCGACAACCTCCGCGCAACCACAGAATAGTCTCAGGACTAATACAATCTGTTCGCGGAACCTTTGTCGACGTAAAGAGGAGAGCAGAGGAGGATTTCGCATCGATCTCCAATTTTCCGAGGTGAGACACTTCCTGACAACCAGCCTCTTTTTGACACAGTTGTGCGTTGAAGCTTGGAGCTTCCCACCTCATCACCTAACAACAACAAACGTTCCGCAACTTCCAATCGTTTTGTGCACATGCTAATATTTGTTCAATCTCGCAGATCGGGCACTGGATAGCAGATCGCTTGCCCTCGTGAGGTCGGATTTCTCACCACAGGCAATTCGTAGACCTTAGCACACTGGCGCGACCATCAACGACTGGTGTATCGTGTGCGCCAAGCTTTCAATCGAGAGGTAAGAGCCTCAATCTTAATGTATCAAGCGCATCTTGATTGAGCGCAGTTACGGCGACCTCGTTTTCAACGCGTGGGAGTCAACAGCCTGACCGGGAATGACCTCATTGAATCTCATCTACTATTCACCAACCATCCTGCTGTGGATAATTTTACTAATAAATGGATGAATATAGGCTCTGTCTCTACATCCACAGTTCTTGTTGATTACTAAGTCATCTACTCGATATACATTAACAGCTTCGTGTCGCCGAATATGGTATCGGGGAAAAAAGCTAACGACCTATCCAACGGTACGGCAAAATATAGAGATCAGCCGAACATGTTCTCAAGGAAGGACAATGGAGCGGGGGGCTCAGGCAAGGGAGATGGACGGTCACAGAATGGTATGTCCGCTATATAATTCTCAAGAATGTTATGTTAATTCTTGCAGGTAATGCGAGCTCATTTCGCACAGACAGCGCAATCTCTGGTGGAAGAAATCAAGGAGAGCGGACTCTTCAGAAATGGGTCCCTGATGCCCCAGAGGACTTCGATGGCTCTCTGGAGTCTAGTCGCATGAGGACATCAGGTGGAGCTGTTTGGGATCAATTCGCAGAGAATGAGAAGCGTTTCGGACTTACCACAGACTACGATGAGAACATCTACACCACAGCTATCGACAAAAGCCACCCACAATACAAGCAACGCCTCGCTGAGGCCGATCGGAAGGCACGAGAGATTGAGCGGAGCGCTACTACTAATTCTCATGTCGCAGAGGAGCGAATCACAAACAACCTTGCCACAGAAGATAATGGTCTTGATGAAGAAGACAGGTTAGTTTCAATCGCCTTCTCGACTTCTTCCTCAACTAACAATAAATGCAGATACAGTGGAGTTCGTAGACAAGACTTTCCACCCTTGACCTCCTCGAACAACAAATATACACCTCCAGCTAGACGAGCGCCTACAGGACAGTCAACAGTCAGCGGAGCACCTGTTGATCCTGCGATCATATCTTCACAGCTCGCTCGTCCGGATAAACCAGTGGCCGAAAAGAACAAGACAACTCCAGTGTCCAAAACAACCAAGCCGGATGTTGCTACCCCGCCGCCCACCAACGAATCAAGCTTTGCTGCTACTCCTGAGACGAAGCCCAACACTTCGAACACACCAGTTTCTACCAGTCGCACCGCTTCCCCGCAAGTCCGACCCGAAGGCGCACCGAATGCGACCGCGACTGTTGAACGAGATGTTGCTTCTGCCTTTAAGAACTTTGCTTCTATCCAGAGGAAGAACGTCGATCAGATCCGCTCAGCCAAGGCCAGCAAAGACAAGGAGATCAAGTTGAATGATTTGAAAAAGTTTTCAGATAGCTTCAAGCTCCATACTCCAGTTCCTTCGGATTTGATCTCCATCATCGCTAAGGATCCTGCAAAGCAAAGAGAGATTACTGAGAAAGCGAAGCGTAATGCTGAGGAAGCCAAAGCCAATCCTGGCGAAGCTGCGAAACCTGTCACACCAGCCTCAGATGCTAAGCCAGCCCAACGACCTGTTCCTGCAACTCATGGAACATCACCGTCAAACATTCCTAGTCGGCAGAACCCCAATCGTAACCCTGGTTTCCAAGGCCCATATAACTCGCAATCGTTCAGATCTGATCGACCAGCTCAACCTCAGCAGCCAATGCCTGCTCAACAGAATCGTCAACCAGGAAACCTGACTTCTCGTCTGAGACATCTAGAGCAGAATAAGCAAGGCCAGATGCCCCTTATTCCTAGCCCTGCTCATGAGGCAAGGTTGCCACCAACAGGTCCTTCCAATCCTGTTGAGCCAAACTTCTCGCGTCGTTCTAGTGGTGTAGCAAGTGCACAGGGAGCGAGACTAAACCCCAACAGCAGCGAGTTCCGTCCCAGTCCGCATGCTGCCACATTCAGCCCCAATGGCAACCCAAGTAACGGATCCAGTCCTCGATCAGCTGCTACACTTGCCGAGCAACAGTCTGCAATTCTTGTGACGCGCACATTACTCCGACGTAAGCCTATTCCTGAATCTGAGCGGCCATCTGTCAAGGACAAATTCAATGCTCTCAGTCACATCAAAAGCATGAAGCCACCACCTGGAAAGGACTGGAAGTCGACCGGGGGCTTGAAACCAGCGTACGATACTCCACCAACCTGGAGAACATCTACGACTGAAGACAAAGAGGGTTCAACGATTACTCTGACTTACACAAAGCTCTTTGAAATGACACCTTTTCCAGCGCAGACGATGTCGCCACCCAATCCGTCGAATGTTATTCCCCAGGTTGCTCATCAACATCAGCTACCTTTTCATTTGCAACAGGGTGCACACAACATGGCTTCTAGGGGGTCTCCTCGCCAACCCCCTATGAACCTGCACGGCAATCAGCATGGCCACGGACCGAACCCAGCCTTCAACGGCTCCGACGATCACCGGATGATGCCGTCTCACTCTGCTCAATCATTTGCGTCACCTCGTCTTCAGAACGTACCATTGGCTTATCCATCACCAATGAACCAGCCTGCACAGTTGGCCTATAACCCGCAGATGATGCCTTATTCAGGAGCCCCACCTATGCCGCAATACCGCTCGCTCTCCCAAAGCCATCAGTTTATGCCCCAGCAACCACATATGGGCCCAACAATCATGATGCAAAATCCTGCCAATGGTTTTATGACTTCTCAGGGTATGGCTCCCGGCCCTCAAATAATGTATCCTCAAGGCGGCCAAGGCCACTTTATCCCACCTCCCAACGGGCATCCTCCGGCAATGCCAGTCAACGGCTATCCAAGCCCAGGAAGAAGTGCTCCTATGATGATGAGTCAAGGCTCGCAACAAGGTCATCAGCAACCTATGTATGCCATGAACCCAGGAATGAGCCCAGGTCCGCAATATGGAAATGTAGCTCCGATGTTTGCTCAGCAACCTCCTGGACAGAGTAAGACTCTTGAACATCATTTTATATCAACTCCTGCTGACTAGCTCATAGTGCCAATGAGGGGTTACGGAGGCCCGAACCAATTTGGAACAAGCCCCCAGCAAATGCATCAGTTCGCCCCACAACAGCATCGGAATAACCATCCGAATGGCATCTATAACAACAAGAATTTCCAACAACATGGTCAGCATGCCAATGGTCCGCCTAACAATCAAGTTCCTACTGGCCCTCAAGCACGAGGCGCGGAGGGTGGTGATGAGGCCAAATGAGTTCTCGATCCAGTACGGCAATATTTATCCAGCGCCGATGCTTTAGCATCAACCTTATTTACAACATCAGAAGATATTACCTCTTCCATCAATTGGTTCTCGCTACATTCTTTAGAGTGGCCGCATCGGTAGAGGACAGTCATATTTTGTTCAGGGGAATCGGAATTGCATCCTCCAGAGCGTTGGACTATGGATGTCACGAGCGCATTTGGTGCTCCTTACATTTAGCTTTCTTGTGGGTACGCGTGAACTGCCTACGTACATATATCTGATGTCAAAATCAGCAGAACCGGTCGATGATCATCTCAAGAAACTGCTTTCAACGAGATTGGACATTTCGCACTCCAACTGCTAGCCTGGGAGGACGGGAGGGACCATACCCATTGTTCAAGCTTCCATGGGGCTTGTGGCAATGCAGTGGCGAAGCTGACAGACTGGCAGAGAGATCGTATGGCACCGTGGTTTTTTATGGATGATTTATGGAGATGGGAGATCAAAATAAGTCTCCAGGAGACAGACTTATGCTGCTTCTATGTTTTACCATAGCTTTAAGTCTCAATTACCCTTCTACCGATAAAAATCATACTGTTTGTGACTTGCATGCTTGCTTGATATCTATTTTATATATCCTTAAGATTCTACCCCTTCACCCTTCATCGCCTGAGTCATCAAAAGGTTGTAATCCAGCAGCAGCATCACTGGGAAGCTGTCTTGGAAACCACCCATACTGTCCGAAGTCGACCATCAGTTCGCCCATGTTGCTTCTATTCACGGTGACACCTTCAGCACGAAGGGCTTGAGCATGATTCGCAGCCCCAGAAGGATGTCCCCTTAAATTTCTGTAAGCTTAACCCCCCAAGAACCTTTTGAGGCACTTTACCTAGGTGAAATGACCCCCTTAGAATTAATGACTCGTTGCCATGGCACATTCCCATTGTGAAAAGGCATCGAAGGATCAGACGGGAGATGCTTGAGGCATACTCCTACTTGACGAGGACGCTGAGCTGAACGACTATAAATATCTAGTTGACCAGACTAGGGACTGGTACAGTACTCACGCGTGCCGATTAGCTTTGCGACGTGTCCGTAGCTCGTCACTTTGCCGTGCGGAATCTCTTGGATTGCGCTGTATACGGCGTGGAAGAAAGCTTCTGCTTCGTCGGTGCGCGCCATGTTTGAAGTTGTGAGGAATAGGTTTGGTGGTTGGAGTTGTAATCACGGTATCATGTGATGCTTATTAAATAGATACATATGCGACCTTCCAGGACCTCCTGGTGCTCATACGCGTTGTCAAGCCAGTTTTACTCTATCTGCCTCCATTTCTGGACAGTAAATATGCTTTCGGTATCCGACCTCTCGAGTTATATAAAGCGCAATGTTTGAACCGTGATAACATGTCGATGGTCTGTTTCCAGCCACTCTTTATTCGCTGCAGAATCTTGCTTTTACTAGTATTCGAAGTCCCAGCCACCACGTTCTGGCTCGTCAAATTTTGTAGCAATTCTCAGTTTACATTCAATATCAGGGGGTTCTTTGATTCGCGACTTTAAATTCTTATCTATCCTCGATCAAATTTCTGCAAGTCATTCACTGTTAAAAAATACTAACAAGCAGATTTCGCAGCCTCGTTTTCGATTGCCCCCACTGTCAGCCTTATCCTAACGACTACAAAATGCGAATCAATTTACACATCCTGAGTCTCCCAGCAGCGCTGATACTCCTCGTTACCTCTTGCGCAAATGCCGCACCAGACAACAAACGATCGCCACTCCAATGGCCCGACGAGCTGGTCCCACATTCGCCCGAAGACTCGAGAAGTCTAGCCGGGCAAACAAGCCTTGTCAGAAACCCGATAGGGGTTATGAAAATGAGTGATGACCCGGGCGAGAAGTTCTACATGCACTATTGGCAATACGAGGAGGACTTAGAACAATCTAGCATACCAGAGTTTCAGTTAGGGCACCCTCTACGAAGCCGGGATGAGGAGGAAGATGCCAAGCTATTGGCGAACGCTTCTGCTGCGGTATCATATAAACCTGCGTTTGCGTTGCATGCAGATGATGGATCAAGCTACCAAGATCTTAAGGCTCGAGGTGCGGTGGCTGCATTGGCGGCGCTTGAGAAAAGACAATTTGCGTGTCCAACAGGAACATCAGATTGCTCTAGTATCGGGGCTCCATATGCTTGTTGCCCGACTGGGGAACAATGTTACAATGTAACAGACACTGGCTATGGCTCTGTGGGTTGCTGCCCAGATGGGGCGACTTGCGGGGGGTCAATTACAAGCTGTGGAGGGTCAAATACTCCTTGTTTGGCCAACACAGGTGGAAACTATCAGCCAGGAGGCTGTTGTATTCCTAACTATGTCTGTGCTGGACTAGGATGTAGGTCTACTCATTAGATTTATGTATATCATTTAACCATAGTCTAGGCGTTATCAATCCCACACTCGTCGTCACTGTCGTCGTAACGCAGACGTTCACTGCTACTGGGTCTCAATCATCAACCGTTACGACCAGTACCAGTACTGTAGTCAGCACAATCACTCCTTCGACGACTACCCAGACCTATACCGGTCTCCAAACTACTTTGGCCTGCTCGACTGGTTCTCAAGCTTGTCCGGTGAATCTCGGAGGAGGGTGCTGCGAAAATGGATATACTTGTGCCTCCATGTCAAGCTGCATTCCACCATCAGGTTCTTCTGTGAGCTCAGCCTCTACATCTGTAACAGGGATACTTCCATTACGACCCAATCCAACAGATAGCTCAACAACATCAACCACTACCGCGATTGCTGCAACTTGTCCAACAGGTTTTTATGCTTGTTCGGCATATTACCGTGGTGGCTGCTGCCAAACTGGAAGGAACTGTGATACCACGTCTTGCCCCCCTACTAGCTCTACAACGATTATTAGTGGTACGGCAACGATCGTTGTTCCAGTGGGTCCAGCTGCGACGGTTGCTACACCTTCTGGAGCTTGTGCTACCGGATGGTCAACCTGCGCGGCCAGCGTGGGGGGTAACTGCTGCCCAAGTGGATGGCAATGTGGAACTGCTAGCTGTACATCGATATCTCCCACGCAGACGGACTTACTACAAAAGGGTAGTCCGAGTTCGGGGACTACTCATATATGGAAGAGAGGGAGACTTTATGCCTTGGGTGAAGGCCTATTACTTGTATTTGTTTTGATATAATATCATGACAAGCAATGATCGGTGAAATAGAGCAACGAATATTCATGAATCTAAACCATGATAGTAATGAAACAATTGACCGGCCCAGAAGGCAATAATGCGCGCCTCTCGCAATCAAGTAACAGTAAGCCAAATCTCTCTAATGATGGGAAACCCAGGCGGGTTCAAGATCTTCAAAAAGCTAAAGATTGAAGAGTAATTAAATCTGGTTTAAGAATGAACAATGGTAGGCGGTGACATTGCTCAACAAGATTAAGAAAGGGACTCAATTCTTTGAGAGAGAAAATCCCCTATCTTCTAAGAGGTTCAAAAGCACTTCACATTCCTACATCCTCAGCCTCGTCCATCAGCCTCGTACTACGTCACACCAGAAGCAGATTAGCCTAAAAATATCACCCTCCGCAAGAAACCGCCATCGTGCCCGACAAACTCAAGCCGCTCACCGTTCCGTCAAAATCAATATTTTCGTTATCTGCAAAACCAAATATCCTGCATTGGTGTCCCGTCTGCGCTTATATCATTCCACCGGGCGTGACTATTTCCAAAAGCAAAATTGGACAACGAAAATTACAAATCGTACTATCGTAGCCTCGCCTCCCTTGACCCGCGTACAAAAAGCGACGTCCCTCAACATCAACAGCTGATTCTACCACTTTCCCCATCTTTAACCCTTACACTCAAATCTCAATCTTAATTAAGAATCCTTGAAGTTGAGAAGGGTATACAAAATGGCCGCCCACCACCGGTCCTCCCCCGCACCTCGCGGCAGCGGACAAACACAGGTCCAAACTCCTTCCGCACCCACGATCACAAGTACAGGCCCTAGAAGACAAGCGGTCTTACATCTGCGGGGGGCCACGAGGGAGAATGTAGAGGCTCAAGGCGGGGATGTGTCAACTGCCAATGGAAGGAGGATACAGTGGGCTGAAGATGTGGTTGATAATGAGGGGTTAGGGAGGAAGAGCAGTAAAGGTTCGTTTCTACCACCTCTCCTCGCCATATTTTTTATACGAAACAGGGATAATGCTAACTGGGGGAAATACAGTATGTTGTATCTATCACGCACCCAAACCAATCGATGAATCCAGCGATGAGAGTTCAAGTGATAGCGATGATAGCGAGAGTGATAGTGGAGATGATGGGGGCGCGAGGCCGCCGAGGGGACAAGCACACGGAGACGGGCATAATCATGATCATGGACATGATCATGGTGGGAAAGGAAAGGGAACAGGCAAAGGAAAGGCGAGAGCAAGAAGTCCGAATGCCTATGAGAAGATTCCAAAACCAAGGAGTGGTGGTGGAGGAGTAGTGAAGAAGGGATGATTGTTTTACGGGGGAGGGTAATGAGTTATGATATAGTTTGGGGGATAGAAATCTTGGGGTTATTTGCATGGGTGGCGTTCTTTTATGAAAATGGCAGATTATGAATTGGAGATTTTCCTCTGCTGTGGACACCGTTTGATTGTCTCACAATTTGTGGCACCATGAGACTTCATTTTTCCTTCTGATACTTTCACGATGAGACTCGATGGTCCCGGACATAGGATAGGTCAATCAAGGGCAATGGACTGGTCAATTCAAAATGCATTAATGTTTATCCGAAGACCTTTGCTTAAGTTGCAAATGACTTTTGTTGAGAACTATGTGCAAGAAGTTATCCAGATAGGAGTTATATACAAGACCGAAAATAATTCGAATGGAGAGCTGAATCTCCAGTCTCAAATATCCGCCACACTGAGCATCTAACAAGATGCTCCGCTAGGAATATTTTCGCACTTCGTGCTCTTCTTCCCTCCCGTGACCGAAACACCACTCCAAGTCCAATTCGAGCACGCACCACTCGCACAAAGAATATAAATATTCGTCGCAGAAGAAGCAACCGTCCCCTTGACATTCGAAATCGTCAAACCGGTGATAGGCACGCCATTAGTTGGTGTTCCTGTCGGACTACCATTCTCGTAATCTTGTTCAATGACGATGCCGTAGGATGTGATGCCAGAAAGAGTGATATCCTCGTAGGTAACGCCTGACACACTGCCTGTGGCTCCGCTGACTGTCTTGATGCGGACGCCGTTGGCGGATTTGGTGATGGTAGAGGAGGAGATCGTTACGTCTTTCACTGTGTTGTCTGAGCGTCCGCCGACAGAGCCGATACTGAGACCGTGGCCCCCGGAGCAGGTTCCGCCTGTGAAGGTGATGCTCTAATTTTTTGTTAGCCCTTCTGCAAGGTAAAGGGGTAATAGGGGACTTACGGTTCCAGAGTTTATCGCAAGACAGTCATCCTGATTTTTCACATTCGCTCCGGAAATCGTGACTAGACGTATAAATTAGTATTGATATTATTTCCATGGGAATTCAAGTTGATGGGTAGTGAGCATACTATCTGAAGAAGAACCGACATCGAATGCATCCGTATTATGGCCTAAAGAGTTGGTGTCCCCAGCAGAATTGTCGATTGTGACATCCTTGATAGTAAGTCCCGAAGCTGAGTCGATTGAGAAGACTTGAACTGGGGTGTTGAGAATATTGAGACCAGTGATGGAGGACGTCCCGGTCAAACTATGAGCATAGAAGAACTTGGGCTTGGTCTTTCCTCCGTTGCTACCCTTGCCATCCCACCATTTGGCACCATTGCCGTTTAGAGAATGCCCTGAAGCACCGGAGACAACAATATTTGCCCCTGATACTGAGAAGAGGGGGCCAGACCACTCCTCGTAGCCCCAGGTCGTTTCGCCCTCGAAGATGACCTTGGATTATCATTAATGAGAAGGTAAATATGGGGGAACTTCAAACTTACATGAGTACCTGAGTTGAGACCTGTGAGGTCAAGTGTTACGCCTGATGGAACAGCAACACCATCGAGAACAATGGTAGCACATGAAGTCTTAGATTTGCTTGCTGCTGAAGCCGCTGTGAAGGTGCAGGAAGCACGCTTATCTAGAGCAGCGGCATCCTTGAGATCGGGAGCAGGTGTAGCTAAAGGTGCAGGCGCCTAGAAAATCTCGTGTCAGTTCTTTTGAAGTAAGGTATGGGGAAGTTAGCTTTTGAAGGTGTTGTTTAACAGTTTCAAAACTTATTGGGGATGTATCCTAGGGTATACATACAGCAGAAACAAGGGCTGTAGTTGCCAATAAAAGCTTCACAGCTAGAAGAGAATTAAACATACTGAGATAAGGATAAGAAGTCGTTCTAGTCACAATCTGAAGAAAATGATATGCAGATAGAAGGAACAAAGAGAGGAAGAGAGAAAGGAGGGACTGTAATGTAGATACAGAGGGATAACCAAGCAAGCCTACAGGGCTTTCTTACGTGTTGAGAAACTATCGACCACTGAGCCGCAGTAGAAATTATTCCGTGAACGATTCGCACCAACGGATTTTCGCCTTGCCAAGCCCCTGGATGATTATGGTCCTGTGTTTGTTCCAGATGAAGACTCGTCATGGGTGCGAGGAAATCATTACAAAAGAAATATCAGTACTGGAAACTATCCACTTTAGATCCGCTCGTGAATCTGCTGACTGGCATGAAGGAGTTTCGGTGGAGGATAAACAATGGGACGTATAATTTCTTTGTGTCGTTTCAGGAAAATTAAGGTTGAGGCTGGACAGAACATTGTGGGGTGCATGGCATGGTCCAGCCGAGGAGAGCGTCGGCTTCGAATTTTCCCTCAAATCAAACGTCCCCCTTCGCTTACATGTGGTGGAGAATTGAACGACTTCGACCGAACCTACTGTATCAGATCTTCCGCTATCGTTGAAGAACGAACACAATGAGACTAGCGTATATTACGTAAACGGCTATCCGGCCTCCTTTTAGATTCAACGAGACGATAGGGAGATCCACGCGTGGCACGGTAGTAATACGAAGTAGGTCTCGAAAACAACGTATCTGTGGACGTCCGAGGATTCCAAGGTTGGCATGTCGTATAGGTAGGAGATATCTGAGATCGTCAGGAACAGTCGAGAAGTGACTTCGTCCGTTGCTGCATGCCAGGAACAATTCGAATGTCAGCTGGAGGATTGTATCAAGTTTTACGAATCCCCACTCGGCGCTCTATTCACCACAACTGGCTGAGGTTATGTCTGTCTGCTTTCGGTATTTCTTATACACCGTGGATGGTGGCATGAGTCAACTTCCTGAGAGGTGGAATTTGAAGTATCCCTGGTAGTCCCGGGAGATCAGCTATCAGATCTGTTCTTCATGGGAAGTTGGCAACCAAGCCATGCGTTTGAGCCCTCCCCCACACTCGTTCCTGTGGGTAATTCTCCGGGGAGTCTCGATATCCGTCCATGTCTTGCAATCAAATTCTTCCATATCATGTCTCGTCAACACGTCTCATTCTTCTGTACCTGTTCTAGGGAAAGAAAATCCGTCTCTTGATTAATCACCATAATGCGTTTGTTCCTTGCTATTAGTTCTTTAGTGTCTGCTGTTCTAGCAACGGGTCGGACTACGCCCCCTTCAGGAGCTATCACAGTTGGTTCAGGGAGGACCTACTCAACCGTATTAAACTTGTCTCCCCAACCCGATTTTCAGCTTACAATTCTAGATTCAAGCTGCTATAAACTCCCTGAGTACAACTTCAACTACAGCTCAGAGCGTCTTCATCTACGCTGGCACCTATACGGAGCAAGTCATCATTCCTGCTAGATCTGCGGCTCTCACCATTTACGGCTACACGACGGACACGAGCTCATATACCAGCAATGTTGTCACTATCCAGCACAGCTCCAGCTTGCTCAGTGGAGCTGCAAATGATCAGGCTACGGGGACCGTCCAAAATAATGCTGCTAACACTAAGTTCTACAATATCAACATAAAAAATACCTATGGGGAAGGTTCACAAGCAATTGCACTAGCTGCCTACGGTACAGAGCAAGGCTATTACGGAGTTGGTCTTTACGGCTACCAAGATACGCTTCTCACACAAATTGGGAACCAAGTCTACGCAAAATGCTATATTGAAGGAGCGGTCGATTTCATTTTTGGACAACATGCCAGGACCTGGATTGACAACTCGGACAGCAAGTACTATTTCTTTGCCCCTTTTTTCCTACCCTACAGCTTCTGATCGCTTGATGCTATTATTCTGCTCGATTTTGCTACGCAAAAGGGCTGAGCAAGATTACAATACTGACTTGCGGACAGTCAGGATCTCTGCAGGTGGGGGAGCTATCACCGCGAACGGGCGACCATCTTCAACAGACGTGTCTTACTATGTGATTAATAAGTCCTCGGTTTCGACATCAGAAAGTTCCACAGCTGGCAGCGGCACCGCATATCTTGGACGCCCTTGGTCAGAGTATGCCAGAGTGTGCTTTCAAAATACCGTACTGGGTGCAGTTATCAACAGTGCAGGCTGGGAAATATGGAGCACAAGCACACCAAATACAGCGGATGTGACTTTCCAAGAGTACGGTAACACTGGAACGGGGGCTTCTGGAACCAGGGCCAGCTTTTCCACAAAGCTGAGTTCAGCGATCTCCATTTCCACGATACTGGGTAGCACATATACAGGATGGGTCGACACGAGCTACTTGGCCTAGATAAAGAAGGGGCTAGGCTGGTGGGCTGGGGAGAGAAATTCTATTTCAAGTGTATATAGTTGATCACGATCTGAGAGAAAGAGCGGATGGGTGTTTACTCCGAGTGTACATATTTCAAAGTTATATTTGTTGTCATGAGTGGATGCTGAGCAAAGTCTACAGTATCTCTGAATCTAGACATCTTATTTGCTAAATTCAAACACACATTAAAGGAGATCTACAATTTTTTATATTGAATTATCTATATCATTTTGGCACATTCAAACATAGATCCCAGGATTCAAATATATACCTCACAAACACATCACTTCTGGAACAGATAAACCCACATTCCATTCCCCGATCAATACCGTAATGCGTCCTGATCATTGCTCAATGTTAGATCTGAATGCGCTCGAATTACAAAAGCAAAATCTCATCTTGATCAAAAATGTTGAAGATGAAATGGACTGACTACCGTAGAAAACCCGTTCCGTCACCGTGCAGAAGCTCCCCCATGTAAAACCGAATTCTGGGATTTGCCGCCAAATTTTTGTCAGACCACGGACAACGACCATTGCCTTTACACATAATGGCTGTATAGCGAATTCCGAGAGCTCAGCGATTTGAAGCGTAATAGATGATATAGAGAGGGAAGGACGCGCAAAAAGACTTATCGAGGGTTTGCAAGGGACGTCCGTCTCGGATCGGACCGGCTTAACATCAGATTCCTCGAAATACAGACGTAGGAGGATTCCACAGGTCAAGAAACCCTTCAGGAACCCAGTGGAACTATCCAGAGCTCTTCAAGGATCCTAATTGTACTTATTACCCCCAACGATCTTGAATAACACCCAGCATTACTTCCACCCGCACCTTCATCCCAGTACCACCAAAATGCTACGAACCGGCCTTCAAACAGCCCGCATTCAAGCAGCTTCAAGGTTTCCAACTGCAGCAAGATATACCCTACGAACACAATTCACACCATCTCGAACTCTGACACAAAGAACCTTCGCCACCACCCGCTCAACACCAAAAGCCAAACCTACTACAACTTTCACATTCTCCTCCCGCCAGCCACCCACCCCCCAAACCCTCCTCCAACGTCTCCGCGCCCGCTTCTTCCACTCATCACGCCGCCAGCTAAATGGCAAACCCTCTCCAGATCCAACGCCAAATCTCGGTTCTCCTGCAGGCGCAACGGAAACAGAAGCACCGAGTTTGGGAGCAAGGATGAGGAAGTTATCTAGGGAGTATGGGTGGAGTGTGATAGGGGTCTATGCAGCGTTAAGTGCGCTGGATTTTCCGTTTTGCTACTTGTTAGTCAGAACGTTAGGGGCGGATAGAATTGGTGAGTTTGGGTTTTCTATTGTGATTGCAGGCATACATTCTTCTCTCTTATGGGGACGGTAGAATTGCGGCGGGGTGCAGCTGGGGAGATGGATACAAGGGTTGAAACTTAGAGGAGTTACGGCTTAAATGAAAGAAGAGGAGGGGTTTAGAGGTATGGACATTGCTAATTACTACTACTTTACAGGCGAATGGGAACACATAATCGTCTCCCACATCAGCGCCATCATCCCCTCCTCCATTAAAGAAACCTACCATGACTGGCGCAACTCCATGAGATCCGTCGAGGAAACTACAACCGGCTCCACGGACATCAACGACGGCGTCGCTATGGCAGGTTGGGGCGTCGAAGAAGCCGAAGAACGAAACAAAGCAGAAGCGAGTTTGGCTACACAATTAGCACTAGCTTATGCGATTCATAAATCGTTTATTTTTATTCGGGTACCGTTGACGGCGGCGATTACGCCGAAGGTAGTTAAGATTTTGAGGGGTTGGGGGTGGGATATCGGGAAGAGGACAACGAAGGAGGTGAGGGCTGCGAATATAGCGGCGAGGCCGGTGAAGGGGAGGAAAGGGAAATAGATGTATATTCGAGGGAGATGTACAATAGTTGCTAGGAAAGTGCATATATTTTGTAAAGTTAGATAGCATATTGTATATTGGCGCAGAAGTAATGGAATGGAGCATTACCTAAATACTTCGCGAGTTCTCATTTATCCAGAGTTGAGGAGAATGTAAATAAATAAATTCTCCTCTAGCTATATTCTCCCTTCTTTTGAGACTCCATACGCTTGGTTACCTATTAGACTTTTGATTATTACCACCTCCCCAGTTCAATGACAATTCAGCAACACAGCCAGTAAAGAAACCCCCAAACCCTACGCCCCAAGCAAGAATTCAAGCCGCCGTCACGAATCAAGTAGTAGTCCTAATCATGACGTTTATTCCAATCCGCCACCCCAAAAACCTCACTATCATCCACCACCAGCTGTTCCTCCGCGATCTCACTCCAAGGTCCCATATCCCCCCTCCTCCGTCCATTAACCCTCCTATACCCGCTACCAAACCTTCCCTTCCTCCCCTTCCTCCTCCTACACATAACCCATGCCAGGACAACAAGCAAAACCAGCACAGCCAATAAACCAAAGAATCTGTATTTAGCGTGCCCGTTTTTATGGTTGTTGTTGGAGTGGGAGGGCTGAGCTGCGGCGATGGAATCGCTGATGGATTTCTGCGGGTTAGTGTGCACGCTGGGACGCGGCGTAGAGGTTGGGTATAGGTGGCTGGGTGTTGGGCGGAGAGATGGGGAAGGGGAGGACGATATAGAGGGGTAGTGGTAGGTCTGATTCAATTTTGAGTAGATCGACTGATAGGTTGCCTCGTCCATGTGGGGGTAAATCTTATGGCCGCCATCAGAGCCCGTCTTCGTATTGCTAGTCAGTTTGTCGAAGAAGCTGGTAAACTTGTCATGGGGACTGGTAGAGTGTTGAGTGCTGGGAGATGGCTGAGCGTGGTGGTGGACATGGTTTGGATTTTGCTCCTGCGAGGTCGAGGATGGGAACTCGGAGCTGGGGTCGGGGCTCTTCCAGAAGTACTTGGGGGCGGCTTCAGGCTCAGGGTTCTTCTCTATGTGGCCATTGGACGGGCTCGGATTGCTAGAGACGGAAACCTCAGGATTCGGATCGCCCAGCCCATCCCAATTACTCCCCATCCATTTCTTAATTTCCGTTGTCTACAATGATGTCAACACTCCCCTATATAGCACACCACAGGAAAAGGATCTCTCAAGATTTGAAAAATCTAAACTTACAGGAGGGCAATGTCCATTGTTGCAGCTGTTCTTGTTCAGGATGATAGATACAGGAACGTGAAACGTATCGCATTTTTTCTGGAACTTTTTGGGGATCGAGCCCTTATTGTGGATGTATTGCCAGGTGACCTCGAGTGGGGAGCATGGTCCGTTCTGGTATTCCTGACGATCCTTGTGACCGTCGTTCCATGTGGGTAAAAATGGAATACCAGGAGCCATCTTGCTTGATGGAGTGAGAGCAATCGCAGAGGGAAGTCGAAAGCGGGTGTGTTTGGGATTGGGGAGGAATGGGGGATGGATTGCTGAAGTATTTTTGAATGGAAATTGTTTAATTCTGGTGTGGGTGTCATTTTGTAGTAGTTTGTGCGGTCTACGAGTTGGTGACGCTCAGTACCAAACTTTGAGGAGATATCTTCACCAAAACGGAATAGGTAGGACCGTAAGCAAAAGATGGTGGCAGAATCGATTGTAAACCTTCAACCCCCCCACCAAAAGGTTATGATTTATATGCAAAGATGGAAATCTTTCAGTTCCGAATAAGTTATCATTGAAAATTGGAAGTTTGTGTTGGAGTGTCGTGTGGACTTCCCACGATGACTGGAGGAACACTTTGTTTCTAAAAGCTGTCCACAAGAAAGCGCTTGCCTTTGCTTTTGATTCTGCTTCTCCTCTTTCCTTCAAACTTCGAATTTGAGTTTTCTTTCTTATGGGCAAAATTTCCTAACAGCTGCGCGAGGACTGGTTGAATGCATTAATCCTAGGGTTCCTCCACAACATGAGATCCAAGAACTTTAAACTCTTCGAGTCACGTCACTAGATATATATTAGACCGCCTATGTACAAAGGCTGAGCTAAACAGGCACTTGTGAATAAGTAATCTATCATACACCATCTCGCTGTCTTTAATAAGCGTCCACCCTTATGAAGTTGATCTGATTATATACCACACTGCCCATATTCTATCAATCTAGGCAATGTTCAGAAAGTTTCTAGTACAACCTGATCTGAAAGATCATCAGATCCCCTCATAGCTATGCTAAAGAACGTAAAATAAAAGGAATTCCGTTTCCAGTAGTAGGAGTGTGTGGTGGATACCTCAATGGGGAAAAGGGAGGTCCAGAGTCGTGAGCCACTATTAGTGGTTGAATATGTGTCAAATTTCGTGGCTTCATCCCTTTATACAGGATCTATACAGCTTTGATTGGCCAAAGCCGATAACTTCGTCCCACGAACAGCCCGCTATCTGATCTGAAGTCGGGGTCCGGGTATGCAATAAAACAAATAACACCAGCCCCTTATGCCTATTAAATTTTCGAGAAAGCAGAACGCCTGTCAAATCCCCCATTAATGATCATATCCAGCACCGCGTTGCCAAGGACTGTTTAGAATGTTAGCTTTTGAATCCTGTAGAAAATTCGGGAGATATTCTTACCTGGCGTTATTTTGTGACCTGTAACCTGCAGGGCTCGCGTTGTTCTGCATTCTATAGCCTGATAAGTTGGACGTCGACGAGTTGACTCTAGCATATTGAGAAGTTGACGCTCCATTTCTGGGTGCGGCATGAGCCATTAGAGGAAGATCGCTATTCGGCCGACTCTCTGGATGGCCTTGGTAAATATCTCGAGGGTTGTCTTGGTAGTTCGGAGGTGGGCCGCGACTACCAGCAGGGAAGAGAGGCACTGATGGGTCGACAGGTGAATGAGGAGGGTTGACAGAATTTGCTGTGGAAGGTGGTAGTGGCATGTTCGCCGGGTTCCTCATCGAGTCTGAAGACCAAGAATCATTGTCATCGTCCAAATCGAGGTTGTGCTTGTATCCACCCTTCATGTCGCCTCTTGCAGTTGCGCCCAAAGCATCAAGCTCGGTTGTAAGTTGGGTTTGGGATTTGATGAAAGAAGCACGGTCGTCGGCCACAGGTTGGTATCGAGTATCTGGGTTCTTTCGGACAAATGCATAGATAGTAGCGATCAGTACTAGAATGAGAAGTACCAGGGAGAAGGCCGCGTTGATGATGAAGAATACAACGCCCATGACACCAGTCACTATACCTGGCTGGTTGAAGATATCGGTGAACACCAAAAGGAAAATGGCGTTCAAGAAGTTGACTGCACAAATCGAAATGTTGAAAGTATTCGTGCTCTTGTCCATCCATGGTCGAATGACGCTTGCACCAATCAATGCAGCGGCCTCGATCACTACCAATGCAATGGCCTGAACTGTTCCGCTATTCTGTCCGAATGCGATGAACATGCCCTTCACCACGGTGTAGACCAACAGTGGGAGAATGAAATAGTAGGCAGTAGCTCTGAATTGCACATAGAGAAATCCCCACTTGTTCAACGCTGATGGATCCGAGTAGAGGATGTAAGCAGGGTTCTTGTGCATCGTCACTGAGCGGTTTGCGATCCGGATAACCTTCGTCGCTGCCCATGCGAGTGTTCCTGTCATGCCGAAAAAGAAGAAGATGGCGAGGACAATCTCAGCGGGAGAATCATTCTGCGTAAATTCCCACAAGCAAAGAATAGTCATTTGAGGATATCCAATGAGAACCATGCGGAACATGATACCCTTAAGGACAGTGAGCCAGCCATTGCGGAAGTCCTGGAATTTGTCCCCCTTCATCCAGCGGGCTCTGACTGCCACTTCGCAGAAACCCTTGAAAAGAGCCACGAAGATGATCGTGAATACGATGAAGATACAGAAGAAGGCGAGACCGGTCAAGAAGACATTCGTCGCCTCTATGCCAGCACGGAACGCAACTCGCTTGATTCCTCTCACGACATATGTTCCGGAAATCTGGTTCGAGCTGCTTGCTCGTTTAGTCAACTCTTCATGAGCGCGAGTCAGTAGTTTGATAGTGGTGTCGACCGTTCGCTTTCCAAATTGAGTCTCAGAAACTCGTTTTTTCAGAACCTGAACGGACGTGGTAGTGAGACTGTTGAGAAGCGTCGCCGGAGTGCCTCCTGTCGACTTCTGATACCATGTCGCAATGGATTGCATAAAATCGACTTCGATGATACCCATAGTCCAATCAAAATTTTGAGTCCATGACTGTACAATTGGAGGTAAAGGCACCGCAGTCAAGCCTACGATAGCTTGTGCTTGGAAGTATCCGAAGAGAGACAGTGCATTGGCAGCGACGTGCGCAGCAGTGTTCGAGTGTCCTAATCCAGAGGTCACTGCAGATGCAACGAGAGCTAAACCTGCAATTACAGCAGTGGTCCATCCCACACCCTTCTGATCGACCGTTTTCCCGTTCGAAAGATTGGCTTCAACACAGGCCACGCTAACACCGGGGTTGCTTGTTTGATTGATTAAGACCTTGACGTTGGCATCGAGATCTGGGACTCCATATGCAATCCCGGGAATCTGGGAGACGGTCTCTTGCGAGAAGACGAAGTTTGATTGAATATCGATCTGTCCAGTCGCCATGGGGCACATTCCAGCCATGGATTTCTCGGTGCAGGGGTCGATAGTCTCCTTGATGAAACGATATCCATAAGCAGATACCTCGATTCCGAAGGATACATTGCCTTGAATAGAAGAAACACCAACGATATCGAAGGTGAGGGTGTTGTTGTTCGGGGTGAAGACGACGTTAAACAGACTTGCTGTGAAACTCGAGTTGTCCTGACATGCATTGAGCGATTTGGATTCGATCAGTCGTACGGCAGAAGCGCTAGAAAATAGGGAGAGTATGGTTGTCACGAAGACGAAGGGCGATAGTAATGAGGATCTCATGATGGCGTGTGGTGACGATGCCGTCGAGCGTAAGTCGAAATTATTGTTGACGACCCGGCACTCCCGACTAGATCGCGAAGCCCTTTGTATGCGGATTGTATAACCTCCTCTCTATCCAACGGTCGTCGCTCGTAAATCTACCTTCCTTTCACAAATGCTTTTCAAACTCAATGGCTGTAATTTGTCGTGGTTGTGAATGTACGTTTCCGATTAATTTCCAACAACTACCAGAAGTTGGCAATGTTGACAGTGAATGGTAGCGATGGGCGACAGGAACGAGAAAATGACTGTAAGAATTGCGAGACTTCTAGCTCACGAACGAGAGAGACGATCAATTGTCGATTAACGAGGGAATGTCGACAGCGACCGTGTTAGAGTTTGGTGGAGCGATGTGTTTGGGATTGTAGGAAGGATTGAAGGGAAGACTGTGATAGGGATAGGGATAGGGATAGGGATAAGGAGGCGGGTTGGTTTGATGACGAGAGGAAGGGGAGTAAGCGGGATCCGGATGCAGGTTCAGTTGAGCGCAGTTGGCCTGTACGGTGGCTCGTATTGTATTTTGGCGCAGCTGGGCTGTGAAGGGCTGTGAAGGGCCGTTGCCAAGGGGGCTGGAAATACCCTAAAAATACTAAAGGTACGTACCAAACACCGGGATCAAAGGGATGGTCGATGGTGGATGGCAAAAAAAAAAAAAAGCCGGCCCCCGTAGTAGATCTTCTTGCACTATTCGTGTACGGGTCAAATAGTATGAAGGAACGCGTGGCTCCTGGTATTGGTGCTCTCGTGTTGGGTCTTGGGGATTTGGGAATCCTTCGGACTGTTCTACGAAGTAATAAGGAAGGCCTTATTAGGGAATAGCAGTTCCTCTGCTGACATCTTCGCCGCTTAAAATAAACACAAATACGGGTATTATTTTGAGGTAGTAATATGATGTCGTCGCTCTCATAAGAAAAACACCACATTCTAATAAGCATGGCAGTTTTGTAAATCTTGTTATTTCTAATGCGATAATGCAGATTCTTGCGCAACCATCACCTGTTCCCCTCACCAACATCTCATCCTGATGACTTCTATGGGACAAGCGGGATGTTTCCTATTTAGAGAGACATCCGATGTTTCCAAAGTCCGTGGGTCGCGAGGATTAATATCCGCATGCTCATATCATGCGACACGTCTTGTCTTGAATGCGAAAGATAATCTCTCTCGGCGCGTTTCTGGTGGCCCAGCTTTCTTGCACAGCCTCCTTCGGCCAGGTGGGAAATTTCCTGAGCCTCGTATCAAATCTCTCTTCTGGACCCATCAGGACAATGAAGACAAAAAGATCTCAGACGGACAAGTACGAATCCTAAGATTCCCTTCCAAAATGGATCCGAGTCCCATAATTAATATCGGTTCCTGAACATCTATCTCCAAGGCCTCCGCATTTACCACGACGCCGGTGGAGAAGGATCTTATAGCGCCCGTGAGTATTATTAATAAAAGTTCATGGTGCAAGAATTTCATCACGTTAACAGTTTATGCGTATAATCCCCGTGCGGGGTCCTGAACCGGCAAAATATCTTGCTTGATACAAACTCTAGACGACTTCTGTCTGTAGCCATCATTTGGTCTGAAATCTGGAGTGCATGAATTATCGATATCGATGTCATTCCCTCAAACCCCATGGCCGACCTTTCACGCTTCGGTTGTATCAGGTCTCCGTGATCGAGATCATACCCAACAAGCTTAACTGGTCAATACAGAAACCCGATAATCATAAAAAGAATCCAAGAGCCGCCAAGGTCCCAGTAGAGCAAAATCGTTTGAACAGATGATCCGTTAGGTCCGCTTGACGACGTTGATCGATCCCCGTAGTTCATTCTCATCTTTGTATCCATCACGTGTCGCGTTTTCACGTGACCGGCTCGAACCCTCATCCGAGAGATTGAGTCCATAAGTGGACGTGCTGAGTGATAGTAATGAATGTGTGAGATTATGCAATACATCTAATGAGCACGTTGTGACGAATGTCCTATTTAGAATTCAAAGACCTGGCACCTTGAGGAATTAGCGAACTAAAATCACCACCTCTATTTAGATCTCTGAACCTTTTTTGGATGTCCGTGGATGCTTTAAATTATTGTCATTCCAATCCTACCGAGTTCATCTCCAAATTCCACTTTTTCGAAGGGGAAAGGAAGGAACAGCATGCCTTAGTCAGAAGAAAACTTATCTCATAATCCCCTATCTAAGCCATCCCTTCTACAAACTCCGCATGCCCCTCACTTGTACACCATGACGAGGGCCCTGAGATATCTACCAAGGCTCAAGGTTAGAAATGCATCATTCCTTCATTTCTCAAAATGTAGTCCTACAAGATGTTTCTCTGCAACCACCAAATATCGCACCGATGGTGTTTATCAAGAGTTGACTGCAATGAGAACCCGAACGCCCTTCATTGAGGCCTTCCGGAAGCAACAAGAAGGCAAGATCGCCAAGCCCATATCTACACAGAACGTTGAACGGGATCTATTTCCCAAGTCTATGTCCGACAGCTATCACAGAGTGGTTCGTCACATGATCCAACTGTCAATTCAGATCCATAGCTGATGTTGAAGCAGATATTACCACTGGCTCGAGACCCATGGCTTCTGGACTCATATATCAATTCGTCTGGGCACATTCGCCTTGGCACAATTTTCATGGATCTAGATGCCCTTGCTGGAGTAGTAGCCTACAAGCACACTGGAGAGGCTGTTCTGACGGTAACGGCAGCTGTAGATAGGATTACTCTTAAACATCCGTTGAGTGCCATATGTGATTTGGAACTAAGTGGTCAGGTCACATTTGCAACAGGAAGGAGTAGTATGGAAATCTCATTGCAAGTCGCTAAAGCTCCTGAAGAAGGGCAGTCGGTCAAAGATAATGATATCTTGATGACCTGTGCTTTCACAATGGTAGGTATCTGCTCCTATCTGGATAGAATGACCGCTGATCTTTGAATAGGTATCACTGGACCCGGCCACGAAGAAGCCAGTTCCAATAAGTCCCCTCAAGACTGAAACGCCCGAGGAGAAGCTCCTCTTCCAACAAGGAGAGCAAAATTACAATCTCAAAAAATCTGAGTCAAAAATGGCCTTACGAAAGCAAACGCCCAACGACGAAGAATCAGATCTCATCCACGCTCTATGGCTCCAACAGTTAGATTACCATGGTAAAATTTTACACCTTTTTGGCGTGAAACCCCACAACTAAACCCTCCAGATCCCAACACCGCATCCCGAAAACCCCACAATGCCCTCTGGATGTCATCCTCCGAAATCCAATCCGTCCAAATCATGCAACCTCAATACCGCAACCGCCACAACTTCATGATCTTCGGCGGCTTTCTCCTCAAATCTACTTTCGAACTCGCATTCACCTGCGCCTCCGCTCTCTCTCACACGCGCCCCTCATTCATCGCCCTCGACCCGTCCACCTTCGAAAACCCCGTTCCCGTCGGAAGCGTCCTCTACCTAACCGCCACAGTCGCCTATACCGACTCGCCCCTAGTCTCAAGCGGCGATGTAAAGGCGTCGCCCGAAGGCAGCACCAGGATTCAAGTGAGGGTAGACTCAAAGATTAGGAATATCGAACATGGAGAGACGAGTCCGACGGGACAGTTTAATTATACGTTTGAGGTGGGAAAGGATGTGAAGATTATTCCACAGACCTATAGTCAGTTTATGATGTATTTAGATGCGAGGAGGAGAGCGAGTAGGGTTAATGCTAGTTTGAGGGGGCAGGGGTGGAAGAGGGGGAGTGTGATGGAATGATCGCTTATGAGCTCTCTTTAAGGTTTATATCTTGAATGTATCACAAATTCGGGAACAATGAGGAGCATTCCCCAAGGGGAGTTATGAGCCCTTGTCATTCAATGTGTCACTAAATCTGAGACAATGGTCGAGGGCACTTGTGAGTTGCCGCCAAGGTTTTCCTATTTTCAATGTATCACCTATTCTGAAAAAATGAGGAATGTTTCTATATATTTGGTCTGCCTGACCTGCCGAGGCTTCTTCAAAACATGAAAAAGGGCATTTTCTCCAGGCTCAAAGTCTATAAGCATAAATTGGTATCTCTTCGCTAGCTATATTCGTCGCCATCTCAAACCCTCTAAATGCAAAAACTAAGAATAAAATTACACATATACTGTCTCGAGCCCACTTTCCAACTCGCTCAGCTCTTCAATAATCACTCCAATTAGTAGTCCAAGGCATAGTCGCCTTCCTCGCATCATCGCCATGCTTGTAATTACTCGCCAACTCCTCCTCATCCACCCCACAATGCATTTCCCCATCCCTCCCACAAAACCATCCCAACCCATACGTTTTCCTGATCCCCACTAACCTCTTCACCATCTCACTATTACTCATCTTCTCTGTCCCTACAAAATCATACAACATCTTAGATTGATGAATGAAAGCGAGGATCGAAGCAATAGTATTCGGTTGACGAGGCAGAAATGGGTGTCGTCGACGTGAATACACGAAAGTAGCGACCAGGCAGAGGAAAGTGAGGATACCGATAGCCAGACCGAACGATACCCAAAACGAAGAATAAGTCTCCTCACCAGCATCAACGCCGCTTTCTGGAGCAGTATGCGAAGCGCGATTCATCTTATTAGGAGGCGGTGGTTTACTCGCAAAATCGATTCCAGAAACATGACCGAAACTAGTCGCGCAAACAGTCAAGATCTCGGCGAGGACAGAACCGAGGCCAACGAGACCGACGAGGATATGGCCATTCAGGAAGGCACGGATGGGCATCCAGCCGAATGCCATGGCAGTGTAGTCTAGTGTTAGGACTTTGGGGGAAGCGTGGCGTTTGGAAAGAATGTAGAAGGGTTCAATCATGCGGACGTCGGTTTCGAGGGTTCCCCAGGTGAGTTTGATGCAGACTGCTAGTCCAGTCAACAGCCAGGGTGCTTTGTCGGTTACGATGTTGGCGTTCTTTTCGAAAAGAATAATGGGGATGAGGACCATGAAGGCTATCATCCCGATGATGAAGGGGATTCCGGAGACGAGGCGAAGCATGAGAGGGTGGGGATTCTCGCGGCGGGGAACTTGCGTATCGTATTTGTCCTTCTCATCTTGAGTAAGGGGAATTTTCTCCTCTGGTGCAAGAGAAGAGTTTCTCAGCGAGTATCGATGAGTCTTCAGCTGCTTGTGGATCATGTCTGGAGAAGCGGTATCCATGTTCTTGAAGTCCATTAAAATATGGCTCCGGTTCGCCATGGCCGCAACGCCTGCAATACCCTTGACATCTGCCACTAGCCCAGAAGGCCTTCTTTGAAGTTGATACACAAGCACGCATCCGAAGACGGCAATGAATACTAAGATGATGCTCAGAAACCGAGAGTAGATGGCATTTATTACGATATGTTTCATTCCTTCGGGGTCTTCCAATCGTTGCTTTCGGTCCGGTGTGAGCTCGATTGAAGCAGCTTGAAGTGTTGGAACAGCAGACACTGCGAGCAAGGTTGCTATAGAGGAGACAGCAACAGCATAATGTCTAAGTCTCAAGGCTTTGACGGGCCGGAGAAAATTAAAGAAGGTGATGTAGTCGACATTAATAGATTCGGCGGCGAGAGCTCCTCCCTCTTTTGAGAGTTGGTAATAAGCTTCCAGGCGCTTCACTTCGAAATCAGTGACTTGCCATAAGATGCCGAAAGATACAGCAACGATGGTCGGCAAGTATTTGAAGGAGAAGTATTCCCAGGTATTGAGATCGGCAAGTGTGTTGAAAGAATATAGGGGTCCTCGACGATACAGATATTCCTGCGCCGCTGACAGAGTAACAGAAATGATGATCAGGGCAGATAGATATGGCCAACGCATGGAAAATGGTTTCCAGTTTGCTTGTGGATAGAATACCTCAACCTTTGAACTAGAGAAAGTCCCCTTCCGGGTTTGAGGGGAACCTTCCATGGTATCGAAATCGGGGTTCGCCAGTCGATTCCCACCATCTAAAGCGCTTATATCTACCCCGGGAGACTCTTCCACCGTCCTATGGTCCTCCTCCATAATCACCTGAATGATCTCACCACGTTTATTAGCCTCGTGTTGTCCAAGATCTCGTAGTGTGGGAGCTCTGGACAGTCCAGGATTTCGAAATGATATTCTTCGAGATGCTTTCCGGGTTGGAGTCTCCGAAATTGGTGTCTGAGGCGCATTGGCAAGGAGATCACTCCTTGTGATGGTGGTTTCAGGCTCCAGTCCTGCTCCAAGTCCACCAGTGAGGATCCCGGCCGCTTCTTGTCGATTAAGCTCCTTGAGTTGGGCCTCGCTCTGTGGGCTCATAGGTCCCGTGAAGGACGAAATATCAACACCTCCCGTTCCAACTGGCGAGACCAGGGGGCCATCTTCCCTCTCATTTTCTTCTACTGGGCCATATCCGGTTTTTTGTCTTGTGAATCCCATCGGCATAGCATTTCCCAATAAGCTCATATCGATCTCTTCCTCTTCTATCGACCAATCCCTCCCCGCCAGCAATGAACCTCTCCTCTTTGTTGAAAACCGCTTTGAACTACTTGCACTCGAGGACTTACGTTTGCTCTGATCTGCGGAAGCTATAGGCTCATACGAGATGCTTGGCTTTCGAAATGGTCTGAAGCCTTTTGAGGAAGTGGTTGGAGGTGTTCCTATTCGGAGGACAGCCGGTAACGCCTTAGCTGTCTCACTTTGGCGTTCATTTGGCGACGGGATAGCATTGCTACCTGGAGATGATACCTTCACATGGCTAACATTAATCTCCTCCGCGGGAAACGGATTCTGGGCTTCTGCTGGGGAGGGAAGGGAGACGGTCGAGCCCCGATGGCCGATGATAGGGGACGTCCCTTGGGAACTGATTTCCGATACAGAAGGGATTCGACGGCTGTCCGGTCTTGAAGGTCCATATTCGTCCCACGGGTACCCATCTCCGAGATCATGTTGGGCCATGCCCAGGTACATACAACTCCTCCTCAAGTCGTTTTTTATTGTGGCTCAAGCGCCTTATCTTATCGGCAGATTTCTGATGGAAGGTGTTAGCTTAGAACTTCTCTTGATATTTCTGAGACTCTAGAACAAGTCCAGCAGAGTCTCGACTCACCTAGCGCGATCCAATCGCCTTGAGTCTTGGAGTACTGACATGCAGTGTTGAAGATACCAAAGATATCAAAGCATCCGCTCTCAGGACGAAGGTTCCTCAACAATGACGATGCTTTGGGGCACGGTATGACTCGGCAACCCACGCGACTGGGTTCTGATCCTTTGACGTAGGATCCAGATGATGGCCAATGCAAGACTTGAGGTTGCTGTCTGATAGGCTCTACGCAAGGCTGAGTATGTACTGCAGCCTGTCGTGGCAATTGAGACTCGTAAATCAATCGCGAAGAATACCAATGGCCCTTTATGAAGAGTAAACGACGAGAGAAAGTCTGCGCACAAATCTAGAGTAGATCTCTGAAATTCCTAGAATCAGACGAACCCAAAGCAAGCTGGGGCTGAGGCCAAGACGCGGGCAGATGCTCTGCCCCCAAAGACCTTCGTCTCGCCAATGGAAAAGAGACTGAAACGCCACATTCTCCCCAAAATAGACTTACGTTACCATGCTGTGCCTCTTCACCAAATCATCGCTGGAAGATCGAGAGCGAGAGCCTTTCGCACGTCCTGGGCACAGGCCTGAAAGGGTCGGTTCGCCTACTAGTAATCTCTTTTTACTTTTTGGTGACACCCGCCCGTAGGGCTGATGATTGCGGCCTTAGTAGATGAAAGAAGTTGACAGACTACTTGCAGGGATACAAGTAGTGCTGACTAGGATATGGGACGGCGGGGAGCGCTGGGAGGACTGATAGGATTCGTGAGTCGACTTTACGACTTTTATTATTCACAACCTCGAAGAAATTCCAAACATATTCCTCCCCAAAATCCCGTGGTGCGGTCTGGGAATTCTCGAGTTTGAGGATAAGCTGTGATGCGTTTTCGGTGAGACAGCAAAGTACCCCTGAAGATCAATCAATGCTGCAGAAGCAGCCTTCTCAGGTACCCAATAGAAAGAGGCCCAATAGAATTGGTGATCCCTTTTGAATGGTCAAAATTGTCTAACACAATGAGCAGGCCTTCTCCTTCACAGTCACATTTTCACCATGAAATAAACATTTTGTTGATGTTGTATTAATTATTTCCTCCATATCATTACAATTGTAACTGCTGTACTGTGCTATAGTTTGTACAGTTCCTCATTCCCCTCCTCTCCTCATCCCTAGGCCTTATTACTCAATCTAGAGAAATACTCAAACAAAAAGGCCTTCCTCAACCAGGCTCTCTACATTCCCACCCGCAGCTCTAACGGCCCTAACTGCTGCTTGTGACAATTTCCTCCTCTTGTCCATAGCTTCCTTCTCCCTCCTAGCTTTCGTCTTCGAAGACCCACTGGGTGCAACCCCAGTCAGAATCTTCCTACTATCATCTGGGGTATAATTGACAAAGTCAACCGCCCCTCCCAAAGTGGGGGTTCTTGGTTCAGAATGTCTCTTCCCTTTCGCGTTTTTGCGCTTCCGGACGTGGAAGGCTGGCGATGATTTGGGAGAAGGTCCCTCAGAGTCACTCGATGACGAGCGGGGTTTTCTTATTGGACTAGATTGCTGTGGGTAGTTTGATGGTGGTTGCGCGAATTTTCTTGGTCGGGCGTGGAATTGAGGCTGCGTGGGAGAGAAGTAGCCTTGTTGCTGGATGGGCGATGATTGCACCACAAATGATTGCTGGGGTGGGCTACTAGGCATTTGAATCATGAGCCCGGAAGCCATATTGGGAGGCAGATAAGCCCGCCCGTTTGCGCTATACGATACCTCATTCTGGAGGTGAAGGGCGAGACTTTTGGTTGCTCGTTGAGGGTTGATGTGCAAAGCCGTTGGAGAGGGTTGAGCCATTGGTGCTGCCGCCGCATGATTCCACCATAATGGCGGATCAACCTCTGGCCCATACATCGTAGGAGTACCATATGCGTTGAATTCTGAGGATCCAGGTAGTTGGGACCATATATTTGAAACTTGATCATGTTGAGGAGTCGGTGGGAAGTCCATGCTATCTAATAGACGTTGTTGAGAACTCGTCTTTCTCGAGGACTCGGTATCCAGAAGAGGTGTTGTCATAGGTGTTTCGTAATTTTCTGGAGCGGTATTATTATGTTGGAGCATACGATCATTGTATGACTGCTGTCTTCTGTATTCCACATTCGTAGTCATCACGGAGATTGGATCTAACATTTCCGGAGTATCAGGTATTATAGCAGACGGTGGTGATGATAAGCACTCTGTTGCCTGCTCTAAGTCGTCCTTGAATTTCGAGGAGTCGAGCTTTTGTTCCCAGATATCTGAGTTGTTCTGATTTCGCAACATTTTGGGCGAAGAGGTGACTTTTCGAATGGGGCTTCGAAGAGCTTTCTCAATGCTCCCTGCGACTTTCTTGACCTTCCTGGAGAAAGTCTCAACGACCTGACGCTTTTTTCGAGAAAATGCTGTTACAGCTGGCGATGGTGATGATGGTAAAGATGGGTGAGAATAGGCGTTAGTGCGAGGAGACTGTAGGGTAATGCCTTCAAGGCTGAGTAGCTCGCTATCAGAGAGTGCGGCTCTTCCAGTCATTTCCGAGTAGAAGTGGTTGTCCAGATCTGAGTTCTGGTGCAACGAGGCTGGATCTTGAGGGATTATCCAAGATTCGCCTAACCAATGATCCTGAACTTTTCCATCTTCATCCAGCGAATCTGAACATGTTCCCGCAGAGTTCTCATCGCTGATTGAACTTCCTAAGAATGTTGATGGTGGTAAGAGAGAGAAGTCGGGCTCTTCATCCTCAACGGGGCTGTAAGTCAAAAATTGGTCGAAGAAATCAGCGTCAAGGTCGTCATAGCCTCGACTAAAGCTCTTTTCGTTCGGATAAGTTGCCATTGCAGAGACAGACATCTCGAGGTTGGGACGAAGTGTGATTGAGGTGGCTGTTTGTGAGAGCAGCTTATGCAAGGTACTAGGAATTGATGTATGATGATGTAGGAAGCAAACATGCAAAACAGTCCAGGCAGAGTGTATTTATGAAAAAGAAGAAGGGATCCCAGCCATCAGCATTAAGTTGCATAAACGCACAATAAAATCCCAGGAATGCGGAAGTGATATTGACTCTACACGTGACTTCACTCATTTTGCACTGTAGTCAAACAGAAAGATGCATTCCTCGTAGTGACAATTGGCATTTTGCTTACCTACCTTGAATATCAAAAGGTGGTTGGCGCATGCCTGAGATTTGTGGTTGGTAGAAGGTTGCTCTAAGGAATGCTTCCATTCCACGCCGAAGAAATGGGAGAGTAATGCTGACGGTATATACTCCACTCCAAACTATATGAAATGCGCGATTGACACTTAAGCTATATGAGGATAGATAGATAGAAGCTACACTAAATCCTACAGCTCGCTATTATATGACGACGCTCGTCCTGTTCGTTGCAAAGAGAGATTGGATTCTTCAAATAAAATTGTGTGGTAGGGTTGAGGAATGTGCCCCAGCCACGCCAAAAGATGCAACCAAACATTCTGTCCCCAGCCCCATTGCCCGTAAGCAGCAATTTTTATGTGGCTGCACAATTTGTATGCAGGTTCAAACCCCAGACCCGAAATTAACTTTCAGCATAACGCGCTAACCTCTGAGTACTCTGAACTTGTCAGGGCGTGTTTTTGGATTAATAGACTAAATCTTGACCAAGGGCGGAACTTGAGTAGGGTTGGGAGAGCTATATCTGGATTTTCGCCACCCGAGCAGCCGATTCGGATAAGCCAAGCAGAAGAGGAGATGGGAAGAGAGAAAATAGTCTCGTCTTCCAACTAGCAACGTGGAAAGAAAACAGTTTGTGGTTACCCCGTTTAGGTCTTACACATATCATTGTGCTAAACTAACCGCTGTCATCAATGAAATCGTTGTCACTAGTTGGACGGCAGTCATTTGAACTGCATAAACACCAAAAACATTTTGAAAAAGGACATTCTAGAGAAAAAGTGTTTTCATATGCAGTGTGCATGGAAGGCAGGGCTTTCAACATCTGCGAACGTCAACCATGGTGCCGCGATCCGGTATAAAATGTTCATATAGCTTTGTGTCAAAGAAGGGGGGAACTGTTGAGGTTAGGTGTCAGGGAGAAGGGCACTGATAAATAGAAGTTGATCGAGGTGCTGGTGAGGCAGGGAGTGTAAATGTGAAGGTGAATGCTAAGGGTGTGGAGGGAAGGTTTGGAACATGTGGGGATTTCAATGTTTCCGACCAGTAAAGAAAACGAGATTATAGGCAGAGTTCGATCAGCAGACTACTGCTTTACTTCCAGTGACAAGTCCCAGTACCCAAGCTCAGAGGATCAGTCAAATGTTGATAGTTATTTATGGTTGATCGGTATTGAATACAGGTGGCATGAAAGCCATACCTTCAAGATGTCAGTAAAAGTTAGAGGATATTCTAGGCTATACTTACCACCACCACCAGCACCCTTAACACTCTGGCTCAACCCCTCTCCACTAACGTTAGCATCTCCCTCATGAATACCTCCGGCTGACCGCGAAATAACATGTCTTCTCAACATAGCAAGAATCTCACTATTTCTCCACCGCGCAGGCACAGGACGATACGCAGGCTTAAATGTGCCCACAGTCTGTGCCCATTCTCCACTTCTCGGCTGCCCCTGTCGCCATTCATCGGTTTCTACCTCTGGGCCGGTCTGCTTGCCAGTATCAGTCCCTTGCGCAACAGGCGACATCTTCTCAGCGCCTTGGGCATTGGCTGTTGCGCCTTCTGGTCCAAGTCCAGCTCCCTCAGCAGTCTCTCGAGATGTTGGGCTAGGTTCTTGGGTTGCCCAATAGTATATATCCCAGTCATTTTCATCCAGGAACTTGTCGTACTGTGCCAGCTGAGTTGGTGTCATAGAGTTCAGGTGTGAATCTGCGAAAGTGGACATTAGGAGATCGCTCTCAAGTGTGCCTCTCTTACGGCTCTGGTCTAAGGTACAGATGAGTTAGGACAGTTTCTCAGAAAGTCAAGGATAACTGGCGTGGAGGCGAACATAATAACCTGGCTCTCAAAGTATTGGCATCCTCCCCTGTCCTTTCCAACGGCTCAATCTTGAACTTTGCACCCTGCATCTCCCCCACGCCCATCTCGGCATTCGGGCCCTCCTCTAGAGCTCCCTTCTGGGTACCACCCGTCATACGCTCGGTGTTCTCTGGAACAGAGTCTTTCGGGGTAAAACTCGGGTCGACAGATGTAATGAACTCTGGGGGGACCTTTCGAGCCCCAACTGACGGCATTTCATTGGCAATTGTCGAGTTTATGTTCGTCATATGAGGATTGAGAGGTTTCTCGGATTGTATCTTGCGGTGGTCCGCGGTTGTTTCGTGCTCTTGTGCATTGCCAGGACCAGCCCTCCGGCGTGAACTCATAGAGATTGGCCTCGCGAAGACCATTGAAGGCCTCGCAGCACGCATTGCCATTCTTACTGAAGTCATGATTCCCATTAAAGTACTTTCGAAACGTTGGCGAATTTTCAAAATGCGGTTGATATTGAAAGCAAATAAACCGAGCTCCTGACATCATGGATATAATCAGCGCTTGATATATGAACCCCCAGAGTTGTTAATTCGCTACCCGCTCCCCTTTCTCGCTTGCCGGGAATAGACTGAACGCAGAGTAAGAACACACAGTAATGCAAAGAAAGGACGATGAAAATGTGCCAAAAAAAATAAAAAATAGAGGCAGCCTAAGGTGAGACATTAAAATGGTCTGAGATATAAAGTCTAGAATCATTGCAAAAACCTGAGCTTTATGGGTTGCAATAAGATTATTTTCTCGGTTTCAGATTCCAAATGATCATAGTATTCAGCAAGTTTGACTAAACATTTCTCCTAGCTAACCCAGCAAATAGAAGCAAAATCTCAGTCATCTTCAATAGAATCCATCTCATCTGAGCTAACAAGACTGTATACATCCCTCTCCATTTTTCGTTCTGCGCACTCACCACCGTCCTTTTCCAGCACACCCCTTCCAATATACAAAGTATCATTCTCAGCTATCGGGTCTTCGAGATTTGCAGTGAGCCCAAGAAAAGGTTTTGATTTTGAGGACAATATCCTTGGGGGCAAACGGGACGGCGTGGAATCAGCAGCCTCTGAGTTTCCAGATTGGGAGCTTATAGCTGCTGCAGCTGATAAAGCGACGTTCGAGCTCGATGATAGGAGTGGTCGTTGGGAAATATGCACACTCGTTGTGTCGTCTTGGGTTGATGATAGACTGTGAATTACAGCGCCGATAAGTGACTTCCAATATTTAGTATCAGGACGTCTCGAGTTATTGCCTAGCCCTGGGATTGCTTCGACGGCCTTTCTGACTATTTTGGGCAAGTCTGCGGCCGAAAATTTAAAGTTCGCCGTGCTGGGAAGATCTTCTGCAGATATGTTTGCAATCGTAGAAGACTTTAGAACCGTCCTATCTCCTGCATCCAAAGCTGGGCTCAACGGCAAGTCATCGCCTTTCGATACAAGCTCGTCGCTGTACCCTCCAAAAACAAATTTCTTCCATATCTCATCCGGATCAGGAGCTTTTGAAGGTTTCTTGGGAGCGAGGCCAGGCCGGGGGCGACGTTCAGGAACAGATATAGGTGGAAGATCATTGGATACTTTCTTGATTGGTCTGGCAGTGAAATTTAGGACTTCATGAATCGGTTCTTGACGTGATACTTGATCTGCTTTCGTTGGTTTGTTCATCGATGCTTCTTGAGAAGAGTTTGTCTGTGAGACGACCTGTTGAACTTCCATTGAGTCCATTGTGTCAGAATGCGCAGTCGCATCACTATGTCGAGAGGGTACTCGTCCGCCACCATTCTTGGATATTAGGGCGTTGCTCACACCAGGGCTTATTGATAGTTGTCTCTCGCTGGAGTACACATCAACCCTAGTTGCATTTTGTTTTTCATCAAGAAACGGCGAGATCCAAGTCTCCCATATTTCATTGTCTAGTACCTGAGAGCTAGGGACAAGAGGTTTGGCCTTTCCAACTCGTGCAATTGTGCTATCAGCTATATCGGATGAACTAGAGCGTAGTAGGAGGGATAATTTGGAGCCTAAAGGAATCGGATGCTGTATAGAAGCTGACGACGACGAGAAAATCGGTTGAGGTGGTTCATCATTACTAGCAGCTCCGGATTGGGAAGACGAGATATGATGACCACCGTACCTATCCGAAATATTTGGGGAATGCTGATGCCTGGAGGATCTATATCCCGCCTGGTCTCCGCTCGATGGTTCTTGAATCTCTGCAGAAGAGCTAGATTGAAGTATTGAGAATTGGCCGTCAGAGCCTACGTGGACACCAGTATATTGTCCAGCAAGAGCCTCCTCATTGTCGAGTAGCATAACGTCTGACGATGGCTTCCGAGAATATCCCGTCAGATGAGGATGTTCAAGGCTCCTACTTGGAGCTGAGCTAGAACTAAAACCCGCCGGAACTACTTTGCAACCTACGGATATCCTGACATCGCCCCTTCCGTGACTTTCATTCCGTTGCCTTCCCGTATCGAAGTTGTTGGGCCTCTTCTTCCGTACGAAAGGAGGCGAGAGGATTTCCCGCTTGGTATTGTATCGTGCTCTATGATCATCCGTAAGTTTTCGTCTTCTGCCAACCGCTTCATCATGCTTTGGAATATTGAAAGTCGCGCGTGGAAGCTGCTGAACTGTGATGCCTACCCAATCGCCTCTTGCTAGTATACGCCTTCTTTTCCCCGAAACAGATGCTTCCAGATGTCCTACGCTCCCCTCCTTTATTGCCACATCTTTATTCTGACCTCTAGCCCGAGGGATTGGAGTTGCACTGTACAGGTCATCTTCGGAAACCACGCTGAGCTCTCTCTTGATGGCGGGCAGATGACCATCCTCTCGCATCTCAACCTGTCGGGAAGAAGGTCTGATACTGTCCCGACGTGGAGTGTGCGAGTTCGAGGTATGATGCTCAGGTTGCTTGGATTGACTCCGTTCCCGGCTGTGATCTCTTCTTGACTCGATGTGTCGATGATCTTCGACAACATGCCCGAAGATTGACCATTTCACCGGACTTCGTTTCTGCGCATCGCTGCGAAGGTTGGCCTGAACCTTGGCAAAGTGTTCTTTCTGTCGTCCGTATTTTGATGACTTGGATTTCGACAACGACAGACGACCACCAGTCCAATTCATCGCATAGATAAATGTTGATAGGAAAAGGAAGATGAAGAACAAAATTGAAATTAATGCGGCACAATGGAAAGAGATGCACGTTGGGCGTTGCGTGAAGGATGACAGATGTGTTGTTCTAGGTAGATAGAAGCTTACTGGGGAAATAGAAATTTGGAAAAGCTGCAACTTTCATTCAGATGTGGGCAACGAGCTTCACAAAGATTCGCTGCCTTAAAAGTACTCGAGGATCCATTCAGGAAACCATTTCTCTTTCAGGTTTAGAAGGATTTATACAGATACCATCATCTAGAATAGCGACAGCCAGTTCTCAATGTCTCAACGAGGAAGGGGAATTGAATGTTTAGAGATTTGACGGTTTAAATTCTCCAACTAAAATATTGAGAATTTGTTCTATCTTACCATTCTTGATCTGTTGCTTGTCCCAAACTACATGTTATAGACGCTGCTTTTATTGGGCAAGAAAAGAGGCTCGACACGTTCATTCTAATGGAGGATTTGATAGAAGCAAAGTACCAACAGTGGTTATCAGAATTCCGTACGCACGGGCCCGAAAACCATTATTTTTTACACCAAAAATGACCTACTTTACAAAATTATTAAATAATTATTTATTAATATTTTTAACTTAAAATTAAAATCCTTATTTAATTATAATATATATTTGAATTTTCATTTATTATATTATTAAAATAGAAATTTCTTAGAAATTTATTTTATATATATTAAAAATTTGTATAAAAAAATCTATATATTAAA
>Ga0182030_10001784_pt1 | contig 44904 bp, 44 predicted proteins | sample 812S3MmetaG_FD_121299 | JGI IMG/M metagenome (GOLD analysis project Ga0182030, IMG submission 121299) | Permafrost microbial communities from Stordalen Mire, Sweden - 812S3M metaG (Illumina Assembly) | ecosystem: Environmental > Terrestrial > Soil > Wetlands > Permafrost | place: Sweden...
GCATCGGTGTTGATGCAGATGAAATCCACGCCCTCGAGGCCGGCCTGGACCATGTGCGACACCGCGTTGCCGCCGCCGCCGCCGACGCCCAGCACCTTGATGATCGCGCTTTGACTGAAAGAGTCCATTAGTTCAAACATTCAAGTTCTCCTATCGGTTGTAATCGTCATATCGGTGGTAATCGTCATCTTGGGTTTGAGATCAAAAGTTGCCCTGAAACCAAGCTTTCATTCGTTCGAATATCGACTTCATCCCGCCCGTGAGGAGCGGCGCCTCCCGTGCGCTCGCCACCTGCAGATTGCTTTTTGCGTACAACAGCAGTCCCACGCCGGTGGCGTGGATCGGATTGCTCACCACGGCCGTAAGTCCCGACACGTACTGCGGTATCCCCAGCCGCACCGGCATGTGGAACACCTCCTCGGCGAGTTCGACCGCGCCCTCCATCTTGGAGCTGCCGCCGGTGAGCACGATGCCGGTCGCCACCGCTTCCTCCAGGCCCGCGCGGCGCAGCTCGTCGCGTACCAGCGCAAACAGCTCCTCGTAGCGCGGCTCGACGATTTCCGCGAGCGTCTGACGAGCGAGTCGCCGCGGCGGCCTGTCGCCCACGCTCGGCACTTCGATGGTCTCGTCGGGGTTTGCGAGCTGCGACAGGGCGCAGGCGTACTTGATCTTGATGTCCTCGGCGTATTGCGTCGGCGTGCGCATGGAAACCGCGATGTCGTTGGTGACCTGATCGCCCGCAATCGGAATCACCGCGGTGTGGCGTATGGCGCCGCCGCCGAACACCGCGATGTCGGTGGTGCCGCCGCCGATATCGACCACGCAGACGCCGAGATCCTTCTCATCCTCGGTGAGCACCGCATAGCTCGAGGCGAGCTGTTCGAGCACGATGTCGTCCACCGCGAGGCCGCAGCGCTGCACGCACTTGACGATGTTCTGGGCCGCGCTGTCGGCGCCGGTGACGATATGAACCTTGGCCTCGAGGCGCACGCCGGACATGCCGATGGGATCGCGGATGCCTTCCTGCGCGTCGATGATGTATTCCTGCGGCAGCACGTGCAAAATTTTCTGATCGGCGGGAATGGCGACGGCCTTGGCCGCATCGATCACCCGCTCGACATCGCCCTGCACGACCTCCTTGTCCTTGATCGCGACGATGCCGTGTGAATTAAGGCTCCTCACGTGGCTTCCGGCAATGCCGGCGTATACCGAGTGGATTTCGCAGCCCGCCATCAGCTCCGCCTCTTCAACGGCGCGTTGGATGGACTGTACGGTGGACTCGATGTTGACGACCACGCCCTTCTTCAGACCACGCGAGGGATGAGATCCGATGCCTATGATCTCGAGCTCACCGTCCGCCTTCAGCTCGCCCACGATGGCGACCACCTTGCTGGTGCCGATGTCGAGACCCACGATCAAATTTCGGTCGGAGCGTTTAGCCATATTCGGCACTGTTTCCTTCAGGCATCGGTGTCGTCGTTGCGCTTGGCCGCCAGCGTCGCCGGCATTTGACTGTTTCGCCAGCCGATCGCGAAGCCGTTCGAGTAGCGCATGTCCACGTAGGCGATGTCGGTCAGCCGATGCGCAATCACCTGCGAGGCGGTGCGGATGAATCGCTCGATGCGCTCGTCGACCTGAAGCCGGCCGAGACGCACCGTCACTCCGCTGTCCAGATCCATTTCCCACGCGCCGCGCTCGTCGAGCCGCAGCGCCGCGATGCGCATGCCGGCCTCCTGCATACGGCCCTCGGTCGCCAGGTAGCGTTCCGCCACCTGCGACTCGGTGCCGTCCGGACCCGAGAGCCGCGGAAGTTCTGCCGGCACGTGCGTCGCCTGGCGCACGAACAGCTCGCCGCGGGTATTGAGCAGCCCCGACTCGCCCCAGCGGGCCGCCGCGATCTGCTCCACGACAGTCACGTGCAGGCTGTTGGGCCAGCGCCTCTGCACCCGTGCATGATCGACCCACGGCAGCGCCTCGACCGCCCGCTCGATCGCGTCGAGATCGGCCGACATGAAACCTGAGTGGGCGAAGGGAGCAACTGCTTTCTCGATCTGTCCCGGCGAGACCCGCTGGAAGCTTCCATCCATCGAAATCACCCGCACCGGCCGGTCGAGCCCCCAGAGCAGGACAGCCAGAGCGCCTGCGACCAGACCGGCGAGTGCCGCGCGCCGAGCGTAGCTCCTCCACTCGGTGATGACCGCGTGCGCGAACCCCGGCGGCCATTGCCATTTGGGCTTCTCGCTCTTGCTGCGATTCCTGTAGCGATTGCGCCGGATGAGTTTGTTCAGCATGTGCGCTCTCTCACGAAGCTCGATTCGAGCACCCGCCAGACAAGTTCCTCGAAGTCGATGCCGGCCTGGCGCGCCGCCATGGGCACCAAGCTGTGATCGGTCATGCCGGGCGTGGTATTGATCTCGATGAAATAGAACCTGCCGGTGCGCGCTTCGCGCATGAAATCGACGCGTCCCCAGCCGCAGCAATCGGTGACGCGAAAGGTCGCGAGCGCGGCGGCTTGGAGCTCCGACTCACCGCGAGCGTCGAGCCCGCTCGGACAGTGGTACTGGGTGTCGTTGCGGAAGTACTTCGCCTGATAATCGTAAAATTCGGTCGCCGGAACGATGCGGATCGAGGGCAGCGCGTTTTGTCCGAGCACGCCGACCGTGAACTCATCGCCCTCGATGAATGCTTCCGCGAACACGATGGGGTCGACCCGGCGCGCCTCCGTGAACGCGCCCTTGAGGTCTGCCGCCGTTTTCACCTTGGTGATGCCGACGCTCGAGCCCTGGGAGGCGGGCTTCACCATCATGGGCAGTCCCACTTCGGCGAGCGCCCGCGGCAGGTCCTCGGCGCCGCCCAACACCGCGTACGGCGGAGCCGTCAGACCTGCGCCGACCACCACACGCTTGGTCTTGAGCTTGTCCATGGTGAGTGCCGAGGCGAGCACGCCCGATCCGGTATAGGGGATGCCCAGCCACTCGAGCGCTCCCTGCATCACTCCGTCCTCGCCGCCGGGTCCGTGCAATGCGATCCAGGCGCGATCGAATCCCTCGCTCACGAGCTCCTGCACCGCCCTCTCGCCGGGGTCGAAGGCTGCCGCGTTCACGCCGCGGCGCTTCAGCGCGGCGAGCACGGCATTGCCGGAGAGCAGCGAGATCTCGCGCTCGCTCGAGTCCCCGCCCAGCAGCACGGCAACCTTGCCGAAGTCGGCGCTCGATGCGGCGCGGCGCGCTCCAACCAAGGTTCTGAGCCTGCTCATGCGGCTTCCCCCACGATACGCACCTCGGTGGCGAGCTCGACCTGGTGCCGCTCAGCGACCGTCTGCTGCACGAGCAGGATCAATGCCTCGATGTCGGCGGCGCTGGCATTGCCGTGGTTGATGATGAAATTTGCGTGCTTCTCGGACACCGACGCATCGCCTATTCGAAAGCCCTTCAGACCCGCCGTCTCGATCAGCCGTGCTGCGTGGTCGCCCGGCGGATTGGTGAACACCGAGCCGCAGCTCCACGCGCCGATCGGCTGGCTCTGGCGGCGCTTTTCCATCAGCTCACGGATGGCGGATTCGCTGACGCTGGGGCGGCGCTCGAACTCGAGGCGCGCGGCGATGAACCATTCCTCGGCCGGTCCTTGAACGCTGCGGTAGGCCACTTGGTACTCGGCCGGCGTGCGCACGTGCCGGACGCCGCGCCGGTCGAGGACCTCCACCTCGATGACGTGGCGCCATGTCTCGCCGCCGAAAGCGCCGGCATTCATGGCGAGTGCACCGCCCAGCGTCCCCGGAATGCCGGCAAAGAATTCAGCGGGGCCCAAGCCCCATTTGACGCATTGGCGGGCGATGCGCGCGCAAGGGACGCCTGCCCCCGCGCGGATGCGTGTGGCGCTCGATCGTTCCATGTCGGAGAGCGCTCCGTGCGTCGAGATGACCGCGCCGCGGATGCCGCCGTCGCGCACCAGCAAGTTGCTGCCGAGACCGATCCACAAGATCGGCATTTCCGGCGGCAGCTGGCGCAGGAACGACGCGAGATCCATGATGTCGCGCGGCGTGAAGAATAGATCCGCGGGACCGCCGACGTGCCACGAGGTGTGTTTGGACATGGCCACGTCGCGGAGCACCCGCGTGGCAAATTCCGGCCCCAGCCCGTGCGCGCGAGCCGCATGTCCGTTTGCGCTGCCGGCCCCGCTCACGCCGCCGCCCCCGCCGCCAAGCGGCTCTTCAAATCGAGGGCCACGGCGCCGATGTTGCCCGCTCCCATCGTCAACACCACATCGCCGTCGTGCAGTACCTGGCGCAGCGCCTCGGCCAGATCATCGACACGCTCGACGAATACGGGCTCGATGCGCCCGCGCGTTCGCACCACCCGGCAAATGGCGCGGCCGTCAGCCCCGGCGATCGGCGCCTCCCCGGCGGCATAGACCTCCGTCACGAGCAACACATCGCAGGCGCTCAAAGCGCGGCCGAAGTCATCGAGCAGATCCCGGGTGCGGCTGAATCGATGCGGCTGAAATGCCAGCACCAGCCGGCGCGCCGGCCACGCCTGCCGCACCGCCTCCACCGTGGCCTCGATTTCGGTCGGATGATGCCCATAGTCGTCGACGACGATCGCTGAGCCGCCGTTCCACTGAATGTCGCCGAGCTGCTGCAGCCGCCGGTCGATGCCCTGGAAATTCGTCAGCGCGCGCTGTATGGCCGCGTCCGCGACGCCGAGCTCGGTCGCCACCGCCACCGCGGCGAGTGCGTTCAGCACGTTGTGCCGACCGGGTAAATTGATGGTGAGATTCAAGGCCGCGCGCCCCTCGCGCAGCGCGGTGAAGTGCGTCTGCAGGCCCGCGCGCTCCACATCGACCGCCCGCAGGTCCGCCCCGTCGCCGAATCCGTAAGTCACGATGGGCCGCGCCACGTCGCTCAAGATGCTGCGCACTTCGGCGTCGTCCGCGCACAGCACGGCGAGGCCGTAGAAGGGCAAATTGTGCAGGAATGCGACGAAACTCTGCTTCAGCCGGGTGAAATCTCCCTCGTGCGTGCCGAGATGATCGTTATCGATGTTCGTGACGATGGCGATCATGGGCTGCAGGTGCATGAACGAGGCGTCGCTTTCATCGGCTTCCGCCACGAGGTAGCGGCCCGCGCCGAGGCGCGCGTTGCTATCCGCGCTCTTCAGCCGTCCGCCGATGACGAATGTCGGGTCGAGGCCACCCTCGGCCAGGACGCTCGCGACGAGGCTAGTGGTCGTGGTCTTGCCGTGGGTGCCGGCAACCGCCACCGAATACCGGAAACGCATCAGCTCGCCGAGCATTTCGGCGCGTGGTACGACCGGAATGCGATGCGCGAGCGCGGCGGCGACTTCCGGGTTTTCCCGGTTGACCGCGCTCGAGACCACGACCACGTCCGCCTTGCCGAGATGCTCGGCGGCATGGCCTGCGAAGATCTTCGCGCCGAGGCGGGCGAGCCGCGCGGTCACGGCGTTGCCCTTCAGATCCGAGCCCTGCACCTCGTAGCCGAGGTTGAGCAGCACTTCGGCGATACCGCCCATGCCCGAGCCGCCGATGCCGACCAGGTGGATGAGATGGATGCGGCGCATGCGATCGTTCATGCCGGGGCGCCTCCCGCGGCAAGGCACAGCTCCGCGAGCCGCGACGCCGCGTCGATGTTGCGCACCGCGCGGGCGGCTTCTGCCATCTTGAGCATGCGCGGCCGGTCCGAAGTGAGCTCGGCGATGCCGTTGCACAAGCTGTCGGGCGTCATGTCGCGCTCTTGAAGAATGCGACCCGCACCGGCGCGAACCATCGCCTCCGCGTTTTTGGTTTGATGATCGTCGACCGCACCCGGGAACGGCACCATCAGGGCGCCCAGGCCGGCAGCCTGCAGCTCGGCGATGGTCATGGCGCCCGCGCGGCAAAGGGCCAGGTCCGCCCAGGCGTAGGCGGCGGCCATGTCTTCGATGAAGGGCAACACCTGGGCCTCGACGCCGAATTTCAGATACGCCGCGCGCGCCGCGTCGATGCCGCGCGCACCGGCCTGATGGCGCACCTCGGGACGCTTCGCGGGATCGAGTTGCGACAGCGCCTGCGGCACCATGGCGTTAAGCCGCTGCGCGCCCTGACTGCCGCCGAATACCAGGAGGCGCGCCCGCGCCTCGCGGCCCGCGAAGCGCGCAGCCGGCTCGGGAAGCTCTGCAATGTCGGAGCGAACCGGATTGCCGACGGCGCGGGCGTTGACGCCCGGCGGAAAGCTCCCGGGAAAGGCCTCGAACACCTGCGTGGCGACGCGCGACAGCCAGCGATTGGTCATCCCCGCCACGGCATTCTGCTCGTGAATCAGCAACGGGATCGACAACAGCCACGCCGCGATGCCGCCAGGGCCGCTCACGTATCCGCCGGCGCCCAGCACCACGGCGGGCTTGACGCGTCGCATGATCCGGATGCACTGCAGGACGGCGCCGCTGATCCGAAATGGCGCCATCGCCCAGGATGCAATGCCCTTGCCGCGGATGCCTGCAACCTGCACCCACTCGATCGGGAAACCGTTCGCCGGCACGAGGCGCGCCTCCATGCTTCCCGGCACGCCGAGCCACACGACCGGAATTGCGCGCTCACGCAAGACCTTGGCGACGGCGAGGGCGGGAAATACGTGTCCGCCCGTGCCGCCGGCCATGATCATCACGGGGCCGTTCATCGCGCGCCTCCGGGCGTGCGCATCACCGCGGATCGCGAGCTGCATTTCACCTCGTGATAAATCCGCAGCAGCACTCCGATCCAGGCGAGGCTCACCAACAAGCTGCTGCGCCCATAGCTCAACAGCGGCAGGGTGAGTCCTTTGGTGGGGAGCACCCCCATGTTGACGCCGATATTGACGATGGCCTGCAGACCGAGCCACACGCCAAAGGCGAGAGCGACGTACGACTGAAACGCGAGTCCGGCCTGTGCCGCCATGCGCGAGATGCTGAACGCGCGCCATACCAGTGCGAGGAACAAGGCCAGGACGCCGATCACACCGACGAGACCGAGCTCCTCGGCCAGTACGGCGAAGACGAAATCGGTGTGCGCCTCGGGCAGATAGAACAGCTTCTGCACGCTCGAGCCGAGCCCGACGCCGAACCACGAGCCGCGGCCGATCGCGATCAGCGACTGGGTCAATTGGAAGCCGCCATTGTACGGGTCATCCCAGGGATGCAGAAAACCCAAAAGGCGCTTCAGCCGGTAGGCGGAGGTGAGGGCAAGCGCGGCGAAAGCCAGCGCCGTACCGGAGACGAACAGGATCACGTAGCGCAGCCGCGCGCCCGCCACGAACAATACCGCGAAGCCGGTGGCGAACAGCACCGTGGCCGCGCCGAAATCGGGCTCCATGAGCAGCAGCACGGCCGCGACGCCGAGCAGGCCCACGGGCTTCGCGAGCCCACTCAAGGTCCGCGCGAGTTCGTCGCGCTTGCGCACGCAATAGCTGCATACCCATGTCAGCACCAGAACCTTGGAGAGTTCGGACACCTGAAAATTCATCGGACCAATGCGCATCCAGCGGCGCGCACCGTTGACCGTGGCGCCGAGTCCGGGAAGGAGCACGAGAAACAGCAAAAGCACCGCGAACAGCAGCAGTCCCAGGCTGTACTTGTCCCAGAGTTGCACCGGCACGCGCGTCATGGCCCAGCCGGCGAACACGCCCACCAGACCGAACACGAACTGGCGCTCCAGGAAATAGAACGGATCGCCCAGATCCTTGGCGGCGATCGACATGGACGCGGAGGTGACCATGACGAGCCCCACCAGCAAGAGCGCTGCCGTGAGCCCAAGGGTCACCCCGTCCCAGGCGAAAGGCATGCGTTCGCGCGCTCGAATTCCGTAGGACATGGTCGTGGCGCTCACGACGCCGCTCCGAGCGCGCGCACCGCGGCGGCGAATTCATCGCCCCGGTGGGCGTAGTCGCGGAACATGTCGAGACTCGCGCAAGCGGGCGACAACAGTACGGTGTCGCCGGGGCGGGCCGCAGCAGCGGCAGCACCGACCGCAGCCGCCATGTTCGGCGCGCGCTCCGCGGGGCAGACCCCCGCGAGCACGGTCTGGATGGACGGCGCATCCTTGCCGATCAGCACTGCATGGCGGACCTTGTTGCGGAAGCCTGATGCGAGCGGCGTGAAATCCTGGCCCTTGCCCTCGCCCCCTGCGATGAGGACCAGCGGTCCGGTCATGCCCGATACCGCCGCCAGGGTCGCTCCGACGTTCGTTCCCTTGGAATCGTCCACGTAGCGCACACCGTCGATATCGGCCACCCATTGCGATCGGTGCGCGAGGCCCGGGAAGCTCTCGAGTGCGCTCAAGCTCGCGGCGAGCGGCAGGCCGGCCGCCTCACCGAGCGCGAGCGCCGCGAGCGCGTTGGCGGCATTGTGCGAGCCGGTAATCTTCATGCGCGACACCGGCAGAACCGGCTCGCCACGCCGGGCGAGGAAATTCTCGGTCCCGTGACGGACCAGCGTGTAGTGCGCGTCGGCGCGCTCGACGGAGAAGGTCAACACATCGGCGGGGCGCTCGGCGCGCGCGGCCGCGTCGCGCATCGCAGCGACCTGAGGATCATCCACGTTCAACACGATCGTCGCCGCATGGTCGAAAATTCGCCGCTTCGCCCGGGTGTAGGCCTCGATCGACGCGTAGCGATCCATGTGATCCGAGCTCACGTTGAGCACGACGGCAGCGATCAGGTCGAGCGAGCGCGTCGTTTCCAGCTGAAAGCTCGACAGCTCGAGCACGTACAGATCGGGAACCGGTTCCGCCAGCAGGTCGAGCGCGGGCTTGCCGAGGTTGCCCCCGGCGAGCACCCGTCTGCCGGCCGCGGCGGCCATGCTCGCCACCAGACTCGTCACGGTGCTCTTGCCGTTGGTGCCGGTGATGCCGATCACCGGCGGGGGCACCAGCGTGGGCACCGGCGCGCGCACCGCGCACGCGAACAGTTCGATGTCGCCCACCACCTCGATGCCGCGCGCCCTCGCCTGCACCGCGATCGGCTCGCCGAGCGAGACACCCGGCGACATCACCACCTGCGAGGCGCGGTCGAGCAGCGACAGATCGAACCCGCCGAGGCGCATGTCGAGCATGTCGGCGAGCGTGCCGAGCTCCGCGAGCCCGGGCGGATCCCGGCGCGAATCGGTCACTGCAGCCGGCAGGCCGCGCCTCGCGAGATAACGCACGCACGATGCGCCTGTTTTACCGAGGCCGACGACAACGCTGACCATGGCGCCGCTCCTCATCGGATCTTCAACGTGGCGAGTCCGGTCAGCATCAGCAGGAAGCTGATGATCCAGAAACGCACGATGACCTTCGGCTCCGACCATCCCTTGAGCTCGAAATGATGATGCAGCGGCGCCATGCGGAATATGCGCTTGCCGGTGAGCTTGAACGAGGCCACCTGCAGCATCACCGAGACGGTCTCGAGCACGAACACGCCGCCCATGATGCAGAGCACGATTTCCTGCCTCACGATCACGGCAACCGTGCCGAGCGCCGCCCCGATGGCGAGGGCACCCACGTCGCCCATGAATACCTCGGCCGGATAGGAATTGAACCAAAGAAAGCCGAGTCCGGCGCCCGCAATGGTGGCGCAAAAGATCAGCACCTCGCCGGCACCGGGGATGTAGGGAATTTGAAGATAGGTGGCGAACTTGAAGTTGCCGGTGGCGTAGGCGAACACGCCGAGCGCTGCGGCCACCATCACGGCCGGCATGATCGCAAGACCGTCCAGTCCGTCGGTGAGATTGACCGCGTTGCTGGTGCCGACGATGACGAGGTAGGCGTAAACGATGAACCCGCCGGTGGACATCGGCACGGCGACCGTCTTGAAGAACGGTACGTACAGGGAGATCTCCGATATCGACTGGTGGGTCCAGTGAAGGCTCGCGGCGATACAAACCGCAGCGAGCGATTGCGCCAGGTACTTGGAGCGCGCCGGCAGGCCCTTGGAGTTGCCCACGACGAGCTTCAGGTAATCGTCGTAGAAGCCGATGCCTCCGAACGCCAGCGTTGCACCGACCAGCATCCACACGAAGCGGCTCGACAAATCGGCCCAGAGGAGGGTCGCGATCACCATCGCCGCGAGCATGAGTCCGCCCCCCATGGTGGGCGTGCCCGATTTGGACAAATGCGTCTGCGGACCGTCGGTGCGCACCTGCTGGCCGACCTGATAACGGGCCAGCGTGCTGATCATGTGCGGGCCGATCAACAGGGCGATGGCGAGCGCAGTCATCGCCGCCAGAATTCCGCGCAGCGTCAGGTATTGAAAGACGTGGAAGCCGGAATGAGAATGCGCAAGGTATTCGGTGAGATAGAGCAGCATCGGTCAGTTCCCCGGCCCGAGCGCCGCGACCACCCGTTCCAGGCGGTTCACGCGGGAGCCCTTCACGAGCACGGTGACCCCCGGGACGATCTCCGCCTGCAGCCGCCGGATCAAGGACTCGGCGTCGGCGAACCACTCGGCTCCCGAACCGAACGTCTCGGCCGCGCGCGAGCTCTCGGCACCCAGAGCAAACAACCGCTTGACCCCGCATTCGCGCGCGTAGCGACCGAGCTCGGCGTGACTGTCGGCCGCGTAGCCCCCCAGCTCGGCCATGTCGGCGAGCACCATCCAGGAGGTGCCCGAAACGGCGCGCAGCACATCGAGACCCGCGCGCACCGAGCTCGGATTGGCGTTGTAGGAATCGTCGATGATCCAGCTTCCGCGCAGCCCCGCTTTGAGCTGCAGCCGGCCGGGGACGGCACGAAAATCCGCCAGCCCCGACACGATGTCGTCGAGGGAGGCGCCGGCCGCGGCGGCCGCGGCGGCCGCGCCCAAAGCGTTCGTGACGTTGTGTGCACCGCCCGCCTTGAGCAGGATTTCGCGCTCACCCAGCGGGCACTTCAGCGTGAAGCGGATGACGAACTCTCCCTGCTCGATCGACTGCACGGGGTTCGCTGCCGCGAAGTCAGCCGGGCGCGTGACGCCGAACGTGACGACGCGCGACGCGGATGCCGCTCCGCGCCAATAGTTCGCGTAGGCATCGTCGGCGTTGACGACGGCGGCAGCCGCAGGTTCGAGGCCCGCCACCATCTCGCCTTCCCCGCGCGCGACGCCGTCGAGATCTCCGAAACCCTCCAGGTGCTCCGCACCCGCATTGGTGATGAGGCCGACGGTCGGACGCGTGAAGCGCACGAGCTCAGCAACATCGCCGATGCGGTTCGCGCCCATCTCCACCACGGCGCTGCGATGCTGGGTCTCGAGCCGCATCAACGTCACCGGCACGCCGATGTGATTGTTGAGATTGCCCTGGGTCGCCATGCATGGCCCGCGGCGCGCCAGGATCGCGGCGGTCATCTCCTTGGCGGTGGTCTTGCCATTGCTGCCCCCCACGCCGACGATGGGAATCGAGAACGACGTGCGCCATTGCGTTGCCAGCCGCTGCAATGCGCTGAGCGGATCGCGCACCACGATTTGCGCGACGCCCAAGCCGGATACCGATTTCTCCACCAGCGCGCCGATGGCGCCGCGCTGCGCCGCCGCCGCAACGAACTCCCCCCCGTCGAATGTCGGTCCCTTGAGGGCGACGAACAGCGATCCGGCGGCAAGCGTGCGGCTGTCGGTCGATACGGTTCCGTACGGCCGATCCTCGCCGAGCAAGGCACCTCCGACCACCCGTGCCGCTTCCTGCAGCGTGCGCTTCATGCGGCCACTCCGAGAATTTTCGATGCCGCATCGCGATCGCTGAATCTCAGGCGCGATGCGCCGTAGATTTGGTAGTCCTCATGCCCCTTGCCGGCGATCAGCACGACGTCGGCCGGGCTGGCGGCATTCAAGGCCTCCGCGATCGCGGCGCCCCGGTCGTGCACGATGCGCGGGCGATGGGTCGAGATTCCGCCGACGATCCCGCGGATGATCTCGGCGGGATTCTCGGAACGCGGATTGTCGTCGGTCACGATGATCTGATCGGCGAGCTCGTCGGCGACCGCGCCCATCATCGGCCGCTTGCCCGGGTCGCGGTCGCCTCCGCAGCCGAACACGCACCAGAGAGCTCCCCGACAATGCTCGCGAAGCGCGCGCAGCGCTTTCGCCAGCGCATCGGGTGTGTGTGCATAGTCGATCACCGCCTTGGGCTTGCCTTGGGCGGTCGATTCGATCACCTCCATGCGCCCCGGCGGCGCGGTGCATCCGCCGAGCGCAGCCGCGGCCTCTTGCACCGGAACGCCCAGCGACACAAGACATCCGAGCACGACCAGTGCGTTCTCTGCATTGAAGCGCCCGAGCAGCCTCGTCGACAGGTGAAGTTTCCCGAAGCTGCCGTCGATGTCCATCGAAATACCATGCAGATCCGGCCTGACTCGATCTGCGTGCAGGGCTCGTTCAGCCAGCCAGGCATCACTCGATCCACCGACCCAGACCGCCGTGAGAGGCGTGCGGCCGGCGAGCTTCATGGCAAGCTCGCGGCCGAATGCGTCGCCGATGTTGACGATCGAGTGCTTCAGATCGGGCGACGCGAACAAGCGCGCCTTGGCCTCTCCGTAGGCCTTCATGGTCGGGTGATAATCAAGATGATCGCGGGTCAGGTTCGTGAAAGCGGCCGTGTGGAAGCGCACGCCGGCCACCCGGCCCTGATCGAGCGCGTGCGAGGAGACCTCCATCGCGACCGTGCGCGCGCCCTGCGAACGGAGCTGGGCGAGCATGCGGTGCACGCTCACCGCGTCGGGTGTCGTGTGGGTGGGCGCTTCGAGCGCGCCGAGGCGGCCCCAGCCGATGGTGCCGATGTAGGCAGAGTTTTCGCGCAGGCGCATCAGGGCCTGCGTCAGCAGATAAGCGCAGGTGGTCTTGCCGTTGGTGCCCGTGATGCCCACGACGCGCATCTGCGAGGACGGCCATTGAAAAAAACGATCGGCGATCCGGCCGAGCAGGTCGCTCAGGCCGGCGATCGGCGCCGCAAACAGCGGCTCCGAGAAGGCCGGCGCTTCGATCCCCGGGCCTGGCTCCCAAAGTACCGCGCACGCGCCGCGGGCCTGCGCTTCGGCTGCGAACTGCAGCCCGTGGGACTTGCGCCCCTTGAGCGCCAGAAACACGCCTCCGGGGCGCACCTCACGGCTGTCGATCGCGAGGTCCGCGACCTGGGCATCGTTGGCCGGCACCGCTGCGATGCCGTCGAGCAGCCATGTGAGTGAGGTGCTCATGGGGCCGCGTTGGCCTGCACCAGGGTCGCCGCCGGCACGTTTTGCAGATCATCGGGCGGGACGTCCATGAGGCGCAGCGCGCCGGACATCACGCTCGCGAACACCGGCGCCGCGACGGTACCGCCCTGGGCCAGGGTGCCGACTTCATGCACATCCCGGCTCGGCTCATCAATCACCACCACGGTGGCCAATTTCGGGTGCGACGCCGGCACGAGGCCCGCGAATACGGCCATGATCCGGTCGGTGGAGTAGCCGCCTGCGATTGATTTGAAGGCGGTGCCCGTTTTCCCGGACACCCGGTATCCGACCAGCGAGGCACGGGTCGCCGTTCCGCCCTTGGCGATCACCTGCTCCATCAATTGCACCAAGGCATGCGCCACCTTGGCGTCCATCACCCGCTCGCCGGGAATCGGATGAGCCGGCGTCGGCGGGGGTAGTCGCTCGAAGGAGATGGGCCGTTTGATGCCGCCGGCGCCGATGGTCGCATACGCGTGCGCAAGTTGCAGCGGCGTCACCGAAAGGCCGTATCCATGAGAGAGCGTGGCGATGCCGATCGGCCGCCAGTGAGAGTAATGGCTGAGCATGCCGGCCGATTCGCCCGGAAAGCTTGAGCCGGTCACCTGCCCGAAGCCCAAGCTCGAGAGCGTGTCCCAGATCTGCTCGGGCTTCAGCGACAAGGCCACTTTGGCGGTTCCGACGTTGCTCGACTTCGCGAGGATGGTGGCGAGATCGATGACGCCGAGGTTCGACTCGTCCTCGAAGACTTTGTTGCCGACCTGGATGAAGCCCGGCGAGGTGTCGACGACGCTGTCGGGCCGGTACTGGCCCGACGCCAGGGCCGCCGCCATGATGAACGGCTTGATGCTCGAGCCCGGCTCGAAGATGTCGGTGACCGCACGATTGCGATACAGCGCGGGCTTCAACTGCTCGCGATCGTTCGGGTTGTACGAGGGCTGATCCACCATGGCGAGCACCTCGCCGGTATCGACATCGATCACGATCACCGAGCCCGCTTTCGCGCGATAGTCCTGCATCGCCTCCTTCAATTCGCGGTAGGCCAGGTATTGAATGCGCAAATCGATGCTGGTGACGAAATCGCGGCCGGGCCGTGCGGCGCGGATGCTCTCGACGTTCTCGACATAGTGCCCGAACATGTCCTGGATGACGCGCTTCGCTCCGTCCTCGCCGTTCATCAGCTGGTCGTAGCCAAGCTCCAGCCCCTCCTGACCCTGATCGTCGATGGTCGTGAAACCGACCACATGACCGGTCACTTCGCCCGCCGGGTAGTAGCGCCGGTATTCGCGCTGCAGATACACGCCCGGAATTCCAAGCCCCTTGACGTGCGCCGCCTCCTCGGGCGGCATGGCGCGCTCGAGATACAGGAACTCGCGGTCGAGGTTGCTGGTGACGCGCCGCGCCAGCACTTGTTGGTCCTGTTTCAACGCCTTGGCGAGTCGCGGAAGTTGATCGATGTTGTCGTTCAGCTCCTGAGGGTTGACCCACACGCTGTCGACCGGCGTACTCACGGCCAGCGGCTCGCCGGAGCGGTCGGTGATTGCGCCACGATGGGCTGCGATCTTGACCACGCGCATGGAGCGATTGTCCCCCTGCTTGGCGAGGAAACCGTGATCGATCAATTGCAGTTCGACTGCGCGCGCCGCCAGACCGACCGCGCCCAGTACCACGAGTCCCAAGATGACGGCGGATCGCCATCGGTAGGTCGACGCGCCGGCGGTGATTTTTTCGCTCGGGCGCTGCTTCACGGCCGCACGATCCGCACGTCGCGGGTTTGCGGCAGGCTCATCTGGAGTTTCGCGTTGGCGACGCGCTCGACGAACGCGTTCGAGGACCAATAACTCTGCTCGAGCTGCAGACGGCCCCATTCCATTTCGAGCGAATCCCGCTGCGCGTTGAGCTTCTCGAGGCGCACGAATTCATCACGCGCCTTGTGGCGTGCGTAGATCACCTGCACTGCGGACCCCAACACCGCGAGCCACATCAGGGGTAGGGCCAGCGGCAGCAATCTGCCGAAGGTCAACTGCTTGGCCGTCAGCTTGCTGAGCGTCATGCGGCGATTCCTTGGCTTAGGAGTTCGGCAACGCGCAGCCGCGCGCTGCGCGCGCGGGGATTGCGCTCGGTTTCCTCGAAATCGGGCTCGACCGACTTGCCCACGAGCCTCAACTTGGCCCTGAACTTCACGGGGATGTCCGGCAAGCCCGCATACACCGGATCCGGGCTCGCGTGACGGCGCATGAACTGCTTCACCATGCGATCCTCGAGCGAATGAAAGCTGATGACCGCGAGTCGCCCATTCGGCGCGAGACGGTCCAGAGCGGCATCGAGCGCGACCTTGAGCTCATCGAGCTCGGCGTTTACGTAAATGCGCAGTGCCTGGAACACCCGGGTCGCCGGATGCTTGTGCCGCTCGCGAGATCGCGCAACGCGCTCGATCATCTCAGCGAGCTCCCGCGTGCGTTTGAACGGACGCACTTCCCGGTCGGCAACGATCGCGCGCGCGATGCGCGGAGCCAGGCGCTCTTCGCCGAATTCCCGGAAAATACGGATGAGCTCCGCCTCGGAGGCGCCGTTGACCACGTCGGCGGCGCTCATACCCTGCCCCTGACTCATGCGCATATCCAGGGGGCCGTCGCGCATGAAACTGAAACCTCGCTCGGCATCGTCGAGTTGCGGCGATGAAACCCCGAGGTCGAACAGGATGCCGTCGAATTTGAGGCCGGGCTCAACCGCGTCGGCGCACACGGCAAGGCTGGAGAACGGTGCCAGGAAAATCTTGACGCGCGAATCGCCTCCCCACCGAGTCTGGGCGTCGGCCACAGCCGCCGCGTCGCGATCGAGGCAAAGCAACCGACCCTCAGCGATGAGCTTCTCCAAAATCGCGCCTGCATGTCCGCCCCGCCCAAAAGTGGCATCCAGATAGGTGCCACTCGCCCGAATGTTCAAAGCGGCCAGCACTTGAGGTAGCAATACCGCCGTGTGTCCCGCGCCCGCATCCACCATCGATGTCGCCTCGCCCTCGAGAATCAGAGCGACAGCGATTCGAGATCAGCCGACAAGTCGGTGGCGGACTCCTCGCTCGCCAACCACTCGTCGCGCCGTTGATTCCATTTCTCCTCATCCCACAATTCGAAACGCAGCCCCTGTCCGATGAGCACGGCGTCGCGCGTCAGGGAGGCAAACTCACGCAGATTGGCGGGCAGCAACACCCGGCCCTGCGCATCGAGATCCAATTCGGTGGCGTGCCCGACCATCAGCCGCTGCAGCCGGCGCGCCCGCGGATCGAAGCTCGGCAGCTTCATCAACTTGCGCTCGATCTCCTCCCAATCGGGCATGGGATACACGAGCAGACACTGATCCTTGTCGACGGTGACGACCAACTTTCCGCCGCAGCGTTCTTGCAGCCGTTCGCGATAGCGGGTCGGCATGACCATGCGCCCTTTGATATCGAGAGTGAGTTTATTGGCGCCCCGGAACATCGATTGATGGGTCCTGCGACCCATTTTCTCCCACTTTTTTCCACCGGGCTCCACTATAGGCAGCACTCCGCCACACGTCAACGGGATAAGTTAAAAAAAACTCGGGGCAACAGAGACTTAGATCACATTTTGTCCGCAACGAGCGACATCGACCGTAGCCGTTCCGAATCAATCTGTTATGGGGGATAGTTAAACAGCACGCAGAGCGATGCCGTTGTTGTCGTTCTTTTTGTTATTTTTGTTCTTCTAGTAGTCGCCGCGAGCCTTTCGCTTCTTCTCTGAACACTCAAGCTCGGCGTCGCTTCGACGCCTGTTGATGTGCGCGTCCGCGCTAGGAAAATAGCGCGGCAGCGCTGGGAAAATAGCGCGGCAGCGCTAAAAAAAGAGTCGGCCGTTAAGCCGGGTTCTGTCGTGGACAGCCATTCCTCTGGCATGCGCGTCACCGCGCAGCTCAAGCGACCTACCCGGAAGCCCATGTGGGCCACATGTAGCGGCCAAAAGCACCGCTCGCTTCCCTATTTGGTCTTGCTCCAGGTGGGGTTTGCCCTGCCGTTGATGTTGCCATCACCGCGGTGCGCTCTTACCGCACCATTTCACCCTTACCGGCGCCGCTTGCGCGTCGCTTAGGCGGTATCTTTCTGTTGCACTTTCCGTGGACTCGCGTCCCCCAGGCGTTACCTGGCACCTCGCCCGTCGGAGCCCGGACTTTCCTCCACCCTCGCCGACCGAAGCCGTCGAGAGCAGCGGCTGCCTGGCCGACTCTTAGCGCGCACCATACGCTTGTTTGAGCTGTAGCGCCCGCTTATACGCCTCGTTGTCGCGCACCGAGGCGATGCGCGCCGCCAGATGCGCCGCCTGCTTCAATGGAAGCTCCTCGAGGAGCGGCGCGAGCACATGGTCGAGTGCACCGCCGTGTCCGTCCGCTCCTGTTGCCGGGGCGGCGGCCAAGGATGCACCCGCGACCACGAGCACGATCTCGCCGCGCAAGAAATCGGGCTCGGCCGAGGCACGCGAGACGAGCTCCGACAGAGGTCCGCGATACAACGTCTCGTGCAACTTGGTGAGTTCCCGCGCCACGGCTGCATGCCGCTCGGCCCCGAAGTTTTCCGCGCAATCTTCGAGGGTTTCGCGCACACGGTGCGGCGACTCGTAAAAAACCAAGGTCCGCGTTTCAAGTGCCACCGCCTTGAGGCGCGCGCAACGCGCAACGCGGCGCGCAGGCAGGAATCCCTCGAAACAAAAGCGATCCGTCGGCAGACCCGCGATCGAGAGCGCGGCAATCAATGCACACGGACCCGGGATCGCCACCACCTCCACACCCGCTGCGGCGCAAGCGCGCACCAGATCGAAGCCCGGGTCGCTGATGCCGGGAGTGCCGGCATCGCTCACCAGCGCGATGCTGGCACCGCCCCGCATCTTTGCGATGAGATCGGCAATGCGCTCACCTTCGTTGTGCTCGTGCAGCGACAGCATCGGCTTCGAGAGCCCGAACGCATTGAGAAGAGTGCCGGTGCGGCGCGTGTCCTCGGCCGCAATGAGACTGCACGAGTCGAGCGTGTCGCGCGCACGAGGGCCGAAATCGCCTAAGTTGCCGATCGGCGTCGCGACCACGTAGAGACGACCACAAGCCGCGTTTGTCACTATACTTGCCTGCTCAAGCGTTGAAACGGGGAATGCAGGGTATGGCAGTGATCTCTGAACGTCCACGGCTCTCTGCACCATCTGTCTGGGTGATTGCGATTTTTGCCATCCTGTCGGCGGCAGCCGGCTGCAGCCTGATCAAGCCGGAGGAAACTGCCAGAGAATCGAACCCGCAGCGCGCGCAGCGCCTCGCGGCGGACGGCAAACATGCCGATGCCGCCCGGGCATATGCGGATCTGGCCTCTCAGAGCCCCGCGGATCGGGACAGCTATGAACTTTTGAGCGCAGAACAGTGGGTGCTGGCGGGCGACATCGCCGCCGCCAAACAGAGCTACGCGGCGGTCTCGGCGCAGGCACGCACCACGCTCCCGGCATCGAGGGCGCTGGTCGCCGCAGAGATCGACGTCGCGGATCGCGATGGGGCCGGTGCGATCCGCGAACTGGACTCGATCCCGGTACCGACCGCCGCGGATCTCGCTCAGAATTACTGGTGGTTGCGCGGCAAGGCGGCATTTCTTTCCGGTCATCCGGTGGAGGGCACGCGCGCCTTCGTCGAGCGCGAGCGCTACCTGCCGGACCCCGGAAGTTTGCACGCAAGCCGTGAGGAGCTGTTCGGCCTGATTCGCGATGCTGCCGAACGCGGCGTCTCGTTCAAGGCGCCGGCAAAGACCGACCCCATCGTCACCGGATGGCTGGCGCTCGGGCCGGTAGCGATCGACATGGAGCGCAATCCCATGCGGGCCGGGGCATCGCTGGCGAACTGGAAGCGCGCCTACCCGCAACATCCGGCGAACGACAGCGTCCTCATGCTTGCGCAGAATCAGATCGCCGTGGCGACGGGCTTCCCCGACCAGATCGCGCTGCTCCTGCCGCTGTCCGGCCGCGCCGAATCGGTCGGCGTCGCGGTGCGGGACGGGTTCATCGCTGCTTATCTGCAACAAGATCCGGCTGCCAGGCCGCATTTGCGAATCTACGATGTCGCCGCCGAAACGGTCGCCGGCGCCTATCGTCATGCGGTCGATGACGGGGCGGCGTTCGTGGTCGGGCCGCTCACGAAGGAAGACGTGGCGGCGGTGGTGCCGTTGAACGCCGGCAAGACGCCGGAGCTCGCGCTGAACTTCCTCGGCGACGCCGTGAGTCCCGGTAAGAGCTTCTACCAGTTTGCGCTGCTGCCCGAGGATGAGGCGCGCATCGTCGCCCGCCGCCTCGTTGCCGAGGGCAAGCTCAAGGGCGTCACCATCATTGCCGACGGCGAGCTGGGGAGCCGGGTGCAGGCGGCGTTCTCGCAGGAGCTCTCGCAGCATGGCGGTGCAGTTCTCGACGGCGGACGGTACGAGTCGTCCCGCGCGGATTTCGCCGACATCATCAAACAGATTTTACAGGTGCACGGCACCAAGGGTGAGCCGTCGACCCATCGCGATGTCGATTTCGTGTTCATCGAGGGCGGTCCGGGCGCCTCACGGCTGATCGTCCCACAGCTCAAGTTCAATTTCGCGGGCGATGTGCCGGTGTATGCCACTTCGGACAGTTTCGAGCCCAACCCCAACGCGAACAGCGATCTGGATGGTTTGTACTTTCCGGACATGCCTTGGATGGTTTCGGCCGACTCTGCGACCGTGCAACTCCGAGCTGATGTCCATTCGGCATGGCCTATCCGCACCACGCGGCTCGATCGCCTCTATGCCTTCGGTTTCGATGCCTACCGGCTGGTGCCTGCATTGCGATCCAATTCCATCAGCGAGACGACGAGCATTTCGGGCGTGAGCGGCAAGCTCACCCTCGATGAGCACAATAGGATTCGCCGCGAGCTCGATTGGGCGCAAATCAAGAACGGAGTGCCGACTCCCTTGTAAATCTGGGCGGATGGGCGGCTTTACCTCCATGACGGCGCGGCGGGCGCCCTGCATGATATGCCGATGATTGCCGCATCCAGCAGTGCGAGCTCAACGAACCTGCGACAGAGGCGCGGCGCCGCGGCCGAAGAGTTGGCCGTCGGGTATCTCACCGCCCGGGGCATCACCGTCATCGCCCGCAATATCCGCTGCAGAGGGGGTGAGATCGACATTCTATGCCTCGACGGTCGGCTGCTGGCCGTGATCGAGGTGCGCCAGAGAGCAAGCGGCCACTTCGGCGGAGCCCTCGCATCCGTGACACGCGCCAAGCAGCGCAAGATCGTAAGAGCGGCCTGCCATGTGCTGCAAACTTCGCGTCAGCTCAGCCGCCGGCTCATGCGCTTCGACGTTATCGGCGTGGAGGGGCTCCCGGAAGGCGACCATGAGATCTCGTGGATCAAGGACGCTTTCCGCGCGAGCTGAGTTTACTTGACCACCTGCAGCTTGGGGCGCTTGGCCCTCGGCGCAGGGCTGCCGGAGGCCGGCGTCGCCGGCGGACTGTCGGTCGGATCCGGATCGGCGTCCCCTTCGGGGAAGATCATGCCCTGCCCCGTCTCGCGCGCATAGATGCCGAGGACCGCGCGCACCGGGACCTGAACCTGGAACGAGGCTCCGCCAAAGCGTGCCTCGAAGTTCACCGAGTCATTGCCGAGTTTCAAGGCGGATGTCGCGGAAAAGCTGACGTTGAGAACGATCTTGCCGTCTTTGACATATTGTCGGGGCACCACCACCCCCTCCGCGGACGCATCGACGACGATATGCGGCGTTTCCCCCGAGTCGCTGATCCACTCGTGCAGCGCCCGCAGCAGATACGGCCGCCGCGGCTTCAATGGCGCATCTCCCGCTCTGCGGTGCTCAGGCAGGCACGAAACGTCGGGCGCGCAAAGATCGAGTTCATGTATTTGATGATGGGCTGCGCCTGCGGCGGCAACTCGATGCCGTAGAACGGCAAACGCCACAGAATGGGTGCGATGCTGGCGTCCACCAGCGAAAACTCATCGCTCAGGAAAAACGGCTTTGCCTTGAAGACCTCGGCGCTGGCGCAGATCGCCTCGCTCAGCACTTTGCGGCTGTGCGCGGCCGTCTTGCTCTCCCGATCGAGTTCGATGTCGTGCGCCAGCCCGTACCAGTCCCGCTCCACGCGATACAGTGCCACGCGGAACTGAGCCCGGGTCACCGGGTCGATGGGCATCAAGGGCGGATGCGGGAAGCGCTCGTCCAGATATTCCATGATGACGCGCGAGTCGTAGAGGACGAGGTCCCGATCGACCAGCGTCGGAACGCTGTGATAAGGATTCAAGTCGAGCAGATCTTCCGGCAACTTGGTGGGGTCGCAGTTGACCAGCTCGATGGCGATACCTTTCTCGGCGAGCACGAGGCGGGTCCGATGACTCCAAGGGTCATTCGGCGCAGAGAAGAGAGTCATCACCGAGCGACGTGCCACGAACACGATCTCCTTGGGGCCAAGGACAAACCGGAGGTCCGCCGCAGGGTCAGGTTACGTCCTTCCAGTATTCTTTTTTCAGCAAGTAGGCAAACACGAATCCGACTATCAGAAACAGCATGACGAACACGCCGAGCGACTGACGCTTTGCCTTGACCGGTTCGCCTGCATAATCCAGAAAGTTGGCGATGTCCCGGGCAAACCCATCATACTCCACGGGAGACAAACTGCCCTTAGTCAATGCTTCGACGCCCCGGAGCACCATGTGGTCGCTTCCGGCGCCATCCTTTTCGCTCTTGAAGACCGGCTGTTGCAGACCCTGCACGCCGGCCACCACGTCCGGCATGGCCGTACCCGGCAGATACACATTATTTACACCCCACGGGCGGGTGTCATCCACGTAGAAACCCTTCAAGTAGGAATAAATGTAATCACGGCCCTTCTCCCGGGCCATCAGCGACAGATCCGGCGGCTGCTTGCCGAACCAATCCGCGGCGTCCGACGGCATCGCACTCACGATGCCATCGAAGGGCTTCTGGGATGTGAACATCAAGTTGGCGCTAAGTTCCTTCTCGGGAATCTTCAGATCCTCCGCCATGCGGTTGTAGCGCAGATAGGCGATCGAATGGCATCCCGAGCAGTAGTTCATGAAATCGTGCGCCCCGCGCCTCAGGGACTCCAGATCCCTGATGTCCGCGTGAGCCCGCTGCACTTCGATTTCGCCGCCCTCCTGGGCCAGGGCTAAGCCGGCGGGAAACAATGCAATGGCGATCAGCAGCCCGCGTTTAACCATGTCCCGTGACCCTCTCCGGCACCGGCTTCACGCGGTCGATCCTCGTATAGAAGGGCATCAGCAAAAAGAACGCGAAATAAAGCGCCGTGCAGATCTTGGCGAGCATGGGATAGATCCCGGCCGGGGGCTTCAACCCGCAGATGCCCAAGATCACGAACGACACCACGAAGATGGCGAGCATGATCTTGTAGATCGGTCCCCGGTAGCGGATCGAGTTGACCGGCGATCGGTCGAGCCAAGGCACCAGGAACAGCACCGCGATGGACGCGCCCATGACCAGTACGCCCCACACCTGCGTGCCCGCGAACGAAGGCACCGCGCGGAGCATGGCGTAGTAAGGCGTGAAGTACCAGACGGGCGCGATGTGCGGCGGTGTCTGCAGGGGGTTCGCCGGAGAAAAATTGGGCGCCTCGAGGAAAAGGCCGCCGAACGTGGGAGCAAAGAAGATCACGCCGGCAAAAATGATCAGGAACCCCATCACTCCGACGAGATCCTTCACCGAGTAGTACGGATGGAATGGAATGCCGTCGAGCGGATGGCCGTTGGAATCCTTGTGCTTCTTGATGTCGATGCCGTCGGGATTGTTCGAGCCGACCTCGTGCAGCGCCATCAGATGCGCGATCACCAGGAAGATCAGCGCGATCGGAACCGCGGCCACGTGCAGCGCGAAAAATCGATTCAGCGTGGCGTCGCTGATCACGTAGTCGCCGCGGATCCAGTCCACCAAGATACCGCCGACAAACGGCAGGCTGCCGAACAGCGAAGTGATCACCTGTGCGCCCCAGAAACTCATGTTGCCCCACGGCAGTACATAGCCCATGAAGCCTTCGGCCATCAGCGCAACGAAGATCACGCACCCGAATATCCACAGCAGTTCACGCGGTTTGCGATGCGAGCCGTACAACAGTGCACGGAACATGTGCAGGTAGACCACGATGAAGAACGCCGATGCGCCGGTCGTGTGCATGTAGCGGATCAGCCAGCCCCAGTTCACGTCGCGCATGATGTATTCGACCGATGCGAACGCCTCGCTGGCCGAGGGTTTGTAGTTCATGGTCAGGAAGATGCCGGTGATGATCTGGTTCGCCAGGACCAAGAGCGCCAACGATCCGAAGTAGTACCAGAAGTTGAAGTTCTTCGGCGCGTAGTACTCGGAAACCTGGCTTCGCCAAAGGGCGCTCAGGGGAAAACGCTTGTCGATCCAAGCGAGTAACCCGTTGCTGGCGGTGGATTCAGGTGCTTCGGCCATCACTCAACCTCGCGAATCAAAATGAGCGGACTCGATTAAGCCGACCGGCGATCAAACTGATGGGGGAGCCTCGTCCACACCGATCACGATCCGCGCATCGCCCGAGAACGTGTAGGAAGGGACGGTTAGATTCCTCGGCGCCGGCATGCTCTTGAACACTCGGCCGGAAATGTCGTACTTCGATCCGTGACAAGGGCAATAGAAGCCACCCGGCCAATTCTGCCCGAGATCCGTGCCCGCGACCTGGAATGCGTTGTTCGGCTCGAACGCGCTCAGCGGAGAGCACCCAAGATGCGTGCACACCGCCAGCCCCACCCAGTATTCGGGATTGCGCGCGCGCGCGGGCCCGGCATCCTTGATGTACCTGGGCTGCAGCGAATTGTCGGAATGCGGGTCGACCAAAAGATCATCGTGCCCTGCGAGCAAGTCGATGACTGCCTTGCTCCGGCGTACCACGACCACCGGCTGCCCGCGCCATACGACCTTGAGCATCTGGCCGTCCTCGAGCTTCGAGGCATCCACCGAAACCGGCGCACCGAGCGCCTTGGCACGTACGCTCGGCTGCCAGGATGAGATGAACGGCACCGCCGCGAACGCCACCCCGACGGCGCCGAGACCGGCCGTGGCCGCCGTCAGCAAGCGCCGCCGATCGTGATCCACCGCCTGCACGCCAATTCGGTCAACGTTATCGCCGCTCATTCGTTGTCTTCATAGAGTCCGCCATCCGCTTAACGGTCCTTCATCAAATCTGGATTCTGGACGCCCGCCAAGAATACAAATGTTGGAGGATGATCAAGAAAACGACTGGGGGCCGTGATGTTCCCCATACAATATCGCGGGCGCATTATACACAGCTGAGACGCAATCTTGGCGCAGCGTAGAGGAGTCGGGTTGCAGAACGCACGCGTGCTCGCGGGTTTTTTGCTAAGAGCGGCCATCGTCGGCCTTGCCATTGCGTTCTTGCTGGTTTGGTGGAAGCCGTCCCTGCTGGGGGTATCGGCCTCTCCTGCCGCAATGCGGCCCTCGACCGCCCCCGCTGCGGGCGCCCTGCGTCCGCTGCAAAGTTTCGCCGACGCGGTTGCCCGTGCGGCTCCCGCCGTCGTGAACATTTACACAGCGCGAGTGGTCACCGAACGGCGGCAAGCCGCACCCCTCGACCAGCTGTTCGGGGAGTTCTCCCCGAGCTACCGTCAGCATGTGGAGCGCAGCTTGGGGTCGGGGGTGATCGTCGATGCCAAGGGCACGATCGTGACCAACCAGCACGTGATCGCCGGCGCCGACTCGATCCGCGTGCAGCTCTTCGACGGTCGCATCGCCGAGGCGACGGTGGTGGGCCAGGATCCCGATACGGATCTGGCGATTTTGCGCCTGTCGATCGGCAACCTGCCGGTCATGCCGATCGGACGATCGGACACGCTGCGGGTGGGCGACATCGTGCTCGCCATCGGCAACCCGTACGGACTCAGCCAGACCGTTACCCAGGGGATCGTGAGCGCCACCGGACGCGGCCAATTGGGGCTCGCGACGTTCGAGAATTTCATCCAGACCGATGCCGCCATCAATCTCGGCAATTCCGGGGGCGCGCTGATCGATGCGCGCGGCGATCTGGTGGGAATCAATACGGCCGTGCTCAACCGGGCCTACGGCGGCCCGGAAGGCATCGGCTTCGCGATTCCGATCAATCTGGTGCGCGGGGTGATGGAGCAAATCCTCGCCCATGGCCACGTCGTGCGCGGTTGGCTCGGGTTCGTGCCGCAGGATCTGTCCCCCGAAGAAGCTGCGCAGCTTGGAATCGCGGGCGCCGGGGTCACCGTGGTCAACATCTTGGTGAAAAGTCCCGCCTTTTATGCGGGTGTCCGTCCGGGCGATCTGATCACGATGCTCGACGGCGAATCCGTGAAGAGCTCCCAGGACTTGGTCAGCAAGCTTGCTGCGTTGAAGCCCGGTTCCGAGGTGCAGCTCGCCGGACGCCATGCGCGAGCGGAGTACTCGCTCAAACTTCCCATCATCGAACGGCCGACCCGCCAGCAGCCTGAGTAGCCGGCCTCGCGGCCGCGCCTCAGCCCGGCGTGCGCCTGATCCGGGCGCCGAGCTGCTGCAGCTTCTCCTCGATCGCCTCATAGCCGCGATCGATGTGATAAATGCGCTCGATCTCGGTCTTTCCGTCAGCGACCAGACCTGCGAGGACGAGGCTTGCCGAGGCGCGCAGGTCCGTCGCCATTACCGGCGCTGCCGTGAGCCGCTCGACGCCCTTGATGATGGCGGTGTTGCCCTCAAGCCGTATCTCGGCGCCCATTCGGCGCATCTCCAGCATGTGCATGAAGCGGTTCTCGAAAATCGTCTCGATGATGGTGCCCACGCCGTTCGCGACGGTGTTGAGCGCGGCGAATTGCGCCTGCATGTCGGTGGGAAAGGCCGGATAAGGAGCCGTGCGGATATCGACCGCCTGCGGCCGCTTGCCGCGCATGTCGACTTCGACCCAGTTGTCGCCCCGGCCGACCTTGGCGCCGGCTTCTTCAAGCTTGATGATGACGGCATCCAGATGCTCGGGCCGGGTATTCTTTACGCGGATATGACCGCCGGTGATCGCGCCCGCGACGAGATAGGTGCCGCTTTCGATGCGGTCGGGCAGCACGTCGTACTCGGTGCCCGATAGCCGCTCGACGCCCTCGATCACGATCCGGTCCGTGCCCGCGCCCTTGATCTTCGCGCCCATGGCGCAGAGAAAATTCGCCAGGTCGACCACCTCGGGCTCGCGCGCCGCGTTCTCCAGAATAGTCTCGCCCGAGGCCAGTGTGGCCGCCATCATCAGATTTTCGGTGCCCGTGACGGTTACGGTCTCGAGCACCAGCCGCGTTCCCTTCAGACGCTGCGCGCGTGCCTTGATGTAGCCGTTCTCGATGTGGATGTCCGCTCCCATGGCCTGCAGTCCCGCGACGTGGATGTTGACCGGGCGCGCGCCGATCGCGCAGCCGCCCGGCAGGGATACGTCCGCGGAACCGAAACGCGCCAACAGGGGCCCCAGCACCAGGATCGAGGCGCGCATGGTCTTTACCAGCTGATAGGGCGCGAAATGCTCCTTGATCGTCGAGGCGTCCACTTCAATGCGCATTTTCTCGTCGATCGTCACCGAGACGCCCATGCGCCCCAACAGCTCGATCATGGTGGTCACGTCTTGCAGATGAGGGACGTTGGATACCGTGACCGGGCCGTCCGCCAGGAGGCACCCCGCCAGGATCGGCAGAGTCGCGTTCTTGGCGCCGGAGATGCGGATTTCCCCCTCGAGCGGGAGGCCGCCGTGGATCTGCAGCTTATCCACGAGGTGGCGCCGCTCCTTGACCGTCACCGCGGCCCGCGTACTCCTGCGGCGTGTACACCTTGAGCGCGAGCGCGTGAATTTCGCCGCCCATGGCGGCACCGAGCGTCGCGTACACCAGCTGATGGCGCTGGATGGCGCGCAGACCGCTGAAATTCTCGGCGACCACGACCGCCTCGAAATGCACGTTGTCCTCGCTCGAAACCGAGGCCCGGCTGCCGGGCAAGCCCCGCTGGATGAGATCGGTGATCTGTTGTGGATTCATGCCCTGCCCTCAAGTTGTATCATTCGTCGATGGACCCTGACTATACGGACGCCGTGTATACGGACGAAGCGCTGGTGGATCTCGGGCGCCAGGCGCTTATCGTCGAAATCGACGGCCTGCGCGCGCAGCTCCCGCGCTTAGGGCTCGATTTTGCACGCGCATGCCGGATTTGTCTCAACTGCCGGGGGCGCATCGTGGTCACCGGCATGGGCAAGTCCGGCCATATCGGCGGCAAGATTGCCGCAACGCTCGCGAGCACCGGTACCCCTGCCTTTTTCATGCATCCCGGGGAGGCCAGCCACGGCGACGTGGGCATGATCACGCGCGAAGACGCCGTGCTCGCCCTGTCCAACTCCGGCGAGACCGCCGAGATCCTGACCATCGTTCCGGCCATCAAGCGCCTGGGGGTGCCTTTGATATCGTTCACCGGCAGCGTGGACTCATCCTTGGCGCGCATCGCCACGGTGCACCTCGATATCGGCGTGCCGGCCGAGGCCTGCCCGCTGAACCTGGCCCCCACCGCCTCGACCACTGCGGCCCTCGCCGTCGGCGATGCGCTGGCGGTCGCGCTGCTCAAGGCACGGGGATTCACCGAGCAGGATTTCGCCCGCTCGCATCCGGCCGGCGCCCTCGGCAGGCGGCTGTTGCTGCATGTGCGGGATGTGATGCGCACCGGCGAGGCCATACCGAAGGTTGCCCCTGAAACGACGCTCGCCGAAGGCGTGATGGAAATGACCCGCAAGGGTCTCGGCATGACCGCCGTGGTCGACCCCGGCGACCACGCGCTCGGGGTCTTCACGGACGGGGACTTGCGCCGGGCGTGGGATCGCGCGGCGGATGTTCATGGCACGCGCATGCAGGAAGTGATGACCCGGGCTGCCAAGCGGATACACCCCGGAACACTTGCCTCCGAGGCCATGCTGCTCATGGAGACGCATCGCATCACCTCGCTCATCGTCGTCGACGAGAACGACGTGGTGGTGGGTGCGCTCAACGTTCACGACCTGATGCGCGCCGGTGTGGTTTGAACAGGCGACCACCCGCCCACCCCAGGGCCCGAGCCGCCGCCCCGCTCGCCACCATCAAGCTCCTGGTGCTCGATGTGGACGGGGTGCTCACCGACGGGCGCCTCTACTTTTCCACCCGGGGCGAGGAGCTCAAGGTGTTTCACGTGCGCGATGGGCACGGCATCAAGCTTCTGATGCTGAGCGGGGTCGCGGTCGCGGCGGTGAGCGGCCGGCGCTCGGCTGCGGTGACGGCGCGCATGCGGGAGCTCGGCGTACGGCACGTCATACAGGCTTGCCGTGACAAAGTGGCCGCGCTTGCCGAGCTCACGCGCAAGTTGCGGATCGACCCCGAGGCCTCGGCCTGTATCGTCGATGACACACCCGATCTGCCGCTGATGTCCGCCGTAGGTTTCGCGGCCGCGGTGGCGGACGCGCATCCGCTGGTCAAATCGGCCGCGCACTGGACCAGCAAGGCCCCCGGCGGCGCAGGCGCGGTGCGCGAGCTCTGTGATGCCATCCTGCGGGCGCGAGCTCGCGGGCGGCTACGCTGAATGGCCTTCCGGATATTCACCCTGCTCGCGGTCATCGCGCTGGGGATCAGCACCTGGATCCTGAGTTCGCCGAGTCACACACCGGCGCAGAGCGGCCCGGCGTCGGCGTTGCCGGGGTACTATCTCAAGAATGCCGTTCTGACGGACTACGATGCGAACGGTACGGCGTCCATCCGCATCCACGCCGACCGCATCGATCAAATCGATCACGGACCGGAGGTCGCTCTCTATAATGTACGCGTGGACTATCAATCACCGACCGGCCAGTCCTGGGTCCTGCTGGGTGACACCGGCCATCTCGAGACCGGCGGCAAGATCGTCGATGTGGCAGGGAACGTGAAGCTTACCGAGACCGCGACCGACCATGCCGGCTCCGCCGTCCTGCACACCGACACTCTGCGCTACGATGTGACCAACGGCATCGCCACCACCGAGAGCGACGTACGCATCGATTTCGGAGCCCACGCGCTGAACGCGCACGGGCTCATCGCCAATTTGAAAGAGCGCACCATGCGCCTAGAATCGAAGGTCAATGGCCGCTTTCAACCCTAAATTCCTCTGCGTGCTGAAGTCGGCGAACCTGTCGGTGATTCTGTTGCTGCTCCCGTGCCACGGCGGGGCCGCGGTCCAGCGCAGCGTCGCGCCCATCGTGCTGGATGCGCAGTCCTCGGAGCTCGACCTCAAGAACAACAATGTGTTCTTCCGCAAGGTGCGCATCGCCCAAGGCAATATGTCGGTTACGGCCGACCAGGGTCAGGCTTCGCGCGAAGCGCTCGGATTCGACAACAGCGTCTGGATCTTCCGCGGCAATGTGAAAATCAACATGGATCAAGGGCAGCTCAGCGCCGATGACGCTCAGGTGAGCTTCATCAAAAAGCTGCTCGCGAAGGCCGTGGCGAACGGCAAGCCCGCCCAGTTCCAGCAGCGCATCGAGAAGACCGGCAAGACGGCGCTCGGGCACGCCGACAGCATCGATTACGACGCGAGCAAGGGCATCGTGCGGCTGACGAAGGACGCGTGGCTGAGCGATGGGCAGAACGAAGTTCGGGGCGAATCGCTGAAGTACAACGTGGTGGCGCAGACGATTGTCGCCGACGCTGCGGAGCAGAACTCGCAGCGCGTGCACATCATCATCACGCCGCCGCCGTCCAAGCCATGAGCGTGCTGCGGGCGCTTAATCTCGCCAAAAGTTACAAGTCGCGCCAGATCCTCAAGGACATCTCGCTCGAGGTGGAAAGCGGCGAGGTCGTGGGCCTGCTGGGGCCGAACGGCGCCGGCAAGACCACCGCCTTCTACATGATCGTCGGGCTGACCCGCTGCGAACACGGCGAAATCTATCTCGACAACAAGAACATCGGCCGGCTCCCCATGCACCGTCGGGCACAATTGGGCGTGGGCTATCTCCCGCAGGAACCCTCCGTGTTCCGCCGGATGACGGTGGAGAGCAACATCATGGCCATTCTGGAGACCCGGCCGGGGCTGGATGAGTCCCAACGCGGCACGCGTCTCACGGAACTCCTGGACGAGCTGCACATCGGACATGTGAAGGACAGCATGGGCATGAGCCTGTCGGGTGGCGAGCGTCGACGGGTGGAGATAGCGCGTGCCCTCGCAGCGGATCCCCGGTTCATCCTCCTCGATGAACCATTTGCCGGTGTCGATCCGCTATCGGTCGCGGATATCCAGAGGATTATCAAACACTTATCCGATAAGGGCATTGGCGTGCTGATTACCGACCATAATGTCCGCGAGACCCTGGGCATCTGTGAACGTGCGTACATAGTCAGCCAGGGAATGGTGCTTACTTCCGGTTCTGCGGATCAGATTCTTGCCAACCGAGAGGTCCGTGAGGTGTACTTGGGTCAGGACTTCAAACTGTAGGCATGGTTTAAAGAAAGATGCTGAAGCCAAGTTTGCAGCTCCGAATCGGCCAACAGCTGACCATGACGCCGCAGCTGCAACAGGCCATCCGGCTGCTGCAGCTTCCGTCGCTGGACTTGCAGGCCCATGTGCGGGAGACGCTCGAGACCAACGTGATGCTCGAGGCCGAGGACGAGCTGGCGCTCGACGCATCCGCCGAAGGGGTGCGCGAGCGCGAGGACGCCCCCGGTCCCGTCGAGGAGAAATACGCCGCCGAGGAGAAGTACGCGGAGCTCGACGGCAATGCGGCGGCGGCCGAGCCGGCCGAACAGCCGGAGGTGGAGATCGCCGACGACACCTGGGGCGAAGCGGTGAGCGGACCCTCGGACAGCCCCTGGTCGGGAGACGACGACCGGAGCAGTGACTTCAGCGACCAGCATGCGCAAACGCTGCAGGAGCAGTTGATCGAGCAGCTGGAGCTTGCAAGGCTCACACCCATCGACCTCGCCATTGCCCGTGTGATCACCGACGCCATTACGGACGACGGCTATCTCAAGGACGATTTGGAGGAGATCCGTCAAAGCCTGCGACCCGAGATCGATGCCAGCCCCGAAGATGTGGAGCGCGTGCTCGCCCAAGTACAGTCGCTCGAACCGGCCGGGGTCGGCGCCCGCAGTCTCGGCGAATGCATTGCCCTGCAGCTGCGTCAACTGCACCCCGATGTTCCCGCACGCGACATCGCGATCCGCGTCGCCCTCGAGCATCTGGATCTGGTCGCCAATCAGCAACTCGTGCTGCTGCGGCGTCAGCTCCGCTGCAGCGAGGGCGATTTGGAAATGGCGCTCGCGCTGGTTCGCTCGTGCCATCCGCGTCCGGGAGCGGCGGTGAACCCTGCCCAGGCCGAATACGTCATTCCGGATGTATTCGTGCGCCGCACCGACCACGGCTGGGTGGTCGAGATCAACCAGGCCACGGTGCCGCGCGTGCGGGTCAATCAAAGTTACGCGAACTTGATATCGCGCGCTCCGGATCACGCCATGCTGCGCACCCAGCTGCAGGAAGCCCGGTGGCTCATGCGGAGCCTGGAAATCCGCAACGAAACGCTCATCAAGGTGGCGCGCTGCATCGTGCAGCGGCAGACCGGCTTCTTCGACCAGGGCGAGGAGGCAATGGTGCCGCTGATCCTCAAGGATGTGGCCGAAGCGGTCGAGATGCACGAGTCGACCATCTCACGAGTCACGACGGCCAAGTACATGCACACCCCGCGCGGAGTATTCGAGTTCCGCTATTTCTTTTCCAGTCATGTCGAAGCGGCCGACGGCACCGAGATGTCTTCGACCGCCATTCGCGCCAAGATCAAGAAATTGATATCCCAGGAGAATTCGGAAAATCCCTGGAGCGACAGCAAGCTCGCGGAGATTCTGTCCGGGGAGGGCATCCCGGTCGCGAGGCGCACGGTGGCCAAATACCGCGAAGGCATGCAGATCGCCCCATCCAACGAACGCAAGCGCGCGGCTGCCCGCGCGTCCTAACCTTTCATTGATAAGACGGTTTCAAGACGTAGGAGGACTCATGCAGCTCGATCTCAGCGGTCATCATGTGGAAGTAACTCCGGCCCTGCGCGGCTATGTCATCAAGAAGTTCGAGCGAATCTCGAGACATTTCGAGCAGCTGATCGATGTCCATTGCGTTCTGACGGTGGAGAAGCTGCGCCATAAGGCGGAGGCGACGCTGATGCTACGCGGCACCAAGATCTACGCCGACGCGACCGACGGAGACATGTATGCCGCCATCGATGCGCTCACCGACAAGCTCGACCGCTGCGTCAAGAAGCACAAGGAGAAGGCCTCGGACCACCACGCGGAGGAAGTCATCAAGGCCCGCTCGTCCTCCTGACTTGGCCTCGCCCAACGCGTGCGCCTGATCATCGTCAGCGGGCTCTCGGGCTCGGGCAAGAGCGTCGCTCTGCACCAGCTCGAGGACATCGACTTCTACTGCGTCGACAACATACCGGCGGCGCTCCTGAAGCCTTTCATCGCGCACACCATCCGCGGTACGGACGAGGTGTATCCGCTCACCGCCGTGGGTTTGGACGCCCGCAATCGTCCGAACGAGATCGATACCATCCCGGCGTTGGTCGGGGAGCTGCGCCGCAGCGGCATCCGCTGCGAGGTCCTGTTCCTGCACGCAAGCGACGAGGTGCTGCTGAAACGCTATGCCGAGACCCGGCGCAAGCATCCGCTGGTCTCGGCCGAGGTGAGCCTGCGTGAGGCCATCGCGTCCGAGCGCAAGCTCTTGGAGCCGATCGTCGCGGCGGCGGATCTCACGATCGATACCTCAGCCATGGGCGTGCACGCGCTGCGCGAGTTTATCCGCGAGCGCATCGAGCGCCGCACCGACGGGCGCCTGGCGCTCATGTTCGAGTCTTTTGGCTACAAGCACGGGATTCCAGGAGATGCCGATTTTGTATTCGACGTGCGCAACCTTCCGAACCCCTACTGGCAGCCCGCGCTGCGCCACCTGAACGGCCGCGACGAGCCGGTGGCCGCCTACCTAGCGACCCACGACAGCGTGCGGGCGATGATCGCCGCGCTCACGGAATTTCTCTCCGCGCGCATCGCGGAGTTCTCCCAGGCAAACCGCAGCTATCTCACCATCGCCATCGGCTGTACCGGCGGCCAGCACCGCTCCGTGTACATTGCGGAGGAGCTGGCGCGGCATTTCCGGGGCATTTATCCGCAAGTGCTCACCCGGCACGACTCGCTGCAGAAAGCCTGATATCGGTCTGCGCCAGGAAGGCGCGAATCTCTTCCGCCCTCGCGCGGGCATCGCTCAGGCCGAGCGCGATCAACTCGCGTGTGTAGCCCCGCTCGAACAGCAGATAGCTCAACAGCGTCCCTGCGGCCGGCTTGGAGGAGTTCGCGCCCATGGCCCGCAGCAGCGCCCGCAGGCTCCTCGGCAGCTGCGATCGGTGGCGGCGCGCGATCTCGGAAAGATCCTGCGAGGGCGTCAGCACCAGGCAATCGATGTGCGGGAGCTTGGCACCCTCATTGTGCGCCTCGATTCGCTCCAGATCCGCCTGCAGCTGATCCATGAACAGCGAATCCAGCATGAAGCCGAACATCTGGCCGAAGCTCGGTTCGGTGCGGATGGCCGGCATGCCGAGGCCTGCCGAGGCCGGATCTCCGACGCCGATCACCAACAGCCGGTTCGCGCCGAGATGAATGGCCGGACTCAAGGGCGAGGTTTGCCGCATCGCACCGTCGCCGAAGTATTGTTGATGCAGGAAAATGGGCCGGAAAAGGAACGGAATCGAGAGGCTGGCCATCAGGTGCTCGAGCGTGAGTTGCACCCGCGCGCCCTTGCGCGCCGCCCGGGTCCAGGGCTCGATCGGCCCGGCGCATGCGTAGAACGTGACCGAATCGGCATCCGAATAGCTCGTCGCGCAGATCCCGACTGCGCGCAGGTGCTGCTTGTACATGCCGCGCGGGATGCCCTCGAAATGCAGATTCTTGCGCAGCAGCTCCCACAAGGGCGTGTTGTCGAAAAGCGACCGCGGCGGATGCACCAGCCACCCCCCGGTGGTGAGCGCGAGGATCCACTGCAGGCCGGAACGCAGCACATTGACCGCGTCTGCCTTGATCACGTGGTGGACGCGGAACTCGCGCCATACTTTTTCGATGGTATAGACGGCGTGACGGAAGTGGGCGGCGTCCGAGGCAAGCGCAATGGCGCTCACCGCGCCGGCGGAGGTGCCGGTGATCACTTGGAACGGGCAGCCGGCGCCCCGCCCCAGTTGCTCGGCGATTCCCTTGAGCACTCCGACCTGGTACGCCGCGCGCGCGCCGCCGCCGGTCAGGACCAGGCCGAGCGTCGATTCGTCGGGGCGCTGCAGCTTCGCATTCATTGAACCCGGAAGCCTAGCCGAGAATCGGCCGGTCAGCCGAGTGCATCGATCGCATTATCCAAACCGGACAGCGTCAGCGGGTACATTCTGTCCTCCAGGAGCTCGCGGATCAGCCCGATGGAGGCGCTGTGGCGCCAATGCGCCGGCGGCTGGGGGTTGATCCACGCGAACTTGGGGTAAGCCCTCTTCAGGCGCTCGAGCCAGACGCTCCCTGGCTCGGCATTCCAATGCTCCACGCTGCCGCCCGGGGTGGTGATTTCGTAGGGGCTCATGGTTGCATCGCCCACCAATATCAGCTTGTAGTCCGACGCGTAGGTTCGGATCAGATCGACCGTGCCGATGTGCTCGCGGAAACGCCGCCGATTGTCGCGCCACAGCGCCTCGTACGGGCAGTTGTGGAAGTAGAAATGCTCCAGGTGCTTGAATTCGGTGCGCGCCGCCGAGAACAGCTCCTCGCAAGTCCTCACGTGGTCATCCATCGAGCCGCCCACGTCGAGGAGGAGCAGCACTTTGACCACATTGTGCCGCTCCGGCACCATTTTGATGTCGAGCCAGCCGCCCGAGCGCGCGGTCGCATCGATCGTATCCGCGAGGGCGAGCTCGGTGGGTGCGCCGCGCCGCGCAAAGCGCCGCAGACGACGCAGCGCCAGCTTCATGTTGCGCGTACCGAGCTCCACCGTATCGTCGAAATTGGCGAACTCGCGCCGCTCCCACACCTTCACGGCACTGCGGTTGCGCGAGGTATCCTGACCGATGCGTACGCCCTCCGGGTTGAAGCCGTACGCTCCGAATGGAGAGGTGCCGGCCGTTCCGATCCACTTGCTGCCGCCCTGATGGCGTTCCTTTTGCTCCTCGAGGCGCTTTTTCAAGGTTTCCATCAACTTGTCCCAGCCGCCGAGCGCCTCGATCTGCGCCTTCTCGGCGTCGGTCAGATCCTTGACCAGCAGTTTCTTGAGCCAATCCGCCGGCAGCTCCCGGGACAGCGTCTCGAACACGTCCTCGGCCCCTTTGAAATGCGCGGCGAACACGCGGTCGAACCGATCGTAGAAGCGTTCGTCCTTGACCAGGCAGGTACGCGCGAGGTGATAGAAGCGCTCCGCACTCGACTCTCCGAGCCCGCGCCGGAGAGCCTCGAGGAGGGTCATCAATTCCGTGATCGACACCGGGACGCCGGCGTCCCGCAGCAGCAGAAAGAATCTAACGAGCATTCCGGCGGTTGAGAAACAAAAGCTGCTCGAACAAGTGCACGTCCTGCTCGTTCTTCAGGAGCGCCCCGTAGAGCGGCGGCAGAAGCTTCTTCGCATCATCGCTGCGCAGGGTTTCGGGCGGGATGTCCTCGGCGACGAGCAGCTTGATCCAATCGAGCAACTCGGACGTGGTCGGCTTTTTCTTCAAGCCGGGCGTCTCACGCACACGAAAGAACGCCGCCAGCGACTCGCGCAGCAGTTCGCGCTTCAAGCCGGGAAAATGAACGTCCACGATGCGGGTCATCGTGGCTTCGTCGGGGAATCGGATGTAATGAAAGAAGCAGCGGCGCAAAAATGCGTCCGGCAGCTCTTTTTCGTTGTTGCTGGTGATGACGATGACCGGCCGATGGCGCGCGCGCACGGTGTCGCGCGTTTCGTAGACGAAAAATTCCATCCGGTCCAGTTCGCGCAGCAGATCGTTAGGGAATTCGATGTCCGCCTTGTCGATCTCGTCGATCAGCAACACCGGCCGCACTTCGCTCTCGAACGCTTCCCAGAGGCTCCCCTTGAGGATGTAATTGCGGATGTCCTTGACCTTGGCGTCCCCGAGCTGCGAGTCCCGCAGGCGCGACACCGCATCGTACTCGTACAGCCCCTGCTGGGCCTTGGTGGTCGACTTGATATGCCACTCGAGCAGGGGCATCGAGAGCGAGCGGGCGATCTCCGCCGCGAGCAGCGTCTTGCCGGTGCCGGGTTCGCCCTTGATCAGAAGCGGCCGCGACAGCACCATCGCCGCATTCACCGCGGCCATCAAATCTTCGGTGGCGATGTAGCGGTCGGTCCCGCTAAATTCGGGCTGGGTGGTCAGAAGGGCCGCCGGCTACTTGCGAAGGACTTTGAGGATCTGCATGGAATTGGTGCCGCCGGCCACCCCGGTAAGCTCTCCCTTCGTGAGAATGATGAGGTCTTTCTCCTTCACCAGATTCAAGTCCAGAAGCTGCTTGAAAATCGAGAAGTAGAATGCCTCCCGGTCCTTGTCCGTCACGTCGTAGGCCACGGGATACACGCCTCGATAAAGGGTCACGCGGCTGCGGGTCGCCTCCTGCCGGGTGAAGGCGTAGATCGGAATATCCGAGCGCACCCTCGACATCCACAGCGCCGTTTCTCCCGATTCCGTGAGCGCGACGATGGCCTGCACGTGCAGATGGTTGGCGGTGTACATCACCGCCGCAGCGATCGCCTCGTTGGCGTGGTCGAAGTAGCCGGTGCTGCGCTGGCGGATGCGCACGTGCGCACCCTGATATTTTTCGGCGCCGACGATGATCTGCGCCATGGCCTCCACCACCTTGGCCGGATGCTTGCCTGCGGCGGTCTCCGCCGACAGCATGACTGCATCGGTGCCCTCCATGACCGCATTGGCGACATCCGACACTTCCGCGCGCGTCGGAATGGTGGCGGTGATCATCGATTCCATCATCTGCGTCGCGGTGATCACCACCCGGTTCTGGTGGCGAGCTTCCTGCATGATCTGCTTTTGCAGGCCCGCCAGTTCGGCAAAGCCCATCTCCACGCCCAGGTCGCCGCGCGCGACCATCACGGCATCGCTCGCCCGGACCACGTCCGCCAAATTCTTGACCGCCTCGGCGCGCTCGATCTTGGCGACGAGCAACGCATCGCTGCCGGCGGCGCGCAGGAGCTTGCGTGCCTCGTTCATGTCCGAGCCGTCGCGCGGGAAGGACACGGCCAGATAGTCCACCTTGAGCGAGGCGGCCACGCAGATGTCCTCCCGGTCCTTGTCGGTGAGCGCGCCCGCCGACAAGCCGCCCCCCTGGCGATTGATGCCCTTGTTGTTGCCCAGTTCGCCGCCGACGAGCACGCGGGTGTTGATGCGCGGACCCTCGATCGATTGGACCTGAAGGCTGATCTGGCCGTCGTTCAGCAGCAAGATGTCGCCAACGCTCACATCCGTGGGCAACTTCTTGTAGGCGATGCCGACCGCCTTGTCGTCTCCGGCATCCACCGCGAGCGCGGCGTCGAGTGCGAACTGGGCACCGTCTGCGAGCATCACCTTGCCGTCCTTGAAGCGTTCGACGCGGATCTTGGGGCCCTGCAGATCGCCCAGAACGCCGACATGGCGGCCTACCCGTTTGGCGGCCTGGCGCACCAGATCCAGCCGGCGCGAGTGGTCCGCGAGCGCGCCGTGGGAGAAGTTTATGCGTACCACGTCGACGCCGGCGCGCACCGTGTCTTCGATGATTCGGGGGTCGTCCGTCGCAGGACCCAAGGTCGCGACGATCTTGGCACGGCGCAATATGAAACTCACGCGGCCGTCCGACTCGGTGCTGAATTCCTCATGCTGCCCGCGCCTCCAGAATGTCGACTGCGGGAAGCTTCTTGCCCTCGACGAACTCGAGAAACGCGCCGCCACCCGTTGATATGTAGGAAATGCCGTCCTCGACGCCGTATTTCTCGATGGCCGCCAAGGTGTCGCCGCCGCCCGCGAGCGAGAAGGCCTTGCTGCGCGCAATGGCCTTGGCGAGCGCCCGCGTGCCTTCGCCGAACTGATCGAACTCGAACACACCGACCGGGCCGTTCCAGAGGATGGTGCCGGCGCCGGCGATGAGGCCCGCAAGCTGTTCGGCGGAATCGGGCCCGATGTCGAGAATCATCTCATTGTCCAACACGCTGCCGACGGGCTTCACGTCCGCCTCCGCGACCGCCGAGAACTCCGTGGCAACTACCACATCGGTCGGCATGGGAATCACGATGCCGCGCTTTTGCGACTGATCGATCAAGCGTCGGCAGATATCCAGCATGTCGGGCTCGTGCAGCGACTTGCCGACGTTGAAACCGAGCGCCGCAAGAAAAGTGTTGGCAATGCCACCGCCCACGATCAACTGATCCACTTTGGAGAGTAGCGTCTCGAGCACGGTGAGCTTGGTGGACACCTTGGATCCGGCCACGATGGCGAGCAGCGGCCGCGCGGGCTTCTCCAGCGCCGTCTCGAGCGCCGTCAGTTCGCTCACCAGGAGGGGACCGGCGCAGGCGATCGGCGCGTATTTCGCCACCCCATGGGTGCTTGCTTCGGCGCGATGAGCAGTGCCGAAAGCATCCATCACGTAGATATCGCAAAGCGCGGCCATCTTTTTGGAAAGCTCGTCGGAATTCTTCTTTTCGCCCTTGTTGAACCGGACGTTCTCGAGCAGCACCACCTCGCCCGGCGCCACCGTCACGCCGTCCAGCCAGTCGCGCTTCAGCGGCGCCGGAACGCCCAGCAGCTCGGTAAGTCGCCGCGCGACCGGCTCGAGCGAGAACTCCTCCACGAACTTACCCTCCTCTGGACGGCCCAGATGCGACATCAGCATGACGCGGGCTTTCGCCGCCAGCGCCGCCTGGATCGTCGGCAGCGCCGCGCGGATCCGCGCATCGCTCGCCACCTCGCCGTCCTTGATGGGCACGTTCAAGTCCTCGCGGATCAGCACCCGCTTGCCCGCAAGATCCAGGCTGGTCATTTTTGTGATTTTCATGCGTGGATCCTCGTTACTTTGGGCGAACTCAGGCGGCCTTCGACCAGACGGAGAGCGTATCGAGCATGCGGTTGGAGAAGCCCCATTCGTTGTCATACCACGAACACACCTTGACCAGCGTGCCTTCGATCACTTTGGTCAACGTCGAATCGTACGTGGAAGAAGCCGGGTCATGATTGAAGTCCACCGAGACGAGCGGCTGATCGTTGTAGGCAAGCACGCCTTTGAGCGCGCCGTTCGCGGCCGCCTTGACCACCGAATTGATTTCGTCGACCGTCGTCTTGCGCGCCGCGACGAAGCTCAAGTCCACCAGCGACACGTTGATCGTCGGCACCCGGATGGCGAATCCATCGATCTTACCCTTGAGTTCCGGCAGAACCAGGCCGACGGCCGCGGCGGCGCCGGTCTTGGTCGGGATCATGGACATGGTCGCCGAGCGCGCGCGTCTCAAGTCGGAGTGATAGACATCCGTCAGCACCTGGTCGTTGGTGTACGAATGGATGGTATTCATGACGCCGGTCACGACGCCGATGCTTTCATGCAGAACCTTCACCAGCGGCGCGAGGCAGTTGGTGGTGCAGGAGGCGTTCGAGATCACCGTATCCGTGGATTTCAGTCGCTGATGATTCACGCCGTAAACAATGGTCGCGTCGACATCGTCGCCGCCTGGCGCTGAAATCACCACCTTCTTCGCGCCCGCGGCAATATGCGCGGAAGCCTTGGCTTTGCTGGTGAACAGACCCGTGCATTCGAGCACGAAATCGGCGCCGAGCTCGCCCCAGGGAAGCTTGGCGGGATCGCGCTGCGCGATCACGCGGATGCGGTCACCGTTCACCACCATGGCGTCCCCGTCGACGTGTACTTCTCCGTTGAAACGTCCATGCACCGTGTCGAAACGGGTCAGGTGCGCATTGGTCTTGGCGTCGCCCAGATCGTTGATGCCGACGATCTTGATCTCGCCCGCGTGCTTGCCTTCATACAGGGCCCGTAAAACATTGCGGCCGATGCGGCCGTACCCATTGATGCCCACTTTGATCGCCATTTAAATCGCTCCCCTCGTGTTTGAATCGCGTCCCTGGCCCGCCATCACCCTGTCGATCGCCCGTAGCACGTGCTCCGGCGAGAAACCGTACTGCTTGAACAATTCCTTGGCGGGTGCGGACGCCCCAAAATGGTCGATGCCGACGACCTCGCCCCGCAGCCCTACGTAGCGCCACCACGGCTCGCGTGCAGCCGCTTCGACGGCCACCCGCCGCGAAACCGACGGTGGCAGCACGCTGTCCCGGTATGCCGCGTCCTGCCGCTCGAAAGTGGTGGTGCTCGGCATCGACACCAGACGCACCTTGCGTCCCTTGGCCTGTGCGCTTTTCACCGCCTCCGCGGCGATCCCGACCTCGGAACCCGTGGCCATGACGATGACCTCGGGCGCCCCCTCGGAATCGATCAGTACATAGCCGCCGCGGCGGATCGCCTCGACCTGGTCGGGCCGACGGGGCTGGTGCGCGACCGCCTGTCGCGTGAGGATGAGGCAGGTCGGGCCGTCGCGATCGTCGATCGCGATGCCCCACGATGCCGCGGTCTCGACGCCATCGCAGGGACGCCACACGTCCATGTGCGGAATCGCGCGCAGGCCCGCGAGCTGTTCGATGGGTTGGTGCGTCGGGCCGTCTTCGCCGAGGCCGATCGAGTCGTGCGTGTACACGAAGATCGCGCGCAGCTTCATGAGCGCGGCCATACGCAGCGCATTGCGCGCGTAGTCCGAAAAAGTCAGGAACGTGCCGCCGTAGGGAATGAATCCCCCGTGGGCGCTGATGCCGTTCAAGATCGCCGACATGCCGAACTCGCGCACGCCGAAGTGGGCATAATTGCCCGCGGGCGCAGCGGGGGACAGCGAGATCGAGTCCTTGCGCAAAGTGCCGTTCGAGGGGGTGAGATCCGCCGAGCCGCCGAACAGCTCGGGAAGCGAGGGCCCCAGGGCGTTCAAAGAGGCGTTGGAGGACTGCCGGGTCGCCAGCACCTTGCCTTCACTTTGCGTGTGGCTCACGTGGGCCCTCACGATATCGTCGAAGCCTTTGGGCAAGTCGCCGGCGGTACGGCGCTCGAGCTCCGCGGCTAGAGCCGGGAACTCAGCCTTGTAGGCCTGGAATCGCGTGCGCCACTGAAGCTCGGCCTGGGCGCCCTTGTCGCGCATGTCCCAGGCCGCGCGGATCTCGGGGGGAATCTCGAACGGCGGCGCCGACCAGCCCAGATTGAGCCGCGTCGCGGCGATCTCCTCGCTGCCCATGGCCTCGCCGTGCATGGCCGCCGTGCCCTGCTTGTTCGGCGCCCCCCAGCCAATGGTGGTCTTGGCGCAAATCATCGAGGGTCTATTGGTCACGGCGCGGGCCGCCGCCAGGGCCTTGGCGACCGCCTCGCCATCCTGGCCGTCCACGTGAGGGATGACGTGCCAGCCATAGGCCTCGAATCTCATGGCCGTGTCGTCGGTGAACCAGCCCTGGACCTTGCCGTCGATGGAAATGCCGTTATCGTCATAGACGCAAATCAGCTTGCCGAGCTTCTGATTGCCCGCGAAGGAGGCCGCCTCGTGCGACACGCCCTCCATCATGCAGCCGTCGCCCATGAACACATAAGTATGGTGATCGACGATGGCGTGCCCCGGACGATTGAAGGTGGCGGCCAACGATCGCTCGGCGAGCGCCATGCCCACGGCGTTTGCGAACCCCTGCCCGAGCGGGCCGGTGGTGGTCTCTATCCCGAGGTGCGGTTCGCGCTCCGGATGACCGGGGGTCTTGGAGCCCCATTGCCGAAAATTCTTGATCTCTTCCATCGACAGTGGGTAGCCGGTGAGGTGCAGCACCGAATACAGGAGCATGGACGCATGCCCGTTGGAGAGCACGAATCGGTCGCGATCCAGCCAGAGCGGGTTGCCCGGATTGAACTTAAGCACCTCGCGCCATAACACCTCGGCGATGTCCGCCATGCCCAGGGGGGCGCCCGGATGGCCCGAATTGGCCTTTTGGACGGCATCCATCGACAGAGCGCGGATGGCGTTGGCGAGCTCGCGGCGCGTGGGCATGGAGGACTTCTTTTCCTTGAGGGGGCGGTATTGTCCCCGATGCGCCCCCCTCCATCAATATCGGGATCTACGTCTCCGTTTGCGCGGAACCGCAATCACACAATTGCAGTCTGGTTATGTAGTGGGCGAGAACCCGCTGTCATGACCCAGTTCACCGTCGCTCCCGAGACCCTTTGCTAGCATTTCCGTGCATGAAAATTCTACAAATAACCGATCCGCACCTGTATGGCAGCGCCTCCGGCGCGCTGCGCGGCGTGGTGACGGATGCGAGTCTGCGCCAGGTGCTCGATCAGGCCTACGCAAGCGTGCCCGACTTCGCGGCGCTGTTGGTGACGGGCGACCTCGTGCAGGACGACCCCTCCGGCTATCTGCGCTTCCGCAGCATCTTCGGCAATTCGCAAAAGCCGGTGCTGTGTATTCCCGGCAACCACGACGAGCCCGCGATCATGCGCCATTCGCTCGCGGGGTCGCCGTTTCAGTTTTGCGGCACGTTCGCTGCGCAGGGTTGGCAATTGGTGCTGCTCGACAGCTGCGATCCGGGCCACGTCGGCGGACGCCTGACGGCCGAGGAACTGGAGCGGCTGGATCGGACGTTGGCTGCCTCGCCGCAGCACGCCATGGTGTGCTTGCACCATCATCCGGTCGAGATGGGCAGCCGCTGGATCGACACGATCGGCCTTGCGAATCGCGATGAGTTCTGGCGCGTGATCGACGCGCATCCGAACGTCCGGGCGGTGGTGTGGGGTCACGTGCACCAGGCGTACGAGGGCCATCGCGGCGCAGTCCGGCTGTTCGCGACACCCTCGACCGGCGCGCAATTCCTGCCGATGAGCGACCGCTACGCGGTGGACACCCGGCCTCCCGCCTATCGCCCGTTCGAGTTGCACCCCGACGGCCGCATCGACAGCCAGATCCGCTGGGCCGACCCGATCGAGGCGAGCCCGGCGGCGTCCGCCGCGCGCTGAATCCGCCCATCGTGCAGCTCAAAGCGCTTCTTTGCTGGGCGCTCCTCGGATGGAGCCTCGGCGCGGTTTCGGCGGCGCGCGCCGATTCGACGCTGCATTGCCTGTGGGAAATTCACGGCAAGCACAATACGGTGTACCTGCTCGGATCCATTCACACGCTGCGCGCGAGCGACTACCCGCTCCCGCCCGCCGTGCTCGATGCCTACCGCGGCGCCAAATCACTGGTCATGGAAATCGATCCGAGCGAGCTTGAGTCGGCGCAGCTACAGTCGGAAATGCTCGCCAGCGCGACGCTCACGGACGGGAAGAATCTGCATGACATCCTGGGAACGGCACGCTATGCGCATGCCGAGGTGCTCGCGCACGACGTGGGACTCGATCTGTCGAACTTCGATCAGTTCGCGCCCTGGTTCGTCGCCGAGGCCATTTCGCAAATGCAGCTCATGCAGCTCGGCTTCGATCCCTCGAGCGGGGTCGAGATGTATTTCTTGGGCCGCGCGCGCACCGACGGCAAAAGCATCGCAGGCCTCGAGACGGGGCACGATCAGCTCGCGCTTTTCGAGGGCATGCCGATGGAAACGCAGGCGAACTACCTGATATCGAGCCTGGAGCAGGCGCACGATCTGACGCGGGAAGTGAACGCGATGGTGCGCGCCTGGCAGGGCGGGGACATGGGCTGGTTCGAGACGGAGCTCAAATCCGACCTGGGGCGCGACCCGGCCGTCTATCAGTCGCTGCTGGTGTCACGCAACCGCAAGTGGATCGCACGGATCGAGAAGCTGCTCGACGATGACGAGAATCACCTCGTCATCGTCGGCACCGCTCATCTGGTCGGCCGCGACAGCGTCATCGATCTGCTGAAGAAAGACGGCATCGGCGCGGTTCAGCGCTGACCTCGAGGCGCTATTCGGCGGCGGGCGCGGCGGCCTGCGGGTGCGCCGCCTTCCAGGCAGCCATGCGTGCCTCATGCGCCTCTTCGGCCGCTGCGACGACTCCGGGGATGGCGGTCTGCTGCTGCTTGGTGAGCACGTTGTTGTAGATCGCCGACCAGAGATCGCTCTTGAGCCGGATGCGGGTCGCGGCGTTGGTCTGCGCGGTCTGGATCAGGGCGGGGTAGCCGGGATCGGTCGGCGGGGTCGTCGCAAGCGCGGTGCGGTTCGCCCGGGAGCTCGCCCGCAGCGACTCGAACTGGCTCTTCTGCCCTGCCATGATGTCCTTGATCTGCGTCTTCTGTTCCGCGGTCAAGTCGAGCTTGTGCAGCAGGAAAAACATGCCGCCGTGGTGTCCGTGGTGGTGCCACTGATGGGCGCCCGGGGCGGCAGCCGCCGGCGCGGTGGTGTTCGTCGTCTGCGCGTATGCGGCGACGCCCGCGCACGACGCAGCGAGACATGCAGCAGCAATAGCGTTTCGTAGCGTAACCATGATTCGATACTCTCCTGGGCAATGCGGTAGTGAACAGTGTACGGTTAAACGCCCTGCGCCCGGCCGGCGTTGACGCAATGTTGCGTGAACACGGTGCAAAGAATTGTCAATTGGTTTACGCAGGCAATGAGGGCGGCGAAACTA
>Ga0182030_10001786_pt1 | contig 44900 bp, 51 predicted proteins | sample 812S3MmetaG_FD_121299 | JGI IMG/M metagenome (GOLD analysis project Ga0182030, IMG submission 121299) | Permafrost microbial communities from Stordalen Mire, Sweden - 812S3M metaG (Illumina Assembly) | ecosystem: Environmental > Terrestrial > Soil > Wetlands > Permafrost | place: Sweden...
CACAAACCCAAAACCAAACACGCCCTAATCCCTCCCTCCGCGACCCCTCCCAAACTGCCAGCTTCGTATCCCAGAACTCACAAAACTCCTCCTCGACCCTCGGAAACAGCTCCCTCCTAGCCAAACGCCTCGGTGCCGAAAAAGCAGCCGCGCTCCAATTACCACAGAAGAGGACGCAAGAGGAACAGGTCAAATGGAAGATGTTAGCTAGTAAATGGCGTGTTTTGGCTGAAGAGGAAAAGGTCGCTGCACGAGAGACGGGGTGGAAACCGCAGCTTGCTCAATATGGCGGAGCCTCCCACGCAACCGGCGCTGGAACCAGTGCTCCTCAGGGTATGGGAGGTGGTGCAAGAAGTGCAGGATTAGCACAAAACCTGTCCCCGCAAGTGCACGAGCAATTTGCAGCTGATAACGGGGATTATGGGGGTTTCATGAGTGGGGAGGAGGGGTTGCCGCGGACGCCGGGGTGGGTGCCGAGACTGACGCCGACGAGGAGGGGGGATGAACTGTTTTTGAGCGTGGCTTGATGATTTTTCTTCTACTTATCTGACTGGAGGTGGGGAGGGGAGGGGGTGTGTTTTCGGTTCGGTGCATTTTGTTTGATTGATGGGATGGCATGAGATGAGATGAGATGAAAAGAAAGAACATTCATCATAAGCGTCTTCTACTCAATCAAATCATCGATTGACAGACAGACAAGCCAAACTAAATTTTCATGATCGATGCATTGTAGGAGTTTTGAGTCTTAGGGAGTTTGGGCATATCCCGTTTGGATTTTTTCACATGTATGAATAGGTACGAGCAGATGCAGGGGCCATGGCGGGTTGGGAAGGAAAGAAGATTCGAAGATACCACAGGGCATCAACATATCATTCATTAAATAAAATCTATATCTCTCTCAAAACCTCCTTATCCCAATCCCAATTGCAGAAAGTGATGAACGGTCCAATTGGGAAGATGGAGATAGAACATAACATCAGCTCCATCTGCAGGTAGGACTCGGAGATTAGTATTGGTATTCGTATTGCAGGTAGCCTATGACCGTCCTTCATTCCAAATTCCGCATCAGCTTATGTTGTTCCTTGAGCGAGGCAAGGAGGGATTCGAGGTGTCTAACCTCGCAGCATCCAAAAAATCTCCACTCGCAGAAGGAAGCGCGATCAAGCTGAGTCTGATCGAGTGAAGGGATTCGTCAGACTCCGCTTGTGAGCACCTGGGAAATTGTTGTAGTTGTATGATTGTCAGACGAAGCTAGGGGAGAATCAGGTCGCTGATGGATGGAAGTGTTTGTCCGTCCAGATGTGGGTCGTGGGAGAGTAGGGAGAAAGAAAATGTAACTGGTTGGTGGGTTGGTTGGTTGGTTGGAGAGAACGTTGTCTATTCCATATAGACGCTCGGTAGTTGGAATAACGGGGAGGAGCTCAACCGAGGTCATCGATTGGGCAGGTTGGTTGTCTTAATTGTACCAACTGCCGGTAGGGCTGAGAGCTGTAGAACAGCTAAGATGTTAGTCTCTCCTCAAAAAGCGGGCTGGAACCAGAGGCGGGAGGCAGCATGGTCTCTGAATGGTCAATTTGAAAGCAAAGCAATCTCGGTGAGGGAGTCAGTATTTAATTGGCGAATTGATTTGAAAGAATGGGAAACAATGTTGTTGAGCTGATAAGTGTTGTGAGATGAACAAATTGCTCTTCTCATTGATCAATTCCTGATTTTCGCCGAAGGCTGTGAATGTATCGGAATAGCCTTGCTGTTGCCTGTCTTGGACGAGGGTGAAGGAAGGATCCGCCCCTTGTCCCCGACAGCCCGATCCCCTGTCGCTCACCCGCACCGTGCCCCCTGGCACCACCTGAACGAACAGAAAAAGAAATAGCAATAATGACTCACGGCAGGGGGATTGAAAGTATTAATATCTGGATTCTGCCACGGAGTTGAATTTCATATCAATTGATTAGCAAAACAGTGCTTCGTCGCAAAGTACACAGAAACTCGCCATTAAATCTCCGCCTCTGAGCAGTCGGATAGAGCACAGTTATCATCTTGATGGAAACATAAACTAAGACTAATTAGCATGACGAAGAAAAAAAGGTTCAGGGGCCCTTACGCTTTGAGGTCAAGGATGCTGGGTGAGCGGATATGGAGGGAGGAGCCGGTTAGGGATCAGAAAGGCGCACCTAGAAGAACGTCAGTGTCGTCTCAAGATAATCGGAATTGAGAGCATTAACCAGAAGCTAGGCAAACAAAATTTAGGTGGGCTCAGAAGATGGCTGCTTTAGAGATCAGGAAAGGGGAACGAAGCTGAAGAAAGGCCAACAGTCGAGAGCCAAAAATTGAAATCGATGAGAATACTTCGCGAAATCGGACCAGACTATCTTGAATTGGCATGAAGCTGCGGGTTGAATGGGATGGAGGGGCGGTAAGCGTGGGAGAGCTGCTGTCAAGCAACTCTCCTTCTTCGGGTGGAGATGTCTTGTTTTGACGCTTGGAAGCCGGAGTGATCCATGAGGTTATCTGGGACTGAATCCTGCCGATCTGCTCCTGTCTCAAACTACATATTTGCTTCGCTGCAGTCCTCAACAGATCCGGTCGCGCTGGCAACTTCGCGACGGGATTTACAAAGGAATTGGGGTAGCTAGGACCGAGGGCGGGACGATCGGACCCAGGAGGCGACAGATCATTGTTATCATATGGTTCTACCTTGGCCTTGCCATGGAGTGGATCATCAGACAGCTCAGAAGCCATCATAAGTCTGTCTGGTGCTGAGCGTTGATGATCACTGTCCGGCTGGCTTGTTTCTCTGGCGTTGAAATATTTGAGCATTGACGAGGGACCGTGTCTGTTAGTTTGCCATCGTCAGCTGGTGGACGGCTAGTAAGAATCAAGAAGCGGCGAGTTTGACTTCTGGACAGGGCGGTACCTATCGACGAAGCCATTGTATCCGCGCTGGTGGGAGTTTGAACCTGGCGGGGAATGTGGTCGATCAGCGAAGGAAACTAACGCGGAAGCAGTAGAACGAGAAGTGAAAGCATGACGCTCAGGAGAGAAACAAGGGTCATCGAAGGAAAAGAAGGGCGGAGAAACAACTTCCTGCTTAGCTTCTAGAGTTAAACTTTCCGCTTTGATATGAGGAATGGTAGAGAGCCCTGAATCGTCAAAGGGGTTATGATTCAATTCTGGTATACCACTGGAAGCGGGTGAGTGATCGAGAGAACACCTAGGACGGTAGTAGTTGGAACCTTGTACGCCTCTACTAGCAGGTGTATCCACGTGTGAGTATGAGAGACCAGAGCGAAAGTTGTTTCTTAAGGTTTTTCTTAGGTTGAGACTGTTGTCTTCTAGGATGAGATCGTATTCGAGTGCGCTTCTGCCCTGTGGAGCTTTGAGGGGAGAGGAACGCTCGCATACACGTGACTAGTTGAAATTGGGCAAGGGGACCGACGACCTCTGCGTTGAGAAAGCTTCACCGTACGCGACAAGTCAGCGGCAGGGGATGACGATGCATACCCAGGTCGGGACGTGTCTGTGCTTGGACATCCTCGACTCTTGGGATTGTCGCCTGCGCATATGCTTTAGCATTTAGAATGTCATCGGTTGGAAGCATGGTTGACCCGGCAGATACGGGCTCGAATGGAGCGTGGTATGCCGAATTCTGTGGGGTTCATCATCATCGTCTTCCAACAGCGGTCGGATCCTGTAAGGCTGGGGGTCATACGGGGATCCCGAACGACTTCGTCTCCTTCGTCTAATAAAAGACTTCTGGGGAACTTGGGAGAGGGAGAGGGGGGGGTTCGTGTTTGATGGCGGTGCTTCGCCGAGTACCATCTGGAGACTTTTCTGCTGATTCCCCCGCCAGGCCATCACCACGCGTCGCCGTCATCCTGTGAGTCTTCCGTCAATTCAAGTTCTTGTACCTGCATACACTGGATCAGTCTTTGCGATTAGTGGTGCGATAGCGAAGCCCTCTGGTCATCTGTGGAGTGAGTCAAGGTCTCCTGAACTTCCGATCAAGAACTTAGAATCTCCAACAATTAGTTGCCTATCCACTGGGTGTTGTTGATGCTGACAGTTGAAGTACTGTACATGATGTACGTGATGTACGAGAGAAGGCGCGTCGAGGTAAATGGTAGCGTACTAAGGTAGTACTAGTACTAGTACTAGTACTAGTACCTAGTACGATTCGGTTCGCCCGTGTCGAACGTGCCCTAGCACTAGTATCACCCTGCTGCTAGAGGTAGGTAATTGAGTTCCCTGGTCAACCGATAATCGTCCACAACCGATAATTCTGAATTTATAGTGGTCACTGCCCTATAGCTCCCTGTAATTTCCAGCAGGCTTATTGGGCACATTATCGATCAAAACCCATTATCGGTTGACCAGTAAACTCTAGTACTAGTATTACTAATCACGTGCGGCATGCAATGTCAGAATTGCTGCCTGTTTTTAAAACCTACACCCTTCGCCGAATTTATACATTTGCCGAGTAAAGAGCCTCATGAAATCTCTTGCTCAGCCGCGGAGAGCCCTCTCGTTGCCCGGATAGATGGATCCAGATCAGATCCAAGTGACGCCAATGTTGCATGCAATTCAGGCTCCGGCAGGAAGATGCGGCCAAGATGCAGGATGATGCAGAAGGGTGCAGTGCTATGCAGTGCTATGCAGTGAAGTGCGCGCACTAGGATCCAAGTATGCAAGTGTTGCTCAGCCTTATGGCTATCCGCGGGCGATATCAACGACCTCCTAAAATACCTCGAATCCTTGCCAATCATCTGCTAGGCCTCGGAAAATCGCCAATCAACAAAGTTGTTGGATGCAGCCTATGACTCGAGATCCATATTCCGTTTCAGGACCGTCTGTGGAATGTCTTTTCTTTGGGTAAATGTTCCCAACCCCCCGCGACAGAACGGCCCCCACGATCTAGGGGGGAAGTAAAGCGGCACCCACAAGCACCAAATATTTCCCTACCGCACGCTCAATGTAATCCCCTGATCCCTTGCTGTACTCAGAGCTTCGGCTCAATGTTTCGGGGACTTTTCCCCAGCGATTTAGGACCACCAAAGGGAGCCCCAGCTCTCGAGATGGCCATATCACGCCCTAACATTCCTTGGCAAGTTTGCCTTGGGAGCCTCGATTTTATCTGGTGTGTCCCAACATTCTGATTCGACGAATTTCATTGATTGAAAAAGACGTAAATGGCAGGTGCTAGGCGCTCAGCCATGGGCCTTGTTGGTTTTGAAGAGGCCGTTGCCAGTAAAAACGTAGAAGGAGTCCCAAGGGGGACTCCCGGAACCGACAGCGTCGTATTTAGGTCCTCTAAAACGGCGTGCAGAGCGCAAAGCCTGTCCTAAAAGTTTGAGGGGAAGGATGACCCTGGTGCAGCCTAGAATTATCCGTCTCCCTTCCCACTCTAGTAGCCCTCTCTCGTTTGTTGGGTGCGAACCAAACCAGTTGGAAAGAATTCGACGGCTCCCCCGTTGCATGGATACAAACGCCACCGAATGAGATAGCATTGAACTGTGAAAATTATTTTCCATTTCCCAGCCGACCCATGCTCGGCTAGATTAACGTAATTTTGAATCTGAGTTCTTATTTGAGATTTGTTCTTTGGGTCGAAGGATCAAGAAGGTTCATACATTCCTTCAATAGGATCTAAACTTAGGGTTACTGGCAGTCTATCACTAAGAGACTACCACCATTTAAGCCTTCAGCCCTGTAAGCTAACAACATCAACGTTGCATTTTGCGCAGGTACAAAGCATCCCACCATGTGCCGTTACACGTTCCGTATGCTTTACCGCAGGGCGCTGATCCACCACACAATTTGCAACTTTCACCGGGAAAGGCTAAATGAGCCTCAAGGCAATCACTACCCTAATTAGTCCTCGGCCTTTCTTCAATTTCTTACCACAAACTATCCGTCGTAATGTCTAACTCTTCAGGGATTTCTCGGAAAGCTATTCGCCACATGGTTTCTACCCCAGTGATATATATCTGACATTACCTGGAGCTGCGTCCTCTCAAAGTACAGGCACACGCTGCCGAAATCTCTACCCCTAGACGTCATTCTACTTTTGTGGACTGGATCGTAACATATTGGCTAGCTCGTGCTAATGTCCATCCATTCACGTCGCTGCTCATGATCTTGAGTCACGCCGTGACTAATTGCCTTACCAGTCTCCAATATTACTTGCATTCTTGGACAACAGGTGTATTTTTGCCTTGTGTATATGTACTTTAGTATCATGGACGAACGATGGTGAGGTCGTACCCTTCAAAAAGAGGCGAGCAGCATTTCAACCGAATTTTACAATGGCTTCCTTGCAAGACACAATGATGCGCATAGCCATAGCTGGCTCCGGCGGCCTGGCTCAAATTTTGGCGTATAACATCTATCAAACTGCTCATCAATTCATCATATTATCAAGACAAGTAAGTCTATCATTCAGTGCCAAATTCGGGTGATAATACTGACGGTCCAGGCCCAACCAGATCTAACAGCATTTGGATACCAGGTCATCATTGTAGATTATGATAATCAAGAGGATCTCCGCTACAATCTTCGAGGCGTCAATCTCGTCATCTCCACCGTCTCCGGAAACCCTCAAATTAATCTTATCGACGCCGCGGCGCACTCAGGGGTTCAACGCTTCGTTCCCGCAGAATTTGAAGGCCCACCAGCTCGTAGACCCCGTCATGACCCACTAGACCGCGGCAAAGCAGCATCACTTGAACGACTACGTACTTGGACGCGATCAAGTCGTTGTGACATGAAATTCACCATCTTCACTTGCGGCGTCTTCTTCGAAAGATTCGCTCGTGGAGGTCTGGCTTCAGTCGGAGTCGGGAACTCCACTGGAGCCAATTACCAAGGCGCCTACTTGATGGATATTGGATCAAGTACTGCTGAAATTGTTGAACGTACAGCCGCTGGACGGCCGATTTATATCTCTCTTGTTTCAGTCAACGACGTCGGGAGGTTTGTCGCTGCAGCTCTCGAGCTGGACATTACGTCTTGGCCAGGAGAGTTTAGAATGGCAGCAGAGAGAATAAGCGTGACTGAGATCTTGCAGTGGGCAGAAGCCATCAAAGGAGGTAAGTGGCCAAGCGTTTCTACTCTGCGCCTCACGCTGATAACCCTTCAGGAGCACTCTTCTCCACCGACCTCATCGAAGCACGAGACCTTCCTGCCCACCTCGAGTATGCCAACTACCACCAAGACTACGCAAAAGTAAACCGTATCCAGGAGCTCATCGCGACTGAGCAGCGACGGTACGATTTCGAGGCCCCGAATCTCAATCCTCTGGTTAATGTTGCGCCGCAGTCGTTTTGGGAGTGGTTAAGTGCGCACTGGGGAACGCTCTAAACCTTTCCTTGCCACTTCCTATCGCCCGCTCCAGATGGCTACTACCCCAAGCCAACTTCATACCCAAGCATCCAGTGCCACCGTCTGGTTAGGAAATTTCACAGCTAGAGGCCCTGGTTGGTCAAGGCAAAGACTAAAATTGGGGGATTTCATTCTTGAATGTGTTATCAACGAGCGTACGAATTTAAACAATGTGTTTAAGACGTATTTTGGTCTGCATTGTACCTCTCCCCTTTATTTAAGTAGTATGTCTTAGAGCTTATGGCAGCAATGACCCCCAAAATATATTGCTTTTGTCAGCCTGCCTGCCTGACATGCATATGGAATATATCCTGTTATAGGTTAGGTAGAAGAGAGGCTTTACATAATCCCCCACAAAGAGACCATATCTATCCTTGAATGTAATAATGGGAATATTGGCCTGATATATAGTGGTCGCGTTGTTCTAAATGGAATCGGCAATACACTAACCAGTCCATATCCGAGCTCCACCCTTCCCCCTTTCCTCCCTTCCCACCTTCCCGCTTCCCACCTTTCCCCCCACAACACTATAATCTTAATTCGCAGTCCTCAAACATATTCAGAAAGCTTGCTCATCGTGAAAATAATACATATAATTGAACCACATACTCTCTAGCAAAATATAGAAGCAAAGCAGTATGAAACCACCTCTGCCTTTGACTTGCATTTACGCTTCGCTCAATCAATGTCCTTGCCCTCAGGGCCAAAACCCAATCTCAACTCGCCAAGATCTCACCAAAAGCCAAAACAATAAAAAAACACGACGTCCAAAAAAAAAGATTATTACATTGTCGAATTCTCACCCCCGAAATGGCGCCATTTCCAACCAAAGTCCTTATATACCTTAACCTTCACTAACACGACCTAAATATGCACACACCCCTATCTCACAAAAGCACAAGTCCCAAGCACTTTGCCGCACCTCCTCAAAAACGCAACCTCTTAATTCTTCTGAAACAAAACACCATCCCCTCCCTCCCTTTCCAGAACAAATCACACGGCAGTCCTGACCTCGCTAACCGCAAACACAGCGGAAGCGGCACATCCACGGACCCCTGTCTCCTCTCCCTCCACCATTGCATCTACCGACCGCTCCCCGTTCCAAACCATAAACAACCATTCGGATTCAGCCGGGCGGGACAAGATCTGAAACAGCGACGACTCCGTTTTTGCACTCGCTGTGCAGCTTATTCGTTCGATGAGATGTGGACGCATGAGATTGATTGAGCATGTGTAGATGAAAGCCCAAGGTTTCGGGGTCGCGTGGCGTTCGAGGTTAAGTACCCCGCGGTTTTGCGGGGGGCGATCACTGCATGTGCTGTGGGAATGGGGCTTTGGATGGGGTGGGGTTGGGTGAGAGGTAGAGTAGCGACGTGTTGGTGGGTTAATTGTGCAATTTGAGATATGGGGTTGCTACGTAAGTGAAGTGTTTGGGCATGAGGATGGGAATTGGGATGGGTTAGATATATTGCGTTTGTTAATACTTCTTTAACTTGTTCCCATCTCTTGTCTTCTCTTTTCTTCTCTTCTCATCTCTTTCTCGTCAATGCCACTTTGAGGTTTAGTTCTAAAAAGTCATTTGAGACCAAGTTTGAATACTGTGATAAATCCCGCAAAATGAAGTTCCAAGCCCTCACCCTCTTTCTCCCCGCCCTAGCTCTCGGATCTCCAGCCCCCCTCTACGGACGGCAGAATGGAACGACAACAGGATCGCCATGTGCGGAAATAAGTACCATTTCAGCTGCTGCGGTGGCTGCTGCTCCAAGTAGTGCGTACCTTTACCTTTCAACCCCCACATAAATAGTGAGATTCTGACAACAAATCCAGCCCTCCCAACAGTATCCGCCCAACTAGCATACGACTGCTTAACCTCTGTCCCAATAAGCAAAACCGATGCTACGGCATTAGTAGAAGCTATATTACCATACATAGAATGGCAAACCGGTACCCTCCCTCCCCATCCCACCCAAAAGCAAAAACTAAAAAGTGCAGATGCATCGTACCTCCTGAACCCGCCTCCAGCATACACTCAACCCGGCACCGATATCCATGGAAATCTAGCCACCATCATCTCAAACATTGCTGCAGGCACATACGCCAACGAGCACGAATTCCAGTCCTCCCTCTACGCATCATTTAACCTAGCTCACGACGGACATTTCCGGTTCTCGCCTGATTTACTCTCGAAAACTGTGAGTTTTGGGAGGCCTGTGAGTTTGGTGAGTGTGAGCGTGGATGGGGTTGCTGTGCCGGAGGTTTATGAACGGGGTGATATTGCCGCTTATAATGCCTTGACAAGCGGTAGTGGGAACGGGACTAGTGGAGGGAATACGAGTATGCCAAGTATAGTATCCAAAATCAACGGTGAAGATGCGGTATCGATGCTAAAAGCGTGGGCACAGCTTGGATTCTTACAGGATCCAGACGCGCTGTATAATAATGTATTTTATTCGATGTCATTCGATGCCCAGCAAGGTGGTGGATACGGGGGATACTTCGCCGGAAGTGGGAGATATGCGATGATATATCCTGGTGCGAACACAACGCTCGAGTTTGCGAACGGGACCGTGAACACGTATTCGAATTTCGCGACTGTGATAGGGAATTTCTCGGGTGTGGTGGATGGGGAGAGCGCGTACGAAAAGTTTTGTACGGGGCCGCATCTCGTGCCGGATACGTCAAATGTCACATATCCTTTTCCGACGGCGCCGGCTTTGCCACCCACGGCGACGGTGCCGGCGTTTGGGTATCCGACGCCTGTTATTATCAGTTCTGATGATCAGGTTTCGGGGTATTTTTTGAATGAGAATGATGAGAAGTATGCGGATGTGGCGGTCTTGGCTATGTTGTCGTTTGAGCCAAGTTGGCCTATTGAGTTCCAATCTGTGGTTGAGACGTTCGTCTCAAAGGCAAGAGCGGCGGGGAAGACGAAATTGGTGATTGATCTTTCTGGGAATGGGGGTGGGACGATTTTGACGGGCTATGATACTTTTCGCCAATTGTTTCCCAATATTGTCCAGGATGGATTCTCGAGATTCAGAGAACATGAAGCGTTCAATATATTAAGCGAGCAGTTGAGCTTGTATTCGGCGAACTTTGATGCGGCGACTGCGAATGATGAGCATATATTCGCGTATCAGAGTGTAACGGACTATCATTACGATTTGAATGAGACGAATGGGAACTTCCTGAATTATGACGATAAGTTTGCGCCGCATGTTTATAATGGGGACAATTTCACGAATATTATGAGGTGGAATCTGAGTGATCCCTTGACGACGACGAATAGTACCTGGGGAGTTGGGGAAACGATCACGGGGTATGGAGATCGCTCGAACTTCACGCAGCCGTTCGCTGCGGAGGATATCATAATGGTCAGCCTATCTTAGCTCACATGAAGTATCAACTGACGGGTCTAGGTTTATGACGGGTACTGCGCATCGACCTGTACTCTCTTCTCCGAGTTCATGCGCATCCAAGGGAGTGTGAAATCGATCGCTTTCGGCGGTCTCCCAACTACTGGTGCCATACAAGCCATCGGGGGTACAAAAGGTGCAAACAACTACCCATATGCGTACATTCAGACGCTAGCCTCCGTACCACTCGGCACCGCTACTCCTGACCAACTCGCAAATTGGACGGCCCTCACAGCCTATACGGATCTCGCAGCAAACCGAAGCACAGATAATAGTCTAAACGTCAGGGACCAGATCCTGAGACCAAATCTTGAAGACGGCACCCCTGCACAGTTCGTGTATGAAGAAGCGGACTGTAGGGTATTTTATGAGCCGAATATGATCTCTGATGTGACGAACATATGGAAAAGAGTAGCGGATGTGACGTGGGGCGGAGGAAAATGCATTGCTGGGAGTCTACCGGGAAATGAGACAGTAGCAGTGAGAAGAAGGAAGAGTGAGGAGATGAAAATCAGGGCTAGAGGGGATGAAATTAGAGTACCAGTGGACAAGAGATGGTTGAGGAGTTTGGCGTTGAAGGAGACGCCGACTAGTCCAGTGCATGGAAGGAAAGTGCCGTTGTGAGGTATTCTTAGAGAACAGGAATGAAATCCTTGAATTCATTGACCCACAGATAGAATGGTATTCCTGGGTATGTGAGGAGCATAATGGAATTCCTGTTGCTAAGCACTGAATGCTCCTTCGAAATGCCAATGACGGATGAGATAATGATTTTCATGCATGGCCTGATGGTTCTAAGGACTGCCTTCAAAATTCCATCTCTATCCAGGTGAGATAACCCTATGAAGACATCTTATCAGAAGTACTTTATAACCCCCATTTACACAAAACGCACTTGCTGCATCGCGATGCATCCTCTAAATAAGCTGAGGTGAAAGCGGCTGGAGACTTGTAGGCATGGCGACGGCAGGACAGACAAGTTGTCTGGCTATACCTTTCACCACCTCATTATCAAAATATGCCCATTTGTAGATGTACAATCTTTACAGTCGATCCATGAAGGTCGCTGTGAGGTTGAATCATTAATGAGAGGGGTTCCGCCTAAATAGGTCTAGCACGTGATATTCGCGCTAACGCGAATGTAAACAACGGCTCCCCGAATCGACAAGCCTCAAAGTTCAGACAATTCAAGACGACAACCCAGCAACTTCACGACTGCCACGCTCTTGAGGAAATCGCACCTCTTACATCTAATCCGATATTCTTGAATCTCTCCAATTGACGCGAAGGAATTGGCGAAAACGCGCAACTACTCGAACGTCGCGAGACCGACCGTATCTAAATTTTACCCGACAAGCAGATGTGCTGCCAAAAGTTGTGATCAATGACTACCATCGTGCGAACAAGGATTCCTCTAGAGACGTTGAGCATGAGTCAACCTACAGCGAGGAGAAGAAGCAAACGGTTAGCTGGTGAGTGGGGAAGGCTTGCGCCAGGATAGACTGCTACAGCGCAGCGCAATTCCTGTTTAAATGCTAATACTAGGCAGCATACGATGAAGAAGATGGCGACTTTGTATTTACACGTGGATCTAAACGAACAAAGACTGCGCCGGCGGAACCAGAACCTGCTCCCGTGCCAGCACCTCCACCCAAGAAGTCAACTAGGAAGACAAAAGAACGCGAAGATGAGGGTACTCAGACAGCGAGGAAGACGAGGGGGCGGAAGATGAGCTTTTCAACACCGAAAGCTGAGAATGATATAATCACTGTACCGAAGAGAAGGAAGAATACGCGTTCATCCACCGGAAAGGCTCAAAATGGGGAAAGCAGTACACATCAATCAGGAACGGAAACCGCGGATTATGACAGTATTGATTTGATTGGTGGAGGAGAAGAGGCGAGTAAATCGACCGTAGATGCTGGCAAGTCAACAATGATCGCCTTACCTTTCAGCGACACGCCAGTCATAAACCGCAATAAGGAGTTAAGGAAAAAGGGAACAGGCGCGCGGAGAAGTAGTTTAGGACTTCGAGGGCGGAGGGCGAGTTCGTTGATTGATAATGGTCATAGCGCGATACCTCATCGCGAAGTAGAAACCAACGAGTTCTACAAGCACATCGAGGCCGATGGACTCAGTGAACCAAGGAGGATGAAACAGCTGCTGACTTGGACTGGGGAGCGTGCGCTGGGTGAGAGACCATCACATGGGGATCCGGATAGTGCAGCGGCTTTAGCAGGTGAGCATTTCTGGAAACGGATAGACGGCCAGGAACTAATAATTTCAGCGCGAGTCATCAAAGAATCACTTTTAAAGGACTTTGCGAATAAGTCAGAATTCTCAGATTGGTTTAATCGAGAAGATACAGCGCCTACGAAAGTGGTCAAGAAGCCTAATCCTCGAAATGTCGAGATAGAAGCGAATCTAGCAGGATTAGAAGCTCGGATCAAGAGGTATGGAACAAAACTATATTTGGGTGGCCATACGCTAACAGTTCATCAGATTACAAGAGGAAAAGGAACAATGGAAAGCTCTCGCAAAACCGCCCCCTGCACTTCCTCCATTATTTACCAATGACTCCCTTGATATATCACCCTCAGACATAGACACGTCACTCCTCGATCCCGAACAAGCAGCAATCCTTGCCAGAGTCACCTCGTCATCTGCCCTCGACCTGCGAAATCAAGCCTCCGAGCGGCTAAAAGCTATACAAGATGGACTTGAGTTTAAGATTGATCAGTTCGCCGACGGAGTACATAAAGTAGAGCAATATCAAGAAACGGCTAGCCGAGTCGCGGATAAGATATTAGCGCTTAGCGCAGTGCGGTTAGAGGAAAGAGATCGTAAGGAGAAGGAGGCGGTCGGCACCAGGGATTTGCCGATGCAAGAGGTTTTGAGGAGTTTAAGTCGGATTTTACCTGAGGGGCCGAGGAGGTGACCGTGAGTTTCGACGTTGAATAAAGATGTAGACGAGGAAATTGTCCTCTTTCATGATGAGAATACACTGGTTGTGGGACATGCATACTGCATTGGGAGGGAATCAAAGGTGTTTTGGGGCATGGGAAGGTACGCCTTTGTATAAATGTCCATCTGGAGTTTAGTGCCGGTTTGATGAATAGGGGATTTCTGAGCGAGCGTGACGGATGAAGCTAGAATGCTCTAGCTTAAATGAGTAATGCATACTTCTGACCTTTAACTTCCTAACCTTAGGGCGCATTTAACCAACGACTGTGATTCATATTCTCCTAATTACCAGATTTCCGACCTCCCAGAAACACCACCTATACTGCTTCAACTAGACAAGAAAAAGCATGTATAATGCATCAACTAGATTTTCAATATCCAAGAAGTATCACCTATACTGCTCCATACCACAAAAGAAGAAGAAAGAACGGAGTAGAAGGCACTAGCACCGCTCTCAAACGATTATAGGCAAGCATATTTTTTGCATTGAAGCAGTATCCAACACACAATAGCTGAGCTTCCTGGAACATTGGTTGCCCTCTTTGTGGTCGAAGCATTAAACATCTCTCAAACAACAGACTGTTATCACTGTTCCCGGTTCTGTTCTTGCATGCAGTGTGCTCATTATTTTCTCTCGATGATGAGTGATCTTTGTGGATTTCGTTATGAACTACCTAGCTCACTGTTGAAATTGGAGCGTTGTCATAACATTTACCATCTTCATTGTCCTTGATATTTCCTCTCTTCTTAACACTCATTTCCATTTGATCTCGCTGTGATACACGATTGCAGTATCACCACAAATACGAAACAATTCCCACTAATCAACTAATCCCAATGAACGATAATGCTGCTCATCCATGTGCGCAAACCGGTTTTATACCTTAGGCAGACTTTGGCTTTTGATCCGAAGACAGCAGGACCGTTTCATACACCCCCACCCCACCAAAGATCTGAAGATCGCACAACCATTCCTGCCCTGGGAGTGAACCAGAGGGAAGTAGAGACAAGGGAATTCTCTGGCATCTGCAGTTGCGCTGATATTTGATCTTGAGTGGAGTGGGGGAATATAAGCGTGACCAAACGGTATTCTTCTCCCCAATTCTAATTCTTACAGCTATGAACCTTACTCAGACGAAGAGTGAATTTAATGCTGAGGATGATTTAGTGGGGGTTGGTATTATTTGTCTGCCAGGTCCGTCTTGTAGATATTTGCGTTTAATAAGCACTTGCATAATAGATGGTGGATAGTCTTGGTTACGATGACGGAGCTGTTGTCATTGATCATGCTGTTGTCACAGTGGATAAGGTACTGAGAGAAGTGTTGAGTATAGAAGAGAATATGTGACAATGTGGAGGACAATGAGGTAGGAGTTGAGAACAGATGCATTTGGATGTTTGTAAAACCCGTAAGACAATGATCCCAACACAGAGGACTTGGGTACACTCGAAGGGAAAGATCAGGCTCTAGTGTCTATAAATCTTTGGAACATTTGTTGGTTCACCAAATCCTGCAAGACTACGATAGTTTGATATCTTTGAATCGTTCTTCTAGAACAGTATTTATACACATCCCAAATATTAGACCCAAACTCCTCGAATGCAACGCCAAGTCCCTGCTTAATGGTATCTCGCATCTACAGCTTCTCCACTCCATTCATTATCGCACCCACAAACAATCTGCATCATGAATTGCTCCCCCGTAGCGATGTTCTATCTTATCATAAGCTCCTCAACGCCTTCTCGACTCGACTCGACCTCGTCCTATATCCTGATGTACATCTAAAATCTGCCTTTCCAACCATTCTCGCTCCCTACATTCGGTACTGGCGTCTGTACAGACCTCTTAGACTTCGACCCAACTTGTCCTACCGTGCCTTGAATACTGCCAAGTCCGATTGAGCCTACTAAGGGCGTTGGGCCGAGATCCCATCTATGTTGCAATTAATGTCAGCATTCATCCTCGAAACACAACAATAGTCCATTCCTTTCCATCGCGCATCAATCCGCCATACTCCATCCCTCAAATACATAGAATGAATAAAGACTGCGCGCCAGAAGGAGTGAGTATGAGGGTCAACTTACGTCCCCAGCGCCCCCGCCGCAAAAGTCTGCGTATAAACAACCTGATTCACAGTCGTCACACCCCCTGCCGTCACCAACTGAGCACAATTCGTAACAACCGGGTATTGCGTTGGTGCTAGCGTTGTAGGAGCTACACCACCACCGGCCGCGATCTGTCGTTCGTCGAGGAGTTCACGTTCGAGGAGTTGTCGTGCGTCGAGGTGGGAGTCGGGGTTGGGGGAGGCGTTGGAGATTGCCGTCGTGAAGGTGAGGAGGGTGAGGAAGGGGAGGAAGGTTGTAGCGCGCATGGTGATGGCTGAGGTAGGTAACGAGTGTGATTTGCTGTTGGGAGAAGGGGAGGGGCCGATTGAGAGGTGTATCGTAGGTTATGTGATTCTTTCCACCCTCGTATTCCTTTGAATCCTTCTTGCCCCGTGTTTACTTCCACGTCGCTCGTCCCAATAATCAATTGTCGTTGACTTCTTGCCTTTCAATAATATCTTCGATTCGTGCCTGCCCTGCAATGCTGATAATCGTGTCGTCGTAGTATCGTCGTCTGATGTTGAAAGTTGGAAGCATCGACGTCGTTTCTAAACTTGAAATGCAAAACCGCGCCTCCTGTAATACTGCTATTTTGGGTATCGATCGGTGATCTTGTCAGGGGTTGAATACGCTAAAATCAGGTGGCGCTGGAGTCACGTGATTAACTCGAGGTGATTCTGGGTCCATTCTCCAGTATCAACAAGCAAGAGACCGCAGTCTTTGAAGATTTATAGCAATTTTTGGTTTTTAGTTTTGAGAAGTTATAGGGAGAAGTGCGACCAGCTGGGTCGCCCTTTCAATGCTTCGGAAGTAGGTGATGCGCTTACTGCCCAGCAGCTACTCAACATTCTTTCAACACTAGTAAGCACATTCAATTATCAAGTACCACTGCTGAAATGCTCTTTCAGCTATTGCATTGATCGATTTTCATTTTAATACAGCTCTTTTCTAAGGGAACATGGAAGTTCGCATACCCCGCCTTTGCAAGATCTAAGAATGCACCATGTCAGCCGCAAAATGGGGGCTTATAAATACCTCGATAACGCTATTCCTCACTTCATCATTTTCATCCAACTGTCACTAACTTTGTATCACTCAAAAGAGTGTCATGGTATGGAAAGTGCAGTCCACGTTCGATAGGGCTCATTGCCTCAAAATATGTAGCACAATGGGAATCCTTGGAAATGAAGATGCTGGCTTGTCCGAGAAACTATAGCTACTATGAAATTACATTTTGGAGCCATTTCAGCATCCTCCCATTTATCAACTTCAACGCCTTGGCCCTATGTTCAAACGCCGTAGCCCTACTCGCCAGATATCCACCCCTTGAAAATCCCACCAATCCAATCTTCTCAACATCTACTTCCTCCAACAAAGTAGGTAAGTATCCACAACAATCGTAACACCCTTCTCACACTCAGTAATGAACCCCACTCCTCAATCCCGCACAGCAGAAAGCTGTTCTCTCTTTCATAAAGACAATATTAATCCGCTTTCTGACAACACCATAAAACTTCGAATATTTCTATTGTAAAACAAATAAATAGTCAAGCAAATTTGATTATTTTTACAAATCTTAAAGTTGATTCATATCATCAAGCTATATTTTAGCACCATTATATTTTAAGATAAGATTATTCAACATTGCTATTAAATTAGTTTGGTACGACATTTCCCCTCTCATACTAAGGTTAATTGGTCAGTATTGCTGCTCTGCTCCGGTATCAATCGTCCTCGACTGAATTCCGCCTTACTTCACTCAGACTGCTCACTTAACCTGAGCAGTCAGCAGTGCGTTTGTAAGCCCCCGACTCACATTTAGTCACTCGTGATAGTGTAAGCTTGTGCTATACCGTTGATTTTGTCAAGTTTTGACGGTCAGGGGCTCAAATTGGTTGAGTATTATGTGAAATGCCTCAAATTTTCATGCTCAGAGGCGCAGTAAGCAGATTCAATACAATTGCATTTGAAGGATATCCAAAGAAAAAGAAAAATTCAATGATAACTGCAACATACTATGAATCCATTAAGCGCCGAGAGAAACTCCGTCAAGTGAGCCACATATAGTGTTCCTGGTTTTTTTCTTGGGGTTTACATCTACATTTCAGCGCAGCCATGACTAGGTATATAGTTTCAGGAACTCTGGTTATCATCAGCTGCTGGGCTCATTATTGGTTCAGATGTTTGGATAGTGCTAGAAAGCTGGCATTTGGGTGTATGAAGTGGGATACTATCAGCGAGTTAAGCTGTTCTCGTTATTCTTAAATCAGTGGTAAACAAGAAATTTGTGACGCATTTAGACTTGCTGCAATGATTCATCAGCGCGGCCGGTTCGTGTTTGACGAATATCATCTTGTGGTATTTCCCGTGCCTGTTCCTGTTCGAAATGCCGTCCGGTCTTATCTTTTGATTCCGCCCTATACAGGGCGAGAGGAAATTGAAACATCGACCGCTCAATGACTCATATTAATTGAACAAATTTAACCCAACGGACAGCTAGCTCAGTGTACTGTACAACAGTCTGATGTTGAAGCCTAACCGGATTGGCAGTCGGGAAATCTTCAAGCGTTTATTACATGAACCGAGGAAGGCTTAGAGCATCACACTGTAAGTACAACACTTTCCCTTTTCATTTCATCGATAGCCCCACACCAAGTTTGAAGTGTATGCAAAGAACACAAAGGGGAAATCTCTCCTGAGTAGTCCATTGCCGACTAATCAAAACAAAACTCTAAATACTCTTCTTATGAATTTTCATAGAGTAAAAGATGGGCCGTACTCGGCAATGTTATGTGGTACGGTGGCAACGTTGCCACCCCGTGTGTTACCATTACTATAACATTTACCCCCTCTATCCCCCATAGGTGTTGCTCTGAAACTAGTATTGTTACATGGAAGTTACTAAGACTTATACGGCAACTCCTTTATTGACGCGTCAAAGACCCGCGTTGCTATGTTATTATTGTTGTTTTGTCTCTCTTTCTTTTGTAGACTATTTCAAGGGCCCCAAAATCACCTCGACCTACTAAATCTACTCGTATACAACGCAATCCCCACTTTCCATCACTAGCAGACAGATCTCTACTATCTTGCAACTTCCTTGCAACTCCCACGAACTGCGTACTCTTACCAAAAGCGAAGGCAAGCCTTGGCCATAGACACGGGTTAGTCCTTAATTCTACGACTCTATGTAAGATGATCAGCTAACTGAAACTTTGCAATCCATTTCTCAACATTTCTAAGACTCAACTAATTTGCGACGGCAGTTCTTGGAACTGCCCCGATACATACATTTGTTCTTGCTGGATCATAGGAGCCAGATAAAGCCCAATTCCACTAGAACGAACGAGCGCAGACCCAACCACACAATTCAAAAGTCAACCATGTCATCCACTCCCGAAGTCCCAGAATTAAAGCAACTTGAGCACCTAAGCATCGACTCGACCACCAGACCCACTCCAGCACCCAACCGAGAACGAAAGCAGCTCTTGGGGGGATGTATTTCGTGCTTCCTTTCAAATTTATGGTGGCATTAATTTAGATTACTTCCTATATAAAATTTTATGATATGTTTTAAGGAGAAAATACTACTATCATTGACACAACTGTTATCAAACTGGTCTCTTTTCCTCTCACTCTTTTTTCACCAGCCTCATGTGCTTAATCCAGGCTGCTGTTACAGCCCCTCATCACCTTAGATGTCTTAGACGGAGCCAAGTCGCCAAGCGCAAGGAAATGTTTTCGGGCTTCCCATATTTTTGTTTGCTCGCTAAGTTGAAAGCTCGTTATAATTATTTCCTTAGTTGTGAGCGTATTTATAAAGTATCTATTTAAGGTACTTCGAAAACTGAATGTAAATCTGCCCCAGAAACAGAACGCGTGGGGAAAATCAGATAGACTGACTGAGTTTGAGATTCATTAGGTAGTCCTTTGACAACTAATACTATCAATATTGCAAAAGGGGTCCGTGAAGCTCATAAGAGAATCCGGATCTAGGGAAGTGGGAAGATCTGAAGCAACTCCCAAATGGCAAATCATTTGAATGCACTTATCTAATTTCCCTTTTGACAAAAGTACCTTAGTCTAGAAAATTAGCTTATACCGGTACCGAGAAATGCCTTGAAGCGCTTAAAAGAACCAAGCTTATTGAATCTGTTTTCAAGGCAACGATATGTTTTCTCAAGCATTTCAAGCTTGAATTTCTTATATGTTGTCACGTGAGCAAGTACTATTATTTGTATCCCCGCTGTCATATCCTCCTCAGCTAACCTTATTCAACTGGTCTTTCTATCCTTCGTTTACTACTTTAATAGTATCACGGCTATGTCAGAACCATTCAAGAGTCTAGATCAAGGATACAATGAAACACGATACAGTGGCTATTATCACCTGGAACTTCCTTCGTCGACAGATGTTGACCAGCTCAGAAGGCTGCTCCTTGTATTGCTTGGCTTTTTTATAGTCAATTTGATTAATTAATTTCTTCATCCAACAAACCCATAGGTGAATTGGATACGTATTCAGTCCATTTATGAATTAATTTAACCCAGCTAACGTATTATAAATATCTTGTTCCAGGCCCCCCAAAAACTCCAAAAACTCTAAACACATAAAAACAGACCGAAACACTGAACCAGGCTACCCAGCTGATAGGTTTTTTGAGCTTATATCATGACGAGTCAAACAATTCCTTGTGGAATGTTTCAATGTTCAGACCAGACTCACAAGCCTGCATAATTCATAGCCATAATCAATATCAAACCACTGCCATTGCTTTCCACTGCTGTTATTGATCTTTTATTATCAATTGTAGAAACAAAAGCGTGCTGTATAGAGTCTGAGACCTTACCAACATAGTACATAAACCTGTTATTTTTATCCCTGAAGAGTACTTATATCAAAGCTTATTTATAGAACTCAAATTCATTTTGTTCTCTCTTTTCTAAAATCTACTTTGCTTGACAATGGTTTCTTTGGAGTTGAAATGGGTTTCATGTTCCTGAGTTTGATTCACGTCCCTAGAAAAAAATTACAATCCTAATTTCTATATTCATCTCAAGTATAGAATTCTAGGAATTGAAGTAAATAGACAAAAGTTTGGGAATATGAAGCCCATTCCTAAGCAACTGAGCCCCAAAACACTGCAACGCAGTCACTTAGAAGTGTTCAGATTCGATTTGGGAAAGTACTGGGGGCCTTCGAAGTCGTTAGGGGGGGGGGTTCATATTCAGAAAGTATCTCTCTCTGGGCTGCTGAACTGATTGTGCTTTTGTTTAGAGGGATTGAAAATCTTATTTACAAATGTTGTTATCCATCAAGTATCAACTGTCATTTGAATCCTCCTTACCTCTATCACCTTGATTTATTTTCGGACTGATATCCTAGTCTAAGTCATGACTTCACCCTAGCTTATATGATCTACAAGATCGCACCGTATCTGACAAGCCTGTGAGGGTGAGGAATACAGAGCCCTTCTTCTCCCATGAACGTGTCGCATGATTGCTTCGTTGATTTTCGGGGTAAAACTTGCTAGATGGTGTTATTTTATAATATCTTCAGGCGGGGGTTGAGAAAATGGGAGATTTTATGTTTGAGGACTAAAGTGAATGTGATGAGATATTTTATGTGTATTTAGGTTTCATGGTGATGGTCAGTTGGCATTGGATGCAGATCTTCCTTCGAGCAATCTGTAGCTGCGGACTGCAGCAATAAATACTGAGGTACAAGATACGCCAGACGTCCACCTCTGTGGAAGACTTCCCAGATGCAGTCTTAATTCAAGAAAGTATGAAATAGCGACGACCTCTCAGCTCCCTATTGGTATGAGGGGGATTAAGTAGTTTGGTGGAGAGTGCGAAGAAGCGAGAGAAAGATAGTGGTAGATGTAGGAACTCGCAGGTATAGTGCGTTAATTGTGTCATAATTCCTGGAGCAATCGGGATTCCGGATGCTAAACATTCAAAGTCCAAGTTCAAAAATGGCTAAAAAGAATTTCCAGACAATCAGGGCTCCAAATGTCTCAAACCTTGTGAATATCGAAGATGAAGCCATCATTATAAATCTTGTGTTCGAGGCGTGATTGCGAAAGGAGAAGTCTGGTATTGCATTAGAGATCGATAAGATGTTGCTAGGGAGAGAGGCAAGTAGACCGGAGTTGCAGATTTGCGAGTATTGTAGAAAGTTGATAAGCAGGAGAAGATGGAACCGAGGAGCTATCGTCCTGTGAGTAGTGTGGAGGTTTGACGGGAATTTTGAGAGAATAATGGCATTTTCAGGTATGTGTGTACCCGGATCAAGGTAGCTAATTTTTTTTTAGATATGGAAGTGAATATTCTGTTCTTCTGTCAGCGAGACCTAATATGTCAGACTTCTCGGCGCCTGCGGTAGGAAGAAGTCCACTCGAGGAGAAGAATGTTGGGAGGCAGAGAGAATCACTGCTGAAAAGTGCGAAAATAAGATAGAGACATGCAACTGACGAAATACCGCTGCAGAAGCGTTGAGAACTGCAAGGCCCCGAAAACATTCAAAGTGCTGCATCTATGACGAGGAAATAGATCAACTAGAGCTGCAAGCTAGGGAGCCTGCATGATAGCCAGACTCTGTTCAAGTGATTGTTTTCCGTTGGTATTTCTAATATCAGTCAGGGGTTTCCAAGAAACATACGATGGACCCTATTCGGAATCTTGCACATGTCAAGTATATCGAGCAACAACCTAAGGCACGTATTGTAAGATTGTCTTCATTTCCACCAGTTGAGAAAGGGGATACCATGTTCAAGGTTATCCCAGTCTGTTTGCTGGGACGTTCCAGAAAATCGGAAGGAAGGTTATCCCGACAAAGATTGCTTGACCTTTCAATGGCAAGGAGAGCCCGTGTTTGCTATAGCTCGGCAAAAGACGGTAAAGCCTTGTTTGAACCTCAGCCCCATGCTATCAGAACAACCAAAGACTCGACGAACTTCCTCTGTGAAGACAGCCGTGGCATTCCGAAAATGACTCCCCTTACGCCTTACAAGTACATCGGACATTAAATCCTTCCGCGTACCTAGCCCCTGAAGAGACGGACAGCTGGATTTTGTGGCCACGATGCTGATATCAAAATGAGAAATGAAAAGACAGACTCGATTCGATTCGATGAAACACAACTTTCCGTCTCACTCGATTCGGGCGCACCACGAGATTGGCAGGTGATAGCTCCGTCCCGCCATCTCCAATGTTCAGCCCCAAGGTTTGGTTTCGCATAGCTCCGAAGCCACCTACCAATAAGAACCCAAGAATACAGGCCCTCCTATCCTTTCTTCCCACAATGCGATATGAATTCCACGAGCCCTCAAATCGGCACTCCCGCCTCGTCGAGCTCGGTCTTTCTTTCTAGCAAACCAAGCTCTCCTCTTTCATTATGCACGCCGATCTTCGTCAAAAAATAATGCAGGCTTATCTTCTAGCGCCCTTCTGGAAAGCTAACCCTTGTCATCGCATGCCCAAGCTGTTTGACATCGCGCTGGGCAGGCGATGGCGATTGGAGAAGCCGATCTCCCGGGTTAGAGCGATGATCGTTTTTGCCTGAAGATGAATGCAGTAGCATTCCAGATGATCAGCTGTGGGCTGTGCACGATTGCATTTTGGTTTGCTAGGTTTCTTGGAGATTTTATGGAGATTGATTCAGTTAATGGTTTCTCAGCTCCGACACGATTTTATATGGAGGGTGTGAAAGGTAGGCTGTGCGCCGAGAATCATGATGATAATGATGGGAATAAGGTAATTCCCGGGGGTTATCTTGGGTCAGAGCAGAGTTTGACGCTTGGGATTCCGCGGGCGTGGCGGGCCTGGAGAAGAGTCTCAACAGTCTGGTAAACTAACGGTAGTTCTTTGACAGGATCGTTCAAACGGCGTTGCATCATAGTGGCCATTAGAGTTTGAATTGAATCCTGATTGCTTAACCCGCTGAATTCTACGCTTAAACTGAACTGATGGGATGGCGTAGATGGTCGAGGTTCTAGATGTCTCATTTCGGTTTGTTGCCCTTGACCCTGTTACGTATTCCCAAGACCGGTCTCTCGGTGCAATTTCACCAAGAGAATTTGCCCTACTTTCTGCTCACCACATGATAAAATTGTACAGGCTTCCCCATTCTAATATCAAGCCGTCGAATATATATGGTCGCCTCCTATATATATCCCTATATATATTCCTAGCGAAAGGGAAAATAGCCTGGAAGAAAAAGAAAAATCCAAGGGATCGCAAGTCTCGCCGTTGATAACCTTATCCAATAATACGTTACTAATTGCCACACTCCAACCTTGTTCCACCTCGGACGATACTCGATCAGTGATAGTCAACTCCCACTAGAGATTGTCGCTACCCACTGACTCGCCCCATCGCTGTTTTCCTTACCGGGGGATAGAGATATTGGTTCCCAAACCTCCATCCTTCTCCTCATCTAGGATCCTCCAAAACTATACAACACAAACAACATATTACCGCCGAATCTAGCACTCCTCCTAAAACATCTCAAACAATCAATGAGGATTTACTAAAAAATTTCAATACTCGGCCCCGGAAACAATCGTATCAGTGCGGCCTAGGCCAGCTTTGAATCAAGCCACGGCGTTTTCTTAACGCCTCTCTCGAATGGATTCATAATCGCGCCATTCCCACTTTCTAGATCCTCGATGATCTCTCCCTAATCAACATCATCGTCCCAATCACCACAATTAACACAAAATGTTCGAACATTTTACGTTCGGGGCGCAATCCCCACTCCCCTCACGACTCGACCTTGATGTCTCCCCCTCCCCAACAGATACCTCGTTTCCGTCTCCTCTCACTCCGCCCTCGAAATCCTTTCCTGGCAGAGCGGAGCCGCAGATTGTAGAGGCAGAGAGGGGAATCGATGAGCTAGCGTGTAAATTGGAAGAACATTCCCTATCGCGCGATGGACTCGTACATCAATACCAATTCGCTACTTGGTCATGTACCACCTCCCCGTCCACGGTACAAAAGTCGGGCCTACAGATTGATACAATGATGGATAGAATACCACATACAGCGTCTGTGCCAACGACACCGATTGATCACCCTAGTGTGACGAGAGGTGGAATAGCAAGTCGGAGGTTGAAGAGACAGTTGAATACTCAGTTACAATGTGAGAGGAGTCATGTTAGGGATATCAACACCCTGGTTTCGGAGATGATTACGAGTTCGAGTCAATGCAGGTTGAGGAAATCGCCGTCGTCAAATTTCTCTTCTACATCGCCTATAATAAGACATCGGGAGTTGGTAGTTGATACCACGGAGCTTGAGGACGCGGGGCCGGATTTTGACGAGGGGTTTTGCGATATGGATGTGGATACGAGCAGAGAGTTTGAGGAGACAACGATGAGGAGGGCGAGCACGCCGTCTGGGATAAGGAAGGGATATAATGTCGCGTCTGTGAAGTGGGCAAGGAGTGCGGATGTAGTGTGTGTTAATGGGAAGATTAAGGTTAAGAACGTGCCGAGGATGAGAAAGAGGCATGTACCGCCCGTGCTAGAATGAGCGGATACTTGATGATCGGGTTGTTATTGTATGGTGAAGCTACTTTTGGCGTTCATGGCGGTCGGGCAAAATGGTTGGGGTCAGCCGGTTGGGTTAGATGGCGTTTACATGCAAGCAATTGCACCTAGGTTAGGATGGGACGGCCTCGCTGGCGTGAGGTCGTGGTTGGGATGACAATTCTCGATCGCGGATTGAGTCGGCGTCGAGGTGTATAATGTCGGATGGAAGCCTTGAAATACTCATAGGCTTTGTACAAAGTGGATGGTTGTCAGAAGATACCCTCTATATACTTAATACATGTGCAAGCTTGTCTTGCCCTAACATTCACATCCACTCGTCAGATGCATGTAACCTCATGCCTGTCTCATACAGGTTGTAATAAAGTATCAACACAGGCTTGTCACTCGATAACTTTCATCACATGAAAACATGATGAATCAGGGTTGATTTCATGCATTAGCGAAGTATACACCTTACCTTTCTAATCCGCACTTCAACATCTCATCAATACTCTACCGCCTCGCCTGTGCTCCCAGGAATTTCGGTACAGACAAAATTCAACCACAAACGACCTGACTTTTAGTGCTGCGACAGCGGAATTCATCCTGACAGTATTCCACCAAATCACACGTAACACCCTTCACTATCCCATCCTTGCCTTCTCTCAAAACATATGTCAAATCTACATAATACAAGCTTCATTACTCTCCGATGTCTTACCTCAACGAAGACGTCCTATCCTATCCCAATCCAACGGTGGTAATTAACGATAAGGTAATGGCCGCATCTTGCACTTTTGTATCTTTCCAGAATGCAGTTTCATCTTCACTTTGATCTTGTTAGGAAATTTACTTTCAGCAGGAGATCGCAAGATATAAATAAAGGAATACCTGTAAGTTGTCTCTTCACGGACAAAGGACTGAGGTTGTTGAAGGTCAGGGAAGCAGAATTGCTCTGTAGCTTGTGTCTCTGCTTACATCATTAATTTCGATTATTGTCATGTTGAAAGCAGGTGGGGGTTTTTAATTCGAATTCGTTACCATATCTGTTCAGCATCCAATAGCTTCTCTTCCTCGAGTTAACACCTTCGACAACAAGTATGGCAATGGCAATAAGTGCGATCATCTACTTAATCCCCTCAGCCAAGAATCTCCGCACCCTCAACTCTAACGAGGTCACTCTCGAAATTACTTGGCCACCACTCAACTCTAGTCCTCTTCTGCCATCCCCATCGCGCCCCGCCTTTAGCGTCTGATTGGTCAATTATTCTAACAGATCTAACGAAAAACTAGTTCCTTGAAGTTATTCACCTTAACCCTTCGTCTCTTCTCATGGGTAGCATCTTTTGTTCCAAAATGCATAAATAGCGGAAGAGGATAGTGCTTTACACGCCACAAATCTTAAAGATGCGAGATGTGCCGTATAACTGGAGCCAACTGTTGAGACTGGGAGTCTTTGCCATGCGCGAGGAAGTTGATATCCATTTGAATGATCGAGTTCGGTAAAGTCAAAATTTGCTCTCTTGATATGGAAAGGGGAGCTTTTGGCTTAGCTGTATCAGTGTTTTTGATAACAGTGCATACAATGGCAATGGTTAAATTGTCCATCAGATCTACGTTCTTATACTCCCTGTATCCTTTTTTTTTATCTTAGCAACTTCGATTCAAAATTTATAACTTTTTGTTTTGCGGGGAGACTTGTCAGTTTCCTTGATACGTATGCGCTCAAGAATCTATTTCTTGGTTTATCAACTGAAGATGCAGGGGCCTTATATACCCATTACAAAATAGATCCTTGCTAGATATCTTCCATGATTCACTTCTACCCTTTCCTAAACCCAGATCAAGTGTAAGGCATTAGGAGTAGATATTAATACGAGGAATACTGTCTAGCATCTTTGAAAAGAACAATCTTTGCTCGATTTCCGCAAGTCAACATAGGGAAAGATCTAGTATTTGAGAAACTTTCCATTGATCGAGGCAAATAAACGCTCTTTTTAAATTTCTCTCATTTCAAGCACTTGTAAAGGTTTCCTTCTCGGAAGTCTCTTGATAGTCTTTGTTTCACTTGTATATGACCTCTTTCTAATTATGGTATAAATATGTTCTTGACAACGAGTCAAGCAATGATAACAGTATCCATTGTGACAGCAAAATCAATACTTGTGGTGTGGAAAACTGCTCTGTTCTAAGGCTAATAACGAAATAATGATTTTTCAGAAGCCCATTAGAAAATGTTATACCTCCCAAACGACCATACCATTCAGAGCTCTGTACGGACTGTATGACCATGCGTAGATTTTAATCAAGAATAGAATGTAGCTGCTCGTATTTAAATAGCCTAGTCAATGTGAAATGCAAGATTGATTGTAACTTAGGCCCAAATATGCATTTTCCTGCTTAGTGGTAAAGAATACATAACAGTATAGAAATACTAGTCAATAAAGCCGTTACTAGTTCCCGTCACCGTAGCTATTACAAACGCCGTTCTCTTACCAACGCTTTTCTGCTTTATTATTAGACAGGATATTTTTACCCATCTTTATAGCCATAAGGTTTGGGGGTTTACAAAAGTACTTAAAGAATTCTGAGTTGTGGTGATTGCAGACAAGCAAACTTAGGCACGGCTGCACAAAAAAGTGGCAGCTATCTGATGCGTAAAAATCACGGCGGGCCTAGTACACCCTGATGATGTGCAGCAAGGCGCATTAATATGGTCGAGCTTGTAGGGTGTTGACCCCGAGATATGCCAAGACTTCACCTGTGGATTGTTTCAGGCTTTTCGTTCTCATCACCAAGTCTGGATGATTGTAGGTTGGCGAGATCTGTGTTCTCCACTATATTTGAACGAGAGCGTGCCCAAACATGCCATAAAATTAGTGGTCGCTTGACTTGTGTATTTAGCGACAGAGCCCCTGAATGTGGAGACTAACCAAAATGCAGGCGGAAGTGAGTTTTTAGAATAGACTACTAAGCCACAAAGCAATCTTATAGAACAGGCATAATTGCTTATAGACCCACAACGATAGCTCCATCATAATCGATTGTCTGATAACATATACATTTGTGAGCCGGTTCTACCTGCATTTGGAAAGCGGTACAATATCGGGAGCTATAAAACGTCCCATCTTGGCGTTGATCCACCGGCCCACTCACGCGACGTATGATCGTCTCATCGAACCTTGGTGTGGATCTGATGTTTGTTTGAGAATATGAAGAATCGCACGATGTTTAAGGTCGATCTATACGCTCGCAATGGACCACTATGCGCTTCTAGTTGTTCATCTGTTCTTTCCTTCCACTTGCACAGCCAGTCTGATTCTCTCTTCGACTTCTAGTCATTAATTTCATACTCCATCATTCATTTATCACCACGGTGCTGTGCATCTTTTTATATCAATACCATTTAGAGCAAAATGCCTTCTCTCATACAGATACTCCTCATCGCTCCCGCCATGTTGGCGGTTGCCTACGGCCAAGGAGTCATTCTCAGCGCCCAAGGAACGAGCGGATCACCAGCCAGTCTGCCTCTTCAAGTCGACACAACCAAAGCAGATGCCAATATCATCAACGAAAACGAGATATCGACGAATGTCGTCAATGAGTGTGGGAGGACTTTACTCGGCGGTAATATCGACATTGGTGAGAACACGGAGAACCAATTAGCAGCCAAGACAGTCACATCTGTTACGAAGGGAAGCAACGTGGACGTAACTATCAGCCAGGGCAGTGCCGATGGTGCCGGTCCTTACACCTGCGACATGGATTTTACTAGCAATGCAGATGGTGTCTCGGGCCAGACGAACCTCACTGTCAAGGAGAATGATTCGAGCAATGGAAATATTGCTCTTTCTCTCACTATGCCAAGTGATATGGCATGCGTCGGAGGTGAGCAATTGGGCCGAACTGTTCCTTCTCTTTCCTGAATCCCATATTACTATGACTGCTAACAGAACTACAGCCTCGACTGGAAATATATGCACTGTCCGTTGCTTCAACAATGCTGCCGCCGGGCCCTTCGGTGGCTGTTTCGCTGTACAGCAAACAGACATTACGCCGAGCAAGAACTCAGCGGACACGATTGCAACAGCTCAGACTCTGGCCGGGATTCAAGCCCAGGTCGCTCAAAACCAGCTGGATCTCCCAGCTGCCGTTCAGGCAATCGCGAGTGCTGGTAGTACTGCCGAGGCCAAGCAGGGAGTTGCTTTGGTCGATAATCTGCTTAAGATTGACAGCACAGCTTCTGCGGTGGTCCAGATAGCAGCGATAAGTAGCACCGCAAGCGCTAAGAGCACTAGAAAGACAAATGCAGCTAATGCAAACGCCGCCACTGGCAAGGGTAGGAAGGGGACTAAGGGAGGCAATAAAGCTAGAGCGTTTACTGCTTAGCGATTACGTCGATGTCGGCATGAGGGATATCAGTCTTCCTGAACAACTGTGGTATCACAATGCGGCTTCAGTCCGATTTTCGCTTGAGGAGACACTGGGATAAATGGCAAGGAGAAATTGTTGCTGATATTAAAATTTGTTTAGCGCGAGTCTTGCTATCAAAGATGCACTTGTACTTGAGGCCGAATCTATTGTAAATTGTTTGAAGTCTACTGAATGAAAAGATCAATGCTTATTTTCGGGCTATTTTCCAACCAAGTACCAAATTCCGATCAAAAAGTTCAAGATAATGTGTCCCGAAACAGGGTTAACACACTAGTGCAATCTTATTTCCCTCAGCTAAGAACAGTGATAAAAATAGAGGGCACCTACAGATTCAAGATCATTGCTTAGATAACAGTTAAGTGTTGATTGCCTACAAATTCTTGAAACAATGGTTGGAAATTTTGTTGCACATTGCATTTTTCATATCTCATATCCAACTCATATCTTGCTCCCAGTGTAAGTAAGCTTATGAGTTCTATATCTTAAGTTGGTTTTGAGACAACTCTTTTCCTCAGTCCTGCCCATCACTGTAATTCTTTTCTATGACTTTCGCAAGAACCCAATTCCTTGAAACCATGAGGTTTCTTTAATCATGCTTTGCTCTAAGCTCACTTTCCCAATATTTAATAAATCAGCTCGTCTTGCTCTTAATTCTGGCCTAATTTGAAAATTTAATCATTGCTGTCTTTTTTCAAATTTGCTTCACTGTTGTGCTGATCGGCTCGTTTTTTATTGCACATCACCTCGTTTTTGGGGTGATTCTCTGTGTATGACCTCTCATGTGTTGCTCTCCTTGGTATATCAATCTAATGATTTTCTACCTTCCTTGCCACTCGTCATCACAAGAAATTTCCTGGAATACTATTACTTGGAGGAAGAAATGTCATTGAGTGCAAATTCAGACCCACAGTAGGATCTGCTGCTGTCATTCATATCCTTAGCAAGGGAAAAAACCAAGAAATTACACATTGAGAACTTCCGATGATTTTTCATCCAAGAACTCTTTTCACATCCTCTATAGTTACAGCACAATATTAACAGCCTTCTTAGTTACCTCCTCATGCACTGATTACGAGGGTGTCCTCCAATACCCCTGCACCAAGTTTTAACGTGCTAGGAATTTCAGCTCCAATACCCTGGTCCAGCTGATCATCGCACAGATTCCGCCCATCATCAAGTCGTGAGCCCTGCCTGACTTACTAGAGGACATGGGGTAGATCATTAATAGCCAACTCGGTCTGCTTGCTCCGTCTTGAAACGAAGATCGATATAAAGCAATAAAAATCCGAGAAGTCTGGCTTTATGGATGGAAGTTGCTTTTCGGCGTATGGCGTTAACGCGAACCTTGTTCGTGCACTGCCCGAAATAGGAGAATCTCGCTTAACCCCCTGAATATTTTCTATGCCGCAGAAATGGCTATTCCCAACTTGGTCATAGCAATGAATTCATTATAAGGAGTGATATAACCCCCTCAATGTACGAAATCAAACCGCATGGGAGGAAATTCAAAAATGCCTACCCAAAGTTCAACATCTCAATAAAATTAATAAGCCAACCGAAGAATTGTGGGAGAACCGCGGCCACACAAACCATCTTGACCGCTACCGCAACTCTGAAGCCACGATCTGAGTTATCATGCAGCTGCACTCAACAGGAAATTCAAGGGAGTTATCGGGATGAATTTCCTGGACTAGCGGATCCAGCAAGTCCGCAACGAGACTTCGAGAAATATACACCTTTCCCGTATTGGTGTCACTTTGGCAGATACTGCCTCCAAGATTCCCCTTCTAGCACGCCTTTCTATGCCAATATCAATGGTTAGAAAAATGTGGGCTCTTGTGAACGACCCCGCGGTACTAAATGTCTTCTCCGCAGACAAGTCTTCGGCGGGAAATTGGACTTTGATGCGCTTTTTGTCGACTTATATGGATTTTAAGCTGGCGATCGAACCTGAGGAGTTTAATGTGTACCTAATACTGCTCACACAGCTAATAAAAGACCACCGGAATCCTTTTCATTTGAGTCAGCTATTTCTCAAAAGGATGAAGAAAGTACTAGTAAAGATTGTTGAGTTGGAAACTGCGAGACGTTATCCTTTGGAAGGTCCTGGTGTAGAACAGATGAAAATAGCAATTCTTAAATTTCTCAGGGAGATTAAAGTTTCCAGTTCTACCTGAAATATCTTTGGTCTTCCTTCTGGGGTTTCTTTTTGCGGTACAATGGTGGATACGAGCATTTGAACCTCTCGGTTTCTGTTCTCAAATAGGTCTGATTCTAGTTGTTTTGATGCTTAATTTTATGTGCTGCAAAGTAGTAATAGTTGTTGGTTTCCAGGACACTAGAGATAAAATTCTTCCTAGAAACTGCCAAACAAGGCAAATGCTACCTTGTGCGCAACACATGCCCTTGGAAATTTTGAAGCGCCACAGCTAAAAATAGATTGCCGCTGTGGATTATCTTCAACACGAGGTAAGCTTACTGCGCAACGGGTTACGCTTAAATCGGAAAATTTCAGCGGCTTAGTAAAAGGTCAGCGGGTGGCTGACGTCTCCGGTAACCACTAACACTCCCCAGAAATATCCACACACTTGGCTTCCGTCATGGTCTCCAGGTTATACACTTTTGCGGCTCGTATCAAATGGCCGAAGCCCTAAATTTTCTTATAGGGTTGGCTGGTATGGAACAAGATGAAAGTGGAGTTCTTCTAAGCATGTTTCAGCGAGATTCGCCAGATTGAATGGTAGTGGGTTGAAAGTTCTGTTATGCACAACGAATTAGTAAGAACTATTTGATATTCGCGAAGTCGCATCCAAGGTCTTCTCGTGTTCAGTTGTATTACTATTCAGTTTGCCATTGTCCGAATGCCTATAAATGCAGACACATCTCTCTCTAGGAGAGTCGCAAATCATCACTTCGAAGATACACTCATCACTTTCATCCTACTTATAGCACAACTCGGCAGATCCATTCCAACATCAGTCAAAATGTACAGCCCTTCCATCCTAATATCTCTCCTCTCACTCTTCCTCTCCTCAATCGACGCATCCCCCCTCACAAAACGCGACTCTAGTCCCTCCATAAACGTTATCTTTTTCTCCGACACCAACTGCACCACCACCGTCCCACCCACAATTTACACTCGACCCGTATACGGCGATGAATCCTGCTACTTCTATCCAAACCAGGATTTATACCAGTCCCTCATAATCGACGAAATCGATGATCAGTTTATTGGCACCAACACAGCTCTTCAGGTCGGCAATACCGCTGGCGATACGTGTGATTTTGAGGATAGTTTGAAGTACAGTGTTGCTTCTAAAGATGTTGTGGGGCAATGTCAGTTTATCGGGATTCCGGGAGGGGCGGGGCAGCTGTTGAAGGGAGGGAATGAGTATCGGTTGACGAGCTTAGAGGGGTAATTGTTTGCGGGAGGTGGTTAGCATGGGAATTTATGAAGCCAAGATGCTTTGTGAAGATCACACACTGTATTTGTAATAGTGTATTATAATTTGCTAAAGCTGGCTTGAATATTTTATAGAGAATAGTGGAGTTTGTTGGAATGATATCGATCATCGCCTGAATTAGGTTGGTATGTTGAATAACTAGCAATTGCTCTCCTTCGATATTCTCTCCTGGTAATGCCTTAAGTTTTCCTCGCAATGTTCTTTGAGAAGTCAAATAGAAAATTTGCGTATCCTAGCCTGCAAATATCTAATCGAAAGTCAGTCATGAGTCCATTAATATGATGATATTGTTTCTCGTACCCTTTCTAGACAACCAGCAAAGTTCCTGGTCGGCGCATTCGTTATACGCTTGCTGTACGAGCTCGTAGTTTGATTGGTGCCATAGACTTCTTGATCTCCTCCTGCACCTTCACAATCTCCGCTTTTAACATCTTTGCCTCATATACCATGGTCGCAGCCTCGATTCGTGCTCTTTTAGCCTGGAAGATCAGGGAGTCAGTAATTGCTTGTGGATAGATTTGGGAATTGAGAGACAATGTTTCATGAGTAAACAGAAAATTGCTTTCCTATATTACTGGAGTAAGCATGTTGTTCTCTTACTCATGAAAGAATCCTAAATAGGAGATTTTACTCCCTGGTGCTCCTTACTGCTTGTTTGATCTTGGAGGAAGAGCTGGGGCAGTTAGCTAGCTCGGTAAGCTCAGTAGACTCGGTGAAGGCACGTTTCTTTGAAGTAGAGAGCGCTAGGGGCTCAAATACTGCCGCTTTTGAATCTGCTAAAGAGTTGGATGGAGTTGGAGAGGCAACTTCTTGCTAATCACCAGCATCAGAGCTGTCAGACAAACCTGTGTCTTCAAGACGTACTTCTAGCTCGTCGTTTGCTGGAGACTGAAAATCTGCAGATTGATCCACTGTAGATTTTGAATAAGTCCGAGAAGCAGCACCCTCCTCCGCAGCCTTCTTGACTTCCATTCTAAGTCTCCTCTCCTTGCCCAGAGACGTTTCCTCAACCCGTAAGTCAACCCCATTGACAATCCAAATGAACTTCTCGAAATAGCGACCTTCCCATCCTTTGTTCTTGATTAAAGTCAATGCAAATCTGAAAGCGTATTCTTAACGCTTAGCCTTGTTGGTAATCTGATAGCTGCGCTTTCGACAGCCGATGATTCGCCATAGGCCCGACGCTTTCGCTATACGGTATCGAACTTCATAATCGGAAGCATTGACTTCGGACCATTTGCAGCCGATCTGGGGCGAAATTAGTACAATTTGGTCCACAGTCTTCGCAAGAGACTTCACGTACACGAACAAACAAGTCATGTCTGATAATGTAGAACTCATATCTAGAAGGATTGTTCTCATCAGAATAAGTCTTGGGAAAATTATATTTGGAATCAGCGACAAAAGCCCACTTAAAAACATCAATGTCTTTATTAAGAAAGTCAGCAAGAGCTTGTGGCTTCCAATGATAAAGGATTGTCGCGATGACATCAAGATCGGTAAGTTTTCCGGCCAAGTCGTTCGTCTTGAGAATACATCTGTTGATGAAGGTATCGATAATGTGGAGGAATCTCGCTGGGCCATCGGCGGAGAAGTAGAATAGATGGACGAGCTTACTAATGCGTTGGATTTGATAGTTTTCGTAGCCATGTCTATTGATAGTCAGGAGGAGGTTTATTGCATCATGCGTGATACCAGTATCGAAGATCTGATAAGTAATCGCAGCTACAGTACATTAGAAAGAGAAAGAATCAGTCATATCTTCTATGAAGAGACAATTAGACTTATAACAGACTTTATCTCTTGTTTCAGTAGAGACAGAAGGGAAAAGCTTGAAAATCGGAGGAGAGATTGGGTTCTTTATAGATAACTTAGCGCTAACCAATAGTGAATCTTTGACGGACCAAGGAATATAAAATTATTATGGGAGGGCTAGTCGAGGTGAAGCCTTGATTAATACCAATAGCCAGCTATACGATGAAATTCACTATGTATTCACTGGACTTGCTACCTGTAAACTTAGGTTGCTGCTAGAGTTGACGTCCTTGATGTCTTCCTAGCCGCACAAACTCTCAGCTTCAGTCAAAGTATCCACAACTCCCGCTCTCTGTCCAATTTAAGAAGGAAAATCTCGATATTACAACATGAAGGGATTTTATTTGCAATGCCCCTACTAACGGTCAAGTTATTCATATAGAGGGAGTATATGATGGCTTCTGAGCAACTGCTTTGGCCAAATACCAGTTGTCATCAGGGAAACACTGGCGCATAATCCCTTTGTTGGTTTTTTTTTTCCTTCCAAGAACAAGGTTCGGCAGGAGGTGCCATAGGTTATGGCATGGATGAACCAATCGGCTTTCTTTTCTTATCAGACTTGTCTATCCCACAAGGAATACCTCCATTAGCGCCCAGAATCACGGAAGAGTTATCACAAGTTACGGTCATATGTATGCCTTCTGTATTACTATATTTACTTACTCACAAAGATGGCTTCCTGTGCGGATTTTATGCAGGACCGAACGCAGTTGACCTCCCGTCTTCGACACTTCGTGCATGTGTTGGGGGCGCTTTACGAAATCTCCTTACTCTATATGAAAATACCTGTCTTATCAGCAAAAAGTAGAAGAAAAAAGAACACAATTATGAGAACGGCACTTGTGAAAATTCTTCCTCCCGACTATGCCGAAATTTCACATGCTTCAGCAAACCCTACAAGCTAGGAGGAGTCTGGATAGTGCTACTTTGAACACTTATGCTCGCTGTCATCGTCTACACTACTCAGAAAGCTTGTTAGCTGCAAGCATGAAACTAGATTTGAGGATGCTCAACTGTTTCATATTGTATTCGGTTCCCATCTCGAAGATTTTAGGAGTTGATTACTGGTTAGAGAGGAACGTAAAGTTTTCAGTCTTGAATGGTAGAATCGGCTATTCATTATTCCGCCCGATTGGATGGATTAAGGCTGTGAAAATTAGCACCCTGCAGCTGTCACATTGATAGCTGCAGATCACCAATCAAAATGGGAGCTGTATACGGATGGCAACGTAAAAATATGCTCTCGTCTGCCGAGTATTGGCTACTATCCTTCTCAAAATTCAGCATACTGCAACCCCACCCCTCCTTTCAGAACGGTGACACACCACCAGAACGGTCCAACTGATAAAGCCTAGCATGCAAATGCCAATCAGCATGTATGCGCTCCACTTGAGTGGGATCTCATATAAATTTCCCATGGACTCGTCGCATGGAACCCAAGTATCTCACCGTTTCACATTGTGCCTCCTGAGCTTTTATAATCTTACTCTAAGATGCGTGTCGACCCGCTGAAGATCGCATGGGGATGGGGATTGCTTATCGCCCTCATTAGTGTCACGATCGTGGTGAGAGTTCGCACGTGGCTTCGACTCCGACATATTCCAGGGCCACCATTCGCTGCATTCTCAAAGTTGTGGTTACTGTGGAAAACTTCAGGTGGCCGTTTCCATCTAGTTACCGCTGAAGCATGTGAACAATATGGTAGACTGCCGGCATTGCAGAACCGGAGGAGAAGTTCCTTGCTAATTCTAACCCGCCAGGTCCTATTGTACGAATTAGTCCAAATGACCTTGTGACCAACGATATTGAGGTTTGGCGAAAGATATCTGCGGTTCGGTCTCCATATCTTCGTTCAAATTGGTACGATGGTATACGCTTCGACCCTGATTATGGGAATGTGGTCTCCGAGAGAGATGACAAAATACATAATGCCCTTCGAGCCAAGATGGCAGCTGGAGTAAGTTGATAAAGTTGCTGCTAGTTTCAAACAAGGCTTGCTCACTAGAACAAGTATTCAGGGAAAGAGAACGAGCATCTTGAGCAAGCTGTCGATGCAAATATTGCACAATTCATTCAGCTTCTAGAATCTAAATACGTTTCGACCAGTACCAGTTATAACCCTGTCGATCTCGCTCCAAAGATACTGTTCTTCACCCTCGACGTCATTGGGGACATTGCATTCGGAAAGTCATTTGGAAACCTCCAGGCAGATCAGGACTGTTTGTCCTATATAAAAACTAATGAGGAAATTTTACCAATGCTTATCCTTCTCGGTACATTTCCTGCTTTAGCTCAAGTCCTCTTCTCGCGAGTTTTTAGAAGTTTCCGTCCAAAAGACACAGACGCTGTTGGTATGGGGAGATTAATGGGGTTTGTATTCCTACATATACTAGAAGTAGCTTTTTCTAATAGGGATATATCACATTAGAATTGCAAAGGAAGTCGTTTCAGAAAGATTTGGTCCAGATAAGAAAACCAGACAAGATATGCTCGGTTCGTTTCTTCGTCACGGCCTCACGCAGAGAGAAGCTCAGACAGAGGTTGTTTTTCAAATGTATACACCTTTATTACGCACCATGAGATGGACGCTAATATTAGTAAAGCTTTGCTGGGGCCGACACAACAGCGACCACGATACAAGCCACGTTTCTACACATTATCACCAATCCTCACATCCACTCAACTTTACTCAACGAAATAGCGACGTCATCCATCTCAAACCCAATCACGGATGAGGAAGCTCGCAAGTTACCTTACCTCCAAGCAGTCGTAAAAGAAGGCCTGCGGATTCTCCCACCGATCGCTGGACTATTGCCCAAAGAGGTTCCTGCAGGTGGCGTTACACTCAAGGGCCTTTTCATCCCGGAGAAAATAAGTATAGGTTGGTCTGTATTTGGCATGATGATGAATGAGAAGGTCTGGGGTCCCGATGCACGGGTGTTCCGACCAGAGCGCTGGCTGGAAGGCACTCCAGAGGAGATTCGGAAGAAGGAGCTCGATATGGAAATGGTTTTCGGTTACGGGAAGTGGCAGTGCTTAGGCAAGAATGTTGCGTATATGGAATTGAATAAGATCTTTGTCCAGGTATGTGACTTGCTTTCATTTAACATCTCTGTAAGTCTTTGACACACGAGTAATTTTGGGCTCTAGCTCCTTCGCAATTTGGAGTTTGCTTTCGTGGACCCCGCACAACCATGGAAGTCATGGAATACTGGCCTTTTCCTACAAAGTGATATGTGGATGAGAATTATGAAGCGTGAGACAAGCCTGTGATATTATTTTCATATTTAATTGGTCGATTCTGGCCCAATATAATCTATCCAGTTGCAATACCAGGCAGGCTAACGTTCTTTATCTGCACATACTTTTCAGAAAGTAGCCCAATAAGAGTCCCGCCCAGTTGCACAAAAAGCCAATACCCCGCACTTTCTGAATCACCATTAATATGCAGTGGGCCTTGGTCCACAGTTTCTCCAGGTTAAATAATGCGGTCTTGAACCAGGGGTTAGCAGGGGCGGGGTTGAGAATCAGGGTCTAACGAGAGACTAAAACGTACTTGGAAAGATGCTGAACAACCTGCGAATATTATTTTCCTTTCTCTTAAATATGCCATGCAGCCTTTAGCATTGTCTCTTGTACTAATTAGCCTTTGTCATTTGTGCGTCTCTTAAATGAGGAAGCCATCATGGTCGGTAATACTCTTCCCATAATGGGTATATCTCGTTCCACTCCCCCATAAGTACCCCCTCTGCCACTCTGTCAACATTTTCCAATGCATGTCGCGATACTCGCTTCTAGTCAGCAATCGATCCAGTGATTTGCCAAATAGCGGCCTGAACCTCCGCTACATCAACTTCTACTGCTGTCGAACTCCTACTCGATTTTCGCACGAGATCCAAAAAGCCTTGGCGATCAGAGAATCCCCGAAAGTCTTGAGCGGCACATTTATCGTACACGTACATGGCTATTTCTTCGTTACCTGTCTGAGCTACGTACTGCAGAAGTTCTTTGTTCGCAGAGAGAAAAATGGACCCGCTGGGATGACTTCGGAGGAGGTGCTTTGTCTCGGCGAAGAGGCCGTTTTCGATGGCGGCCAAAAGAGCAGCGTTCTCAACTGTGCGGTTATAGTAAGACCACCACCATTTCGTAAGACCGGCGATAGCAAGCATGTTCTTCACTGCGGTGACAAACCCAAACTTGAATGCGAAGAAAAAGTATGCACCGATGATACTACCCTTAGTCGCTTGCATGACACTTATATCTGGATAGGAGTCTTTGAATAGAAAAGGCCATAGCAACGGCGACATCATCAATGGAGGTGGATGCCAGAAGTCTATTTGTATGCCCAGTTGATTTCGGGAGACTTCAAGGGGTAGAGTTGCAAAAATATAGCAAAGCAGGAGCTTCTGCTCAAAATACTTTACTAAGTTATCCACATTCGTTGGAAGTCCAGTGTTCGAAATCTCGGATGCTGGTATGTAAAATGTCGAAATCGGCGGCAAGGCCACAGTTAAGTAATCAATCTTGTCCAGGGCCACTTTCCTTTTCGCCTCAAATATGTCAACTTGGAAGCTTTGAGCATCGCTACAAGCGAGAAAGTCTTTTGCTGTCTGGTGAGCAAGTTGAACGAGGAAAGTGGGCTCCACTTCAAAGTCATCGAAAGTTTCTCCAGAGAGTTTGGAGGCAGGTCTTATAACTTCAATGAACGGACCACATAGCTCCTGAATTGAGCGCCTGAAATGATTCCAAGATCTTACTTGGGGTCTATTTGGAGGTATGGGATCACTGGAAGACTTTAGAGCGTCTTCTGGCTTCCATGTGATTGCAAGAGCATCAAGTAATTCGCGGATCTCTAGCAACTTGGTCTCACTCGCCCCAACAACCCAGACGAGAATTCTTCTGGCTTTGACTTGATCAAGCTCATTATTAGATGATTGTAGGTCGTGGACAATCCGGCAGTAAAGTCCGTGCAGCTCCAAGGGGAGTTCGCCAAGAAGTTTTCTGAGTTCCCAGAACGTAAACATGCCTTTCTCGACATGGCGCAACAAATCCTTCAAGATAAGTGTGACCCAAAGAATGACTCCCCGTGCATTTTTGAGCATGTATTCTCGAATACTAGAAAATTCTTCATCTTCCGATTCACGGGACTTGTTGAAAATGCGACTAGAGCTAGTCTTGTGGGATGATGACGATGCTTTTGACAATGAAAGCTGACTCGATGGAGATTTTGTCCATCTGGGCCTCTTACTCTTGGGCTCTTCCTCATCGCTTGAGTCAAAGACTGCTAATTTTTTGCGTATGGACCGCAATCCGCTGTCAACAAGGATTTCGATGTCATTGCTATTCGCGTATTCCAAAACCACTTTGTGAGAGTGTCTGAGGCATTTCTCGATACATCTGTTAGGCCGGCTGAGAACCAAGATTTTAATATGAGATTCTGGAACACCTGCAATTTCCTGCAACAAATCTAGCGTGTCCTCCAAGTTCGTTGGAGAATTGCTTAGATGAATCGCTGACTCGTCCTTGGACTCGTCCATTGCATCTATGATGCAGATGATGGGACGTATACCGGGTCCGGCTCTGGAAAGCTGCAAAAGGACGTTTGCATGTAATTGGTTCCATTGACTACTCCGGTAAGCTTCCTGAAAGAACCTGAAGAGACTCCGATCTTGGTCTAGTATTTGAAACAGGATAGCGCGTAGCATGGAAAGGTGAGATGTACTAATTTCTCCTCCTCGACCATTGTAAAACCAGTTAGCGATAATCCAAGGCTGGGTTGTACTAGAAGTATTCAAAAGGCGACTTAAAATGCTTTTTGCAATGACTGACTTGCCACTCCCTGGTTTTCCTTGGATCCAGAGTATGCCTGATGGTGTATTGATCCATCGTATATAGGGCTCGCATGACCAGATCCATTCGTTAGTTCCTGATTCAGCGTGTACTATCTGATCTCGCCGAGAAAACATATTCTCAAATTTGAGGGAGGCTAAACATTCTTGGAAGATTTTAGCTATGAGACCTCCCAAGAAAGAGTAATACGCCTACCAGAATATTCCGTACGTTCATCAATTCGTTGGTCATGCCAAGATTCTGCTTCGCGGACGCCGAACTGCCCATTGTTGGACGACATTAACAAGCGGGTACTCTGCGCCAGCCGAGCGACCCTAAATGCAAGCTTGCAAGCAGCAATCTGGACGGTGCTTCGGGCATTCTCTAAAATGATGATCTTCTTTTTCGACGACGAAGTCGGCAAGCCATGCTCTGCGTCTATCATGCGCAAACAGGCCAGAAAAAGGTCTAAAATATCCTCTTCGGAGATGTTAGAGCTACCCTCGAATAGCTTCTTCAGCCCTTCCCGATCACCTCTTGGAAGAGAGAGGAGAGTCCTGCACACATCGCTATATGTGACCAAAACTTGACTTATTAAAGAAGTGAAAATATCTTCAAGCCGCGCAGGTCGACTGTATATTTGATTTTCAGGGAATCGAATGTAGAAAACGAGCGTTTGAGGCTCGTTGGCGCCCGGTTGCTGCAGAATATGGTAGTATAAAGTTGGAATGATGTTCTCATGCTTGTGCAGAGCTGTTTCCGTGGTGATTGGGTACCAGATACACTCGCACTTATCCTCTTCCTGCCACCACTTCCGAAACTTTGAAGTGTTTGTAAACCAAGATAATGACGCCGACCCCGGCTTGAGAGCCTCCTGGACTTCGTCAAGTTCCCCGAGGGCTTTCAAATCTACCATTGAATGATCCCGTGTATACCGCGCAGCCTCAATTACTGGCTGGAGATCTAGATGAGTATTTAGCCTTAGCTACAGATACACCACAAAACTATGATGAACAACATACTTTCGCGTTCTATCAGCATTAGTCCACAAGCTTCAATAGAGCTGAAGACAGTCTCCGATTGAAGATATGCTTGCGTGGATGCCATGATTTGATCTCGTTTCGATACATGCTCTAAACCCACGTTCTCGAGTCCACGAAGAACATTAAATCTAAAGTAGCGATGTTGGCGAGCCATATGAGAGTGATGTCGGTGGAACTCTTCCGCTCGTTTCTCTGTGTCAGTAGCAATGGCAAGCAAAGCCTTCCCTAGTTCAATTGCACCATCCCCAAAGGGCTTAATGGCGGGAATTCCTGTCCCTATAGAAACAAGGCAGCGTATATTGTCTTCGAGTCTCCAGTCGTCACCTTCTTTGAATGTATCAAAAGCTTCTGTCCAGAGTTCTCCAATCGGGTTGTTGGCAGGGGTCGCCCCGTCTACAAACTCAACTCCCCCAATATTGATCGGGTCGAAAAAAGACGAGGCAGCAGCTGTAGCACGTGCAGCTTGCCAGACTTTGGTTATGTTGAGAAGTTCTGTTCCTCTACGTCTAGATGGATAGCTTGACAAGATAGTGGTTTCTGTTGTGAGCTTGTTCGTGGCACATACAAATCTATGGAATGTAAAGTCAGCCATTAATTCTTCATATTGTAAGTAGAGACCTAACGTCTTGCATCCGCCATCTGGATGGTGTTTGAGAAGAGTTTCCCGAGGGTAGCCCTTCTCATCCAAAAGATTTCTTACACCATCCTCAATTGCAGTATGATCAAATCTTCCTTGGATTTGGCCCTTCAATGTCACTCTGTGGTGTATCTATCTGCAGTTATTATGGAATTTCTGTAAATCTAAGGATCCGTCCTCTGAATATACCAGTATGTAGACATTTTAGCATTACATACCTTGGTGAATATTTTGGGAGCTAACGCAATATATGCCTCAATAGCCTCGTTTACGGGCATACAAAGCCTTCCAAGCATTAAAGCAATCAGACCACCAGTTGATGTACCACCAATCATGTCAAAATAATCACACGGTTTCGGGGGGTTCTCCGGGTTTATGGACTCCATAAGACGCTTGAGAATCTGTAATGATGACAATCCTCGCACTCCCCCACCATCCAGAGAGAGGAGGCATAGCTCTTTCCCATAGGTCGGCCCTGATGTCGCGAGATTATCAGCTAATCATGATGTAAGCGATGTGCCTAACATGAACTCACTAGTAGGACTAGAAAGCCCTTCCTTAATACTGCTAGCGGTGCCAAAGCTAGGCTGCTGCGATTTTCTGGAAATCTCTGGATACGAAGAACCCCAACTAGATACCATTACTCTGTCACTTGCAATGTCTTCGATACTCTTCTGGCCTGTCCGTGCGCTGGTGCGATCCACGAGGCTGCGACCATGAACCCTCGCCAGATTATTGCCATCGTTCGTGCTCATGATACCTAGCTGTGGCCGTTAAACGACTGGTCGATAAAAATCAGGACTTGAAGCTTTGGAAATGCTAATTTATGTGATGAGCGATGATTATAACTGTTGATATACCAAGAGGTTCAGCGTCTCGCCTAAATAAATTTACGCCAAGGCATTTTTGAAGGTCAACTGGGAGTGAGGCTTGAAGCTGGTGGCCTTTTTATTGGACAGCAGAACGCCAACGTGATATAGGGATGAATACTTGGAAAGAAACATTATTTTCCTGCAATTTTATGAAACGAAGATAGTATGAGAAAGAACTGTGTATCGAAGTACGCAATTATCCAACCAGGCTTCTAATTATGCTAGTCGCTGGAAAGGAATCGCAATAAGAATAAGAACTTCGTGAAAAGAATTTCATGGGAATATGACAAGTGGCTCTGTTTCATACGGGAAATGTAAGCCGAGGAGCTGGAAGGTTACTCGAAGCTGTCATATATATAACTTTGTCAGAAGATACTAATCTTACTCTCTGTTACCTTCTAGTCCCGAACGTGCAAAATGACACTGATTTGCAAAGTCAACAAGAGTATTCTTTGAAAATATCACGGGTTACACTAGGTATCGCCTTCAGGACACCATCACTCTTTAATATACTCATGAAACACTACTTAGAGCTATACGCCTCCTTGGCAGAAAAGGATAATTAATTCCTAATCCTAGAAATAAACATGTGTGTAAAGAACATAAATATAGGATTGCACTCCTACAGAGATATACAGCACATCAGAAATTATCGGTTCCTGAATGAAAGCAATCTAACACTCTAGATTCTTACAAGAGGCACCTCGGGGGAATATTCCAATTATTAGCTTCCCCCATTAACTAAATCTGTCGCCTCCCTAACTCTCTAGCCCTTTATCCAACTCCTTATATAATTTCCCAAACTCCCGTCCCTTCTTCATAACTCCCAAATTTCAATTCGGCTCTTCTCACAGACTTACACCAACTTTTCATTTCCCCCAAAACGACCGAAATCACGCCTTTAAAAAATCTGCGAGATTGACCCACTAGCCAATATTTCTTATAACACCACTATTAACTTGCATCAAGTTCCTGACCTTCGCTTATTTTGAATAATCTACACTCCCTCCTCCTCTAATCCATGTCGGAATACAACACTTAGAGCTTGCTCAAAATTTCAAAATAATCTCCTACCACCAGTTTTGAGCTTCATCTCAACAACTCACAGTATAATAATCGTCATCAACATTCTCTAAATTCCACCAAAAGTTTATATACCCGAAAGAACATAAATTGAAAAGCATAAATAAAAAAGGAAACTTAACATATCTACATAATTCTCTCCTATTAAGCACAACTTCCAAGCTCCTCCGACCTACCCTTACATTTGCAACCTCTCACCAAACTAACCCGCAATCCCACTCTCCACCCAAACCAAACGCAAAATCCCTTCAACCCCCAACACTCCCCCTAATTAATCGACTACTATCCTTTCACTCTCCCACACCTATCCCATCATCTACCTAGG
>Ga0182030_10001787_pt1 | contig 44888 bp, 47 predicted proteins | sample 812S3MmetaG_FD_121299 | JGI IMG/M metagenome (GOLD analysis project Ga0182030, IMG submission 121299) | Permafrost microbial communities from Stordalen Mire, Sweden - 812S3M metaG (Illumina Assembly) | ecosystem: Environmental > Terrestrial > Soil > Wetlands > Permafrost | place: Sweden...
CTTAGATTACATTGAGTAAAGGCGCGTTTCGTACTCACCGTGCCACAGGCAGCCCGCAAAGTCCCCTGGGTGTGTTACAATCGTGCCATATGAGTAACACACTCACCATTCGCTTACCCGAGGAAATCCTCGAACAGCTGCGCGAGCGGGCCCGTCGTACCGGGCTGCCCATTGGCCGGCTAGTCCGCCAGTCACTCGAAACGACGCTGGCCAGGGATATTCCCGCCCACGGCAATCAGGCCTGGAGGAAGTATGTTGGGATCATCAAAGGCGGTCCCAGGGATCTCTCAAGCCGCAAGGGGTTTTCGCGCGGATGAACGCCATCGCCGATACCGGGCTGCTCGTGGCCATGGCCCGGCATAACGATCAATACCACGGCTGGGCTGCTGACATCGGCGAACAAATTGAATGGCCTGCCCTGACCTGCGAAGCAGTTCTTGCCGAGACTGCGTTTCATCTTCGATCCAGCGAAGAAGTGATCGGGATGCTACGCGACAACGTGGTTCGTGTGGCATTCGACTGCGCCAGCCACCTCGATTCTCTTCACGACCTCGCCGTCCGCTACGCTGACCGCCACCCCGATCTCGCCGATCTTTGCCTCATCCGCATGAGCGAGCTCCACCCCCGCCATTCCATTATTACCGTCGACGAAGATTTCCGCGTCTACCGCCGCAATAAACGCGAAGTCATTCCCATTATTTGCCCACCCCACAAGTAGCAACGCGGCAATCGCTGGTCTGACGACGGCCTGTGACTCCAATCACCGCGCCCCACCCCTCCCGAGCGAAATAATCAAAATATCGCGGGAGGCCTCATGATCGAAGTCCTAGTCGAGCATCTCGGAGCCGTTCAATTTGAAATCAAAGCTCGCCAGCACCTCATCGCATCCGATCAGCCGACGGAAAATGGAGGCTTCGACGAAGGCATGACCCCGCCCGAACTGCTGCTCGCCTCATTAGGTTCCTGCGCCGCCTTCTACGCCGCCGCTTATCTGCGCAAACACAAACTCGCCGAAGAAGGAACAAAGGTCCGTGTTACCGCCGGCAAGCGCAAGGATCCTCCGCGCCTCGATGACTTCCGCATCTCCATTGATGTTCCACCCGACATCGATCCGAAGCATATCGAGGGCGTAGAGCGCGCCGTCCACCAATGCGTCATCCACAACACGCTCCTCCATCCGCCCAGCATCTCGATCGAAATTCACAGCCCGGCGCTGATCGTTTAGAGAATCTCCGATTAGTTTGGAAATCGTCTGTGCATACCCGCGTATCCTCTGGTTTATGCTTTACGGATTGCATGGCCAATATCGGAAACCGTATCCTCGTTCTCGCCATCGTCAGCACGCCGCTTTGCATCGCGGCGTTTGTTCTCGGCCCGTCGGCGCTCGACCTCATCTTCAATCGTCGTCCCGCCCGAGCGTTACATCATTCCCGCAGGCTTCACCGGATGGGCCCGCATCGACTTTCGCCGCGTCTCAACGCCGCCTCTGCCCATTGAGAACGGCCATCGTGTAGTGCGCCTCGATTCCCACGGCACTCTTGCAACCTCCGATAGCCCACGCTCCGGCCACGCAAAAGACGAGTTTTTCTCGATCATCCCATCCGGCCTCAAGCCCTTGCCCTACCTGGGAGTCTGCAAGGGCGGCATGATCTGGGGCCTCGAAACGCTAGTCGACGTCAACACCGACACGCCCTTCACCCGCTTCTACGTGGGCACCGAAGAGCAGTATCGGCACGAAGTCGACCCCGCCGGAAAGAACTTTCCGTCTTGCTAGATAGATGTGCGATGGGATTGAGCCGGGACCGCGACGGGATTACCACGATGAATTATTAGCGCTGTCTTCCTGAGCGAATCGGGGCAAGCGAAACGCAGCCCCGCGCAGTCGAAGGACCCTACTTCCTCAAATAAATCACCGCCGGCCCCGCGACACCCTCCTAATCCGGGCCGCGCTGATGACAAACCGCACGCCGCCCCGCGATAATAAAGTCAGTCGCAAACAGCGAACGACGAATAGCGACCGACGGACGGCGCAACGCACTCCAGAATTCCGAGGTCTCATGCTTCTATCCGGCATCTTTCCCCCGATCACGACGCCCTTCTATCCCACCGGCGAGGTCTATTACAAGAAGCTGGAGTCGAACGTCGAGCGCTATTCCCGCACGCCCGTCGCCGGCATTGTCATTCAGGGTTCTACCGGAGAAGCGATCCTCCTCTCCGATCAGGAGCGCCGCGACGTGCTCAAGTGCGCCATCGCCGCCGCCGCGCCGCACAAAGTCATGATCGCCGGCACTGGCATCGAGTCCGCCATCGAAACCCTGCGCCTCACCGAATATGCCGCCACTCTAGGCTACGACGCCGCTATGGTTCGCACGCCGCACTATTACAAGAAGCAGATGCTCCCCGCCAACCTGCTCGCGTTCTACCGCACCATCGCCGATCAATCCGCGCTGCCCATCGTCATCTACAATTTTCCTCAGGCCACGGGCTACGACATCCCCGCCGAAGTTGTAATCGAACTTGCCAATCATCCCAACATCGTGGCTATCAAGGAATCCAGCGGCAATCTCGACAAAGTCAAAGCCATGGTTGAAGGCACGCGCCACATCAAGCGCGCCGCGACCGTGACGGAAACCTTCGCCGCCGTAACGCCCCGCATGATCAAAGCTTCCGAAGCCGACGCGAGGCAGAAGCAAGAAAAAGAGAGCAGGGAACTGGTGCCAATCGCTGTGCTGGCAGGCGCGGCGACATCGTCCCACGTCGGGACCGACCGTGTTGGGACGGATCATGTGGGGACGGGCGCCCTCGCCCGTCCAGCGGAGCGAAGCTCCGCACCGCCATCTTCGTCCGGCGTCTCCGTCGTCGGCAATCTCAAAACTCGCCAAAAAGAAGTCGGCTTCCAAGTTCTGGTCGGTGCCGCTCATCAACTCGAACCCTCCCTGGCTCTCGGAGCCGTCGGCGCCATTCTCGCCTTCGCCTGTCCCGCGCCCACCGCCTGCTACGAAATCTATGCGGCCCTCAAAGAAGGAGACACCGCGCTTGCCCGCGAGAAACAGGATCGCGTCAAACAGCCTGCCCAGCGCGTAGTTGGCGACCTCGGCGTTCCCGGCGTGAAATACGCGATGGACCTCAACGGCTATTACGGCGGCCCCGCGCGTCTCCCATTCCTTCCGCTCACTGGCGACCAAAAAGCCGAGATCGAGAAGTTGATGGCCACAATTCGGAGTTAGCGTTGGCTGATCATTGCCGGGTGCAAGCAGATATGTTACAAATCACAGCGAGATGAAAAATCTGTGCGGGTACGTCTTGCTTGTCTGTTGTCTAGCTGCGGCATCGTACGGCAAAGATGAACCTGTAACTATCGAGTGGCCTCAAGATAAACCGGCCATAAAGTTCACTTTCGGTAAGTTTCAGCGGGTCGGCAGCCTGGCTGGTCAGAACACATACGTATGCGATGTTGTCGTCGAAAATCTCACCGACAAAACAGTGCCTCGGGCTTCCTTTACCGTTTATGGCAACGACAAGAATAACGTGCGGATCGGTGAAGGATTCCTCGTCGTTTCCGATCTGAACCCGCAACAGCAGGCAAAGGTCCGGTTGCAGTTCAACTCCGTGGGTGTGCCAGCCAGGCTGATGATTTCGGCCAAGAAAGACACGCTAGCATCGCCGGACGCTAAAACGATTCCGCTGCGCGTGCTCTCGGTTCCGCCGGGCGCGAAACTGAAAGTCGATGGGCAGGAAGCAGGCGTAACCCCTGTAATGGTCAGGCTCGCAGTTGGCAGCCATACCCTCGATTTGACAAAAGAAGGCTATATGCCGGGAAACACGCCCCTGGAGGTTACGCCCGACGAACTACCCGGCGGCAGCATCACGATCGAGCTAGGAGGCCTGTCGCGGGACACCGTCGAATTACGCGACGGCACAGTCATTTTGGGAGATGTTCTCTCCATGTCAATGACATTGGTTGTCGTTAGCATCGATGGCAGGGAGCAGAACGTGGACCGCAATCAGGTCAAGAAAGTGATGTTAGTCGAGCGCCAGGTCACGCAGCAGCCGGTCGTGATTCAAGCCCCCCTGCAATCGTCCCCGACGAAGCATTGATTCAATCAACGATCGCTGCTCTCCAGCAGCTCTAGGCTTGGGGGCACCCCTTTCGAACAGCCCACTAACGGTGAATGCGAGAAGTCTGATTTTCTGATAAATTAACTCGAACACTCCAGTGTTATTCCATAGGTTCACAATGTCTGAGAATTCCAATAGCGCAGAAAAGCCCAGCACTACCCTGCCGGGAACCGTACAGAAGATCATCCCTCCCATCATTCCCAACGAACCGGAAAAAGCCCAGATCGCGGTCGAGGGCGCCGACCACCTGTATCGCGAGCTTCGCGTCGAGAACGCACTCATTGACGAGGACGGCAAAAAGGTTAAGCTCAAGCCTGGCGCCGAAGTCGAAGTAACCATCGAAGCCGATCCCAGTCAAATCGTTAAAAAGTCGTCTCAACACTAACCCGCCGCCGGGCGTTCGTTGCCCGTGGCGAAGGAGACCATGGCGAAGGTGGATGCTCGTCTGATCACACCCTCTTGTGATCAATATCACATCGCGCTATTATTAGAACGAACGTTCGAACTATGTCCGCCTCCTCCGCTATCCGAACATCGCGAGTCCCGCGCAGTCGCCGCGCCGCCGCGCCCGGTCTAACGGAGACCCGTTTCGACCGTCGTCTAAGCGATCTCCTTTCGCAGGCAACAAACGTGATCTGCGAAAAAGGATATGAAGGCGCTTCCATGCGCGACCTCTCTCGCGCGACTGGCATGTCGCTCGCCGGCCTCTACCATTACTTCGGCTCCAAAGAGCGGCTGCTCTACCTGATCCAAAAACACGCATTCACCATCATCATCGAACAATTGAAGGCGCGCCTCCAAGAGGTCGCCGATCCAGCCCAGCGCATCCGGATCTTCATCCAGAATCATCTCGAATATTTCGTGACCAACCAGAGCGGACTGAAAGTCCTTGCTCATGAAGACGAAGCGCTGAAGAACGGCTTCAACGCCGAACTCGCCGCGATCAAGCGCCAGTACTATCGCATCTGCGTCGGCCTCATGGACGATCTGAAACGCGAGCGCCGCATCGAATTCAATTCCCGCACCGCCGTCATGAGCCTGTTCGGCATGATCAACTGGATCTACACCTGGTACAACCCGCGCGTCGATGGAACAGCGGAAGATCTTGCGCAGCAGATGAGCGACATCATTCTTTCGGGGATTGGACACAACAACAACCCCTTGGCATCCGGAGCCGTCCGCAGGCGAAGCCGAGGACGAGCGAGGGATCTGCCGTTTGCGCCAGTAGCGAAATCAACCTTGAAGGGACGCGTTACGAAGCGCGCCGTAGGCGCCAAAGTTTAATTTCAAGCCGGCTTAGCCGGCCACACAAGAGGAGCAATCAATGGCAACCACCATGCAACCGGCCCCCGCCGAAACCACCAAACAACTGATCAACTATCGCACCGACCGCGGTGTCGCCGTGATCGAAATGAACGATCCGCCCGCCAATACCTACACCTACGAGATGAACCGTCAGCTTGACGAGGCCATCCTCAAAGCCCGCATGGATAACGACGTGCACGTGATCCTTCTCACCGGAGTAGGAGATAAATTCTTCTCCGCCGGCGCGAACATCAAGATGCTCGCCAGCGTCGATCCAACCTTCAAGTATTACTTCTGTCTGCATGCCAACGAAACTCTGCTCCGCCTCGAACACACGCCGAAGCTGGTGATCGCCGCCATCAATGGCCATTGCGTTGGCGGAGGACTTGAGATCGCGATGGCTGCCGACATCCGCATCGCACGCAAAGATGCTGGCAAAATCGGCCTGCCGGAAGTCAACCTTGGCGTCCTGCCCGGAACCGGCGGCACTCAGCGGCTGTCGCGCATGGTAGGCAAGAGCAAAGCCATCGAACTGATGGTCACAGGCAACACCTTCTCGTTCGAAGAAGCAAAAGATCTGGGCATCATCAACGACATCTTCGAACGCGACGGCTTTATGGAAAACATCATGGAGTACGCTTGCCAGTTCACACCGCCGAATAAGGCCTCGAAGGCTGTAGGCCGCATCAAGCGCGCCGTTCAGACGGGCTGGGAAATTCCGATGGAATCCGCATTAGCCGTGGAGCGCGAGAATCAGCAGATCCTCTTCCAGAGCGAAGACGCAAAGGAAGGCCTGGCCGCATACGTAGAGAAACGCCCAGCCGAATTCAAGGCCAAATAGTGTGGCGCGGACACTCTTGTCCGCGTGTAGGGCGGGCGCTCTCGCCCGCCAATTTGTGACGTTCGGCAAGGAATTGAAAAAGACTCCTCGGCGTCCTCTGCGTCTCGGCGGTGAGAAGATTTGGCGGTGAAAGGATTTTGATCTATGCCAGGTAAGGTCGCAAAAATCGGAAGCTTCAGTGAGTGGGAAGGGTTGTTCAACGAGTGGCGAAAGGAAGTCGGCGTCAACAAGGATGACGTCGAAGCCTTCCACTTCGATACCCTCTATGGCGCCATCGAAACCGACGACATACAGTTCGGGTCCTACAAGGGCCGCAAGAAGTGGGAGAACCTGCGCCAGGTGCCGACGCAGCAGATGCGCGACGCGCTCATGAACATGATCGTCTATCAGGGCGACACGGAATTTGCGAGCGTCGAGCAGCAGCGCAACCTGTTCGAGACCGCGCCCACCGATTGGGACCGCCGCGCGCTGACTCGCGTGATGATCGAAGAGATGCGGCACGGCTGGCAGATGTGCGCGTTGCTCATCGACTTTTTCGGCTACTCGGGTAAGGTCGAAGCGCAGAAGATGCTCGAGCGGCGAGCATTCGAAAACGCGCGCCTGTTGGGCACTTTCAACGTCGATGTCGATAACTGGCTCGACTTTTTTACCTACACCGACTTCGTTGACCGCGACGGCAAGTTCCAGCTTCAAATGCTGAAGTACTCATCGTTCGCGCCGCTCGGCCGCTCAACCTCCTACATGCTGCGTGAGGAGGCATTCCACATGGGCACGGGCAACGACGGCCTCCGCCGCGTGGTCGAGGCGGGAGTGATCCCGCGGTGGCTCATGCAGAAGTATCTCAACAAGTGGATCTCGAGTTCCTACGATTTGTTCGGCACCGATCACTCGTCGTCCGCGCACTGGGCCTACGTGTGGGGCATCAAGGGACGCTACGACGAACCGCAGAACGACAAGGTCGCCGACCTCGACGATCTCAACGACTACAACCGTCATCTCTACCGGCAGGAGGTTGCGGGGCTTGTCGAGAGGCTCAACAGCTTTCTCAAGCCCGGCGAGAAGAACTTCTACACGCCCGACATCAGGTTCAACCGCAACATTGGGCGATGGGCAGGCAAGCGCTTCCACTGCGAGACAGGCGACCCGCTCGACGAGCGGGCGTATGTACAACATTGCGAGGAGTGTCTGCCGTCGGCGAAGGACAAGGCGCTGCTACTCGACATCATCCGCAATGAGAAGAAGTGGATCAAGGAAAAGGAAGGCGCGCGGGACCCGTTCGCGACCATCGGCGAACCGCGTAAGTCCGCCATCAACCTGTAGATTCGCGGATATGGGCATGACTTATATCGAAATCGAGGACAGACCGCCGGTGGGGAGGATTCGGCTGGCGAATCCTCCGCGGAATGTCATCGAAATGTCGATGATGCGTGAGATCCCTCAGGCGGTGACTGACTTCGATGCTCGCCCGGACATCACGGCGATTATCTTTGAAGGTCAGTCGGGGAATTTTTCCGCTGGTGTCGACATCAAGGCTCACGTGCCGGAGCAGGTGCGGGAGATGCTCACAAGCTTTCATGCGGCGATTCGTGCCGTTATCGGGAGCCGCAAAGTGACAATCGCCCGCGTCGAAGGAGCTTGCCTCGGCGGAGGCGCAGAACTGGCGACGGTCTGCGACATGGTCTATACAGCGCGCGACGCTCGCTGGGCGTTTCCCGAGATCAAGCTGGCATGCTTTCCGCCAGTAGCTGCCGTCGTTCTACCTGCGTTGGTTGGACAGAAGCGTGCGAGCGAGTTGATTTTGACCGGGCGGCAGATTTCGGGCGACGAGGCGGTTGCGATTGGGCTGGCGAATCAATCGGCGCGCGTGGAAGAGTTGGAACGATTGGTTCAGCGCACGATAGACGAGCTTAGTCAGCACAGTCCGGCGGCGCTAACCTATGCCAAAAAGTCGATGTACGCATGGGACGCGATTCACTTCGATAAGGGACTGGCCAGGGCGGAGAAGATTTATCTGGAAGAACTTGTCTCGACGGCGGATGCGCGGGAGGGTATTATGGCTTTCCTCGAAAAGCGTGCCGCGAAGTGGACGGGGAAGTAAAAGTTTTGGCTGCAAGCTTTAAGCCGCCGGCTACGAGCAAGCTTTGAGTGCTGGCATGGCCAGCCTCGGCGACTGCAGATTCCTGATAAGTTGTATGCTTCAAGACTGAATTACACGAGGTGGGTTGTAGCAACTCCAGCTCACAATTCGCGGACCGAGCGTCCCATTAATTCAGGTCACCTGATGTGCCGCACGTCGTTGTGGGGCGTGGCCGGATTTCTGGGCTGCGCATACTTCGCATGGATATCCTACGGGCATATCACGAGCAACGAGTTTGACTGGCCGCACGATCTTTGGCTGGGCATCACCTACCTGGTGTGGATTGTGCTGCTGGGTACGCTGGCGCTCGATACCCGTTGTCTTCGCGAGCGACTGTTTTTTGGATTGCTGCTGACGAATTTTTTCATCGGTCTGGGGTTAACGTTTTGGAGCGGGGTTACCGAGCCGGACGTGCGAACGGCGCGGATTGCGACATGTGCATTGTGGGCGCTGGCAGCGGCGGTGAGTTTGACGACGGTGGGACGGGCGGGAAAGAGTCAGAAGTAGCGGGCTACGGCGGAGTGACGATGGAGTTTGAGATTTCGGCGGGACAAGTAAAAGCTCTGCAGAAGACTGGCGAAGCCTTTACTCTGCTGGATGTGCGCGAGCCGTGGGAGTTTGAGACGGCGCGGATCGAAGGGGCGAAGAATATTCCGATGGGCGACGTGCCGGTGCGAGCGCATCAGGAGCTTGATCCGGATGAGCATATTGTTGTCGTCTGTCATCATGGCGTGCGGTCTCTGACGGTGACGAATTGGCTTCGGCAGCAGGGATTCGAGAAAGTGCAGTCGATGCGCGGCGGGATTGATGGATGGGCGCGGACTGTGGATCCGAAGGTGCCATTGTATTAGCTTTCGGCTGTCAGCTCTCAGCTGTCAGTTTGGGGCTTGGTGTTCGAACTGACCTACTCGGCCCCACAGGGTCTCCCGATGCAACGCATCCGCATTTCAGGCTTTTTCTAGATATCCTGATAAATTGTTTTCTTAGAACTGACGGCTGAGAGCTGACAGCTGAAAGCCGGAGCTACCGACGCATAACTGAGGACTGATTTGATTACCGATTGCCACATTCATATTGAGCCTTATCAGTTTTTCCGTCCGGAAGCGCTGGCGCTGATGAAGGCGAAGCGGCCTAACTTTGCGGAAATTGAATCTTACAGCCGTTCGCCTAAGGCGTTTCTCAAATATCTGGACCGATGTGGCGTGGAGCGAGCGGCCCTCATTAATTATGTTGCACCCGAAGTAATAGGGTTCGGGCCGGAGGTGAATCAGTTTGTCTCGGACTATGTGAAAGAGGATCCGCAGCGGCTGATTGCGTGCGGGTCGGTGCATCCCCGGCACAGCCAGAACATATTAGCGGACGTTGAGCACATTCTGCGGCTTGGAATTCGTATGATCAAGATTCATCCGCCGCATCAGTTGCTTTATCCCAACGATTATTTACGAGGAGTGAAAGAACTGGAGATTATTTATCGGGCAGCCGAGGCGAACGGGATTCCTGTGATGTTCCATACAGGAACGTCTGTGTTTCCGGGGGCGCGGAATAAGTATGGCGACCCGATTTATGTGGACGACGTGGCCGTGGATTTTCCGAAGCTGAAGATATTGCTTGCGCATGGCGGGCGCCCGCTTTGGATGGATACGGCGTTTTTCCTGATACGGCGGCATGCAAATGTTTATCTAGACATCAGTGGAATTCCTCCAAAGAAGCTGCTGGAGTATTTTCCGCGGCTGGAGGAGATCGCCGCGAAGACGCTGTTTGGGACGGATTGGCCGGGACCGGGTGTGCCGGATATGAAGCAGAATGTGGATGATTTCCGCACGCTGCCGATTTCGGAAAAGATGCGGGAGCGGATTTTTTCAGGAACGGCAGCGACGATTTGGCCGGAATGAGAGAAGTTACAAATCCAGAGGACAAGGTCGCGCTAAGTGCTTAGACGTGATCCGCGTACTCACTGAAAACTCTGAACATCTTCCGAGCATCCTCTGAACTACCATCTCTGAATCGACGCAGGCAGCAGGCGTGCGATGGAATATTCGCCCGGACCCGTCAGGAGAAACGCGAGCGCTATGAGTAACTGCGTGAGCGCGAATTCCATGCCTCCCTTGCTCACATCGAAGCCGCGCGGAAGGTGAACCATGAAAATCGCTCCCAGCATGACGATTGCGATTGATGCGGCCCCTATGCGAAACAGGATGCCGGTGAGAATCGCGAGTCCTCCGCCGAACTGCGCCAGGCCAACGAGATAGCCGACGATGACCGGCGCATGAATAAACGCGGCGAAATTGACGGGGCCGGGTCCTCCGAAAGCTCCGAAGAGGATTGCGCTGCCGTGATAAAGGAAAACGAGGCTCGATGCGATGCGGATCAGAAGGAGCGCGGTATTCAGGTGCGTCGGATGTGGTTGAGTAGTGGAAAGTGCCATTTCTGTTCCCTCGAGTCCTTTCGAAGATTGAAATCTTGACACATGGACAATGCATACCTGTGCGTACGTACATTGCCGCATGATCAGCTTTCATCAGATGCTAGGTACTGCTTTGGCGATGCATTTTCATGCGTAAAACGATTTCACTGCAACGGTATGCGCATGGCCACGCGAGGTTAGGAAGGCGTATAAAATGATGATGGCTGTTGCAATTCGGGGATAGGCAGCAGTTCGTTAATCCAAAAAACACCATGTTAATCCATGGTGAAAACGTCAGGCCGAAAACGAGGCATTATGTCGAGCGTTACAAATCTGCATGCGCCGAAGGGGCTGGAAGGGGTGGTCGCGACCACCTCGAGCATTTGCTACATCGATGGGGATGCGGGAGTGCTTGCCTATCGCGGGTACGACATCCACGATCTGGCCGACCATTCGACGTTCGAGGAAGTCTGCTATCTGCTCTGGTTCGGGCGCCTGCCCAATGCCGAAGAGTTGAAGCAGTTGAAGTGGCGGATGGCAGAAGAGCGCAAGCTGGATGCCTCGATTTATTACCGGCTGCAGTTGATCCCAAAACACGTGCCGCCGATGGATATGCTGCGGACGATTGTGTCGACACTGTCGTACTACGATCCGGAGTATGACAAGAACGATCACGACGCGAATGTGAACAAGGCGATCCGGCTGACGTCGCAGATTTCGATGCTGGTGGCGTATTACGACCGGATACGCAAAGGCAAGCCGACGGTGCAACCGGATAGGTCGCTTTCGCACGCGGCGAATTTTCTGCTGATGCTGAACGGGGAAGCGCCATCGGCGACTGCCGAACGCGCTTTCGACATTGCGCTGATTTTGCATGCGGATCATGAGCTGAACGCTTCGACGTTTGCGGCGCGTGTGACGGCGGCAACGCTTTCCGACATGCATTCGGCGGTCACGTCGGCCATCGGCACGCTGAAGGGGCCGCTGCACGGCGGAGCGAATGAGGCGGTGTTCAAGATCCTGATTGAAATCGATGAGGCCGGAGCCGACCCGGTGGAATACGTGAAGGGGCTAATCGCGCAGAAAAAGAAGATTCCGGGCTTCGGGCATCGCGTGTATCACACGGAGGATCCGCGGGCGACGCATCTGCGAAAGATGTCGCACGATCTCGGGCAGTCGAGTGGCAATCCAAAGTGGTTCGATTACTCGAACAAGATCGAGGAATTTGTAAAAGGTGATAAGAAGCTGAATGCCAATGTGGATTTCTACTCGGCCTCGACATATCACACGCTGGGGATCGATGTGGATTTGTTCACGCCGATTTTCGCGGTGTCGCGCGTGAGCGGCTGGACGGCGCACGTGATTGAGCAGCTTGACGATAACCGGCTGATCCGGCCGCGCGCGGATTATATGGGGCCGGCTTATCCGCAGAAGTACGTGGCGTTAGACCGGCGCTAGAACGACGTAGTGGCGGGGCGCGGTGCAATTCCAGCGCGGCAGTAATCCCATTAGTCGGTGACCTCCCGTCATTTGCGTCACCGCGATATCCCGCAATATTGTGCAAGCTAGGGCTCCTTCGGATCGTGGGGACGACGGGGGTTGGATCTCCTGCGTTTCTCTCTCGACGAGGCGCACATCTTATTAAGGTGAAGCTCATGAAGTGGATTTCAGGGTTGCTAATGGTGATGAGCATGGTTCTGGTGGCGGGGTTTTGTGTCGCCCAATCGGAATACCATGTGGTTCCGGTTGTGAATGGGGGGACGATACGTGGGTCCGTGAAATGGCAAGGACCGGTGCCGCATCTGGCGACGTGGGATATCAATAAAGATCCGCAGGTGTGCGATCCCCAGGGCCAGAAACACCGCAGCCTGGAGCGGTTGCTTGTTTCCGAAAATGGCGGGGTAGCGAATACCGTCGTGTATCTGCGCAACATTACCGCGGGCAAAGCCATGGACCTGCCGCTGGAGCGGCGTTACCTGAATCAAAAAAGCTGCCGTTATGAGCCGCATATTTTGCTGGTGCCGCAGGAGGCGATTCTGACGGTGCGGAGCAGCGATCCGTTATTGCATACGGTGCATATGTCGGGGAGCGCGGATTACAACCTTCCGTTTACCAGCGCTGGGCAGGAGATCAGCCGACCGATGACGCGCGAAGGAGTTGTGGACCTGCGCTGTAATGCGGGGCACGTCTGGATGAATGGGGAAGTGATGGTGGCGACGAATCCCTATTACGCGGTGACCGACGCCGAAGGCAATTTTGAGTTGACCAATGTGCCAGCCGGACAATATGAAATCGTGGCGTGGCACGAGGGATGGCGGGTGGTCGGCGAAAGCCCAATGTACGACGTGATGACACAGACACGCGTGAAACGGCCAACATTTTCGGATTCCGTGACCTGGAGCAAGTCGGTGAAAGTGTCCCCAGGAGCGACAGAGGACGTACACTTCACACTGGGCGAAAAGACGCCGGAACTGGCGCAGGGCCACTAACGACTTCTACAGGCTCCGACAAAAGAACGCCGCGCTGAAGCGAACCTGCTTCACTCGCGGCGTTCGGCTTTTCAGGGCGCCCCCGGTAGAATAGATAGCAAGTCATGCGCCGGGTCTATTTCGACAATAACGCGACGACTCCTGTATTGCCGGAGGTTTTCGAGGCGATGCGGCCGTACTTTGGCGAGCATTTCGGGAATGCCTCGTCGCTCCATCGTCATGGACAGGAGACGCGGGCGGCGGTGGAACGTGCGCGGGAATCGGTGGCTGGGTTGCTGGGATGCCGCGCGAGCGAGATTGTATTTACCAGCGGCGGGACTGAAGCGGACAACCTCGCCATATTTGGTGTGGCGCGGGCTGGGGATCACATCATCACGTCGCGCATCGAACATCATGCCGTGCTGAATGCTTGCCGGCATCTGGACGAGCGCGGGTGCGAAGTCACGTACGTACCGGTGGACGGGCGCGGGGTGGTCGATCTAGGAGATGTCAAGCGGGCGCTGCGGCCGAATACGAAGCTGATCTCGATCATGATGGCGAATAACGAAACCGGCGTGATACAGCCGGTGGCTGAGATTGGCGGGATTGCGGCCGAAGTCGACGCCTATTTTCATACCGACGCGGTGCAGGCGGCGGGGAAAATTCCAGTGCGTGTGGATGAGATTGGATGCGATCTGCTGACGATTTCCGGGCACAAGCTGCACGGGCCGCAGGGAGTGGGCGCGCTGTATGTACGAAAGGGAACTACGCTGGAAGCGATGCAGTATGGCGGACGCCACGAACGATCGCGGCGAGCGGGGACGGAAAATGTTCCTGGAATTGTTGGGTTAGGTTGCGCCGCGGAGATCGCGCGGGCCGGGTTGGAACGCGGGGAGGATAAGAGCATAGCCGAGCTGCGGGATCGGCTGGAGCGGGAATTGTTTAAGATTGAGTCGACGAGCGGAAACGGCATCGCAGATCGCGTGCCGAATACTACCAACATTCGCTTCGATGGCATCGACGGGGAAGCGCTGCTGATCGCTCTCGATTTAAAGGGGCTGGCGGTTTCAACCGGCGCGGCTTGTTCATCGGGAGCGATTGAGCCATCCCATGTTTTACTAGCGATGGGGCTAACGCCGGAGCAGGCGCGGGCCAGCATCCGGTTTAGTCTGGGAAAGCAGAACACGGCGGAGGATGTAGACTTCGCGGTGGGGCTGGTGCGGGAGTCGGCAGCGCGGCTGCGTGAGCTGTCGCCGGTGTGGAAGGAAGCTGCGAGCTTCGAGCCGCGAGCTGCGAACTAGGAAGGCGGACGTGAGACGGCTAATCAGTTTGCTGATTGTTGTAGCTATATTGTCTTTTGCGAGGACGGCTGTCGCTCAGGATGGCAAGCCAGAATTCTCTCTAAACATCCACGGGCCGGAGAGCGCGAAGGCGGGCACATACCTCGCTGTAGACATCCTGGTCACCAATGTTTCCGACCACGTCATTGCGTTTGATGACCGAGGCTCTCGTGGCGCAGCAAATTTTGATATCGATGTGTTCGATGCCGAGGGCAACCTTGCTCCGAGGACGGATTATGGAAAGTGGCGGAGGGGAGAGAAGTTACCACCGAAGGCACCAGGAGAGCCAGATACCATGTTCGACGCTACCTTCTCCGTAATATCGAGGAACCTCAAACCGGGCGAGACGTTGAAGGACAGCGCGGCGATCACTGAGCTTTATGAGATGAAACCGGGGAAATATACGGTATCAATCTGGCGACCCGACTTTCAGACAAAGGGGCAACAAGCGAGGATCTCCAAGGGAGGAGACTCAGATCTTTTCAAACCAGTCCCCCCCAATGCTGCCGTGATTGTGAACCCGCCTGCCCAAAAACCAAAGGCGATTGCGAAATCGAACACGATCACAATCGTGATCGTGGAGTGAGGAGAGCTTTACAGAATGCCCCACGAAACCATCGCCGTCGCCATGTCGGGAGGGGTCGATTCCTCAACCGTCGCGGCCATGCTGCGCGCCGAGGGGCACGAGATCATCGGCCTCACCATGCAGCTCTGGAATCAACGGCGGCTGGCTGGGCATGAGGGGATGCCCGAGTCTGTGACTGGCCGCTGCTGTTCGCTCGACGATGTTTACGATGCGCGGCGCGTGGCGGAGACGATTGGGATTCCGTATTACGTGGTGAATCACGAGGAGCGGTTTGAGCGCGACGTGGTGCGGCCCTTTGTCGAGGAATATCTGGCGGGGCGGACGCCGATTCCTTGCAGCCTTTGCAATAATCACTTGAAGTTCGATCAGCTTCTGATTGTGGCGCGGCAGATTGGCGCAGAGAAAATTGCCACCGGCCATTACGCCCAGGTCGTATTGGATGATGCCAGCGGACGATGGCTGCTGAAGCGCCCGGTTGACCGGTCAAAGGATCAAACATATTTCCTGTTTGGCCTGACGCAGGAGCAACTAAGCCGCACGCTGTTTCCGCTGGGCGGAATGAACAAGCCGGAAGTGCGGGTACTGGCTCGTAAGTACAATCTTGTAATTGCCGAGAAGCCGGATTCACAGGAAATTTGCTTCGTTCCCGGCGGCGACTACAAGCGGTTCCTCGACGCCTATCTCGCCGAGCAGGGAGATTCAAGGCGAGTTGAAGTCGGCGGCGAGATGGTGACTGCCGAAGGTGAAGTGATCGGCGAGCACGCTGGCGTACACAACTTTACGGTTGGACAGCGCAAGGGGTTGGGCGTGGCAACGGGATCTCCGCTCTATGTGATTCAGATCAAGAATGACACGCGGCAGGTGGTGGTGGGGCGCGACGAGGATTTGTATTCGCGCACGCTGCACGCGCGGCGCGTGAACCTGATTTCGACCGATGCGATTCGCGAGCCGATGCGCGTGACGGTGAAGATTCGGCACAAGCATCAGCCAGCGGCGGCGGTGATTGAGTCCTGCGGCGCGGACGAGGTAATGGTGACGTTCGATGAGGCGCAGCGGGCGATCACGCCCGGCCAGGCAGCCGTCTTTTATGATGGCGACGTAGTGGTCGGCGGCGGCTGGATCGCGGACGCCGCAGTGCATCCTTAAGAGATCCCCAAGGTTTTCTGGGCGCCTGCGGGTTGCGGAGGCCAGATCTTACCGTACATGTCCAGCCATTCCCCTATCGGCGTGTCTTTCTTGCTTTCAGAGCCCATGCGCAGCACGTTTCCGTCGAGATCCTCGACTTGCATCTCGCAGGCCCACGTGTAGTTTGTGGGAGGATGGCGGATCTTCGCTCCCGTGCGGCGGTACTCTTCCTGCAACGCGTCGACATCCTCGATTCCAATCCAAACCCACGAGCCCGTATTGCCCTGATCCCCTTCGCTCAGGAAAATGTGGCATCGGCCGCGCGATACCGACGCGAAAAATGCAGCCCCATCATTCGGAAATCTGAAATCGATTTTGAACCCTAGAACTTCAACGTAGTACTTGATGCTCTCGGCCATATTCTTGACGCGAAGGATGGGCGAGACTCCTTCAAAGGCTACGGCTGCGGATGTGGTTGGTGTTGCTGGGTTTACTGCGGACATTGCGGTCGTCTCCGGGAATGGGATAGAGGCTGAGATTTTACCCCATGTGCCGGCTGGGTGAGGATGTGTTACCAATGTCAGCTTTTGGGCCATACGATGGCACATTGGTGGGCTGGATTTGCCGATGTGAGCAGCGGTAGGGTTAGCTAACGACGGGACCTGTAGGCGCTCCCCAGGTGCGGTTCCGGCGTGGGGAGAAATGTATGAAACTCTGGCATCTGTGCTATGCGGCGTTAGGAATCGCGGTGGCGCGCTGGGTATTTAAGCGTCAATCTACGCCGGTAGCCGATCCCATTCAGCGATTGCGGAGTTCCGGTCTTCTGTAGCTTTGCGTTTGACTTGGAAGGGCCTGGGCGCGCTCCCGTTGCGCGCACTTCGATCTGTGCGTGTCCAGCCCTTCTTGTTTTTCGTCCAATCGCGGTACTTTGCGTTACTCCGGTAACTTCCTTCCTGTTACGGCTTGCATAAAATCCAAGTAGCGGTTCGCGCGGCTTTTTACGCGGAGTGTGCGCACTCGTGCGCGCGTTCTCAAGCATTGCGCCATTCGCAGCGAAAATCATGGTCGTCAGAAACTCAATTCTATTTGCCGCCTTGATATGCATAGTTTGCCCTGTCGTGGCCGACGCTCAGGACGAGGGGACTTCCCTGGGAGACTTCGCTCGCAATTTGCGTAAGAACAAGGCACAGCAACAGGCCCAACAGGCTCCTGAGCCGGCGCGTACGCTGCCGGCCAGTACTGTGATCGACAACGATAATCTGTCGCAGGTAATGGAGGAGGCGAAGAAGGCGCGGCCGGTGGTGCAGAACAAGACTGTGCTTTCGGTTGATTCAACCGGCAATACGCTCAAGGTGATGTCTCCCGACGCCACCTGCAGTCTGTCGTTCAACGCGCGCGCCAGTGCGCTGCTGGTCAAGCCGGCGTTGATCGAGGATTTGCCGCTTGATCAGCTAATTAAATTGGACGGTCCCGGCTTTATTCAGGACGATAACCTCCGGCTCGACGTGTTCAACGGGACTGATTGGGAGCTGCGTGAAGTCACGGTGGGATTAACTCTCGAACGCAAACCTGGCGACAACGCCGAAGTGGCAACGCGCGCCCGCGTGCTGCCAGCCAAACAAGGGGCCGCGCACGCCACGGAGCGCCGCTCCGACGTGACCTTGCTTTACCACCTGAAGACTGACACCAAGGCGTTCGCGACAGCGGCGATCCGCGAAAATATAGGGATCACACCACAGGCCGACGAAAACTGGCGCTGGTCGATTGTGGAGGCGAAGGGAATCCGTCCGGCGGGAGCGCGATTGGCGCCGGAATCGTTGTCGCAGCCGTTATATGGAAATGTGGGACAGGGCGCGGACGCGAAGGCTGCGGCTCCCCAGCGCTGAGAGATTCGGGAACGGACATCCCTCTCCGGGGGCTGAGCGCGGGTCGAAATGACAATCTCGGATTCATTTGTTGATTTTGGGCGGCGCAGCGCTTTCAGCGCTGCTCTGAGGCCTTTTGTCTACTTTCGTACACTCTAAAAGTAGACATTAGGGGCTCGCCGCGGCACCCAAAATCAACGCGAATCGAGTTTTCAGCAGCTCCTGAAGCCCCGCGTTCAAGGCCGCCAAGTCCTATGACGTTAACAACTTCAGGCTCGGGGGACGACCCTAGTTCCACAGTCGATCGACGGTCGATAACAACTCGCTGGCTGCTTCCATTTTGGGGATGGCGGCATCGACCAGCTTCAGAGTCTCCTCGGGGATCTCGCTGCCGGAGAACATGATGACCAGCGTCTCCGGCTGGACACGCCTTATTTCCAGCGCGAGTTGGTGCCCATTCATTTCCGGCATCTGGTAGTCAAGGAGAACCGCGTCAAAGCTGGTCATCTGGGCAAGTTTCAGTCCCTGTTGCGGGGATGACGCGGTTATGACGATGTATCCGGACCTTTCAAACAGCGCTTTTTCATATTCCAAAATTGCACGGCTATCGTCGATACACAGCAGCATTCGGTGAGGTCCTTGGTAGGCTCGGGCCATTGATGACCTCCAGCGAAATTGGGGCGGCCCCTTTTATGTGGGGAGGGGTGCACTTCGGGCGGGGCCGCCCCCTTTCGTCGTGCTGTAAGGCCCAAAGTTTCTCTTCGGAGAACACCCCATGTACGATGCGGCAACGATGCCACAGCGCCTTGGGCCTGTCTGTTCAGAATTGCACACTTTTGCTGAAAAAAATCTCAGCCCCCGATAGCCGCGCAATGGTGGGATGAGAAAGATCGCGATGATAAAAAATCGGCGGCCGGTGATTTGAAATCACTGGCCGCCGATTTTCAAAAACGGGGGAGGGTTAGATTCTAGATATTAGGCGTGATAAACCTGCTCGAAGCGGCGCGCTTCAAACCACAGAGCGAGTTCCACGCGGTTCCACAGGCCGAGCTTGTCGTAGATCAAGCGAAGATAATTCTTGACCACATGCTCGGTGGTACCAAGCGAATCGGCGATTTCGCGGTTCTTGCAGCCCTCGGCTACGCGTTGAATGATGAAGTGTTCTCGTTCGCTGGGGCCTCGGACAATTCCTGCTGTCTCTCCTGCCATAATTGTCTCCTATAAAGTAGTGTCGCGAGTTTCACCCGCTTGATGCCGCCCTTGATTCCAAAACGAACGAAAAGGCGGTTGAAATGAGCCTTGACAGTGCGCTCCGCGATGTTCAGGTCACGCGCAATCTCGGAGTTGTCACACCCCTGCAACAGGAGATCGACGATCTTCTGTTCGCGCGGTGCCATGGGGCTGGGTATCTCTTGCATCACCTTTACCTCATAAAAGCTGCGCCAGACGCCGAAAGTGGCATCATCGGGGCTCTGACGCAACTTGAACTCTGGCCTCTTGCCCAAACGAGTGTGCATGCACGCGGCCAATTGAAGGGCTTGAGGTTAACAAGATGTGAAAAAGCATATGCAAAGGCCATTCTCGATTGAAAACTATAGGATTACGGAGGAAAAGGACGGGAATTTTCCGCACTTCTGGAGTCTTTCTAAGGGAGTTTTACTCAGGGAATAGGGTAAACACCTTAGTACAAACTTCCAATATACAGGGTTTACACAGCTAAAATTACACGTTTGTACCGAGTAGATCTTGCCCGGGAATCGGCTCCCGGAGCGCCCTTTCGTCTCCTATAATGGGAAAAGTGGACTTTCGCCTCATCAGCAGCTACAAGCCCCAGGGAGATCAAGGCAAGGCCATAGAAGCCTTGACCCGAGGGGTGTTTGACCGCGAGCAGCACCAGGTGCTGCTAGGAGTGACCGGCTCGGGCAAGACCTTCACCATGGCCAAGGTGATTGAGGCAGCGAACCGTCCGGCGCTGGTTATGGCGCACAACAAGACCCTGGCCGCCCAGCTTTATCACGAGTTCAAGAACTTCTTCCCACAGAATGCTGTGGAATATTTCGTCTCCTACTACGACTACTATCAGCCCGAAGCCTACGTGCCGGCGGCGGATCTCTACATCGAAAAAGAGTCGACCATCAACGACGAACTGGACAAGTTGAGGCTCTCGGCGACGCGGTCGTTGTTTGAGCGGCGGGATTGCCTGATTGTCGCGTCGGTGAGCTGCATCTACGGGCTAGGTTCGCCGGAGGCTTACTACGGGATGCTGCTGTTCCTGGAAAAGGGACAAAAGATCAAGCGCGGCGACATCACAAAGAAGCTGGTTGAGATTCTCTACGAGCGCAGTGAAGGCGAATTCAAGCGCGGAACATTTCGCGTGCGCGGTGACGTGATTGAAGTCTATCCCACCTATGACGACATGGCGTATCGCATCGAAATGTTCGGAGACGAGATTGAGTCGCTGTCGCAGATCGATCCGCTGTTTGGGACGGTGAAGCAGCGCTACATGCGGCTGCCGATTTATCCGAAGACGCACTATGTGATGAAAGAGGAGACGAAGGCGTCGGCAGTGGTGTCGATCAAAAAAGAGCTGGCGTGGTGGGAAGTTGAGTTGGAGAAGCAGGGGCGGACAGTTGAGGCGCAACGAATTCATCAGCGCGTGATGTACGACCTTGAGATGATCAAGGCGATGGGCTATTGCCACGGGATTGAGAATTATTCGCGGCATTTTACCGGCAGGATGCCGGGTGAGCCTCCGCCAACGCTGCTGGATTATTTCTCGCGCGACTTTCTGATGTTTATCGACGAATCGCACCAGACGGTGCCGCAGCTGCATGGCATGTATCATGGCGACCGTTCGCGCAAACAGACTCTGGTGGAATATGGATTCCGCCTGCCGTCGGCGTTGGATAATCGGCCACTTACATTTGAGGAGTTCGAGCATCGGACGAATCAGCTTGTGTATGTTTCGGCGACGCCGGGCCCTTATGAACTTACTAAGTCGGCGGGCGTGGTGGTGGAGCAGATTATCCGGCCTACGGGATTGATTGATCCGCCAGTGGAGATTCGGCCGGTGAAGGGGCAGATCGACGATCTGCTGCACATGATTCGCGACCGCGTCTCGCGCAATGAACGCGTGCTGGTGACAACGCTGACCAAGCGCATGTCCGAGGATCTGGCGGAGTACTACAGCGAAGTCGGAGTGAAGTGCCGCTATATGCACTCGGAGATCGAGACGCTGGAACGCGTGAAGATTCTGCGCGATCTGCGCAAGGGCGAGTTCGATGTATTGATTGGCATCAATCTCTTGCGGGAAGGGCTGGACCTACCGGAAGTGTCGCTGGTGGCGATTCTCGACGCGGATAAAGAAGGCTTCCTGCGGTCGGCGGGCTCGCTGATTCAGACGATTGGCCGTTGTGCGCGGCATCTAAATGGTCAGGCCATTCTGTATGCCGACCGCATGACAGATTCGATGAAGAAAGCGCTCGACGAAACCAACCGGCGGCGCGAGATTCAGCGGGCTTACAACGAAGCGAATGGAATCACTCCGGAGTCGATTGTGCGTCCGCTCGATATGACGCTGGCCGCGATTGTCGCCGCCGACTATACCGACTTGACGAGCGTGGAAGCGGATGGGATTCCGGAGTTTAAATCGCAGGAGGAGCTTAACGGCTACATTGCGAAGTTAGAAAGCGACATGCGCGAAGCGGCCAAGCGCTTCGAGTTTGAGAAAGCGGCGAAGCTACGAGACACGATCAAGGAGTTGCGGACGAAGGAGTTCTTGTTCGCGTGATCCAACAACCGCTACGCGTGCCAATTGAACGCACATAATTCACAACCTACGGGAGAGAGCCGAATGACTCAATATCCTGCTCGGGTAACAGAAAGGCCTCGCCACTACCGACCCATTACCTTCTTTCATGTCGCAGTTCTATTCATCCTCACTTCTGTCTTAGGCGCGGCGTCTGCGGCCGCGCAGACGCTCACGGTCGTCGACGCCGCGGGCCATTCCTCTAACATCTCGGCTGCTCAGATTGCGAGCATATCTCACGTCTCCGTAAGCGCCGAAGATCATGGTGTGGCATCGAAGTTTGACGGTGTCCCGCTATCGGCCGTGCTGCAACTGGCAAACGTTCAGCTCGGAGACTCACTGCATGGAACGCGGCTTTCGGAAGTGCTGTTGATCAGTGCCGCTGACGGGTACAGAGTGGCTTTTGCGCTTGCTGAAATCGATCCCGCGTTTGCCGTGCGCGAAATCATTCTGGCCGATAGGCGCGACGGCAAACCGCTGGACTCGAGGGAAGGCCCGTTTCGCATCGTGGCGCCGGGCGACAAAAGACCGGCACGATGGATCCGTCAGGTGACGGAACTGAAGGTAGTGGCTGTCAAGTGAAGGCTTGTGGGCACCGCGCGACACGCAAGGCGGGTTCTTCGCCGAGGCGCAGCGTCTTCTCTGAATTTGCAACGGCGAGCTCTGCCGTTCAGTTCAACTTGAGCCGAACTGCGTGTGCCAGCTTGCGCTGCTGCTGATCAAATGTGTAGAGACGATCGGCGTGCAGATCGAGAGCAGATGCTACGTGCAGAAGATCGGCGGTTCGGGTGCATAGTTTGGCGGTGTTCTCCCGAGACAACTGACGAGCCTTTTCAAAGGCCTGTTCGGACAACGGCTGCAGCTGGAATATGCCGTCGCGCAAATCCTTCTCAAATGCCGTTGCCGACGAGCGAGCCTGGGCCGGTGAAACCTCTTTGCGAAATAGGCGCAGCTGCAAAGCGTTGATGGCTTCCAATTCGCAAAGGGTTGAGACCAGATGCTCACCGGTTGAGGCTTTCATGGTCCGGGCGGCGGCGGCGGAGTTCATGTCCAGGCTGTACAAGGAAATAAGAAAGCTGGTGTCGACGTAAGTCCTCAATAGCGGCTCCGGTCCTCAGCCACGAGTTCCGCGCCGCGGGTCGGCAGGACTTTCTCGCCATAAATCGCGCGGAGGCGCCCCATAAAATCCGGCATATCGGATGGATGCTGCGCCCCTTCTGGCGTCAGGCGGGCAATGACGCGGCGGCGCTTGGTGATCTGCACTTCCTCCCCTTGCAGTAAAAGGCGCTCGATCTTCTTGAAAGCGTATCGGAGGTCGCGAACGGAGGCCTTCTTCATGTGATACATTGTAGCATCACATTACTCGCTGGTGAAGTAATCCACGGGAACAGGATTTTCAAAAAGCGAGTAGTCGCGGGTCACAACCGTGATACCGCTGTCGGTGACGAAATAGCGCTCGCGGTCGGCTTCGAGGTCGTAACCGACGGTGGTGCCTTCGGGGATGTGGACGTCGCGGTCGATGATGGCTTTGCGGATCCGGCAATTGCGGCCCACGTTCACGTGCGAGAACAGGATGCTGTCCTCGACTTCGGTAAAAGAGTTAACGCGCACGTCGGGGGATAAAACGCAGTTCTTGACCTCGCCACCGGAGATAATGCACCCGGCCGAGACCAGCGAATCGAGAGCGTGCCCCACGCGCGCCGGACCGGCAAACACGAATTTGGCCGGGGGATATTGGCGCTGGTGAGTGCGGATCGGCCAGCTTTCATCGTAGAGATTGAAAACCGGCGAGACCGAGACCAGGTCCATGTTCGCTTCGTAGTAGGCTTCGAGCGTCCCCACGTCGCGCCAATAAAGCGCCTCTTTTTTGTTCTCGTCGACAAAATTGTAAGAAAAAACGCGATAGTCGGCGAGCATCTTGGGCAGAATGTCTTTGCCGAAATCGTGGCTCGATTGCGAATCCTCGGCATCCTTGAGCAGGACGGGGATGAGCACGTCGGTATTGAAGAGGTAAATCCCCATCGAGGCGGATATCTTGGTGGCGTCGTAGGGCGAGCGGATCTGAGTTTCCCTGGGCTTTTCGATGAAGTTGACGATGCGGCTTTCATGGTCGATATCGACCACGCCAAAATGGCGGCATTCGGCCGGTTCGGTGAGCAGCGTCGCGACCGTAGCATCGGCGCCGGAATCCTGATGCTGCTGCAGCATGCGCCCATAATTCATTTTGTAAATATGATCGCCGGAGAGAATGAGGACGTACTTTGGCTGCTCGGAGCCGATCGAATAAATGTTTTGGTAGACGGCGTCGGCGGTACCCATGTACCAGTTGTCGCTGACACGCTTCATGGGCGGCAGGATCTCTATGAATTCGCCGATTTCTCGTCCCAGAATGTTCCAGCCCTCGCGGATTTGACGGTTGAGCGAGAGCGCCTTGTATTGAGTCAGGATGTAAACGCGTCGCAGACCGGAATTCACGCAATTGGAGAGCGTGATGTCGATGATGCGGTAATTGCCGCCGAAGGTGACGGCGGGTTTGGCGCGGTCGCGCGTGAGTGGATATAGGCGCTCGCCCGCGCCTCCCGCCAGCAGAACTCCGAGAGTATCTTTCATGATCGCACCGCTTGGATGCTATGGGATGGCACAGATGCTGCCCTAGCCAACGCGACATACTAGCATAGCGGATAAACGCGAAGCTGCGCTTGGGATCACAGAGAATGGGAAGCGCACAATAGAAGCAAGGGCGGACAAAAGTATCCGCGCCACACAAGGCAGCAATAGGATAGCCGAGGGTGGCTGTCCCTACGTAAATCAGCAGTGGACGATCTTGTCGCTCTTGATGCCGCGGGTGGCGTTGCGTGAGTCCACCACCAGTTTCGCATCGTTCACGATCTTCTTGTAATCGTAATCGGTGTGATCGGTCACGATCAGCACGCAATCGTACTGGGCCAGGTTGTCCAGCGGAGCACACTTCATCTGGAGATCGTACTTGCGGCCACGCCCTACAAACGGGAAGTACGGGTCGTTGTAGCTGACGGTCGCGCCTTCCTTTTGCAGCAGCTCGATGATGGTTAGCGCGGGTGATTCGCGCAGGTCGTCAATATCCTTCTTGTAAGCGACGCCGAGAACAAGAACTTTCGAACCGTTGATGGCTTTCTTGTGCTTGTTGAGCGCGCCAATGGTTGCGGCGATCACGTGGTAGGGCATGGCCACGTTCACTTCGCCGGCCAGTTCGATGAACTTGGTACGGAAGTCGAACTCCTTAGCCTTCCAGGAAAGATAAAACGGGTCTACGGGGATGCAGTGTCCCCCCAAGCCGGGGCCGGGATAGAACGGATGGAAGCCGAAAGGCTTGGTGGCAGCGGCGTCGATGATCTCCCAGATATTGAGATCCATGCGCAGGCAGAGCATCTTGAGCTCATTGACCAGCGCGATGTTGACGCAGCGGTAGATGTTTTCGAGAAGTTTGGTCATCTCAGCCGCCGCGGGCGAAGAGACGGGAACGGTCTTGTGGAAGATCGCCCCGTAAAAACCGGCGGCGATCTCGCTCGCCTGCGGATCGACGCCGCCAATCACTTTGGGAATATCGGGGCGGGCCACCTGGGTGTTGCCAGGGTCTTCGCGTTCGGGTGAGAAGGCGACCCAAAATTCGTTTTCGCCGGCATTGCCGTGGCGCGAAACCTTCAGGCCGACCTTGTTTTCCTTCTCAAGAATCGGGACCAGGACCTCTTCGGTCGTGCCAGGATAGGTAGTGCTTTCGAGGACGACAAGTTGGCCGGCACGCAGATGCGGCGCCACCGCATGCGCGGTATTGGTGATGTAGCTGAGATCGGGCTCGTGGTATTCGTTGAGCGGCGTGGGGACGCAGATGATGATGGCGTCCATTTGGCTGATCTGGGAATAATTCGCGGTCGCCTTGAACCCATTGGCTTTGGCGGCGGCGATCTCTTCGGGCGTGATGCGGAAAATATACGTGCCGCCGTTGTCGAGAGTATCGACCTTGCGCTGATCGATGTCGAAGCCAGTCACGGCGAATTTCTGCTCGCTATAGAGCAGCGCGAGCGGGAGCCCGACATAGCCGAGGCCGATGATTCCGATACGCGCCTGGCGAGTTGCGATGCGACTTTTGAGGTCGGAAAAGAGCGAAGAAGCGGTCAGTTGAGTGGTCATATTTATTAACTAGAATTCTAGCATCCTGATCTGCGCAGTTTGCGGAACATAAATTGTCGTATGAATTCGAATCGAACCGTTATGGGAGTGAGGGGTTTGCGATTACTCCGGTAATCGAATTCGACGTGGAACCGTGTTCCTAGTAACATGCGCGTGAGATGCGATTCCTCAGGCTGTTCCTTGTGATTCTGGCGATCGCGGCGCTGCTGGCGACGCAGGCGGCCCGGTTTTTGGTCGTCGACAATCCCGAGAAATCCGATGCCATTGTGGTACTGGCCGGTGAGACAAGTGCGCGGCCGGGGCGGGCCTTGGAGTTGTTGCGTCAGGGAAGTGCTCCGCAGCTTTTGCTGGATGCGGAAGCCGGCGAGCAGATTTATGATCAGCCGCTGACTGCAATTGCCCAAAAATATATTGGAAGCCTGCCGGAGGCGAGTCGCATGTCGGTTTGCGCGATTGAGGGGCGGTCGACGGCGGCGGAAACCTCCGATGTTGCGCGCTGTCTTCGGCCATTGGGGGCGCATCGCGTTCTCATTGTGACGTCGGACTACCACTCGCGGCGTGCCCTGGCGATTTTTTCACATCGCTTGCCCCAATATCAGTGGAGTGTGGCGGCCGCGCACAATCCTGCGGCGTTCGGGAATGCATGGTGGACGCATCGCGAATGGGCCAAATCCACGTTTGATGAGTGGACGAAGCTGATCTGGTGGGAAACGGTGGATCGGTGGAAATAATCGGGCTCTCTGGGCTTTAGGCTCTCGGCGCTCGCGCCTAGCGTCCGAAGGCCCAAAGCCTAGGGCCCCAGAGCCTAAAGCCGAGAGCCGCATTTGAACTTCCCGCTGTGTTGCGATAGTTTGAAAGCTCGCCATCTTTATTGGAGGATTCATGGGACAAGTCACAATTACGGTTCGGCCGAATGGGCCTTTCCGGGTGGAAGATCCGGATGGGGTGGTCAATTTGGTCGATGCCGAGGGTAATAAGTACGACACCACGGGCAAACCCGCGTTTTCGCTTTGCCGTTGCGGAGGCTCGGCGAACCGGCCGTTTTGCGATGGCAGCCACAAGGAAAAATTTCTGGCGCCCGATAACGCGATCAAGACGCAAGGCTGAGGGCATCACTCACACGGACCAGGTGAAGTGATTTTGGGGTGATGGGAGGCGACTTCATGTCAAAGCGCACTTCTTCTCATTCGGCTACACGGCGATCGGTTGCAGGGCATTCTCGAACTCAATCTGCAAAACGCGCAGGCAAGGATCAGCCTCGCGCGGATCGTCCGTTCGCTCCAGGCTACGGAATCGTTGGACCGAAGGATGGGCTTGGTCTGCTGCCGTGGACCTGGGTTGCGCGCAAGATGAACAGCTGCCGTGCGTTTTGGCTGGCCACGGTTCATCCGGGAACAGTTCGGTCGAGAACGGCTGGTTCAAGAAGGACTCGTGCGAACGAGCCGCGCCCGCATGTGATGCCGGTGTGGGGCGTTTGGCTGGACGGGGCTTTTTGCTTTTCCACTGGCCGCAAATCGCGCAAGGGACAGAATCTTGCGGCGAATCCAGCTTGCACGATTGCAAACGACGACGGCGCGGAAGCCGTAATCGTCGAGGGACAAGCGCACGAGTTGACCGATCCGGCTGCTCTGGAGCGCATCGCGGCCGCCTACAAGAAGAAGTACAAGATGGATCCACGAGCAATGAACGAGCCGATCTTCAAAGTCGAACCAGCGAAAGTCTTCGCGTTTATCGAGAAGAGCTTTCCGAAATCGGCGACGCGCTGGAATATGACGGCTGCCGGCAGGGCCTAGAGCCCTTGTTCTCGAATGACGGGTAATCGTAGCGTGAACCGCTTCGCCACCCAAAAACTGCTGCAAAGAAGCAACGCACACAGACGGCACTGCCCTACAAAAAACTATGCCACGCGCCGGATCAGCAGCATGGTCTGATCGTCGGTCTGCTTGCCGAATTTCAGGGTCCGCCCGCGGAGTTCGGCATAAATGTCGCCCAGCGGTTTTTCGGCGCACGCCGCCAGCGCGAACTTGAAGTCCTCCATTCCGATCTCGCGCTCTTGCGAGTCGAAGACCTCCGTGAAGCCATCGGTGATCAGCGCGAGCAGGTCTCCCGGAGGAAGATCAATCTTTGACATGACAAACTGCTGATCCTTGAACATTCCGATGGGGACGTTCGAGTCGGAGAGTTCGCTCACGTTTTTACTGACTTTTTGATAGTGCAGAATCGGCAAATGGCCGGCGAGAGCGAAGCTGAGATCGTCACTCGCTCCGTTAACATAGGCAAAAGTTAGGTAGTTGGCCGGAGCGGTGACCGGCTGTAGTACATCGTTCAGATCGCGCAGAAGTTCGTCGGGCTTTTTGAGTTTCGTCAGTTGCATGGCAGCCGCGCTTTTAATCATGGACATCAAAATGCCCGCCGCTACGCCATGTCCGGAGACATCGGCCACGTAGGCGTGCCACATTCCATCGCTCTGCACAATGTCGAAAAGGTCGCCTCCGACCTCGCTGCTGGGCACGGAACTGCCGAACATCTCGAAATTCCCAATAGTCACGTGCTTCTGCGGGACGAGGGTGCGATGGATCTCACCGGCTAATCGAACCTCGGTCTGTGCGCGAAAAAACCGGTTGCCTTCGCGGCCGAAGAAGACCAGAAAGAAGACGTAGGCGGCTACCATCAGCACAAACTCCACCGATGCATCGATCGAGAGCTTGTGTTGGAGAGCCGGGGCGTCCCCGGCAAGCGAGTGCGGCGGTTGCATGTATGGCGACAGAGATCGAGTCAGAAGAATCTGCGCAACCAGAAAAACGCCGAACAGCCAGTACGTTTTTGTGGTGCCAGCGTAGGCCCAGCCCACTGCAAACGATCCGGAGATGAGCACCGTTAGACAGACGTCTCCGGCCGATTGCGAATTGAGGTTCGCGCTGGAAAGCACGAGAAATATTGCTCCCAGCAGGCAGAAGACTCCCGCGAAAAAAAGGACGCTGGAGGAAAACGGTACTGTCTTCCAGGAATGTAGGTCTGCTGCCATGCGCGCTCCGCTGCGAGACTAACAATTTACAGTATGAGCGGCCTTTCGAGGGCCGTATTCAGAGAGCAGCTAACGGGAAGGGATGGAATCGTCGATCATCAGAGTGACAGCAATCACGTTCCGAAACAGGCCCCGAGAAATAGGGGACGTTTCATCTCGGGGCACTCTCGGCTCTGGCGAAACGACTCTTGCGAATCCGACTCACAATTCCCGCAACCTTAGCGCCGACAGGTGCGCGCCGGTCAGCAGCAGCATCCCTGACAAGAATGCCCAGAACATCAGGCTCACTGAGATCGCGAACGGGCCATAGACTTCGCCGAAATTCAGGTACGGAAGCGCCAGAATATAGATGTATTTCACCGCCTCGGACAGCAATCCCATGATTACGGCCGCTGGGAGCACTCCTTGCGCCGAGACTTTGCCATTGGGCAGCAGCCAATAAACGAGAAAGAAAACGGCGATGCTGGCGCCGATCGAAAACATCTTCATGGTGACGAAGCCCACCAACTGTACATACCACGCTCCGTAGCCGTGCAGCGCGCTTTTCACGATCGCAACGTTCCCCGCGGTCAAACCAACCGATAAAAGCGCCAGCGATCCGCAGGCAAAAGCCAGTCCGAGCGCGATCACTTGATTTCCGAAGTAGGAGCGGTTATTCGGAAAACCCCAAATGCGATTGAGCGCGACTTCGAGAGGCATGAAAATTCCCGTAGAACTGATGAGCAACATCACCAGCGAGAACACCTGTGCGCGGTGGTGCGAAGCGACCAAAGCATTAAGGTTGCGGATCACGAACTCCTGCCCAGTCGGCAGGTAGTCGCGCAACAGGCTCTCCACCACTTCCGACATGATCTGCGAGTGGAAGACGTTTCGGATCAGGGTCATTAGCAGAAGCAGGAATGGAAAGAACGACAGGATGGCATTAGCGGCCACGGAAAAGGCGAAGGTATGGACTTCGGTCTTCAGCAGGTAGCCGGCAGTTGACCGAACCAGGCTATAGCGGCGAGCGGGGCGAAACTCGGACGCCCCCTGCTTGTCTGAAAGCCCGGTAGGAGTGATCGAAGACACGGCTTATTCAAATATTATCAAAGAGTTAGCTTTTGGCCGATGGATCGCTCAGGAGGCGGACCGCGTGGCAGCCGCAGCCTCGGTTAGAACGGACCAGCTTCCTAAAAAACTGGTCCCTCTTGCTGGGACCGCACCAATCCGAGACTCGGGGATCAGGGAGGATAAAATGCTAAGTCTCCGTTCATATTCAAGCTTGTTTATTACACGGTGATAAATTTCGCACTTGCCAACGGCAAAGTTCCTGATATTATCTGGTGCTCGTCAGCCGTAGGGTTGACGACAGATGCAAAAGGTTGACGTTTTTGTGCGGCAGTTTGATATCGTGCCATCGTCTATTGCGGCTCCACGGTGTTTTGCCTCGGGCTCGGGCTCGGCAAAATGCCGGGAGCCGTTTCTGCTGTGGCGATGACTGCTGCGCCCAGGTGTCAACCGATTCCCGGGTCCTTTGAGGGGGTGTTCCGGCTGTCACGTGCAAAGCCGGAACATGCAGACGAAGAGACGCAGGAATAATCCCAGTAACGAGGCGAAAGGAGTTTTTTGTGAGAGAGAAGGGGACTGTGAAGTGGTTCAACGGGGCGAAGGGATACGGATTCATCCAGCGCTCCACGGGTGAAGACGTTTTCGTGCATTTCTCCGCCATCCAGGAGAATGGCTACCGTTCGCTGAACGAAGGTGAGATGGTCGAGTTCGACCTGCTGAAAGGGCCGAAAGGCTTCCAGGCAGGCAATGTGGTGCGCGCTGCGGCGTAACGGTTTCTCCAAAACCAGTTCGCAACCCTCTCGTTGGTTGAGAGGGTTTTTTGTTTGGCGCCACCGAGCAGCTGGATTCTCGATCGCCGCGGCCCTGTTGTATGTCTTGCAAAATTCGCAACGGAGTGAGAGAACTCTAGCCATGAACTTCGATGTCGTGCAATCTCCTTTGCAGTTTTTGCGGCAGGCCGGGGTCGGTCCCGGCGAAGGTTGGCGGGGCGCAGACCGGCTGAGTGAAGATTGGCTGCGGGAATATGAGGCGTGGTTCGATCGCGAAGGGCGGGGAATTTCAGACGCGGTGGACCGCGCTGGCACTCCGTGGTTACGCATGTTCGACCGGTTCGGCGCGCGAGTGGATGAAATCCTTTACCCGCCCGAATACTGGCGCATGCTGAAACACGGATACCGCGCAGGCGTGCTTTGGCGAGTCTTTGAACAGAATTCGCTGATCCCGGCTTATCTTCTTCTCTACGCCACGGGCTTCCATGACCCAGGACTGGCGTGCCCGTACACGGTCTCCCTATCCACCATTGTCCCGCTCTCTAAATATGGAGATGCAGAATTGAAGGCGCGGTTCCTGCCCAGGATGTTGCAGCGTGATGACACGGTCTGGCAGGGAGCAACCTGGATGACTGAGATCAAGGGTGGGTCGGACCTGGGCGCGGCAGTAGAAACCATGGCGCGCCGGGATGGGGACAAATGGCGGCTGTCCGGTGATAAATATTTCGCCAGCAATGCCGGTGCGGAATTGGCTGTGGTTGCGGCTCGGCCGGAGGGCGCTCCGCAGAACGTGCGCGGGCTAAGTCTGTATCTGGTGCCGCGGCGCAGTGAAGACGGGCAGCTCAACTATCAAATACGACGCCTCAAAGACAAGATTGCCACGCGCTCGGTGCCTACAGGCGAGATCGAACTTCGCCGCAGCGAGGGGTGGCTGCTGGGGCAGGCGGAGCAGGGAATCTATCTGATTCTGGAAGTGCTGAACCTATCGCGCGTGGCCAACTGCATGGGCAGCGTGGCGCTGGCACAAAGGGCGATCTTTGATGCCTACTCTTTCGCGTCACGGCGCACGGCATTCGGTAAGCCGATCATCGACCATCCACTACTGCGCCGCCAGTTCGAGGAGCGTCTCCAGGGACTGCACGCGGCTTTCGGTCTGGGCTGGGAAGCTGTGCGCTTGCTCGACCAGGTGTGGCAGCAGAAGCCGCCCTACTCGGAGAACTATCATCTGTTCCGTTTGGTCGCTCACCTGGCGAAGTATTGGACCGCGGAGTTCGCTGTGCAGACCGCGAAGTGGGCGATGGAAGTTTACGGCGGCGTGGGAACGCTCGAGGAAAATCGCGTGGAGCGCTGGCTGCGCGAGGCCATGATTCTCGCCATCTGGGAAGGGACTTCGCATCGGCAAATGCTGGACGGGTTGGAAGTCATGCAGCGCAAAGGCGCTTACAAGTTGCTGTTCCAGCATCTTGCTGGGAAGGCACCGGAGGCGCAGTTGCGCGAGATGGAAGCGCGGGTGGAACGACAGCTCGCTTTGCCCGAGGTTGAGAGGGAAGGGACTCTGGAGAAGCTTTTTAGCGATCTGGCTTCCTTTACGGCCGATATGCTGACAAGGGAGCGATGAGGAATGACGATAGATCATTTGCCGAGTAGCCGGCGATCCGCCAGTGATCGTTCTTGCCGCAGCCGCGGGCAGGGCGTCCTGCTCGCATTGCTGTCGCGTCACAGTGTTTTCACGTCGAGGCTCCGCCATAAATACCAGCAGGCTATCGAACGGTAAGGCGCCCAGGGCTTAGCGATTTTATGCATCACGTCGGGCTTGGGCCATTTGCGTTTCTTGTAATGCTTCTTCATTGCGGCCTGCACACCGTAATCGCCTGTGGGAAGAATATCGGGACGCTGCAGCGTGAACATCAGGAACATGTGCGCGGTCCAAACGCCCACGCCTTTTACCTGCGTGAGGTGAGCGATCACTTCGTCTTCCGTCATTTCTGGCATGCGTTCGAATTCAAGCAGACCGGCCTGCGTTTTTTCAGCCAGGTCGCGCAGGTAAGCAGTCTTCTGGCGCGATAGCCCCACTCCGCGCATTTGCGCGTCGGTCAGCTTCAGAATTCCTTTCGGTGTAAGCGGGTCGCCCGCAAGTGCGGTGAAGCGGTCGAAGATTGTAGCTGCCGCTTTGCCGTTCAGCTGCTGGTAAAGAATTGCCTCGGCCAGATTATGAAATGTTGGTTCGTTAAATTCCAAGCGGCAGGGCCCGATGCGCTCAATGATCGCCGCCAGGATAGGGTCGGATTTCTTCAGGTGAAGGATCGCCTTGCGATGATTGTTAGTCTTGTTTGCTTTCGTCACCGGTTCCTCCAGGGCAGTTCCTCATCGAGCGGCAGTGTATCACAGGGGCGAATGCAAGGCGAAGACATGCTTGCACTGCAACTCCTCATGTTTCCAGGTACCACGGTACGTCAATCACGATGATGCGCTGATTGCCTCGCAGCAGCAGAAGCGTCTTCAGCAATTCTGCGCGCTTGTTGTGCAACAAGTAGTGATACCAGTGCCGTTCCACCAGTTCCGGGATCAAAACGGCGATCTGCTGGCCGGGATGAGTGCGCTCCATTTCCAGTACGTAATTCACAATTGGAGTCAAGACCAGCCGGTAGGGCGAAGGCAATACCACGAGTTCCGGCTTCTTGACGTTGGCTTGCTTTGCGGGATCATCCACGTAACGCGACCATTCGTCGCGGAGAATGGTTGATCCTTCTCCACTATCGACGTGCAATGCATACACGTCAGGTGAAATGTTGAATGCGAAACGAAGCGCTTTCTTGCTGATTGCATTCCAGCTTTGGAGGGGCACGATCACCATGGGCGGGATTTGGTTTTTTAGGTCGAGCGGCTCGGTGGTTCGCACTTCCAGGAACACACGGTGATAGTGACGCCGCACAACGCCCATGAGAATCAGCAAAGTCGGAATTAACAGCACGGTGATCCATGCGCCCGAAGTAAACTTCGCAACCAGTACGACGATCACGGTGATTCCTGTGGCCACCGCGCCCAGACCGTTCACCAGAATGCTGCGCGTCGCGCCCTTCCCGCCGACGCGCCTCCAATGGCCGACCATACCGGCTTGCGAGAGCGTGAATGCGAGAAACGCGCCGACGGCGTAAAGAGGGATGAGGCGATCCGTAATGCCGCCGAATATGAGGATCAGCAGCCCGGCGAGCGCGGCGAGCACGACGATGCCCTGCGTATAAACCAGCCGTCGTCCTCGAGTGGCAAAGGAGTGCGGCAGATAGTTGTTCTGCGCGATGGCGCGGCAAAGCCGGGGAAAATCCGCGAAAGCGGTGTTCGCGGAGAGCGTGAGAACGGCAAGGATGGAGCCGATCGAGACGTAGTAGAAAATCCCTCGCCCAGCGACCGCGGCCAGCAGGATGGAAAGAACGCTCTGGTAGCCGGGTGCGCCGGGGTCGGTGGCCTGGATGCCGTAGGCGTGCACAAGGAAGGCGATGCCGGCCAGCATCACGATCAGCAGCGCGATGATGACGGTCAATGTGCGGCGCGCCGTCGTCACAACCGGTTCGCAGAATGCCTTCACGCCGTTGCTCACGGCTTCCACGCCCGTCATGGCCGTACATCCGCTGGCGAACGCCTGCATGATGAGCCACGCGCTGGGAGCGGCCGTGGCCGCCAGGCCTTTGGGAAGAGGTGCGATGGGTATGGGATGGCCTCCGGAGAGAAGCGTTTTAATCAGGCCGATGGCGATGGCCGCGAGCAGAGTGAAAATGAAAACATACGTGGGCGCCATGAAGATGGCGCCGGTATCGTGCATGCCGCGAAGGTTAATGATGGTGATCAGGACCAGTATTCCCAGGCACAGGCTCAGCGTGTGCGGCTGCAGCTTGGGCGCGGCGGAAACCAGCGCTCCGACGCCGGCAGAAATGCCTACAGCGACGGTCAGCACGTAATCGATCATGAGAGCGGCTGCGGCCAGAAGGCCAGCGCCGGCTCCCAGATTCTGGCGCGCCACCGTGTAGGAGCCTCCGCCGCCGGGATAGGCTTGGATTGTTTGTCGATAAGAAAAATAAACGATGGCAAGCAGAATGATGATGGCCGTGCTGATGGGGACCATGTACGCCGTTGCCAGCGCGCCCAGCGGGAGCAGCAGCGTGAGCGCGGCTTCCGGGCCGTAAGCAGCGGAGCTGAGAGCATCAAGGCCGAAGATAGGTATGCCAGCCACGGGGCCGAGGCTTTCGGCGCGCGCCTGATCGGATGCCAGCGGTTTCCCCAACAGCAGATCGAGAAAGGACATTAAAAGATTCTGCTATAAAGTTCCGTTTCTTGCAGGAGCGCTACAAGACTGCGGGTTAGATGTGCCCAGCAAAGGGATACGACGCGGGCGGGACCGCGCTGTCGGCACGGAATCGGCACGATGTAACCGGGCAGGCACTTCTCAGCGAGCCGATCTTTCTTCAAGCTGGTGATGTGACGCACGCAAAACTTGTCGAGATGGCTGTGGCCTGGCTGCGCCGGTATCGGTGCGGCGTGGTTCTTTCCGAACAGGCTTGTGCCAGCGGAGAAATGCCGGACGCAATTGGATGGAAGAAGAAGTGCCATTCCGTGGTGGTGGAATGCAAGGCCTCGCGGGCGGACTTCCTGGCCGATAGCACCAAGCCATGGCGTCTGCAGCCTGAGACGGCCGTCGGCGCGGAACGATATTATCTAGCCCCGCGCGGCTTGATCCGCGTCGATGAGCTGCCCAGGGGATGGGGATTGCTTGAAGTTTGTGGGCGCGAGATTGAGAAGGTTAGGGCGTCGGCGAAGAACCTACGATCTAACGTGGGATTTCAGTATGAGATGAACCTGCTGCTGGCCAGCTTGCGGCGCGTGGAAGTGCGCATCGAGCCGCAAAGCATCACGGATTTCTTGAAGTGGAAGAACCGCATGGCCGAATACAATCGCGGGGCGCTGCCGGAAGGTATTGTGACAGCGGAGATGGAAGATAACCTGTTTCTTGAAGTGGCGAGTGGGGAGTGAAGAGCAGGAATCCCCGAAGGAGTCTCTCTAGTTTTAAAGAACTCTTCGTGTTCGTGCCCCATTCCAACGAATGTGTAATCAGTGGGTTACGTGGTGTGCCTGCAACTACGGGCGGTTCGCGGCAGGGCGGAATTTCAGGACAAGAAAGGAAAAAAGAAACCGGGCTGTGAAGCCCGGTTTCGGAAGCGTCGGTTGCGAAGCGGTTACAGCGCAACACGGCGCGGCTGGCCGGGGTAAGTTCGTGGCCGCAGTTAGCGGGCCGGTCGATCCCGCGCCAGCAAAAGGAGCGAGGATGCAGACGGTTTGGAAGGAGCAACTCAGGGGCCAGCGTTTGACCGCAGGTGATGGTTTCATAACGTGATCGCAACTTATAGATTAGTATGGAGTTAAATGAAGGAATGGTGTGGGTGTTGCGATTTTCAATCGTTGCCAATCTGTTCAAACAATTGCACAATTTCTGATGCGGTGTGCTAACGGAGAGGCGCCTGGGATGGCGCAATGATGTGGGGGAACTCCAGGTTTCGCTCTGTCTCTTTCTCCGTGAAACAGATTCCCTTCGGCTTCGTTCAGGGCAGGTTCTTCGACTTCGAGGGGCTGCCAAATGTCTACTTTAGTAGAGGGTACTAATGGGGTACTTTTACAGGGTACTAAAGTAGACAAAACGGCCCAAGAAATGTGTAGGTGTTTGGCGAGTTCTATGACATCCTATTCTATGGAGATGAGGGACGCGGCTCATTTCCCTTAAAATCCTTCGTCCTCGCCTCTTCCTGTCCTTTGCCAACTCCTAAATTAGATAATCGCTTTAGTTTTCGGTGAATTGATCGCGACGTCTGGCGGACGGCGGGAGACTTTGCAGCGCTCAGAAATTTGTGGGAGGGAGTAGGAATCCTTCGACTGCGCGGAGCTGCGCTACGGTTACTCCGGCTGCGCTCAGGAATGACAGCGGGTGGAGGGAGTAGGGATCCCACTACATCTCGCGGCGGCCTTCCATGGCTTTCAGCATGGTGACTTCGTCGGTGTATTCGAGGTCGCTGCCGACGGGCACGCCCATGGCAATTCTCGTGACCCGCAGGCCTTGTCGTCGCAGTTGCTGAGCGAGATAAGTTGCGGTCGCTTCGCCTTCGACCGTGGGATTGGTCGCCAGGATGACTTCTTCGATGTCGCCACGCTCCACGCGGCTGAGTAGATTGCCAATGCGGAGCTGCTCCGGACCTACGCCGTGCAGCGGAGACAGCGACCCGTGCAGCACATGGTAAACGCCGTTGAAGTGCCGCGTCTTTTCGACCGCGGCAATATTGGTTGGCTCCTCGACCACGCAGACCAGCTTCTGATTGCGGGTCGCGCTGCTGCAATAAACGCAGGGATCGACGTCGGTGATGTTATTGCAGACAGAGCAGAGGCGAAGTTTTTCCTTCACGTCGCGGATGGACGCGGCCAGCGCATCGGCGTCGTCGGCGCTTGAGCGCAGGATATGGAACGCCAGGCGCTGGGCGCTTTTGCTGCCGATTCCAGGCAGCTTCTTGAGTTCGTCGATGAGCCGCGTCATGGGCTCGGCAAATTTAGACATGGAAAACCAATCGGGTCATCGGGTGATCGGGCCATCGGGCGATCGGATCATCCGGCGATTTGAGTGCTAGCTTTATTACTTTGAATTTCAATCATCCGATGACCAGATCGCCCGATCATCCGATGTTTTACAAAAGCCCTCCCAGGCCGCCGAGCATTCCGCCCAGGCTGGATTTCATCGTTTCATCCACCTTGCGTCCGGCCTCATTTAGCGCGGCCATCACGAGATCCTGCAACATCTCCACATCGCCTGCTTTTACGGCCTCGGGATCGATCGTGATTCCGAGAACCTGCTTGCGGCCGTCCATTTTGACCGTGACTGTGCCTCCACCGGCCGAGGCTTCGACCACGGTTTGCTCCATTTTCTTCTGGAGCACTTCGGCCTGTTGCTTGGCCTGTGCCAACATCTCTTGCAAATTGAATCCAGACATACAAAAGCAATCGGGTCATCGGGTGATCGGGCCATCGGGTGATCGAAATTCAAAGACGGAGGCACTCAACTTCGATCGCCCGATGATCCGATCAGCCGATGGTTTCATCCTTTCTCGCGGTAGTCGATTACGGTGCGGATTTCCGCTCCGAATTTTTCCTGCATGCGGCGCACTACAGGGTCTTGCTCGGCGCGGCTGCGCGCGCTGCCATTGGCTGCCGGACGGCGGGCCGCACTCGCCTGCGCCGTGCCGCCGGGAACAACTTGTACCTTGATCGGTCTCGCGGCATGGCCGCTGGCTGCGGCGGTTGCGATGCGGCGCGCCTCCGAAGTGAATGACATATCGATCATCGTGCTGGACGACGCCACCTTCGCGATCAACGCGTTTGCTTCGAGCGACCACTCCGCGGATTCGAGCATGGAGACCAGCATGGGCTGATTGCTGAGCGAAGTGAGGACGGCGTCGCGCAAAGAGTCGGCGGCCGCCTCTCCGCGCGCGGATGATGCATGGGAGCGGACTTCAGTACCTATTCCGGTGCGAGCTTCGGAACGAGGTTCCGATGGAAGCTCAGCGCGCTCTTCAACGCGGACTTCGGTGCGGACTTCGGTGCGAAATTTGACGCGATCCTCTTTGCGAACTTCTTCGCGAATTTCGGATCGAATTTCGGGCTGAAGATTCGGCGCGGCCTCGGCAACCACTGGCGCGGCCGAGCCCATGATGACGACGTTTGTGCTCGAAGCGCTCGATGCCGGACGTGACATCATCGCCGGCTCCGGCGACGACTCGGCCTTAGGCACGCTCTTGCGCGCGGTGTCGGCGGCGAATGGCGAAACGGAATTGGATCGCGCAGCAGTCTCGGTGCGGCGAACATCAGCGCTTGAACCAGAAGGTCCGCCGGGAGATCCAGAAGGTGACGCGAGAACCGGCCGTCCGCCGCCGCGTGTGGTGCTGGAAGTCTGAGACGCAGCCGCTTCGCTCAGCAACTGCTCGAGCGGAAGCAAGCGCTGCGCGTGTGCCATCTTCAGCAGTCCCAGTTCCAGGTGAAATCGCTGTTCCTGCCGATAGCCGAGTTCGCCGTGCGTGCGCAGCATGATTTGCAAGTGCCGAGCCAAATCCTCTTCACTGAACAGATCGGCGATGCGGCCGACGCGCTCGCGTTCGTCGGAGGAAACCTGGAGCAGCGGCGATTCCTTGCCGGCGATTTTGGCGACGGTCACATTGCGAAGAAAGCGCACCAACTGGCGCGCAAAGTGCGTAGGACTGTGGCCTTCGCCAAGCAGTTCGTCGACCAGCACAAGGATTTTTTCGCTCGCGCTGCCGGCAACGGCTTGCATCACGGTTTCCAGGGCGCTGGCGGGCGCGGCGCCGATCAGGCTGCGCACAGCCTCGAGCGTCAGCCGATCCGGCGTCGATGCAATTGCCTGATCGAGAATCGAGAGCGCGTCGCGCATAGAGCCGTCGCCGGCCTCGGCCAGCAGCGCGAGCGCATCATCGTCGGCTTCAATTTTTTCCTGTCGCGAGAGGTCGCGGAGTTGCCGCCGAATGTCCTCAAACTTCACCGCGCGAAAGCTGAAATGCTGGCAGCGCGAGCGAATGGTTTGCGGAATATCTTCGGGCTGCGTGGTCGCCATCATGAAAATGATGTGGCTGGGCGGCTCTTCCAGAGTTTTGAGCAGCGCATTGAAGGCGGCGTCGGTGATCTGGTGGGCCTCGTCGAGGATGTAGATCTTGAAGCGGTCGCGCGCTGGGCGGTAGCGTGCACCGTCGCGCAGTTCGCGAATTTCGTCGATGCCGCGATTGGTGGCAGCGTCAATTTCGATGACGTCGACTGCGTTGCCGGCGCGGATTTCGGTGCAGGACTCGCACACACCGCACGGCTCGGCGGATGGTTTGTCGGTGGAACGGCAGTTGAGGGCCATGGCCAAAATGCGGGCTACCGTCGTTTTTCCGATTCCACGGTGGCCGCTGAAGATGTAGCCGTGGGCGATGCGGCCCTGTTCGATGGCGTTTTGCAGGGTGCGGGTGACGTGTTCCTGGCCGATCACGTCGGAGAATTTTTGGGGACGATATTTGCGCGCCAGGACCTGATAGCTCATCGGGAGCTTTGATTATACCTGCGTCACCGGGCCATCTGGCGAGCGGCTTATCGGGCATCCGATGCGCCAATTGAGTTACACTTCCTCCACCGATCTCGCACGCAGGGAGAACTAATTTTATGCAACTCAAAATGAGCACTCGAACATTGGACGGGGTGATGGTGGTCGATTGCAGCGGGCGTCTGGTGTTTGGCGAAGAATCCGCAGCATTGCGCGATACGGTGAAAAAGCTGTTGGCGCAATCTCCCAGGCTTGTATTGAGTCTGCACGACGTGAGCCAGGTGGATAGCGGCGGCCTAGGCACGCTGGTCTCATTGTTTACGACAGCGCGCAATGCCGGCGGCACGTTAAAGCTAGCGAGGTTGAATCAGCGGGTGGGAGACCTTCTTCAGATCACGAAGCTGGTCACGATCTTTGAGGTTTTCGACGACGAAGAAAAGGCTGCGAAATCATTCGGCGCGCGCGTCGCTTGAACGTGCGACTGGGCCTCAAGTGAGGCCCAGCGGTAGTTTTGATTGTCTCTTGTCGACCGAGAGAACTTTCCTGTGCATAGACATCCCGCGCGAGGCGGGATTACGGCGTCAGGAACAAGAACTGCTGTGGAGATCCGCCTCCTGGCGCATCGATCAGCACCAGCGTGTAATTCTGGCCGGCGTTCAGAGACGATATTGTGGAATGAAAAAGAATATCGCTCGCATTATTGTGTTCCGTCACCCACAAGGTAAGGCTGGGGGCCAGTCCGATGTTCTCGTATCCGCCATCGATATTCCCGCTGCCACCGCTTTGCGGATATTGCAGGCCGGATCCGACCTGACCCGTCCCCGGCGTGCAGCAAGTAGCGGTGCTGGGTAGGGCGTAAACGTCAACGCTTCCAATGCTGGCCAAGGCAAGAGAAGCGTCTAAAACGCGAATGCCGACGTCCCCGGAAGTGGGTGTGGGGTTTGTGTCTGTGATAACTTGTGCGGCCAGGGGGTAGGTGGCCCCACTGGCGTTTGAGTTGCCGCCGAGAATTACGGTGTACTGTTTTCCTCCTCCGAGGTTGAGAGCGGTGTTGAGGAGTGGCACGGCGCCTTGCACTCCGGCCTGCCCGGCGTCAAATACTTCAAGTGTGGCATTGCCTCCCGAGACGCTTTGATACTTGCTCGTCGGGCTCGGTTCCGTGGAGCCGAATCCCACGCTGGTCCAGATGGTGGCGCCGTTCATTTGAATGTCAAAACCGTTAGTGTTGAAAGTAGTGGTCGTGGGAATCGCATTGACCACCCTGTACTGCGCGTTGCCCGACCCGCAACTGGCTGCGAGCATTCCAATGCCAACGACGGCCAGAGCAAATGACAGAATTTTGAACAGACGAGGCATGCCGATACTCTCCGTAAAGCAGTTTGTCATGATTAAACTTGTGCGATGAGTTTATCGTAATCTTTGGTTTCATAGGGGTTTGTAAAATTTTGTAGAAGTGCTTTCGGCGACACGGGGATGAGATCGGGGCACAAAGGCGGAGGCACTCCTGCCAGGCTTGTTGGAAAAGAATGTCTGGGAAAAAAAGCTCACAAAAAAGAAAAACCGGAAAAGGCGGCGCTAGAAGAAAAGCCGCTCGCGAGAATCCGCTCGAGGACAAACGAGCGCGCGTTGTGCGCGCGATCCGCGCCGTACCCTTTGGAAAAGTTTCAACCTATGGAGGAGTGGCGCGCGCGGCTGGTTGGGCAGGCGCCGCGCGTCAGGTCGTGAAAATTTTGCGGCAGGTAGATGGCTTGCCTTGGCATCGAATTGTTGGCTCGGGTGGAGCCATCAAATTGCCTGGAGAGAGCGGTGCCGAACAACGGTTCCGGTTGCGCATGGAAGGAGTGACGTTTCGCGGGGCGCGGGTGGATATGACGCGCCACGAGTTTAGGTTTCCGAAGAAAGTAGCCGGTAGGCAGTAGCCAGTTGCCAGTTGCCAGTAGCAAATCCTATAGAGCGTGTTTCAAAAATACGCTCTGGGTTCTGAAGGTGAGGCCCTCAGGGGCTAAAGCCCACATATTTCCAAGCCTTAGCACGGTGCGGCGAAAGAGGTTGCGGAAAAAGCCATTTGCGCGGCGAGATTTCCCTCAGCGGCTAAAAGCCGCTGTCGATTTTGGGCCACTTGTGGCACGAGTGGAACTCGTCCCTTCCCAAAACCGATTGGAAATGGAGTTTTTCAGCAGCCTCTAAAGCCGCACCCTTTCAAAACAGGTACAGAAATGAGTTTTTCCGCAGCCTGTGAAGCCGTGCCCTACCCAAAACCTATTTTTCGAAACACGCTCTAGCGTCGTGTGCCGGAAATACGCGGAATAAGTCTGCATATCTTCGGGATGCAGCGTGCGTTGCCCTCAGGGGCTAAAGCCCGGTTTCTTGGCGCCGGATGCGGCGCGGCTGAAGCCGGCACCCTTTCAAGGCAGGTTCATTTATGCCGCGAACTTACGGGACAGCACACTAGCAACTGACAACTGAGCGCTGGCCACTGCCTTACGGCAGTTTGCCTTCCAGCAATTCGTGCAGTTGGTTCGCGGGACAGCGGAGTCCGACGAAGAAGCTGCCGAACAGCGCATAGACGGCGCTGACATGGTCGAAGCGCATTTCGTAAATCAACTTCTTGAAGACAAGGGGATCGTCGGCAAACAGGTCCACTCCCCACTCCCAGTCATCGAAGCCGATGGAGCCAGTGATGATCTGCTTCACCTCGCCCGCGTAGCGGCGTCCGACCATTCCGTGCTCGTTCATCTGGCGCTGGCGTTCTTCCATTGGCAGCGTGTACCAGTTCTTGTCTTCTCCGCGCAGACGGTTCATGGGATAGAAACAGAGGTAGCGGTTCGGCGGAATTTCGGGATAGAGCCGTGGCTTCATGGCTTCTTTTTGACGGGCGATGGTTTCGGCGATGGCCTTATTCCATTCCTCGGAGTGTGGTTCGATGCCGCGCTCGGCAAGCGACCTGTAGGTCTTCAGGCTGGACTCATAGAGGCCGAGTTCGATCACCGAGAGATAAGAAGTGGTGGGCTCGATAAAGTCGCTGAGCCGGAGCCGCCCCAAATCGAGTTCAGCCTGGTTGAGCTGATCGAAGCCCTCACGGAAGTGAACGAACATCAGGTCGCCTTTGTGGCCAAGCAGGGAAAAGACCGCAGATTGGCCTCCCGACTTCGTTTCCATCGGGCCGAGCAACGCGGAGGCTTCGGCAGCGATGTCGCGCCGGTCGCCCGCCGCGAGCGCACGCCATGCGGACCATCGAAAACGCATCATCTGATGCAGCGTGGCATAGCCATCGAGCGTGAGCGGAACGGCGGGCATTTGTCCGGTTTCATCCGAAACAGCGCTATGGTGAGTCAGAGTCATGAATTTCTCCGCAATCAAGTTCCAGACATTGTAAATCGTGCCGGGGACGGGCTGGGTACCGTGCCCGCTACTGGGCAGCAATTGCCCGTCCACACCGCAGTGTGCTACAAGCGCTGTATGCGTAAATGGATGAACGACCGGCTTAAGCGCCGCAAGAAGAGCGATAAGGGTCCCAGCGGGCCAGCCAAAGCGCAGGAACCTTTGCAGCCAAAATATTTTGAGAACGATATTGACGGCAACCGCGAGACTGAAGCGCCGCATTCAATCGAACAAGCGCCGGAACCGATAGAGACGAGGGCAGAGGCCAAGCCGCGCGATACCGAGCGTCGAGAGCCGGAACCGATGGAGCAAGAGGAGCCTTCCTCCGTGCGTGCGACAGGAGATGCGGCTGTGGCCGACGAAGCCGGCAAAGAGGCGGGCAACGACGAGAGCGGTCGGCCCGTGCGTCGCCGTCGTCGCCGGGGAGGGCGCCCGAGCACCCGGCGATCGCCGAATCCGAAACCGGCTCCGGCCGATTCCGTCGATGCCGCTCCCATAGCCGTCGTGACCGAAGCGCCGCTGACTCCGGACATTGTTGGGCAAGATGCCGCGAGCATCCCTCTTCTCACGGTCGAGCCGCCGAGCGCGGATACGGTTGCAGCCGAGTTGCCGCCGACCGTCGCAGTGCCGGCCGCGCCCAGGCCCAGCAAGGGGACGGTGGTTCTTGCCATTGGATTGCCGGGCTCGGGGAAAAGTTCGTGGTTCAAGCGGCACAACATTCGTCCATTGTCGAGCGACTTGTTGCGCGAACTTCTCTTCGACGATTCCGAGGAACAGCGCTTTCAGGATCTTGTGTTTTCAAACTTGCGCTCGATGCTGAAGGCGCGGCTGATTGCGCGCCGCCCCGTGAGTTATGTGGACGCCACCAACCTGACTCCGCAGGATCGCCATAGCTGGATCAAATTGGCGAAGGATTACGGATACGAGGTCCAGGGATTATTCTTCGATGTGCCGCTGGAAGTCTGCCTGGAACGCCATGCGCGCCGTGGACGCGTTGTTCCCGAAGACATCATGCGCAAGATGTCGGCGAAGCTGAAAGCGCCGACGTTTGAAGAGGGATTTTCGAAAATTATTGTGGTGCGGGTGAAGAAGAAAGAATAGGACGGGGCCAATCCTTCGTGCCTATCAGCGCGAGCCCGAGCGGAGCGAGTGGGTGAGGGCCCCCTACTCTCGGCACACATTTTCGGGCTAGGGTAATGCGTCAGAAATAGTGAACGTTAGATATTGTGCCTCGATTCGCGTGATCGGTGGTATCCGTCGGTGTATCCGGCGAGGAGTTCAAAGGCTTTACCACAGAGGGCACAGAGGAAACCCAACTCATAACGTCGATCTGCTTGACGCACCACCTAGGTGACATGTGCGCCGAAAGTCCGGGGAGAATTCCC
>Ga0182030_10001788_pt1 | contig 44886 bp, 40 predicted proteins | sample 812S3MmetaG_FD_121299 | JGI IMG/M metagenome (GOLD analysis project Ga0182030, IMG submission 121299) | Permafrost microbial communities from Stordalen Mire, Sweden - 812S3M metaG (Illumina Assembly) | ecosystem: Environmental > Terrestrial > Soil > Wetlands > Permafrost | place: Sweden...
CGGCGCCGCGGACGGCCCATCGGCACTGATGAATCGTTTCGTCGATGTGATCATCACCGAGGCCATGCCCAATTCCCTGCGCGGTCGCTTGATCGCCGACGGGGTTCCGTGAGCTCGAGTTCCGTGACTCGAGACGTGCTGCTCGCGCCGCTGGACAACTTGCGGCTGGTGGAGTTGTGCGGGCCGCTCGACGAGCATCTGCATCAGATCGAGGCGCGGCTCGGGGTCGAGGTACGGCGCCGCGGCAACCGATTTCAGATCATCGGTCTGGGCGACGCGATCAAACGGGCGGAGACCGTGCTGCAGAGCTTGTACGCGCGGGCGCAGCGTGAACCGGTGGATTCGGAGCGCGTACACATCGCGCTGCAGGAGCTCGATATGGAAGGCGGCAACGCGGACGGCGCCGCGGGACCCGACGAACTGAAGGTGCGCACCTCGCGCGGTGCGGTACGCGCCCGCGGCCCCAATCAGACCGAATATCTCAACAATGTCCGCGCCCACGACCTGACGTTCGGCATCGGTCCCGCGGGCACGGGCAAGACGTATCTCGCGGTCGCTTGCGCGGTGGAGGCGCTGCAGTCGGAGAAGGTGAGGCGGATCGTCCTGGTGCGTCCCGCCGTGGAAGCCGGCGAGCGACTGGGCTTTCTGCCCGGCGACTTGTCGCAGAAAGTGGATCCCTATCTTCGTCCCATGTATGACGCCCTGTACGAAATGATGGGCTTCGAACGGGTGGCGAAGCTGATCGAACGCAATGTGATCGAAGTGGCGCCGCTGGCATTCATGCGCGGCCGTTCGTTGAACGATTCCTTCGTGATTCTGGACGAGGCGCAGAACACCACCAACGAGCAGATGAAAATGTTCCTGACCCGCATCGGCTTCGGCTCCAAGGCCGTGGTCACCGGCGACATCACCCAGGTGGACCTGCCGAATTCCAAGCAGTCCGGCCTGCGCACGGTGATCGACATTCTGCGCGGCACGCGCGGCATCGCCTTCACCATGTTCACTTCACGCGACGTGGTGCGCCACCCGCTGGTGCAAAGAATCGTCCAGGCCTACGAGGCTCACACTCCCAACGACGGCGCCTGACATGCCGGCACGCCGGCTCGAACTCGATGTGAGCTATGCCGCCCGGCAGCCGTGGGTGCCCAGCCCGCGGCAGCTCTCCGGCTGGGCAGCGGCCGCCCTGGCGCCGCTGCGCCGTTCGGCGGTGCTTTCGGTGCGGATCGTCGGCAGGGCGCGCAGCCGCAGCCTGAATGCGCGCTACCGGCACAAGGACAAGGCGACCAACGTGCTGTCCTTCGGCGGGGCCGGGACCGCGCCCGATGGCCGCTGCTTCCTCGGCGAGCTCGTGATCTGCGCGCCCGTGGTCGCCGAGGAGGCGCTCGCCCAGGGAAAAAGCCTGCAGGCGCATTGGGCCCACATGATCGTGCATGGCGTGCTGCACCTCTTGGGTTTGGACCACGAGCGCCGCGCCGAGGCGCTGAAAATGGCGGCCAGGGAGGTTCAAATCCTTGATCGGCTTGGCTTTTCGGACCCGTATCGCTGATCGAGTATCCTAAGACGGCATGTCAGAACACCCCCAAGGCGGCAGCACCGGCCGCTGGTTGAAACGCATTACCCAGTCGATGTCCGGCGAGCCGCGCGATCTCGCCGAGCTCATCGAGGACCTTCGCGAAGCGAGTGAACGCGGCCTGTTCGACGGCGACGCGCTGGTCATGCTCGAGGGCGTCCTGGCCGTGGCGGATATGCAGGTGCGCGACATCATGGTACCGCGCTCGCAAATGGTGTTCGTCGAGCGCGACGAATCCCCCGACAAGCTTGTGGCGCTGGTGGTCGAATCCGGGCATTCGCGATTTCCGGTCATCGGAGAGGACCGCGACCAGATCCTCGGCATTTTACTGGCCAAGGATTTGCTGCGGCTGCAGGCCGCCGGCGACGAGAGTTTCGAGATCCGCGAATACATGCGCCCGGTCGTGTTCGTCCCCGAAAGCAAACGGCTCAACGTGCTGCTCAAGGAATTTCGCCGCAGCCACAATCACATCGCCATGGTGGTCGATGAATACGGCGGCGTGTGCGGCCTCGTCACCATCGAGGACGTCATCGAACAAATCGTCGGCGAGATCGACGATGAACACGATGTCGAAGACGATCAGACCATTCGCCGGGAGGGAGCGCGCGAATTCACGGTCCGCGCACTTACGCCGATCGCCGATTTCAATCTTTACTTCGGCACGGCATTCTCCGACGAGGAATACGACACGATCGGCGGCCTGCTGATGCAGGAATTCGGACGCCTGCCGCGCCGCGGAGAAACCATTCAAGTGGGCGCGCTGGAATTCCGCATTCTGCGCGCCGATCGCCGGCGCATCGATTTGCTGCGCGTGTTCACCCCGACCGACATCGAGCCGCCGCCCCCCGACGAGTCCGCTTCTTGAGCATCGCCACGCGCGGCCCAACAGCCGCGTTGCGGCTGCAGGCCACGTGGAGAACGGCGGGGGCCTTCGCCGCCGGGGCTGCGCTCAATCTCGCTTTCGCCCCGTTCGGCTTATGGCCCATCGGCATTCTGGCGCCGGCGGCGCTGTTCGCGCTGATTCGCGGCCTTCCGCCGCGCCGCGCCGGATGGACCGGAGCGGCCTTCGGCGCGGGGCTGTTCGCTTTCGGCACCTACTGGCTGTACACCTGCATCCACCTGTTCGGGCTCGCGCCGATTTGGCTCACCGTCATCCTGCAGGCGGCATTGGTCGCGCTGATGTCGATTTATTCCGCGGCGTTGTGCTACCTGGCCAATCGATTCTGGCTGAAGCCCGGCGCGACGCGCGCCTGGCTGGTGCTTCCCGTGCTCTGGGTGCTGCTCGAATGGCTGCGTGGATGGCTGCTCAGCGGATTTCCCTGGCTGTCCCTCGGCTATTCGATGATCGATTCGCCGCTGGCGGGCTGGGCGCCGCTATTCGGAGTGTACGGCGTGACCTGGGCGGCGGTGGCGATTGCAGTGGCCCTCAACGTGCTGCTGATGCCGGGAGTCCCGCGGCCGCGCCGCCTCGCCGCGATCGGCGCCATGGCGATACTCATCGCCATCCCGGCGCTGCTCGGGCGCCACGACTGGACGCGTCCGGCGGGCGCCGCCGTGTCGATCGCCGCCGTGCAGGGTGCGGTGTCGCAGGATCAGAAGTGGCTGCTGCAAAACCGCGACCAGACGATCGCGAGATATTCGAGGCTGACGGCGGATTCCTGGGGCGCGCGGTTGATCGTGTGGCCGGAAGCGGCGCTGCCGGTGCTTGCGAACGAGATCCCGGATTATTTGCGCCGGCTCAAGGAACTCGGGACGGCGCACGGCGCCGATTTCGCCATCGGCCTGGTGACATTCGAGCCCGTAACGCAGAAGTATTACAACGGGCTATTGGTTCTGAGCGCCTCGGGCGGCTGGTATTACAAGCGGCACCTGGTCCCGTTCGGCGAGTACTTCCCGGTGCCCGCCTTCGTGCGCGCATGGCTGCGCCTGATGAGCCTTCCGTACAGCGACATCTCCGCGGGCCCCGCCCACCAGCCGGTTTTGAGCGCCGCGGGCCAGAAACTCGGCCTCAGCATCTGCTACGAGGATGCATTCGGCAGCAGCCAACTCGGCGCATTGCGGGAGGCGACGATACTCATCAACGTCACCAACAATGCCTGGTACGGCGATTCGACGGCGCCGCACCAGCATCTGCAGATTGCGCGCATGCGCGCGCTCGAATCGGGACGATACCTGGTGCGCGCGGCCAACGACGGCATCACCGCGGCGATCGGACCTCATGGTGAAATCGTGGCCCGCCTGCCGCAGTTCAAGGAGGGCGTGATGCGCGCCGACATCCGCCCGCTGACGGGCCTGACCCCGTACGCGCGGTTCGGCAATTATCCGGTCGTCCTCGGTGCCGGCCTGCTGCTGGCCGCGGCGGCTTGGCGGCGGCGGCAGGGCGGTTAGGCGCGTGGACGGCGCGGACACAGTCCGGCCGGCACGCGCCGGGGCACGCGCGCGATCGCCGGCGCGTCAACCGGGGGCGGACATTTCCGCGAGATACCAGTCGACGAAGCGTCCCGCGTACGTTTCCTGCATCGAGTAGGGACCGGGTTCGAAGAAGCGCGAATTCACGCCCGCTTGGTTCATCTCGACGATTTTCTTGTCCTCGACGCTGGTGGTTTTCCACAGCCATGTCAGGCGTTCGACATCGTAATCGATGCCCTCGACGGCATCCTGGTGCACCAGCCAGAGCACTTCCATTTCAGTGTGCTGTGCCGCTCTCGGAATGAACCGATAGATGACGCCGTGATCCGGGTACGCGAGGAAATCGCTCAAGGGTCCGATATCGAAATAGGTCGAGTTTCCATCGGAGGCTGAAAATGCACCCATCAAGCGCGCCGCCGACCGGCCGTCATCCGTGGCGCTCGCCATGCCGTCGTTGAGTGCGCTGCGCATGATGCTGACGGACTCGCTGCCGGCACCGGCGGCGCAACCGTACAAATCCACGTCGGGCACGGCGATGCCGAGCGCGGCCGCCCGGGTACGGCCCGCGCGTTCAAGCTCTCCGGTCGACTCCGCCGGGCGCGCATAGACGTGGCGCTTGGCGAATTCAGGGTGAGCCGGCGTGCAGTGGTAGCACTCCATGTAGTTCTCGACGGCAAGTTTCCAATTCGCCTTGATCGAATACAGCTCCCGATGAGCGACCTTTGCGTCGGCCCATCCATGGACTCCCGCGGATTGCGCCAATGCTTCCTCGGCCGTGCGAAGATCCAGCGGATTTTGCGCAAAGGTCGTGAAGATCAGGCCCTGCATGACCCGCACGGGCAGCGACTTCAGGCTGAAATCGGCTCGATCGAAAGCCTCGGGCATCTGGCGGGCAACCAGCAAATTCCCGTCAAGACCGTAGCTCCAGGCGTGATATGGGCAGGTCAGTCGCCCCGACGCCGCCTTCCCCGTACGCGCGGAGCAGATCCGCGAGCCGCGGTGGCGGCACACGTTCAAGAGCGCGCGCAATTCACCGCTCGAGGTGCGCACGATGATGACCGATTCGGCTCCGAGGTCGACCAGGAGATAATCGCCGGCGCGGGGCACGCTGCTTGCATGGCCTGCGCAGAACCAATGCCGGAGGAGCATGCGCTGCATGTCGCATTCGAAGATGGCGGGATCCGAATAGAAATCCCGGGACAGCGCGCGGCCCGGCTGGTGATTATCGATGAGCGCCGCTAGGTCCGTGGATTGCACGCCGGGAATTGTATGCGGCAGGACCGCTCGGCACTAGAGATTCTTGGCGCTGAGGCCGCCGAAGCGCCGCTGCCGCCGGTTGTAGTCGTCGAGCGCCTCCTGAAAATGGCGCTCGCCAAAATCAGGCCACAGGCAGTCGCTGAAGTGCAGTTCGGCGAACGCCGATTCCCACAGCAGAAAATCGCTCAGACGCCTTTCGTTGCCGGTGCGGATCAGCAGGTCGACCTCGCTCGCGGCGTGGGTGCAGTGATCGACCTCATGAAGCAGGCGATGAAAGGCTTCGGCGGAGAGGTCGCCGCGGCCCCCGGCGCGCCGCGCGGCCTGCACGATGCTGTGCTGCGAGGAGTAATCGACCGCAATGCGCAGGAGCATTCCAGTGCCCGCCGCGCTCGATCGCTCGCTCTGCTCGATGGAGCGAAGCAGGTTCGTGCTCAGCCGATCGCGCCTGCCGATCACATTGATTCGAATCGATTGGTCCACGCAGCGCCGCGTCTCGGTGAACAGGTATTGGCCGAACAGGCGCATCAGCGCCGCGGTCTCGGCTTCCGGACGCGCCCAATTCGCCGATGAAAACGCATACAGCGTGAGCACCTTCACTTCGGCGCGCGCCGCTCTTTCGACGGTGGCACGCACCGCCTTGGCGCCTTCAATGTGCCCCGCAGTCCGCGGCAGGCCGCGCTCGGTGGCCCAACGCCCGTTTCCGTCCATGATGATGGCGACGTGCATGGTTTCAGGAGCGCCGCGTCGCCTTGATCACCGCCTCGATATGCGTGAGGTAGCGCAGCAGCGCTTTTTTTCCGATCTGCGTGATGCGGTATTCGGACCTCGGCCGGCGGCCCTCGAAGGACTTGGTGCACACGACATACCCCGCCTCCTCGAGCTTGCGCGCATGCGCGCTCAGGTTGCCGTCGCTCACGTCGAACAGCGCCTTCAATTCGTTGAAAGTCAGCTGCTCGTTCGTGGCCAGCGCACTCATGATCCCTAAGCGCACCCGTTCGTAAATCAGCCGGTCGAAACCCGCATCGTCGCTGCCGCCCGATGACCGCGGCACGGCGACGGGCCTCGCGGGCGTCTTGCGCGGCGCCGAGGCGGAAGGTTCGCTGCGCTTGGCCGCGCCTGCTTTACCGGGCATGCGTCGAGCGCCCGATCAGCACGCCGAAAAGGATATGCAGGCAACCGAAGCCCAAGCCCAGCATGGCGGCGTGCGCGGCGGCGGGCAGAGTGAAAGTCAGCAATCCGAGAGCGACGAACAGCCCTCCCATGGCGGCGATCAGCCGGGTGATCGCGGCGCTCGTCACCGTGCTCGCCGAAAGCACCGAGCAGCCGTACAGAAGCAGCCACATGCCCGGAATGGCGCTCGCCAAGCCGGAGGTCCACTGGACCCAGGTCAATACCGCGCCCGCCAGCAGCGCGGGGCAAAGGCAGAGAAGAAATTTCCTGGCGGGGCCCCAGTAACGGGAGTGTCCGCGACGCACGATCTGCCGCGCCACCAGGGCGCCGCCTAGCAGGAAGGCAATGCAGGCGGCAGCCAGCCAAATCCCGAGCCAATGAGACTCTCCCCAGGGCAGCGACACCAGGATCGACGCGAGCAGACCGATTCCCCCCATGACGATGCCCGCCATTCCGGGCACATCCATGGAGTTGGACGACTCGATCGACGAGCGTATGTACGCCAGCGTGCCGAGCGCGCGGCTCTCGATGGCAGCGGGAGCGTCGGATCGAACGGAAAATACCGCGCCTGGCCTTTGCATGGACCAAGCTTAGGTGAGCCCGCTGTGCCGCGTCAAGTACTCTGAAACGCAGAGTGAAGATGCCGAAAAAAGCCGGTCAGTAGTCGACGCCCCTCAACAAATTCTGGTTCGGCACGTACTGAAACCGCCCCGGATCGGACTTGACCAGGGAATCGGCCGCCGCATAGCCGACGGCACCTCGGGCATTCTGCTCGTTGTCCTGAATCACGGTGCGGTCGAGGGTGTAATTCTCGAATACCTTGTTCTGCCGTGCTTGATCGTCCCACTGTGCATCGACCGCGGCGTTATGCGCGTCATTGGCGGCGCTTCGCGCCTCGGCAAGCTTGGCGTTGGCGGCGGCCCGCGCATGAATGCCGGCAATGACTTGCGCGGTCTGGCCGGCGATGACCTGGCCGTTCTGGCGATAGCTCGCGACCATGGCCTTGATCGTCGGCCACTCCTCGTCGGCGAGGTGTTTCGGAACCGTCTCCGCGCTGACGGTCAGCGCCCATCCACCCGCCGGCCCCATGCGCATCGCTCCCATGCGAATGTTGGAGGTCACCGGCTCCTTGCCGTCGTGGAAATCCATTTCGGCGCTGACCATCTCGACGCGCACTTCGTATTGATTGGCGGGAAGATCGACGCGATTGATCACGCGCAGCGTGGGCGCCGGCTGGCCTTGCCGGGCGCGATTTTGCTTCGAGACGGAAAGAAAGGAATTCACCAGATCGTCGCCGTAGGGGCAGACGTTGAACGGCGTCCTGCCCTTGCTCAGGTACTGGATCATTCCCTGCGCCCTGGGATTGCGCGGGTCATAAATATTCTGGTTTATCACGCCGAGGTGGACGGCTTCGCCGTGCGGGCCGGCGGCATGCAAGGAGCCGCCGCCACCGCCGATGATCCGCCAACCGGCCGGAAGGCCGATGGTCGCGCTGCCGTCGGGAACCGCGGCGGTATGCAGCGGCTGGGCGGGTCCTTGAGGTTCTGCGGCCGGCGGCTCGCGCGCCGGCTGCCGTGGACCGCCCTTTTGCCATGCTTCGGTCAGCCTAGCCATCAACTGGGGCTCGCTCCGTGCGAAGCGATCGGCTTGATCGTAGAGCACCGCGCCGGAGGGCGCCGCGCCACCGCGCATCGAGACGATGGCGAGACCGGTGATTTGCCTGCCGTCCTGTTTCTTTGCGGTAAGGCTGAAGAAGGCGGCCACCGATTCGCTGCCGCGGGATTGAAAGAACTTGCCGAGTTGCGGCCGGTCGCCGAAATGGGCATGCACGCTGCGAAGCAATGAGGCCATCGCGCCCGGCATCGACGTTTCACCTTGAATGGGGCCGTAGACGACCTGCCCGCCGCCGGGGGCGTCGATGGTCTTCAGGCCTCCGGCCGGCTGGCCGGCTGCGGTCGAGGGCGCGAGCGTGGCCGCGGCCACCGCCGCCGCCGCCGACGCCGACGCCGCCAGGACCGCGGCGAGGAACGCGCGGGCGCTATTCAAAGAGAGTCTTCATGCGCGGATCGCGCCCCAGTCCGCCGTAGAGGTCCAGGCATCGGTCGATCCATGACCGCAGAGCATCGTCAGACGCGAGCAGGGGCAGGGTGCTGACGCTCGCCACCCACAGGAAACCGCTCAGCGCGATGTAATCGGCGTAATTCGCCGCATTGCCTCCGAGGTAGGGGAAACGGGCGAGGTGCAATCGCATCGGCGTCAACGCGTCGCGAAGCGCGGGAAGGCGCGCCTCGCGATCCGCCGTGAACGTCTCGAGCGTCGCTCCTTTCAGCCGCGCTTCGCGGGTGCGCCGAAAATAAGCGCGGTCGCCGGGGCGGGCGGCGTCGTGCACGTCCAAGACGTAGATGCCGAACATCTTGCGCAGAATCTCGGCGGAGTACCACGCGTCGAAGAACCGAACCATGGAATGTTCGGCAGGACACTGAAACAGCGCCGGGCCCGACGGAAATGCTATATCTAGATATTCGGCAATATCCCAGCTCTCCCCCAGCATGGTGTCGCGGTGTTCCAGCACCGGTAACGTCTTGAATCGGCCGCCAAAGGCCGAGGGGATTTCCGTGAACCCGACGGGCACGGGATCGACAGCCACGCCTTTGTGGGCAAGCGCATAACGGACGCGCCACACGTAGGGACTGGCGGAGCGTCCGTTCGCCAGCGCGAGCTCGTACAGGCGGACACTGTCTTCGGCAGGCTGCAACCACATCCCCCATTTGATTTGTTCGACGGGAGCGCCAAGAATAACGCGCCCTGATTCCCGAGCGCCACTTTTCGATACCCGAGTCCAAGCTCGGAAAAGGATTCTCATGCGATACGTCGTCCCGGTGCTGGTTGCGCTGGCCTCATTCGGCTCGGTCGCCGCGCCCCTTTCCCCGCCGCTGTTGCCCGAGGCCGAGGTGGCGGCGCTCGCGAACGAGTTGAGCGGCGAGACCGCCAAGAGAAATCTGGAAGGTCTGGCGCGCCTTCATCGCCAGCGCGGCTCGCAAGGGTTTCACTCGGCGGCCGAGCTGATCGCGGAAAGGGCCCGTGCCTACGGCCTGCAGGATGTGCAGATCCTGCAATTCCCGGCGGACGGGCAGATTAACTATGGAACTCAACGGGCGCGACAGGGCTGGGACGCCAAGGAAGGCGAACTCGCCGAAATCAGGGACGGCAGGAATGCCAAGATCGCAAGCTACGCGGCCGAGCCCGTGGTGCTCGCCGAGGACAGCGAATCGGCCGACGTGACGGCGGACCTGATCGACGTCGGCGGTGGGACGCAAGACGGCGACTACGCAAACAAGGATGTCAGGGGCAAGATCGTGCTCGCCGCGGAGCAGCCCGGCGAAGTGCAGGACTTGGCGGTGGGCAAGTTCGGCGCCGCGGGCATCGTGAGCTATGCGCAAAACCAAAAGACGGCGTGGTCGGGCGAGGACGACAACCTGATCCGATGGGGGCATCTGGAGTCGTTCTCGCCGAACAAGACGTTTGCGTTCATGGTGTCTTTGAAGACCGCCCGCGCGATGCAGGAGCGGCTGGGGCGAAAGGAAACCATCCGGCTGCACGCCGTCGTCGATGCCGGCCAGCATCCGGGATTCTACGAGGTGGTCACCGCCGTCATTCCGGGATCGGATCCTTTGCTCAAAGATCAGGAGATCGCTTTCTCCTGCCACCTGGATCATCAGCGCCCCGGCGCGAACGACAACGCCAGCGGCTGCGTGACGATTCTCGAGGCAGCACGAACACTGCAAAAGCTGATCGATGACGGCCAATTGCCGCGCCCCGGCCGCACCCTGCGGTTCATCTGGCCGCCGGAGATCGAAGGGACCATCACGCTGCTCAACGCCAAGCCGGCATTCGCAAAACGCATCAAGGCAGTGGTGCACATGGACATGGTCGGAGGGGGCACCGACACGAAGGCGGTGTTCCATGTGACCCGCGGGCCGATGAGCCTGCCGTCATTCGTGCACGACGTGGCGTGGGCGTTCGCCGACTGGGTCAACGAGCAGACGTACCGGTTCGCGGCGAGCGATGCCGCGGAGTTTCCGCTGATCGCGCCCGAGGGGGGCCGGGAGCCCTTGCGGGCGATGTACTCGCCTTACACCATGGGCAGCGATCACGACGTGTACCAGGATTCATCGTTCGGAATTCCGACGATCTACATGAACGATTGGCCCGATCGCTACATCCACACGAATCTGGACACGGCGGCCAACATCGATCCGACCAAGCTCAGGCGTGCGGCCTTCATCGGCGCGGCGAGCGGCTACTTCCTCGCGGGCTATTCACCGCGCGACGCCGCGGGCGCGAATCGGGCGGTGGCAGCCGGCAAACTGATGCGGGCACTGAAGGTCCTGGAAAGAGGAACTTCGGCGCAGGCCGCGGAGGAGTACGAGCGCGGAGTTCAGAATTCGCTGAAGGCTTTCGGTTCGGGCGAACGGGAAAAGCCCGGGAGATCGGCATCGAAGGGGAAGGGAGAGGAGGCCGCCGTCTACCGGCGCCAGCCGCAGCCGCGCGGCCCGCTGGTGGTGTTCGGATCCGATTACTTTGCCGACCACTCGAAATCGGCAGGCGTTGCGGCGCCGGCCTTGCTGAGTTATGAGGGTGCTTGGGGAAGCGGAGAGGAATATGCTTACGAGGCGCTGAATTTCGCGGACGGCACGCGCGATGCGCAACAGATCGCGGATGAGCTGTCGGCGGAGTACGGCCCGGTGCCGGCGCCGATGGTGGCCGAGTATCTGCGGGCGTTGAAGGCGATCGGAGTGGTCAAGTAAGAGACAATGATCCGGAGAAATTCATGAGCAACGAAACGGCATTGAAGGGCAGTTGTTTTTGCGGCGAAGTGCAATTCGAGGTGTCGGGCGAACCGGTCGCCATGGGGTATTGTCATTGCCGTTCCTGCCGGCACTGGTCGGCCGGTCCCGTGAATGCGTTTACCCTGTGGAAGCCGGAAGCTTTGAAGATCACCCACGGCGCAGCGAGCATCGGAACCTACAACAAGACTCCCATCAGCTACCGCAAGTGGTGCAAGCAATGCGGCGGGCATTTGTTCACCGAGCATCCCACCATGGGCCTGGTGGACATCTATGCGGCGGTGATTCCGCAGCTGAAATTCGACCCGGGTGTGCACGTGAACTATCAGGAGACCGTCCTGCACATCCACGACGGCAAGCCGAAGATGAAGGACATGCCCAAGGAAATGGGCGGATCGGGAGTTACGCTGCCCGAATAGCAAGCAGCGGCCGCCGCGCCCCGCCTAGCGATCGGTCCGAGCGATCGCGAATTCTTCGATCAGGGAGCGGTAGTCGGCGAGTGCGGGTGTCTCGAGGCCGGCGACTTTTCCCTGGTCATCCCACTGCCGCACGCGTACGGCTTGACGGTGGAAGCTTTCAGTTTCGAACTGGGCTACTTCGTGCGCCGCCATGGGTCCGCCCTGCAATTTCAGCGTGACCACCGAAGCGGGACTGAGTTTGGCGTAATACGCAGGGTCGGTCGCCAGCAGGTAGCGCTTGGCGGGAACGTGCAGGCGCACGGGTTCCGATACCTCGGGGCCGAATCTCGAGGCAAGCCAGCGGCTGCCGACCTGCTCGTGCTGCGCGTCGGTGGTCCAGTCCGCGAGATCGCTCGGAACGTCTTCCACGAGATGGCCAATATCATGCAGCAGCGCGGCGACGACCAGGCTCGGCGGCGCGCCGGCGCTGCGTGCGAAGTAGGCAGCCTGAAGAGCATGTTCGGTCATCGATACGCGCTCGCCGAAATATTCCCCCGAGCCGCGCCGTGCAAAGATGGCGAGTATCTCGTCGGTGAGGCTCATGGCCGCGCTTCCGCGGCAGCGCGGCGCAGCAGCGCCGCCTCGGAATACACGCTGTCGCGTGTCAGATAGCAGCCGCGAAAATGCCGCGGGTGCCGGGCCGACGAAAATGCCGTGCGGCCGTGCAGGGTGCGTTGATTGTCGAATACCACGAGATCGCCGTCGCGCAGCCTGAACTTCAGATGAAATTCCGGATTGCGCAGCAATGCCGCGAATTGGCGATAGGCCGAATAGAATGCGCGAGCGCCATGCGCGCCGAGGCGCAGCGGCGCGATCGAGCGGCTGTTGTAGTGCACGGCGCTCACTTCACCGGCGCACGACAATTGAATCAGCGGTCTCTCGGCGTAGAGTTCCGCGTCCTTGGAGCGGTATAAAAAAGGCACCGGCGTGTGCGCCAATCGATCGAACGCGGCGGGATCAGTCGCCCGCAGGTGTTCCGCGATGGCGAATCCGTCGCCGAACAGGCTTTCTCCTCCGTCGGGCGAGGCGATCAGAGCATGCAGGACCTGAAAGCCCGGCACGGGCTCGCGGTACGGATTGTCCGTGTGCAATCCCAAGCCAAGATCGGAATACGCCAGATTTTCCGGTTGCACAACGGAACGAACGTCGAAGACCAAGCCGTAGTTCGTCTCGGACACCCTGCCGGCGAGGGAAGCTGCTTCGAGGATGGCCGCTTCGGTCGATGGCACGCCGCTCAAGAATGCGATCCCGTCTGCCACGAGCCGCGCCAGCCATCGGCCACGCAGAGGGGCATCGGCCTGGATCGCCGGAAAAGCTTCCCACGCGAAATCCCGCGCGGCGTCCAGGTGCGCCGCCTGCAGCCATCGCTTGGGCCGGGGTCGCGGCGGCCGGGCAGAATCGCTCGAGGCATATTCGCGCAGCCAGCCGGTTGCGAAGATTCCGCACGTCGAGTCGCCTTCCCATTCGACTCTGACGGCGCCGTTGTTTGCCGCGGCCGACCGAATCCGCGGATCTTCGGGCAGGTCCGCGATATCGATCAGGCGCTGTCCGCTGTGGGGATCTCGATCTTCGCGCAGATTGTCGCGCAGCCACAGGCTGGCGAATTCGCTGGACGACCCATCGGACCATTCGATGCCCAGAGTGTCCGGCTGCGACCAGAGGCGCTTCACTTCCGTTCGGTCGTTCATGGTAGATGACTTCCTCTTGCGGCGGCTCTGGCGCCCAGGACATAGAGAAATCCGGCACCGACCGCCGCCAGGGCGCTGACGACGGCCAGGGCAATGAATACTCCCTGCCAACCGAAAGACACCGACACCCGCGCGATGCTGTAGCCCGCGGCCACCGCACCCATATAGCCGACGCCGTCGATAATTCCCGATGAGACCGCGCCCGCCTGCTTGCCGCCGAAGTCCAGAGCGATAGCGCCGCCGAGATAGGAATAAGGGCCCAGCAGGCAGAAGGCGATGACCCCGATCGCGAACAGCGGCAGCAGCGAGCCCGACGAACTGGATCGCAGCGTCATCAAGAACAGCAAGGCCGCGGCGGTGGCCGTCAAACCGACGAACAAAATGAGCGAGCGGCCATTCACGCCGAGACGATCGCTGAGCCATCCGGTGACCAGCACGGACACCGCGCCGACTCCGGGAAAGATCCCGCTCATTCGTGCCGCATTGCTCGGGCTATAGCCCAGATAGTCGCTCAAGTACACCGGAGTCCACGCATTGAAGGTTTCGCGGATTGTGGTGCAGCCCAAGGACAGGAGGCAAACCAACAGGAACGCGCGGCTGCGCAACAGCGGCAATAACAGCCGGCCCACGCTCTGCGGCCGCTCTTCCGATCCCGCATACAAATTCAGCGGATTGGGTTTCGCCTCGGAATAGCCCGCATCGAGGCGGGACTCGCGCAGAAAAAAGAAATTGACGACCAAGAAGAACCCGGCGGCGGCCGCGGCGAAATAGAACAAAGTGCGCCAGCCGAAGCCGTGTGCGATCAGCATTCCCATCCATTGCCGGGCCGCGGCGTCTCCGATCAGATAGCTGATGCTCAAGATGCCGATGATCATTCCGTAGGATGAAAAATCGAACCATTTCGAGGACACTTTGATCAAGCCGGCCCAAGCGACGGACTGGGTCAGGCGGTTGCCGATCCACGCCATGGTGAAAATGGGCAGGCTCAACTTCGAGGCGAACAGGAGCGTAAACACGGTCGCGCCGCCCAGACCGATCAGAAAACTGATCCGGCCGCCCCAAAAATCGCCGAGGCCGGTCAGGAATAATTTGCCGAGCGCGTAGGCGAGAACGCCCACCGAAACGATCTCACCCATGCGTACGATGGCATCGTCATGGCTGACGCCGTGGCGTCCCAGTTCTCCTATCAGCAGCGGCATGGCCACCGACAGATCGGCGCGGCAAAAGTACAGCGCGGCATAGCCGCCGAACAGCAGCAAAACGACGGTCGTCTGGCGTATCCGCAGAGACCGAGTGCTTGGGCCGACCGCCGATGCATCCGGACCTAGCCTGAGTTGGGGCCCGACTGCCATTCGAAATCCTGGGACGAAAAGATGAGTGATCGCGCGGGCTCATCTTATTTGAACGGCGCCTGGATCACCACGCCTTTGGCATGGAACCTGCTTTATCTCCGGAGAGGGTGGCAGCAGGCGCCGCCCGGGCACGAGAGATTCAAGCTCAACGGGGCTTCAGCAATGCGAATTTTACATGATGCGGCCGCAATGATGCGCGCCGAACGCCGATCAGGCGGCAATGCATGGCCGCCGCACGGCGGCCTGCGGCAAATGTTTGCCGCTCGAGTCCTCGTCCAACCGGTTCGAACCAGGAGACCTTAGATGTCGTCCATCGCAAATTTGAGCTTGGCGCCGGCGGCGCTCCCCCCCGTCAATGTCCGTCCGCACGGCCATAAACATGGCGCGCATGTGGAATCGACGGATGACTCGGGCAGCGACACTGCCGCGCAGGTTCCCGCGGGCGCCGCACAGAATTTATTCGGCAACCTGCTGCAGTCGCTGGAGCAGGTCATCGGAGTGCAATCCGCGTCCTCTGCCACCACCGCCACCACCGCCACCACCGCCGCCACTCCCGCCGCTGCGGCAGGCTCGGCGACCAGTCCCGCAGGCGCCGCGGCCGCGGCCGTCGCGGGCTCGGCGGCAGGCACGGCGGCGAGCGCCGGCACGACTCCTGCGCAGTCCGTGAACAATTTGTTACAGAATTATTTGAACAATTTATCGCAGAACCTTTCCGCGGGATCGGCCTTCAGCCGCAACGCATAGCGGTACTGCCTCGCGGCATCGGCTAACCTGCGTTCGATTGACGTTTCAGGGTGCCCCGGCTAGGCTCGAACTCGTCGGGACAATCCTCTGTGAACGCCATCAAACGACTGCCGACTCTATTCATACCGCACGGTGGCGGTCCGTGTTTCTTCATGGACCCTCCCGCGGCGCATCCCCACATGTGGGACGGCTTGGCTGCCTATCTGCGCGGCATCGACGCTTCGCTGGGGACCAGGCCCAAGGCCGTATTGGTGATTTCAGGCCATTGGGAAAACCCGCTGCCCACGCTCAATATCGCGCGGAAGCCCGGGTTGCTGTTCGATTACTACGGCTTTCCGGAGCACACGTACCGATTGAAATATCCGGCCGCGGGGGCCCCCGAACTGGCTGAACGCGTCCGTGCTCTGCTCGATGCGGCGGGCCTCGGGAGCGATGTCGAATCCAAACGCGGGCTGGACCACGGCGTATTCATCCCGTTTCTGCTGATCTATCCGCGCGCGGATGTCCCGATATTGCAGCTCTCGCTTCAATCAGGGCTCGATCCCGCGCAGCACCTGGCGATGGGCCGGGCGCTGGCTCCGCTGCGCGACCAGGGCGTTCTGATCGTAGGCAGCGGCATGAGTTATCACAACTTGGCCGATATGTTTTCGGGCCGAGGCACGGAAGCTTCCGCGGCCTTCGACGCCTGGCTGGGCGACGCCGTGCAGGATCCCGCGACACGCGAACAACGGCTCATCGCCTGGCGAGAGGCGCCGGGAGGCGCGGCCTCGCACCCCCGCGAGGAGCACTTGATGCCGCTGATGGTCGCCGCCGGCGCGGCGCAGGGCGACCGCGGAATTCGCAGCTTCGGCGAGGTGATCGGCGGCAAGTACATCTCCGGCTTTCAATTTGGTTGAGAATTTCCCATGAATCGAATTGCGTTCCTCGTCCTGGGGTTCACCGCCTGTGTGCGTTTGGGTTTTGCACAGGAGCCAGGCCACCCCGCCGCCGGGCCGGCCGACGGCATGGTGGTCGTCCGCGCTCAGTCGCTCATCGACGGCACCGCCGATAAGCCGCGGCATGGCCTGGAAATCGTGATTCGCGGCAATCGGATCATCGAAGTCCGTGCGGCGAATTCCCAACCCCTGCCGGCCTCGGCGCAAGTGATCGATCTGGGCGGCGCGACGGTGCTGCCCGGGCTGATCGACGCGCACACGCATATTTTTCTGCAAGGCGAGGATCCGGCCGCGGGCGGGTACGATGTGCAGCTGCTGAAATTTCCCGCATCCTACCGCGCCGCACGCGCGGTCGTGGCGGCGCGGCGCGCCCTGGAACAGGGCTTCACCAGCATCCGTGACATGGAAACCGAAGGCGCCGGCTACGGCGATGTCGGCATCAAGCAGGCGATCAATGAGGGGATCATTCCCGGTCCCCGGATGTGGGTTTCGACGGTGTCCATTTCATCGACCGGCGGCTATCCCCTCGAAGGCTACGCGCCGGAAATCACGGTACCCAAGGGCTCCCAGCTGATCGACGGACCCGTCGAAGCACGCAAAGCCGCGCGCCAGCAATTGGATCATGGCGCGGATTGGATCAAGGTCTATATGACTCATCGATCCTGGCTGGACGCGCAGGGGGCTCTGGTTTCGCAGCCCACGCTCACCGTCGAGGAACTCAAGGCGGTGGTCGACGAAGCGCACGGATGGGGGAAGAAAGTGGCTTGCCATGCCTATAACGGACTGGGTCTGCAGCGCGCGCTGGACGGCGGCTGCGATTCGATCGAGCATGGTTTGGAGATCACGGACGCCCAGATCGCGCAAATGCTCAAGCAGGGTACGTGGTACGTGCCGACCCTGCAGGTGTACTACACGGATTGGGACCCGGCGGACACCGATTCCGGAAAACGCGATCGCAAGCGCGTGGCGCTGCATGGAGTGTCGTTCACCAAGGCGCTGCGGGCCGGCGTCAAGATGGCCTTCGGCACGGACGTGGGCGGTTTCAAATGGTCCGATCCCATCGCCGAAGAGTTCCTGCGCGAAGTGCAGTTCGGTATGACGCCGATGCAGGCCATCCAGTCCGCCACGTCGCGGGCCGCGGAATTGCTCGGACAGCGCGGCGAAATCGGCATCCTCGCCGCGGGCGCGCACGCGGACCTCATCGCCGTGCCGGGTGATCCGCTCGCGGATATGACCGCGCTGAAATCCGTGCAGTTCGTGATGAAGGACGGCGTGGTGTTCAAGTCATCGAAGGGCGAATGAGCCGCAGGCGATTTCAGTCCTGCGCACGAAGCGCGGCGATGTTTTTCGCGGTGACGGCCGAGGGCTCTGCGCCGAAGCGCGCGGTGACGTAGTTCGCCAGCCGCGCGATTTCATCATCCGAGTAGGCACCGCCGAATGCCGGCATGGTGGTGGCATCGCCGTTTTGCCGGTGCGCCCCGGACAAGATGACCTGCACCACATTGGTCGCGGTGGGATCGTTCACCGACCGGACGCCGGTGAGCGTTGCATAGGGGAGCGACGGGCTGACACCGGTCCAATCGTGGCAGCCCGCGCAGGCGCCGGCATAGACGGCCCGGCCGCGCGAGTCGGCGCCGGCCGCCAACCCTTGCGCATAGGAGGCCGGGGCCGGAACGGCCTTGGGCAGAGTCAGATCGGAAGTCGCGATTCCGGATACCGAACGTAGATAGGCCACCATGGCCGTGACATCGCCTTGAGTGAGATACCGAAGGCTGTGATCCACGGCTTCGCCCATGGGACCGGTCGCCGTGCCGCGTCCGTCCGCATGACCCAGGCTGAGGTAGTGCTCGAGATCCGCCTCGCTCCAGGCGCCGACTCCGCTGTTGCGATCCGAAGTGATGTTGTATGCGCGCCAGCCCGACTGCACCGTGCCCGCAAATTTTTCCCGCTGATCGAGCGCCTGCATCAGATTGCGCGGCGTGTGGCATTCGCCGCAATGACCCATGGCTTCCACGAGGTAGGCGCCGCGATTCCACTGCGGATCGCGCTGCGTCCGCGGCTCGAAACGCCGGTCCGGATTGAAGAGCACTGCCCACACTCCCATGAGTGCGCGCTGATTGAACGGGAAAGCCAGGGTGTTGCGGGGCGCCGGCGCGTGCACCGGCTTGAGACTGAAAAGGTAGGCCTTGATCGCGGCCGCGTCGGCGTCGGTCATGTAGGTATAGCTGGCGAACGGCATGGCCGGATACAGGCGGGTATTGCCGCGTCCCAGGCCTTTGTGAACGGCTGCAAGAAATTCAGTGTCGCTGTAATTGCCGATGCCTGTTTCCGTGTCCGGAGTGATATTGGTCGAGTACAGGGTGCCGAACGGCAGAACGAAGGCGCGACCGCCGGCATAGGGCGCGCCTCCTTCAGCGGTGTGACAGGCCGCGCAATCCGCTGCGCGCGCCAGGTATTCGCCTCTTTCGACGAGGCTCGCGTCTTTGAGTTCAGCCGGGACGCCGGACGGATCCTGTGCATGATATTCGGACAGTGCGGCCGTGGGGCCGCCGGCAAAGTCCATGGCGCGCGGCGCAAGGATCACCATCCAGGAAAAGCCGCCGAGCAGGACCACCAGGATCGCGGCGAACGCGATCAGGGCATAGCGCCGGGTTCGGCCCGCACGTGCTGGTTCGATCATGTGCCAACTATAGGACTACCCGAGACAAGCCGCCAATTTATGTTTCGCGGTGCCTGCGGGAAGGCGCCGGCATGCGCCGGGTTTTCCTCCATTTATTATGGTACCGGTATCATGGGGGCGCCCGAAAGCGCCTCGCCGCGCGCCTCCGGGAGGCGGCGCGCGGCGGGCGCTGCGTTCGACAGCGTCTGCGCAGCGCGCCGGCGCCGCGGCGACACGCGCCGCACCCCGCGGCCGCAAGTGCTGCTTTTTCAGCACTATCTGCTTGTCGAACTGCGGCGGCCCGGTTAGGATTGCCGCCCCGTTGCACGTCCCCGCCGGCCCGGACGGCCGCATTATGCGGCGCCGGCTTTATTTCCGCGGCCTGCTTTACAAATGGGGATTTCCCCAGTTACGATGGTATCGTTGTCATTTATAGGGCAATGGCTTGGCGCTTCTGCGGCAGCAGGGACCACTGCAGCAACAGCCAAAGTAATAAATAAAGGCAGGGGGAAGTTGATCATGAAACATTTGAGGGATAACCCGAACAGTCTCCGACGCGGCGCGGTACGCCCGTACCTGGCGGCTGCGCTTTTGATGACGGCCGGATGGGCAGCTTCCTCGCACGCACAGACCGCGGCGACGTCGAGCAGCAAGAAGAGCGATGCCGACGACCTGCAGGAAATCGTGGTCGTCAGCTACAAGATCACCCGCGGATCGGTGGGATCGTTGGTCGACGCTCCGGTGATCGACATACCGAGAAACCTCGACGTCATCACTCCGGAGACGTTGGAGGACCAAATGGTCACCAGCACTCTCGATATCCTCAAGAACTGGGCCGGCGTGCAGCGCGGCCAGGCGACGCCCGGCGGAGAGCATCCGATCGTCCGCGGCACGACGGCCTATCAATTTCTCGAGGGCTCCTTCTCGGGCGGCGCTATCTGGGACGCCGCCGAATTTCTGGGTTCGGCGGAATTGATGACCGGTCCGGATTCCGTACAGTATGGCTTTCTGGTGCAAGGCGGGGGTGCCATCAACTACCTGCTGAAGCGTCCCGAATCGACCGAATTCCTCGATGTCACGGCCCAAGGCAACAATTGGGGCACGAACAAGTACGTCTTCGACGGCAACAAGCCCTTTGACGATGGCTACGCGGGCGACGGGTTGCGCGTCATCGGCGCACACGAGTCCATCCAGGATTTTCGTAAGGGAACGAAGCATGGCGAGCGCAACAGCGTCGGCGCCATGTTGACCTACAGCGGTATTCTCGGCATCAAGATGGAACTCGACGCGGAACTGCTGCGCCGCGATGCGCCGGCGCCCGAAATCATCCAGTTCTCGGCGAACCCGACGGCTCCGCTGCCGAGCATCAATCCCCGCAATTCGACCGAACAGCCGTGGGAGGACATCACGCGGGACGGCTATCATCTGGGCGCGAAGTTGTCGCGCGAACTGGTCGGCACCTGGCGCGCGGTGGCGTACCTCGCGGATGAGTCGGAAAAAGTCATCAACAAATCCTGTACCCTCTTCGATCCCAACGTGGTCACCGGAGAAGGCGCCTTCGGCTGCAATACCTTCGGATTTGAAACCTATTCCAACCGTTCGCTGCGGTTGGACCTCTTGGGAAGCTTCGAAACCTTCGGCATCAAGCACGATGTCACTGTCGGCGGGGCGCAGCTGCGCCAGTTCATCGAGCTGCCGCCGACCTTCGACACCTACGGTGCGCCTCCCTACACGGCCAACAACCTGTACGACCCGCGCTACTATCCGGAGCCCTTCACTGCGACCTCGCAATCGGTGTTCAATCAGTACCGCGAGACGCAGTGGTGGACCCAGGCGTACTTTCAAGACCGCATCCAGTTCGGGCACGGCTGGGATTTGTGGCTGGGCTTGAACGAGGGCAGCAACAAGGTCGTGTTGTTCCAAGTTGCGCAAAAGCTGGCGGAAACGGATACGAACGGCCTGTCGCCGAGTTTCTCCCTGTCCTACTCGCCGAAAGACTTGCTGCGCTTCTACGTGACCTATGCGGACGCCATCTCGCCGGGCGGCCAGGCGCCCATCAGCCCGCAATACGTGAACTCGGGCGAGCGGTTCGGCGCGATGCGGCTGAAGTCGTACGAAGCCGGCGCCAAATGGCAGGTGTCGGACATCTCCGAGCTGAACGTGAACCTGTTCAGAGCGGACCAGCCTCTGGCCTACATTCAGGTGATCGCACCGAACGAGTTCCTTTACAACGAGAAAGGCCTGGCTCGGTTCACCGGAGTCGAGTTCACCTCGGTGAGCAAGTTCCCGTTCGGGCTGTCGTTGAATGCCAACGTCACCCTCCTCAAGCCGTTGGAGGTGGACACGGGCACGGCCGACTTGAACAACAAGTACGTCCCGGGCGTCTCGCGGGAGAGCGCGTCGTTCTTCGCCGAGTACAAGCTGCCGATGGTGCCGAATCTCGGCCTCACAGGCCTCGTGACCTACAACAGCGCATCGCCGTTGCTGGCGACGAACGGCTACAACATTCCTGGCCACACCGTGGCTGACCTCGGGGCCTTCTACAAGCATCCCGTCGACGACATCGACATGACGTTCAGAGTGATCGTGCAGAATGCATTCGACACGCGCTATTACTCGCCTTACTTCAGCACCTTGACGGTGGGAGCGCCGAGGACCGTGGAGGCGTCGGTTTCGGCGAGATTCGGCGGGCATAATTGATCGAACCATAAGGAAAGGAAGGCAGCGCCGCCCGCGGGCGGCGCTGCCTTGTCGCAAGGGATTGTTGTCAACCTATAGAGCCGAAGAAAAATGAAAGACCCCAGATGTGCCTTGGTCACGGGCGCGGCCGCCGGGCTCGGGCGCGAATTGTCGATGGCCTTTGCGAAGCGAGGCCTGTCGGTGGCGCTGGTCGACATCGACGCCGCCGGCTTGAAGAGCGCGCACGCGGAATGCGAGAGTCAGGGAACCCCTTTGCTCTCGATAGCGGCGGACCTGACGGCCGCCGGCAGTACGGCGCGTATCGTCGCGGATATGGTGGGAAAATTCGGGCGCATCGATGTGCTGGTGAACTGCGCCGCCGTCGGCGAGGCCCAGGCCTTCGGCGCCATGACCGAGGCGCTTTGGCAGCGCACCTTCGCGGTCAACGTGACGGCTCTCGTTTCGCTGACCCTGGCGGTGTCCGCCGACATGATCAAGCGCCAAACCAAGGGCCGGATCGTGAACATCACGTCGCCGGGGTCGCGCATGGCGCTGCCGAATTACGCGGCCTATGCCGCCAGCAAGGCTGCGGTGGATTCGTTCAATAGAACGGCATCGGTGGCGCTGGCGCGCCACGGCATCAAAGTCAACAGCGTCGCACCCGGAATGATGGATACGGCGATGCAGCGCACGGTCGAAGCAGAAATGGCGAGGGTGGAAGGCAGGTCGGATCTCGAGACATTTTTGCAGGAGCGCACCAATCGCGTTCCGCTCGGCAGGCGGGCGGAAGTGTCCGAAGTGGTGGATAGCATCATTTGGCTCGCTCTCGATGCTCCGGACTACGTCACTTGCGCACGATTGAATGTCAGCGGTGGATTGGACAAGGACTGAATGGGTTAACAACATGCAGAACGCTACAGACACGAAACCAGCCACCGCAGCGGATATCGCGCAGCTCAAGCGGCGCGCGACCAATCTTCGCCGGCACATGCTGACCATGGCCTCCGGAAGGGGGCAGGGCTACCTGGGCCAGGGTCTGGGGATCGCCGACCTCATGGCGGCTTTGTATTTCCACGAGATGAAGTACGATCCGCAGAACCCGAAGGACCCGAAGCGGGACCGCTTCGTCATGTCGACCGGACACTACTCCATTGCGCTTTGGGCCGCCTTGGTCGAAGCCGGAACGTTGCCGAAGGCGGAGCTCGGCACCTACGGCGCCGACGACAGCCGCTTCGAAATGAGCACGCTCGACTCGACGCCGGGCGTCGAGATCATCGGCGGATCGCTCGGGCATGGCCTGGGTCAGGCCGGCGGCATCGCGCTCGCACTGAAAATGCAGGAATCCTCAGCCCGGGCGTTCGTCGAATTGTCGGACGGCGAATTGCAGGAAGGCTCGACGTGGGAAGCGGCGATGGCCATACCGCATTTCCGGCTCGACAATCTGGTCGCGCTGGTGGACTGCAACGGCATTCAAGCGGACGGGCCCATCGTCCTGCGCATGGAGCCCATCGCGGAAAAATGGCGCGCCTTCGGCTGGGAGGTGCGCGACATCAACGGCAACGATCTGGCCGCCATCGTGGAGGCGCTGCACTGGGCGCGGACCGCTGAAGGCGTACCGCACGCCATCATTCTGCGCACCACGCCGGGCAAGGGTATTCCGAGCCTGGAGCGGCGCGAGAAAGCTCATTTCGTCCGGATCGAACCGGGCGATTGGGACGAATTCGAGAAAGAGTTCGAAGCGCTGAGCGAAGCGACGTCGAAGGCATAGAGCACAAGGTGAACCCGTGAACAACAAGGCATTCGAAAACTCGCCCCGAAACATGACCGATGCTCCGTTCGGCCATGCGCTGGTCGCGCTGGGCCGCCGCAGGCCGGAAGTCGTCGCGCTGTCGGCGGATCTGTCCAAGTACACCGACGTGATTCCTTTCATCAACGCCTTTCCGAAGCGATTCTTCAACATCGGCATGGCAGAGCAGAACCTGTTCGCGATGGCGGCTGGAATGGCGCGCACCGGCATGCTGCCGTTTTGCACGACGTACGGAGTCTTCGCGACGCGCAGAGCCTACGATTTCATGGCCATCGGCTGCGCGCATTCCCATCTGAACGTGAAGATCTTCGCCGGCTTGCCCGGACTCACGACGGGTTACGGCGGAACGCATCAGGCGACCGAAGACACCGGTCTGGCGCGCCTCATTCCCGACCTCGTGGTCATCGATCCCTGCGACGCCACCGAGATTGCCCAGGTGGTGGAGGCGGTGGCGGAGTACCAGGGCCCGGTTTACGTGCGCCTGCTCCGAGCCAGCGTTCCGGCCGTGCTCAATCCGGAGCACTACAAGTTCGTGATCGGCAAAGCCACCGTTCTCAAGGATGGCGGCGACATCGGCTTCATTTCCACGGGGTTCATGACGGAGCGCGCCCTGGACGCCTCCGCGGAATTGGCAAAGCGCGGCACCAAGGCCGGCGTGCTGCACGTTCCCACGATCAAACCGCTCGACAGCGAGGCAATCGCCAAATTCGCTGCGTCGGTATCGCATGTGCTGGTGGCGGAAAACCACGTGTCCTCCGGCGGGCTGGCGAGCCAGGTCGCGGAAGTGCTCTACGATTCCGATGTCAGAACCCGGCTCACCCGAATCGGGCTGCCCGACAAGTTCATCGAGTGCGGATCGGTTCCCACCCTGCAGAGGCGTTACGGGCTGACGGTCGATCGCATCATCGACGTCGCGCTCGCTGTGGCTTAGCGTGAGGCAGAGCCTTTTCGTACGGCCAAGGGCCGCGTATGTGGCCTCCTTCCTCGCGGCAATCGCCGCGACGCAATCCGTTCCGGCCGCGGAGTCCGAGTGGACCCTGGCCACGCAGGATACCGAGATCAGAATCGGCATTCGAAATGATGCCGACGCGATTCTCGAACTGCACGCCGTGGGAAGGCCCTGGGAATGGGTGCAAACGCCCAATGTCGAGGAACTCCCCCAGTCGGTCCTTCAGGGCGGCGCGGTGCGGCCATTGCATTGGACCTACTCCGGCGTGGATGCGGACGTGGATCACCGCGCGCTCACATTGATTTTCAGGAATGCCTCGCCGGCGTTGGAATTGAAATCGCATTGGAAGGCTTCCCCCGGCAAGGGTCCCATCGAGCACTGGATGGTGCTGCGGAACGGCTCGTCCGAGCGGCTGACCATTGGAGGGCTGCCGAGTCTCAGCCTCAAAACGCTGTCGCTGCCGGCCGGGCACTATGTCGAGTCGACCCAGGTGCGCCGCGGCGGCTCCAACGCTCAGGTGTCGGGCGGGGTATTGAGCCGCCCGGTCGGCCAATATTGGAGCGTGAAGGTGCCGAGCAAACCGTCGGACGGCGGGGGCGGAGGAAACGTCGCGGAAGACCTCGCCTCAGAGGTTCCGTTCCTGAATTTCCAAGTCGATCGTTCGCACGGGCTTTACCTGGGCTGGAAATTCTCCGCGGTCGGAGAGATCGTCGGATCGTCCATGGGTTCGACGATGGATCTGGCGGTGGGCGTTCCTGCCAATTTCAAAACCGACATCCTCGCCGGCGAGGAGTTCTTGATACCGGCGGCCTTCATCGGAACCTATTCCGGAGATCAAGCCGACGGTTCCTACTCGGTGTATCGCTATATCCAGGACTCGGTGCTTCCGAAGCGCTCGGGAGCGCAGCCGTATCCCGCGCTGGTATACGGCTACTACTTCGACGGCAACAAGCCGGGCACCCAAAACGAGTCCGATGTGCTCATCAGTGCCCGACTGGCCCACGAACTGGGATTCGAGACCTACCTGGCGGATGCCATGTGGTTCCCCGACACGGGCGATTGGCGCTGGGACCCGAAGCGCTTCCCGCACGGCTCGAAGCCGCTCGCCGACTATCTGCATGCGAACGGCATGCAATTTGCGCTGTGGATGGCATGGACTCTGGCGTCGGATTCCGATGCGCCGGGCGCCCTCAACTACCGGCAGCATCCGGATTGGTTCACGCGTCCGCCGGTCTTCGACAAGGATGGCGGCATCAATTGGAATGCGCAGATCGATGTCGGCAACGACGATGCGCGCCGCTGGGTCGAGCGCGCGACGCAGCGCGTCGTGCGGGAAAATCAGGTCGATTATCTGAAAACCGATTTCAGCCCGATTGCCGTGACCTCCCAGGCGCAGCACACGCATGGCCAGAACACCACCGATGTGAGCTATTGGTCCACGCTCGGCTACTACGGCATCCAGAACCAGTTGATCGAGAAGTTTCCCAACCTCATACTCGAAGGGTGTTCGGGCGGCGGCACGATCAAGGACTTCGGCGACATTGCGCACGTCCACTACATCGTCGGCACCGACACACTCTCGGCCATGGCGGATCGGCAGTCGATCTACGACACCAGCTACATGTTTCCTCCCTCGTCCATTCTGCTGTACACCTACGAGCGCATCTATTCGGATGTCTCGGATGCGCCGGAGCCGTATCTGTGGCGATCGGGAATGATGGGTGCGTGGGACCTCGCCCTGACCGAGAGCAAAAACCTGACGCGCGAGCAGAAGCTGGGAATCCGGCGTTCAACCGACATCTACAAGAGCTGGATCAGGCCGGTTCTGCAGGACGCCCATGTCCACCATATACTTCCGAGGCCGGACGGCATTCATTGGGACGGCATGTTCTATTGGAACGCGGCAATCAAGAAGGGAACGGCCTACATCTTTCGGCCGAACAGCGAGCAGCCGCATCAATTGATATTCCTGGCCGGCCTCGATCCGAAAAAAACCTATAAGCTTCATGGGGAAGATGGTTCGATACAGGCGGGAAATTTCTCCGGCGAGGCATTGATGAGGCAAGGCATCGACGTGCGCCTGCCCGGGAAGTTCACGAGTGATTTGGTGTACATAGAAGAGGCGATATAGCTCATGCCGCGATTTCTCAGGGTAGGCGCGCTCGGAACGGAAAAGCCCGCGGTCTTGGCGGCCGACGAATCCATTCGCGATTTGTCGGGCCATATCCCGGATTTCGCAGGCGAATATCTCGCGCCAGCCGTGTTCGAGACGCTGGCGAAGCTGGATCCGCTCAAGCTGCCCATATTGGATCCGGGCCAGCGGATCGGGGCGTGCGTGGCCGGCACCTCCAACTTCATCGCCATCGGCCTCAATTACTTCGACCATGCCCGCGAAGTGGGCGCGGAAGTTCCGACCGAACCCATCATATTCAACAAGGCCCCGTCCTGCATCGTCGGCGCCTACGACGATCTGCGGATCCCCTTGGGATCGGATTCCACCGACTGGGAAGTGGAATTGGCCGTCGTCATCAACCGGGACTGCAGCGAAGTGTCGAAGCAAGACGCGCTCGGCTTCGTCGCCGGCTATTGCATCTGCCACGACGTTTCGGAGCGCAAGAGCCAGATAGAGCGGGGCGGGCAGTGGGTCAAGGGCAAGAGCTTCAAGACCTTCGGACCCCTCGGGCCCTGGCTCGTGACGCCGAAGGACGCGCCGGGCGTGAACGCGGCGCGGCTGTGGCTGGAGGTCAACGATGAGAAGATGCAGGACGGCAACACCGACCAGATGATTTTCCCGATCGCGGATATCGTCTCCTATGTATCCCAATTCATGCTGCTGCGGGCGGGCGACGTCATCACCACCGGCACTCCGAAAGGAGTCGGTCTGAGCCGCAAGCCGCCCCGGTATCTGAAGGCGGGAGACCGCGTGCGATTGGGCATCGACGGACTCGGCGTTCAGCAGCAGCGCGTCGTCGCGCATCCTTCCGCCGGCCGCCCATGAGCGAAGCTTCGGGCACGGGAACGCCGAATTCAGGTCGTCTCGCGCTCGACGATGACAAAGGGCATGGCGACCTGTTTCGGCAAGCCCGCTTCCCCGGCGATTCGGCGTGCCAGAACTTCGATGGACTTGCGGCCCATCTGATACCGCGGCACCCGCACGGTGGTCAGGCGCGGGTAGAGCTGCGCGGCGAGTTCGGTGTCGCCGTATCCGGCGATCGCCACATCCTGGGGGATTTTCCAGCCGCGGCGATGGCATTCCTGGACGCCGCCGATGGCGAGCACATCGCTCGAGAAGAACACCGCATCGATGGTGGGATCGCGAAGCTTCAGAATATTCAGCGCCTCGGAGCCGCCGGCTGAAGTTATGGGCATCTCGATCTCGAGCCGCTCCGCAACCACCATGTTCCTGCTTTCCAGCGCCTTGCGATATCCGATGCGCCGCTGCTGCAGGCGGTCGTTGCCGTGGATGGGCGACGACACGAATGCGATGCGCTTGTATCCGATCTCGGCCAATCGAGTGGTCATGTTGAACGCGGTGTCGAAGTTCGATACGCCCACCGCGATATCGATGGGCTCGCGGCCGGCGATCTCGCTGATTTCGATGACCGGAACGCCGTTGGAGCGCAAAAGAGTGACCGCGCGCGGACTTTGCACGAAGGCCTGGAGGACGAGTCCGGCCGGACGCCATCCGAGCAGAGTGCGAATCGCGCGTTCCTCCGCGTCGACGGCGAAATCGCCCTGGATCAACAGCAGCTGCAGGTTGCGTTCCTGGCAGGCGTCGGACATGCCCTGGACCTGCTCCGCGATGCCGGAGTTGATGAGCGGCGGTACGATGGTACCCACCAGCGAACTGCTGCTGCGCATGGACGAGGCGATCTGGTCCGGGACGAAACCGACCCCTTCGGCGACTTTCATGATTCGCGCGAGGGTGGCCGGGGCGAGTTTTCCGGGGTTTCGAAAAGCGCGCGAAACGGTGATCGGCGACAGGCCGGCCGCCTGGGCGATGGTGCGCACATTGTGGGGCGCGTCGGCGGAACGTCTACGTTTCTTCTTGGCGGCCATGACGGTCGATTCTAGCCTTGCCGCCCCTAGGATGGTCACATTTCTTCAAACGGCGAACCCAGTATGAACAAAGTGCAAGCCATCGAGACCATCCGCTACTCGCCGCAGCCGAATATCCTGTGGGTGCGGGTACATACCGACAACGGCATGATCGGCCTGGGCGAAACCTTCTACTTGCCGGGAGCGGTGGAATCCATCATCCACGACATGATCGCCGACTTCGTACTGGGCCAGCCGGTGTTCAATACCGAGCACATCTGGGACACGATATTCAGCTGGGCCAATTTCTACGGCTTTGCAGGCGCCGAGATGCGGGCTTTGTCTGCGCTCGACATTGCACTCTGGGATCTCAAGGGACAGCTGACCGGACAGCCGATCTACAACCTGTTGGGCGGCGAATGCCGGGCCGACATCCAGATTTACAACACCTGCGTCGACAGCGGCCGGTACCGCGACCAGCACGGATTCATGTCCGAGCCCGAGGCGCTCGCGAAGAGCTTGCTGGACGAGGGCATCACGGCTCTGAAAATGTGGCCCTGGGATCAATTTGCGCCGAAGTTCCGCAGCGGCACCCACACCGGGCCGGCCGGCTGGCTCTCCACCGGTCATTCGGGCTCTTATCTGTCGGAGCGCGATCTGCAGATCGGGCTCGAAAGCGTCAAGCGCATCCGCGACAGCGTCGGCGATCGCATGGAAATCATGATCGAAGGACACAGCCGCTGGGATCTCAACAACGCCATACGCATCGCCCGGGCGCTGGAGCCCTATCACGTGCTTTGGATGGAGGACATGATCAAGCCGGAGAGCGCACAGGACCTTAAGCGCCTTTCCCGGGAAACACGTGTTCCCCACAGCATCAGCGAGCGGCTCATCACCCGCTACGCCTTCCGCGAGATTCTCGAAATTGGGGCAGCCCACGTCATCATGCCGGATCTCATCTGGACCGGCGGCCTCACCGAAGGAAAGAAGATCGCTACCATGGCCGATGCCTATCACCTGTCGATCGCGCCGCACGACTGCACCGGGCTCGTGGCGCTGTATGCCAACCTGCATCTGTGCGCCGCCAGTATGAACGCCATGATATTGGAGACCGTGCGGGGCTTCTATCGCGGCGGCTGGTACGAGGAGGTCTACACGGAGAATATCGAGGTCAACGCGGGGCGCGCCAGCATTCCCCGCCGGCCGGGTCTTGGTACCGCGCTGCGGGACGATGTCCTGCGGGGTCCCTTGGTTCAAATACGCACCAGCAGGAAGGGATGACGAACCGATGAAAGCGGAAAATGTAGCCAAAGCTCGCAATGTGATCGGGGAAGGGCCGAGGTGGAACGCGGCGGAGCAGCGGCTCTACTGGGTGGATTTCATCGAGAACCAGAACATTCACAGCTGGCATCCGGCCACCCAGGAACTGCTCACCTACCGCACGGAGGCACCGGTGACCGCGTTGGGCTTCCGGCGCAGCGGCGGTCTCATCGTCGCCACTCACGGGCAGATCGCGCATTTCGATCTTACGTCGAAGAAGCTAAGCTCGTTCGTATCCGTCGACGATCGGCCGTCCATGCGGCTCAATGACGGCAGCGTCGATGCCAATGGAAGGTTCTGGGTCGGGAGCATGAACTCGGAGAAGCCGGAGGAGCCGCATGGTTCGCTGTACCGATTCGATCCGGACGGAAGTTTGCACACGATGGATACCGGATTTACGGTCTCGAACGGACTGGGCTGGTCCCCCGATCAGCGGACTTTTTATTTCATCGACACCTTCCGGCGGGCGGTCTACGCCTACGACTACTCGGCGGCGGCCGGCTCGATCGGCAATCGCCGCCTTTTTGCGCAGACGGCCGAATCCGACGGCTTTCCGGACGGGCTGGCGGTGGACGCCGAGGGGCATGTGCTGGTGGCATTCTGGGGCGGATGGAAAATCATCCGGTACGATCCGGACGGCAAGCAGGAAAGGGAACTGCGTTTTCCGGTGTCGAACCCCACCGCATGCGCCTTCGGCGGCCGCAATCTCGACGAGCTGTACGTGACGACCGCGCGTCTCGCTTTGACGGCGGATCAGCTCGCGGCGCAGCCCATGGCCGGCGACTTGTTCCGGCTGCGCCTGGATTTCAAGGGCCAACAGGAACCGCTGTTCGGCTGATGGCGCCGTGAAATACCTGCCCCTCATATGGTCCGGCATCTGGCGCAAGCGCGGCCGGGCGGTCTTGATCCTGCTGCAGGTACTGATCGCCTTTCTGTTGTTCGGACTGCTGCAGGGAATGAAAACCGGCATCGACCACGCCATTGCCGAGACGCGGGCCGATATTTTGATCGTCCATGGGCGCCAGGGCATGGCGGAATCGCTACCTTCGTCGCAGCTCCCGGTCATTCGCGCCGTTCCCGGCGTGAAGGCCGTTTACATACAAAACTATATCGGAGGCTCCTACCAGAAGCCGACCCAGCAAATCATTGCCGATGCCATCGATCCCGATCCTGAATGGGCGAGCTATCCGGGCCTCGTGGTGAGCAAGACGGACCTCGCCGCCTTGGCCCACGATCGCACCGGCGCCCTGGTGAACGTCCTGCTGATGCGCAAGTATTCCTTGAAGGTGGGCGATCGCATTCCGTTGAAATCATCCTATTTCCGCCAGCGGGATGGCTCGTTCGTCTGGAACTTCGAGATCCTCGGCACATTCGCAGAAACCGAGCAGCTCGGGCTGGACGAGGCCATTCTGATCAACAACGACTACTTGAACGAGGCGCGCGCCGACGGCAAGAAGGACACGGTGCACCATTACATCGTGCTCGCGAAAGATCCCAAGCAAATCATCGCGGTGGCCCAGGCGATCGACGATCGCTTCGCCAATTCAGTCGACGAAACGCGCACCGAGCCTCTGCGTGAATATGCCCAATCGAGCTTTCAATCCCTCGGCGACCTGAACTTCGTCGTCAGGTCCGTGGTGGGTGCGGTGTTCTTCGCGCTGCTGTTTTCGGTGGGCGCCATGATGCTGCAGTCGCTGAACGAGCGTACGCCGGAACTCGCCGTGATGAAGACACTCGGTTTCTCGGATCGAAGGATCTTCTGGATCATTCTCATGGAAGCGCTGGTGCTGTGCGTCGCCGCAGCGCTCCTCGGGCTGGGGAGCGCCGCGCTGATCTTTCCGCTGGCGCACGAATACCTGCGCGCCGGGTCCCTGCCGCTCATCGTGTTCGAGGCGGGCATCGGCTTCGCAGTGCTGCTGGCGGTGATCAGCGCGGCGCTGCCCGCATGGCGCGGTATGCGGCTGCAGGTCGCCGAGGCCCTGGCCGGCCGATAGGAGGCGCTCAATGACGACACTCAAACAATTCGTCGCCTTGTTGCAAATGAACCTGAGCGGCCTGCGCTACCGCGTGGGCACCGTGCTGGTGACGGTCATCGGCACGACCTGCGTGGTGGGAGTCTTGATTTCCATGCTGTCCATGGGCACGGGAGCCCGGGCCATGGTGATGAAAAACGCGCGCGACGACCGGGCCTGGATTTTCAGCCACGGTGCGCAGGGAAATTGGGACAGCAATCTCCCCAAGAACACCGTGCCCATCATCGCGGACATGCCGGGCATCAAAAAGGACGCCGACGGCAAGGCGCTTGCCTATGCCTCGGTCATGGATGTCGTCGAAGGACGCAAGAGAATCGACAACTCCCGGGCCAATTTCGGCCTGATCGGAGTGGGCGAAGAGTTCGCAGCGGTGCACCCGGAGTTTCATCTTACCGCCGGACACATGTTCCGGCCGGGGGTGCGCGAACTGATTGCCGGTAAGAGCCGTCATGAAATATTCAAGAATTTCGACATCGGCGACCATGTCCGATTGCGCGGCAATGATTGGACGGTGGTCGGGCACTTCGATGCCGGCGGATTGTTCGACGGCAGCCTGTTGGCGGATGCGCCGACGGTCATGTCGGCATTCGGAAATGCCGGCGTCAACACCGTGACCGTGATGCTGGAGTCGGGAGCCGCCTTCGACCGGCTGCAAGCCGGGCTCAAGGCCAACCCCTCCATCGACGTCGACGCCAGGCGCGAATTCGATGTGGTGCGCGAACAATCGAAGCAGATCAGCGGACTGATGGATTTCATCAGCTACTTCGTCGGCACGATCATGGCCATCGGCGCCACGCTCGGGGCGGTCAATGCCATGTATGCCATCGTCGACAGCCGCAAGCGGGAGAATGCCACGTTGCGCGCGATCGGTTTCGGGGTCGGGCCGGTGATCCTGGCCGTACTGGCGGAGGCGTTGGTATTGGTGGTGCCGGGTGCGGTCATCGGCGCCATGGCTGCATGGCTTCTGTTCAACGGCCACGTGATCAGCCCCGGAGGGGCGAGCTTCGCGCTCACCGTGACTCCCGGTCTCGCGGCGATCGGCGTGGCTTGGGCGGTGGGCATGGGCCTGCTCGGCGGCCTGCTGCCGGCGGTGCGCGCCGCGCGGGTATCCGTCATCTCCGCCCTGCGCGCGGTCTGACGATAGGGCCGGGGCTCGGCCGGGATTCGCCTGGAAGAGACCCGGGTTTGGCCGGTCAGGCCTCGTCGATGAGGACGATTTCCGATGCTCCGGCTTCGGGCAGGGACAAGAAGACCCCCGTTTCCATCAATTCCCTGCCGCTCATCGTCGACTCCGTCGCTGCGTCGAATAACCGAACGCGATAGGACTTTTGCGGATGCAGCCGGCTCGGCGCCAATTGCGACGTGGTCTGTGTGCTCGCCGCGCGAAAACACAGGAGGACGGCTTGCGACCCCGAGTCGCCGGTAAACTGTATCGCCTGCCAGCCTTGCGGGTCCGTGCCGTAGGGCTTGTAAGGGAAAGTGACCTGTTGAAACAGCAAGTGCCTGAAGCGCTTGTACAAGCCGACGTTGACCGCCAGGCGATCGAGGATATTCTTCGGATACAACGAGGCGCGCTGGGACATTTGTCCGTTCAGAGTGCCGACGCCGAACAGGCCGATCATGCGGCTGCGAATGGCGGCGTCGATGATGGCCTGCGTCTTTGCCCCGAACAGTTCCGTGTCTTCGTTGACGATCCACGCGGCATTACAGGCCGACGGATAGACGGTGGCGCAGACCAGAGAATTCGATCGCAGGCGCGAGGCCGGGTAGCAGGTGTCGCTGCACCAGTTGGCGCGGATGGTTCCCGCCAGGCCGTAGTCGAGGCGGCTGCCGTAGCCGCACTGCTCCATGGCGAGGTTGGGGAAGCGGCGATGCAGATAGTCGAATATGGCGTATTGGTTGTCGAGCGCCGACGCGCTGCCGTCGTCCTGTTCGTGGCCATGGTCGCTGCGGTTGCAGCGCGCCGGGAGCGCCGGGATGCCGGAGTTGTCCCATTTGATCCAGTCGAGATTGTAATCCTCGACCAATTTGGCAAGGCTTTGCTTCAGATGCTCGGCGTATCCCGTCGAGCCCATGCACACCTGCAGGCAGGTATGTTCCCACGTCGGAATCTTCAGTTCCGCCTGTTTACCGTCGACCATGGCGAGCCATGAGGGGGGCACTTCGTGGGGAACCAGAGCCGAATCGACGATATTGGGGCCGACCCACAGCCCGAACTTCATGCCGGCGCCGTGAACCTGGTCCGACAGATATCTCAATCCGCGCGGAAATTTCGACCGATCCTCGGTATACGAGCCGAGGCCCTTCCCCCAATCGCCATTGCCCCGCGTCGATGAGCCTTTGTACCAGGACGCGTCCAGATAGAACAAATCCACGCCCATGGTGGCGGCAAACGCGATCTCATCGAGAATGTTCTTCTCGACATCTTTGGCGTCCGTCGACCAAATGTTGTAGCTCACCCAGGGTGCGCCGGCGAGGGCGGCGGGCTGTATGCGGGTGCGCAAATGGCGCAGGGCAAGGTTGACCGCGGTATCCAGATCTTCGCCGCACGCTCCGATGAATATGGGACACGCGGCGAGGCTGGCTTTCGGCCGGATATCTTTTTGCATGTCGCCGAGAACGACGCTCAATCGGATGCGTTCGGGTGTTTGGTCGAGCGAAAAGGTCCAGCCGCGCTCCTGCTGTACGCCGATGACCAGGAATTCCGATCGGCCGACAGCTTCGACCACGATCAAACCGGTATAAATCGGCGCATTCCAGGCGCCGCCCCGGACTTCCAGACGGGACCTGAAGGGCAGAGCCTCGCGGGTGTAGTCGCTGTCGCGGCGGACGCAATGAACCACCAGCGGGCCGATATCGGGCCTGAGAGCGAGATCCAAGGCGCTGATGCCGGAGATATCGCGGACAGGTTTCGTGCCGGTGTTCGAGAAGCTTTGCTGCCAGCGAAAGGCGCCGGTGTCGGCGAATGCCGCAAGGTTCAACTGTCCTTCCACGCCTCCGGGCAAAGCCGCGCGCAAGGTGATGCCGCCTTGATTCGACTGCAGGGGCAGGGCTCGCCAGGAGGCCGATGTACCTTGCGAGTATTTGAAGGCCGGCGCAAAGGGCGCACCGGCGGCGGTCCACTCGAAACGCGTCGCTGCGTTCCTGAATGAGGACAGCACGGGCGTTCCATCGGCGGCGGCAGAGAACTCCACGATCGAGCCTTGATTGGCAATCTGGGTGGAAGAGGCCGAATTTTCCCTGGCGCCGAGCTGCCGGCAGCTCGCCAGGAAAACAGTGGCCACGCCCAGACCGAGTACGCCACGGCGGGTCAGGACGTCGCCGGGCGCGGAGGAAGGTGAGCTGTCGTCGGCTTTGTCTGGCATGCTGATCTTCTCGTCGAGGAGTGGACTCAAGCCGCCGGAAGACAGCCAGAATTGCTCGTAGCGGCCGCTATGGTACCGTTGTCATTTAATAATTGAAAGACCGCATCCCGAGTTAGGAAAAACCGTGGGAAAAACCCTGCTCATCACCGGCGCCACCGGCAGTATCGGCACCAAACTGCGGGCGCATTTTGCCGACCGGGACGTCCGCCTGCGATTATTGTGCCTCAACGGGAAAGGCGATCCTGGGGTAAAGACCGCCGATTTGAGCAGTTACGATGAGGCTTGGGCGCGCGAGTTCGAGAATGTCGATGCGGTGATCCATCTGGCGGGCGATCCGTACGCAACGGCATCGTGGGCGTCCGTACAACGGCTCAACATCGATCTTACCTTGAATGTGCTTCGCGCGGCGCAGAGTTACCGGGCCAAGAGGATCGTATTTGCCAGCTCGAACTGGATCATGGCCGGCCACCGGTTCGGTTCCGAACGGCTCACGACCGAGCTCGCACCCCGGCCGATCAATCCCTACGGCTGCGGTAAATTGCTGTGCGAGCGCGCAGGGCGGCAATTTGCGGAGCAAACGGGCATTTCCTTCATCGCATTGCGAATCGGCTGCTGTCAGCACATCCCGGGCAATCGTCCGGGAGCGCAGATCGAACACGGACTTTGGGGCCAGCAGATGTGGCTGAGCGACCGCGACCTATGCCAGGGAGTGGAGAGCGCCGCCATGGCCGAAGGCGTCGCATATGCGGTCCTGAATCTCATGTCGGACAACCCCGGCATGCGCTGGGACATCGAGGAGACGCGCCGTGTCATCGGCTATGCGCCGGAGGACTCGCATCGCGCCGTGTCGACGCCCGCGATCGAGGAGCACGAACGGTTGGCGCGGCTGAAGTTCGAACTCATGGATCGGCTGGAGCAGATTTCGGCATCCTGGTGATTGCCAGTAAACAGTGACAACGTTATCATTTGGAGCCGCTCGCGCGGCGACCTCAAAGGCCAGGTCGGCGAAACAATCATAAGGGGCGAGCAACCCATGCGGGGCATCGATAAATCGGGAGTGTTCATCACCGGCGGCTGCGGCGACATTGGATTGGCGGTGGCGCGCCGCTTTCTCGAAGCAGGCGCGCGCGTCATGCTGGCGGATTTGGTCAGCGAACAGAAAGCCAAGGCGCTGATCAAGAAGAAGCTCAAGTCTCCCGATGTGTCATTCGTTTCCTGCGACGTCACCCGGGCGGCTTCGGTCGACGCCGCTTTCGCAGCCGGCAGGAAATTTCTGGGCAGGCTCGACACCGTCGTCTGCAATGCGGGAATAGCCCGCAACGAGCCCTTTCTCGAGGTCAGCGAAGAAGCGTGGGCCGCCACTCTGGCCGTGAACCTGACGGGCAGCTTCCTCACCGCCCAGCGCGCCGCGCGAATCATGCAAAAAAACCGCCGCAGGGAGCATGGCCGGCGCGGCACGATTCTATTGACGGGATCCTGGGTGCAGGACATGCCGTGGCCGAACGGCACGAGCTACTGCGCAAGCAAGGGCGGACAGCAGATGATGGCGAAAGTGATGGCGCAGGAGTTGGCGCCGCTGGGAATCACCGTCTGCCTGGTCGCGCCGGGAATGGTCTATGCGGGCTTGACCAAGCACATCTACGACGAAAACAAGAGCTTCGCAAAGCTGGTCGACAAGACGGTCCCGCTCGGGAGAATGAGCACGGCCGCCGAAGTGGCGGGCAGTTTCCTGTTCCTGGCCAGCGATGACGGCGCCTATGTCACGGGCACCACTTTGCTGATCGACGGCGGGGCCACCCTCGTGCGCCGAAACTGATTGGACGCCGTCCTCCCATGACGCCCGCCGTCCCCGATCGACCGCTCGCCTATCTGCTGTTCGTCTGCATGGTGGCGACGCTGGCGGGATTTCTGTTTGGCTTCGACGCGTCGGTGATCAACGGCACGGTAGCTGCCTTGAGCAAGGAGTTCGGTTCCACCGGCGTGGGCACCGGGTTTTCGGTTGCTTCCGTGTTGATCGGATCGGCGATCGGTGCCCTGCTGGCGGGGCAATACGCCGAAAAAATGGGGCGCAAACCGCTGATGCTGTTGACGGCGGTCCTTTTCGCCGTGGGGGCCGCGGGTGCCGGCGCATCGCATTCGGCAGAGACCTTCTTCATCTTTCGCCTGATCGGCGGTTTCGGCGTCGGTGCGGCATCGGTGGTCGCGCCCGCCTATATCGCGGAAGTGTCCCCCGCGGAGATTCGCGGGCGGCTCACCACATTGCAGCAACTCGCCATCGTGCTGGGTTTGCAATGCGCGTTCTTGAGCAATTACCTGATCGCCCATGCGGCGGGCGGCGCGGGGGCGCCTTGGCTGCTCGGCGCTCACGCATGGCGCTGGATGTACTGGGTGCAGCTGATTCCCAGCCTTTTTTATCTCTTCAGCAGCATGGCGCTGCCGGAATCGCCACGCTACCTCGTGGCCAAGGGACGCGAAGCCGCCGCGCGGCTGATGATGCGGCGGCTGTGGGGGCCGAGCGTCGACTTGGATGCAACGATCTCCGAGATTCGCCATACGGTGAGTACGCGCGAACGGCCGCTGTCGTCGAACCTGAGAAGGAGCGGGTCCCGGAACTTCCTGCCGATCGTATGGGTAGGCATCGGGCTCGCGTTCTTCCAACAGGCGTCGGGCATCAACGCGGTCATGTACTTCGGTGAATACCTTTGGGCTGCCGCGGGCTTCACCGAGGAACACGGGCTGTTGATCAATGTGACATTGGGTGCGGTCCTGGTCATCTCGACGTTGGTTTCCATGGTGCTGGTGGACCGGATCGGCCGCCGGCCGCTGCTGCTCGGAGGCTCGGCGGTCATGAGTTCGACGCTGATCATTCTCACGGCTGTGTTCGTGTTCAGCGCCCACAATTCGCATGGCGTGCTGGTCATGACATCGGCCCAGGCGCAAATCACGCTGGTCGCGGAGCACTTGTTCATTTTTGCGTTCGGCGTCTCCTGGGGTCCCGTCGTCTGGGTGCTGCTTGGCGAAATGTTCCCCAATCGAATCCGGGCGCCCGCCCTTGCCGTCAGCGCCGGAACCCAGTGGGTGACCGCTTTCATCGTGACGACCACGTTTCCGGGATTGCTGTCGACGGTGGGTTTGAGCGGAATATTCTGCATTTACACGATTGCATCGATCGCCGCCTATTTGACGGTGTTCCGCTGCGTGCGCGAGACCAAGGGCGTCGTGCTCGAGGACATGCCCGATACCTCTCCCGAGGCCCGCGCGTAGCCGCTGCTGAGATTTCCATCCTTGCCTTGGATGCGCCCGCCGGCAGACTATAATTAAGTCGCCCCCCTCGTAACGGAGTCAATGGTATGCGGATTTGCCTCAAGGCCTGGTCGATGATGCCGATTCTGGCGTTCGCCGGCGTGTGCGGCGCGCCGAGCGTTCACGCAAATGATTCAGCGGCCGGCACGAGCGCCCGCCACGCGCATGAGGCCTATACCTCGGCAATCAACTCGAACAACTTGGAGTCGTTGGCCGCAATGCTCACCGATGACGTCGTGTTTCTCTCGCCGAACGAGCCGGCGGTGATCGGCAAAGCGGCAGTGCGCGCCTGGTCGGCGGAGTACTTGAAGGCGTTCAGGATTCACTGGGACAAGACAGTCAAGGACTTTACGGTTGCCGGGGACTGGGCATTCGAACGCTATTCGTACAAGCAAAACGACAAACCCGCCGGTGGCGGCGTCTCCGTTACCGATACCGGAAAGGGCTTGATCGTGTATCACCGCGATTCCGGCGGAAAGTGGCGGGTTGCCCGCGATGCATGGAATTCGGACTTGCCGTTGCCGGCGAAATAGCCGGCCCGACGCGCCGCGCGCGAGCGTTCGAGGGTGGAATGACGAAGCCTCAGAAATCCGCCCGGGACTGGACGCTTTCGGAAGCCGCGCCGGACTATCTTGGATCGGTGAAGCTGTCGCCGGCTCTCGCGGCGACTGCCTACGCGGTGGATCACGATCCGGACTCCGCGAAAAAGATCGTCGAGACACTGGAGCCCAACGACGATCCATCGTTCCTGCAGTCGAACGCCGCCACGGCCTTCGATGCGCTCCCAACCTATTGGATCGCCGCGGCCACGGACGATTGGCCGGCGGCATTGGCGGATGCGCGGGCGTGCGATTCGTGGCTGGACGCGCACGCGCCGGCAAACAAGCTTCTTGGCCGGTTGGGGCCGGTCTGGATACAACCGCTCGAGGCTTTGGCGATGGCAAAGGCGGGGGATGTCGCCGGTGCCGAGACACTCATTTCGAAGACTCCGCCCGATTGCTACTTGTGCGTGCGTGTTCGCGCACAGATTTCCCGGATCAAGCGGGATTGGCCGGCCGCCGAACGTTGGTTTGCCGAGGCGGCCCGGCAAGGCCCATCGCTCCCGTTCGCGTTTTCCGAATGGGGAGACATGCGGCTTGCCAAGGGCGACGTCGAGGGCGCGATCGCCAGATACGACGAGGCGCTCGAGTACGCTCCCAAATGGAAGGCTCTCGCGAAGGCTCGCGAGGCCGCGATGGAAAAGAACTGATTCCATTTCCAGCGCGGCAAAAAAAATGAGGATATGCAATTTCGAGGCTGCTGCCCTCACCTCGTTGGCTCTGGCGGGGCTCATGGCCGCGGCTGCTGCGAGCAGCCATTGCAATGAAACGGGCATGCCTCGCGCGCGCGAAGTCCTCCCCTATTGGGCCTTCGCGGTCGATCCACCGGCGGGAACATCGAATGCGGCAGCCGGAGTCGTCGATGCCGAACCGCGGCATGTGCCGGGGAGCGCCGCCGCGTTCACCCCGGCACAGCTGAGTGATCTCTTCAGCGCGCCCGACTGGCATCCGGGCAAACATCCCACGATGCCTGAGGTCGTGGCGCATGGACACAAGCCGGATGTATTCGCCTGCGGCTACTGTCACCTGCCCAATGGACAAGGCCGTCCTGAAAATTCCACCCTCGCCGGGCTCCCTGAGAGCTACATCGTTCAACAAGTCGCGGATTTCAAAAGCGGCCTGCGCAAGAGCTCCGAACCCAGGCATGTGCCGACTGCTCTCATGATCGGCTCCGAAACCAAAGCCGGCCCGCAGGAGATACTCGCCGCCGCGCGTTATTTTTCGAGCTTGAGGCGCACGCCGTGGATTCGGGTCGTAGAAACCGATACGGTTGCCAAGACGCACGTTGCGGGCTGGATGTTGGTCGCTTCGAGCGACGCCGGGATCGAGCCGATCGGTTCGCGGATCATCGAGACGCCGGAGAATCTGGAGCGCACCGAAATGCGCGACGACACCTCCGGTTTCGTGGCTTACGTGCCGGTGGGCAGCATCAAGAGAGGTGAGTCACTGGTGAAGACCGGAGATTCAGGCAAGACCTTACCGTGCGGCGGCTGTCACGGTGCTGATCTCAGAGGCCACGACAACGTACCGTCAATTGCCGGCCGTTCACCCAGCTACGTAGTGCGGCAACTCTATGACATCCAGCACGGTGCCCGTGCCGGAGCGGCCGCCGGATTGATGAAGCTGCCGGTCGCAAAATTGAGCCTGGCGGACATGGTGTCCATCGCCGCATACGCAGCCTCCCTACAACCGTGATCGGCACGAGCTTTACTGGTCCGCGTAGAGTTTCACCAGCCGATACAAAAACGTCCGGCCCTCATAAACGGACTGGATACGGACGCGCTCATTGAGGCCATGAATGTGCCCGCCATCCGGGTCGGTGAAGATGCCCGTAATTCCATACGTCGGTATGCCTGCAGGGTTCAGGAACTGGGCGTCCGACGCACCGGGCTCGAGTGTCGGTAGCACCGGGACTCCCGGCCACATGTCGTGCGCGACTTTCTCGATGGGTTTCAATATATGGGGCGTCAATGGCGCGGGAGCGGCAATCGGTCCGCGGATCTCAGGAACCGTTACCGATACCTTCGGGTCTCCGATGACCGTCACGAGCTGCGCCAGAACGGCATCGCGGGTGTCTCCCGGAAAGATGCGGCAATTGATATTGGCAGTGGCCCGTTGCGGCAGCGCGTTGGTCGCATGACCCGCGGCGAGCATGGTCGCCACACAGGTCGTGCGGAGCATCGCGTGCCAGTTTTCGTCCTTGTCGAGGACGGCAACCGCCGCGGCGTCTTGCGGGTTCTTCACGACCGCGGCCATGGCCGCGCCGGCGTCGCCGCCAACAATCTTGGCCATGCCGGCAAAATAACCGCGATTCGCGTCGTCCAGTTCGACAGGAAATTCGAAGCGGCTCACCCGATCGACCGCGCGCACGATATGATATATCGCATTATCCGGCACGGGCCGTGAACTATGGCCGCCGGGATTGGTGGTCTCCAATAGAAAATTCTGGGATGTCTTTTCAGCGGCGAGAATCTCAAGGGCGATTCGATGCCCTTGCAGATCCAGATCGCCGTCAACGCCCTCGGTAAGAGCCAATTCCGCATCAATGTCATCGCGCGCGTTCTTGGTCAGCCAGCCGGCACCGTTCAGGGCGCTGTTGGTTTCCTCACCGCATGTCAACGCCAGCTTTATGGTCCGTTTGGGGCGATAGCCCTGTTCCCGGTAACGGATCATATTGTCGACCCAGATCGCCGCCTGGGCCTTCATGTCGCTGGTTCCGCGGCCGTAGAAATAGCCATCCTCTTCGATCAAGCTGAATGGGTCGCGAGTCCAGTCTTCCCGCTTGGCCTCGACCACGTCGACGTGGGCGAGCATCAGAATCGCCTTGGCCTTGGAGTCGGATCCGTGAAGGACCGCCAGCAGGCCGCCTTCCTTGGGATGTCCCTCAGGGATGAACACCCGCAGATCCGCGTCGGGATAGCCGGCGCTCTTCAGACGCGCCGCCATGCGCTGCGCGGCCAGCGTGCAGTCGCCCGCCGAAAGGGTGGTGTTGGTCTCCACGAGTTCCTTATAGATCTCGCGAAACCGCTGCAATCCGTCGGCGTCCGTGGCCGCTTGCGCCGGAATCGTTCCGCAAAGACCCGCGATCACCCATGCTGCCAAAAGCGTACAGGCGCGTCCCATGTTATTTACCCTTTTTTCGTGGCCCGACTTTGATTGTGAGATTCATCCCGAAGGCATCGCAGTGTAGCCGAATCAAGGGGGCGTGAGTCTGTTGCCAATGCCCATGGCATCGGCGAACATTACCCGCGGGTCGCGGGGAGATGGGCGGCATGAACTCCAGGTCGGAGCAATAAAACTAGTCTGGATCAGCGTATAGGGGAGCAAACATATGCCCGTTGAATGCTCTGAACTCCGATGGATCGTCGACAAGGAAATCATACCGCTCTATCAGCGGCTGATCGAGTCTCCGGACATCATGTACGGAGCCATGATGATATTTTTCCTGGCCGCTTCGACGCTGTTGGTGCTCGCGGCATGGCGTCAGCTTCCATTGCGGGGCGGCTAGCTTGCATGTCGTTGTGCCGCTGGCGGGAGCCCATTACCAGCTGTCGGCTCTCGTTGGGGGAAACAGGCCGGTGCCTTGCACTTCCATCGTGGAGCAGAAATCGAAAAGCTGAGCCTTGCCGAGCGGCGTGATGGCGGATGGCTCGAGGCGAATCGGGAGGCGTTTCAGTGAGTATCGACCATGAAAGGTCTGCGGACGTGGCCTTCGGCTGGCGCGTCTACGGCTTTGGCGTGATGGCGGTGGGCATGGTCTGCCTGGCATGGGGGAATTTCGACTTGGGCCAGCCGGTGCCCAAGGACTTTCCCCATCGCACCGCCCTGGCCTGTGCCGCGGCTGTGTTCATGATCGCCGCGGGCGCGGCCGTCGAGTGGCGTCGGACCGCCGCCTGGGGCGCCGCGGCGCTCACCGGCTATTACGCGCTCATCGTCGTGGTCCTGATGAATGGGCGCATCGTACTGGCCCATTACGCCGAGTTCGGCGCCTACAGCGGCGCCGCCGAGCAGCTCGCAATTGCTGCGGGCGGGCTGATCGTCTTTGCCGCCAACGCCAAGATAGACGCGGAATCGGCGGCGCGCCTGACGCGGCTGGGACAACTGGCGTTTGGGATTTGTGCGCTGCTATTCGGCGGAGCGCATTTTTTCTATATGAACTTCACCGCTCCTATGGTCCCCAAATGGCTGCCGCCGACTCCAGAGTTCTGGGCTTATGCGACTGGGATTGGCCATATCGCGGCAGGCGTTGCGATCCTGACGGGCGTGCAGGCCCGCCTCGCCGCAATCCTGCTGACCGCGATGTTCGCGTCTTTCACTCCATTGGTGCATGTGCCCATGCTCCTGGCCAATCCCGCCAGCTATGTGAACTGGACCGAAAACGCCTTGAATCTCGCCTTGGTCGGCGCTGCTTGGGTGGTCGCGGACTCTCTGGTGCGTGCGAGTTGCCTGCGTGTATAGTTTTGCGTCGACTCCAATCGTCGCATCGTCCCGGGGTATCGCATGCTTCGTCACGGATTCGTCAGCGCTGGATTGCGCGTCATCGCCGGACCGTATTATTCTCCCGATCACACCCAGATCGCGTATTCGACCCGCGCCTATGGCTTGACGGATGTTTACGGACGCACCCTGTCTTCGATGCGAGCGGCAAGCCGCGGGCACCCGGCTAGGGAGCAGTACTCCAGGCGTCGGCGGCAGATTGGAGCAGCTGCGTATTCTTGATCAGGGCGGCATCGATCACGCCGGCTTGCTGCTCCGCCAGCGGCCAGTTGCGCGCTTCGACGGCCTCGGTCAGGCCGGGAAACTCGAGATGCGCGTAGGTATAACGGGCTGCATATAAAATGTGCCGAAACCACGGCCGGCCTGGAATTCCTTCAGGATTCAGCCAATTCGACTCGACGCGGAAGAGATCGCCATTGACGCGCTGAATCCGGCCCGGGGTCGCGCGCCCCGCCGCGAGGTCGCGCGCGAGAAGGCCGCGCAGCCGCTCTCCCGCGGCCTCGAAGTCGGCGATGTGACCGTCGAGCCGCGCGAGCGGCAGCTGCGCCGGATCGATCTTGCCGGCGTGCTGCAGCTCTGCAAGAAAGCCATGCAGCGCCGCGCCATTGGCCGCGAAGTCGAACGGCAGAATGTCCGAGTTTGCGAGGCGCAGCGCGACCAGCCCCCAAATGCGGGTGAGTGCCGTGTGGTAGGCAAAAGTTGGATCTCCGATGTGGGTCATCCAAAAATGATCGTCATAGGCCGAGTGGTAGACGCCATAGTCGCCGGTGAACCCGAGATTGATGACGGGGCGTCCCAGATGATTGAGAAAAACCGTGTGATCTGAGCCGCTGCCGATGCGCGTCTCGACCAGGTCGGCGTCGGGCGACGGCTTTGCCAAATGCTTGTCGCGCATGGAAGTCGCCCGCCAGGCTTCGTACAGGGATTTGCCCGATGGGGCGGCCACACCTTTCGACGCTTCGAGCAGCATGGGCGCCAACGAGGCCACGGCCGAAGGATCGAAGCTCAGGCCCTCCGGGCCTGCCGTCGTCGCGGCTCCCGCCACGGCCTCATCGACGTTGATATAGGCCACGAGTTTTTTCTCGAGGTCCCCGGCGAATTGTTCGCCCCACTCGGTGGAGCCGGTGAGACCGTATTCTTCTCCGTCCCAGCTGCAAACCACGATGCTGCGCCGTGGACGCAAACCCCGGCGCTTCATTTCGCCCAA
>Ga0182030_10001789_pt1 | contig 44867 bp, 40 predicted proteins | sample 812S3MmetaG_FD_121299 | JGI IMG/M metagenome (GOLD analysis project Ga0182030, IMG submission 121299) | Permafrost microbial communities from Stordalen Mire, Sweden - 812S3M metaG (Illumina Assembly) | ecosystem: Environmental > Terrestrial > Soil > Wetlands > Permafrost | place: Sweden...
GACGTCTATCGGATGATGGCCGCCTATTGCGAACGTCAACGCAGCGGCGCGCCAGTGCATGAGTGGGAGCCATAGGGAGACATCGTGAGCGATCAGCATTACGCCTTGTTCGACAAAGTACCGGATGGGTTTCTCGATTGCCCGGCCGACAGGCTAGCCAGCATCCTGCCCGGCCCCAGCCTCATCGATCTTCCTGGACGCGGCCAGAATCCGCTTTTCCTCTCGGTTTTGCTGCACGGAAACGAAAACAGCGGGCTGCTCGCGGTGCAGAACGCGCTGCGCCGACATGCGGATCGCTTATTGCCGCGGGGGCTGTTGCTGTTTGTCGGCAATGTGAAGGCCGCGGCAGCGCATGTGCGGACTTTACCGGAACAGGCCGACTTCAATCGCGTCTGGCCGGGAACGCTCACGCCGGATGCCCCCGAAGCCATCATGGCGCAAGAGGTGTTCGATTATGTCGCCAGCAGGAACCCCTTCGCCAGCATCGACATTCACAACAACACGGGCTTCAATCCGCATTACAGCTGCATCACCCGACTGGAGCCGGAGTTCATCGCTCTGGCGCGATTATTCTCGCGCATCGTTGTGCATTTTCAGCGCCCGGCCGGAGTACAAGCAGGCGCATTCGCGAGGCTCTGCCCCGCGATCACGGTCGAGTGCGGAAAGGCCGGCGGCGGCGGCGGCGTCGAGCGGGCCACTGAGCTGATCGAGGCGGCTCTCGCGCTGGAGCACTTTCCAGAACACGCTCCAGCGCCTCATGATGTCGAGTTGTTGCGCACATACGCCATCGTCAAGACTCCAGCGCAGGCGAGCTTCACCTTCGACGGCTCGCCTGCGGATTTCCGTTTTCGCGGCGATATCGACCATTTGAACTTCAGCGAGCTTCCGGCGGGCGAAAGCTTCGGGATGGCCGACGGCTCCCTTCGCCTCGAACTGCATCCTGGCGATGAAGAGGCTGCGCCGGGAGAGTATTTCGATTACGCCGACGGCGAAATTCGCCTCGCTCGACCTGCGGTTCCCGCGATGCTGACACTGGACGACCACGCCGTAAGACTGGACTGCCTGTGCTACCTGATGCACCGGATCAGCAGCGAAGGAACGCTCCTGCCATAATCTAACTCCAGGCCGCCGCCAGAGGAGTCCGCCCACCCAAATCCACGCAAGCGTCCTACGGCGCCTCGAAATGCTTCGAGAGCTTGAGCCCCTGACCTTGATAATTCGAGACGCCCGCTTCGCCGTAGAGCGCTCCCGGAGGCTCCGCCATGGGCTCATACACCAGTCGTCCGATGGATTGTCCGTCCTCCAGAATGAAAGGCACTTCCCGGCTGCGCACTTCCAGCACCGCGCGGGCGCCCGGCGCGCCATCGGCTCCGGCGCCAAATCCGGGGTCGAAGAACCCCGCGTAATGGACGCGGAACTCCCCGATGGCGGCGTCCATCGGCGCCATTTCGGCGGCAAGATCGGGCGGTATGCACAATCGCTCGCGCGAAGCCAGAATGTAAAAATCGCCAGGATCGAGGATTAGCCGCTTGTCCGCGCGCGCGGGCAGCCGATCCCAGAAATCATCTATGCGATAGGCGCCAATACGGTCCACATCGATCACATCAGTGTGTTTTTGCGCTCTGTAGCCGACAACTCCGGCGCTGAGCGGCTCGGACAAATCCACGCGCAGCACAACGCCGTCGCGCAGGCTGAGCTCGCCATCGACCAGTCTTGCCCGGGCATGCAGCGCCTCGAGCGCTGTGTCGCTGAGCGCGAAGCTTGTCTGCTGCGGCTCCCGAGGATCGTGGTGGCGAAAGCGCAATTGATTGAGCCGCGACCCGGCGCGCACCCGCACGGAAAAACTGCGAGGCGAGACTTCGGCGAACAGCGGGCCCTCGTAGCCCTGCTCGACAAGATCGAAGCGCTCGCCCCGATCGGTGATAAGCCGCGTAAAAATATCCAGGCGCCCGGTCGAGCTTTTGGGATTTGCCGCCCCCGACAAATCCGCGGGCAGCGCAAGCCGCTCCATCAGCGGCACGACATAAAGGCAGCCGCGCTCCAGAACCGCGCCGTCGCCCTCCAGTGAAATTTCATCGAATTTGAGCGCCGCCAGAACATTATCGACATGGCGCTCCCTGCCCGGCAAAAAGCTCGCGCGCACGCGATAGGCCTTGGCCCCCAGACGCAGATCGAGGCTCGCGGGCTGGATTTGCGCAGACGCCAATGGCGCACAGGCGCTTATCGCGCCGGCCTCGAACAGAGCGGCGATCTGCCGAGCCGACAGGACGCCTGTCCGGATGTCCGAAAGCCGGTTTGAGCCGATCAACTCCTGCAGGCCTGGACCGTTCATCGAAACAAATCCCTTGCGCTCTCTCGAGACATCGCCGTCGAGCCCCGTCCTTGGAGACGCTCCCTAGCATGAAGAAACACTCGCCGCGCCGCCAGCGATATCGCGTCGTGACAACGCTCCCACAGTGAACGTCCACGCCACAGCAAAACGCCGTTGATTTCCATGAGTTGCTCTGCAAACTGCGCGGCAGGCGCCGCTTGTTGGGATGTCTTGTCCTCCGGCAGCGCCATCAAACTCGCTTCATCGTCGGGCATTGAGATTTCGAGATCGTCGTTAACATAAATTGGATGCGACATGTGATGCAGCAGAAGCAATTTGGAGACCGTCTCCTGCATAATCGAGGCGGCGGTCTTGCGGTAAGCCGCTGATCCGGCGCTTACTTTGAAGACTCCAGCGGTCTCCGAAGACCGCAGCATCAACGCCACAAGCAAGCCGCGTCCCGGCCAATAGCTCACGCTCGGCCTCGCCATCTCGAGAAATAGCCCCTTGAAAACCTTGCTCTCGCGTTGCCGCAAGCGCGCGGACCCGGCTGCGCGCGCCTTGGTCGCTTGCACATAGCAGAAAATGGGCCGGCGCTCGGGAGCTGGCATGGGCGCCGGAATTTCATGTTTCCGCAGGGTCACGCGAAGGGATTGGGCGACGAGACCCGATACCTCCGGCGTAAGGTGATAAGGGTCCTGATAGCAGCTTACGGTCGGCGGACCGCCCAGAATCTGGCTCAAGGTCAGAGAAGGAAACATTCCGCGCGCTCTTGCGGTTTTGGCGTATTCGCGCGTCACGCGCGCCGACGACGCCAATGATTGCCCCTTGGAATTACGAGGCGCGAGCATCAGGAACAGCAGGCCGATCTTTCGTTCGGCGCAATGCTGCGTAATCTCCTCAAGCGTATCCCGCAAAAGATCCATTCCAAGGCACCCGCCTTCCGCCAGAATGATGTCGTTCAGCGCATATTCGAACACGATCAAATCGGGCTGCGCCGCTTTGTCCTGCTGACGCTTCAACAAGCGCAACAACCCGAACAGAGACCCGACCGCCCCGAGAAATTGATTTGTAATGCTGTGTTCCGTAGCGATTTGGGCAAATTGAGCCGCCCAACCGTCACGTAGCCCCGCGTTTGAGCCTCCAAGCAACAAGATATTCAATCGGTGACGTCCCCCCGGCCAAACTTCGCCAATGGCTGAATAAACATTGTCTTATTTGGGATGGGGCGCAAGCCGTGGCGTCCGAACCGGCAAGCAGAACATGTTGACAGCAACGCTGGCTTTGGCATTTATAGAGGCTGTGGTTATTTGAGCCGGCCGGCTTGCCGCCACGTTAAACAAAGCGCTAAAAGGCCGGGTCTCCTAGAGAAACCCGCTTTTTGACGCCACGTCGAAGGCCTCCGACCTTCTTTGTGCGCGAGCGCCGTCTTGAGGAGAACGCATGACCGCCCCCAGCGAAAAGAAACCCCGCTCGCTCAAGCCCGCGACACAATTGGTGCATGGCGGCGCGCTCCGCTCTCCCTTTGGCGAATTGTCGGAAGCATTGTTTCTGACTCAGAGCTTCGCCTATCCGACCATGCAGGCCGCCGAGGCTCGCTTCAAGGGCGACGATCCCGGCTTCATATACTCGCGATTTTCCAACCCGACCGTCGCCATGTTCGAGCAGCGGATGTGCCTGCTTGAAGGCGCGGAGGCTTCCCGCGCAACGGCGAGCGGAATGGCCGCTGTCACCGCGTCCCTTCTCTCGCAGGTCAAGGCCGGCGATCACGTAGTCGCGGCGCGCGCCCTGTTCGGCTCCTGCCTTTACGTCGTCGAGGAACTGCTCCCCCGCTTTGGCGTCGCCTCCACTTTGGTCGACGGCGCGGATCTGGAGCAATGGAAGCAGGCCGTACGCAAGGAAACGAAGCTCTTTTTTCTGGAGACTCCGACCAATCCGGCACTGGAAGTCTATGACCTGAAGGCGCTGGCGGATATTGCCCACGAGGCCGGGGCGCGGCTCGTCGTCGACAATGTCTTCGCCACTCCCCTTCTGCAGAAGCCCTTCGAGTTTGGCGCCGATGTCGTGGTCTATTCAGCCACCAAACATATTGATGGGCAGGGACGCTGCCTTGGTGGCGTCATTCTCGCTTCGCAGGAGCTAGTTGAGGAAAACCTGCATAATTTCCTGCGCCAGACCGGTCCCGCCATGTCGCCCTTCAACGCCTGGGTGATGCTAAAGGGCCTTGAGACGCTGCCCTTGCGCGTCGCCCAACAGGCGTCGTCGGCAGCAAAGATCGCCGACTTTCTCTCCGAGCAAAAAGGCGTTCGCCGGGTGCTTTACCCCTTCCGCGCCGATCATCCGCATTACGATCTGGCCCGCCGGCAGATGACCGGCGGCGGCACGCTCGTCACATTCGATGTCGAGGGCGGCAAGGAAGCAGCCTTCCGGCTGGCCAACGCGCTGGAGATCGTGAAAATCTCCAACAATCTGGGCGACGCCAAGAGCCTCGTCACCCATCCCGCCACCACAACGCATCAGCGCCTTACCCCCGAGGCGCGCGTGGCGCTCGGGATCGGCGAGGGAATGTTGCGTCTCTCGGTCGGGCTGGAAGACTTGGAAGACCTTATCTACGACCTCGAATGCGGTTTGCACGCCGCACGTTCGGGCGCATGAGGGGCGACCGATCGCGAAAGGGTGTCGGCATGGCGCAGTCCGCCACCGTCTAGGGAGTTGAGCTCCATTGAACGGGCGCCATGCCGACGTTGCCGGGCCTCTCCACGATAGGGCCGACGTCGCCATAACCCCGCTGGCGCAAGGCGCGGGATTCTTGGCGGCAGTCGGGGAGGCCCCGCGTCCGGGTGTTTTTCTTGGCCGATGCGTCAGCTGTTCCGTGATAAAGGGCGAAATCGTCGAGCGAGACGCGCGCGCTCCCGGCGCAGACGTGATCGCGAAAGCTCGCGTCTCAAGGAGCGGAGCGCCGCCGACCTCGTTGCGTCGCAGGATTTCGCTGTCGGAATGACGCATCGGCATTCATCAGGCCGCGTCGAAGCCGAAGCGTCCGAAGCGCGCGCGGCGCTCAAGATCAATCAAACGGGGGGCGTTGCGCGCCGGCTCGGCGAACCCACCCAACTCCATTTGCGCCAACTCCTGAATGCTATGGCGAGCGCAAGCCGCGGGAGCCGTCGTCGCGCCGGACTCCGGCGCACCACGCGAAGGCTCGCGCAGTTCAATGATTCGTGCGCTGTCCGCCTTTGGGAAAGACATCGAAAATACTCCTGGCCATCATTACGAGCCCCATGTAAACGGCCACTGAAACGCGGCGACCATCCATCAATGCATGCAAAGACGGCAGAGGCGCGGCGCTAACATGACCACATGTCAGGAGAGTATTGGCGGAGCCCGTGGCTGGTTAGAAGTATCGAAGCGGGGAGTAGAAAATGCGCGATCCGTGATCGACCATGCGCTTGTGCGCCGCAGGACCGGAGTCGCGCCAGCGTTAATTGAGACGGCGACGATGGGCGCGGCGCCTTCACAAGCTAATTGACAGAAAAAGCAATTTTCGCCGTGACGCCACGGCGCCCCAGGCTGCCGGTTTTCGCCGTTCACGAAATCTGGGGCCGACTTCAAACAAAGCTGAAAACTGGTCTTGCCGGCCCCGGCGCGGGCTGATTGGATTACGTTCGCCGCAGCCGGAGCGAAGGCCTGCACGACCAACGCCAGCGCGAAAAGCAAACGTAACGCTAAATTGCGACGCATAAAGCCAGACCTGGGAAGCAAATCATCGCGTGGACACGCCTGAGCGAAACCGTCAGACGACTTTTGCATGTTAGCCAACTTTCGCCTTTCGGCAAGCCTGTCGGTCGCGGAACTTCACGGAGCCGTCGTTTTCGACGGGCTGAATGTGCGGAACTTGTCATAAAGCCGCGGCACATTTGTTGCTGCGCCGACCGTGTTGCTGCGCTGCCAGAAAATGGTCTTTCCTTTCACTCCGGGCGCTCTAAACTGCCAGCCATGTACATCTCGATCACAAACGACATCCAAGTCACCGCCTTGCCCGATTTTCTGATGGAACGGTCCGACCCGGCGCAGGATCACTATTTCTGGTCCTACACGATCGAGATCGCCAATCTGGGCCGGGTTCGCGTGCAGCTCATATCCCGACACTGGATAATCATCGACGCGAACGGCCGGAGGGAGGAAGTCCGCGGGCCGGGCGTCGTCGGCGAGCAGCCGGTGCTGGAGCCCGGCGAGACATTCCGTTACGCGTCCGGGTGCCCGCTTTCCACGCCCTCCGGGATCATGCAGGGCAGCTACCGAATGGTCACCGCGGCTGGGGAATCGTTCGATGTCGAGATACCTACGTTCTCGCTCGACAGCCCGCTGTCACGCCCCACCCTGAACTGATGGGGCGTGCAATGAGCAGGCTGGAAAGCGCAATCGACCTGACGGCGCGTCTCGTCGCTTTCGACACGGAGAGTTCAAAGACAAATCTCCCGCTGATTGGAGCGGTGGAGCATTATCTGCGCGAGCAGGGCGTTCCATTCGTGCGCGCGCCAAACAAAACCGGCGACAAGGCTTCCCTCTTTGTCACGATAGGTCCGAATGTTCCCGGCGGCGTGGTGTTGTCAGGCCATACGGACGTTGTCCCGGTCGCGGGACAGGCCTGGTCCGCCGACCCCTTCACGCTGCGCAGGGAAGGCTCGCGCCTCGTCGGGCGCGGGGCGGTGGACATGAAAGGCTTCGACGCCGTTTGCCTGGCCATGATCCCGGAATTCAAGGCCGCCGCCTTGAAGCGTCCGATCCATATTCTGCTCAGTTTCGACGAGGAGACCACCTGCCTCGGGCCGCTCGACGTGATCGCCCGTTTCGGGGTGGATCTGCCGAGGCCCGCGGCTGTCATTGTCGGTGAGCCGACCTCAATGCAGGTCGCCGACGCGCACAAGAGCGTGACCACGCAGATCACGCGGGTGCGCGGTTTTGAAATTCATTCGGCGAATTTGCACAAGGGCGTCAGCGCAGTACACGCGGCCTGTCTCCTGGTGGCTGAACTCGAGCGCATCAACGAAACCCTGCGCGCGGAAGGCGACCCATCCGGCCGCTTCGACCCGCCCTACTCCACCGTGCATGTCGGGCTGATATCAGGTGGAACCGCCCGCAACATTGTCGCCCGCGACTGCGAGTTTCATTGGGAATTTCGTGGCCTTCCGGGGGTTGCTCCCTCCACCGCGCGCGATCGTCTCGAAATTTTCGCTAAGGACTTGATGGAGCGTTCATTCAAAGGATTTCCCGAAACCAGCATCGAGACCACCACCGAGACGGAAGTGCCGGGACTTGCGCCAGAACCCGGTTCCGCCGCCGAATTACTCGCCCTTCGTCTCGCCCGGAGGAACGGGACCATCGCCGTTCCATATGCTTCGGAGGCGGGCCAGTTCCAGCGCGCTGGCGTGCCCACCGTGCTATGCGGTCCCGGCCGCATCGACGAGGCGCACCAGCCCGACGAATTCATTGAACTGGATCAACTGAGCGCCTGCATCGATTTTATGCGTGGCCTCACGCGGGAGTTATCCACGTAAGGCCGCGATCGGGACTTAAGACCTCAGCACGCCCAGACCCATTGGCCGTACCAGAGCCGCCAGCAGCCTCCGCCGTAGCCGTAATAAGGATAGCCGTAGCCATAGCCGCCGTAATATCCTCGACCGTAGCCACCTCTGTAGTAGCCACGGCCGTAGCCCCCGCCGTAGTAGCCCCGGCCACCATAGAAGCCCCTAACGCCATAGCCGCCTCCGTGGAAGCCGCCGCCGCGGAACCCTCCTCCCCTCGCGTCCGCTGGCGAGGTAGTGGAAACCATTAAAGCTCCAGCGAGGGCGGCGGCTGCAGCTAGAACGCTAATTTTTTTTAACATGCCTGTTCCTCCAAGTTAGCGCTCCGACCAAGGATCGGTCGCGATACACACAATCCGGCGATGAACAATCACCGGGAAAACAACGCGGATCCCGCCCTTCACCTGAGAGATCAAACCTAAACTCCATGGAAACGCCGCCACAAGGCGCAGCGCCTCGCCTTTCCGCCTTCGTTTCGCCCCCAGATTCGTCCTCCCAAAATACATTGTTTTCATTAGAGAAACGCAGGGGGCCCCGATTGGTTTCGCTAACCGGGAAATTGTTTCGTATTAGCTTGCGGCGACTTTTCGGGCTTCACCGCGTTTTCGGACGCCGCAAACATAACCGGAGTAGCTTTTTTCAACCGTTTCCATCAAATAGCGTTGTCGCGACAGCTTGCCACCTTCACGGAAAGAGAGCCATTGAGGCTAGAACCTTGGCGAGCGCCAGGGTTCTAGCGATGGCATTGCTTTCGTAAGTTGAGCGGCTATAGTCCGCGCCCAATCGCTAGGCCGCACCCGGCCAGGTTCGCTACCGCCGCAATCGTGGCGTTTCTATAAAGAGATCGCAAATGAAACTGATCCCAGAAGCCATGGCGCAGACCGAACAAACCCCGCCGGCAGTGAACGCCCCTGCGGCTCCGGCCCCCGCCGCCGCGCCGATCGCGCAAGGAGCCGACGCCAAAAAAGCGACGACAGCCACCACGCAGCAGCCCGGCGCCCCGGACGCCCCGCCCACGCTGCCGGACCTTCTCGCCCAGATCGTTCCGGTGCTGGTGATCATCGGCATCGTTTACCTTATCGTCATTCGCCCGCAGCAGCGCCGCCAGAAGGAGCAGCAGAATCAGCTCAAGAACATCCGCCGGGGCGACACGGTGGTCACGGCCAGCGGATTTATCGGCAAGGTGACGAAAATCATCGACGACAACGAGTTCGAAATCGAAATCGCGACCAATGTCCGCAGCCGAATGTTGCGCTCGGCCATCACCGAGGTTCGCACCAAGGGCGAACCCGTGAAGGAACCTCCGGCTCCCAAGAGCTGACGCCGAATCCCCGGCCCGCCCACACCCAAATCCCAAAGTTGTAAGGCAAGCAATGCTGCGTTTCGCCACCTGGAAAATCGTCGCGATACTGGCGCTCACATTCGCCGCCATGCTTGTCGTCGCGCCGAGTCTGCTGTCGTTATCGAATTACGAGACCCTCGCGGCGAAGCTGCCCGACTGGGCGCGGCCGCCGACCATTGTGCTGGGCCTGGATCTTCAGGGCGGGTCGAATGTGATGCTGGAGGTCGACAAGCCTTCCGTGCTGCACACACTGGCGATGAACTTGCGCGACGACGCCCGCCGCATTTTGCGCGAGGAGAAGGTGGCGATGACTGGCGGCATCGGGCAACAGGCGCGCGGCGTGCAGTTCCGCGTGCCCGACGCCGCCGACCGCGAAAAGATAATGCCCAAGCTGAAGGCCCTCGCCAAGGGATACACCAACCAGTTGGGGGCTGGCGCGCCGCCGCTGGAGATCGAAGACGCGGGCGATGGTCTGGTTCGCATCAGCGTGACCGACACCGGCCTCACCGAAAAAGTGCGCCGCGCGGTCGATCAGTCAATCGAGGTGATTCGACGCCGCATCGACCAGCTCGGCACAAGAGAGCCCAGCATTCAGCGCCAGGGCGATGATCGCATCGTGGTGCAGGTGCCAGGGCTTCAAGATCCCGAACAGCTGAAGACGATCCTCGGCCAGACGGCAAAACTGGAATTCCGCCTGGTCGCGGAACCTGGACAAACTCCTGCGGAAACCGAAGAGCTGGACCAGACCGAGCAGACCGGCAAGATCAGCGTCGAGAAGCAGGTGATGGTGCAGGGCGAAGACCTGACCGACGCGCAACCGGGCTTCGACCAGCGGGGCGGCGAGCCGGTCGTCAATTTCCGCTTCAATATCCGCGGCGCCCAGAAGTTCGGCGAAGTAACATCCAAGAACGTCGGCAGGCTCTTCGCCATCGTGCTCGACAACAAGGTGATTTCCGCGCCACGCATCCTGACGCCGATCACCGGCGGCTCGGGCCAGATTTCCGGTCACTTCACGGTCGAGCAGGCGAATAATCTCTCGATCCTTTTGCGCGCGGGCGCCCTGCCCGCGAAGCTCAATATCGTGGAGGAGCGGACGGTGGGTCCGGGCCTTGGCCAGGATTCGATCGACGCGGGCAAGCGCGCGGCCTATGTCGGCGCCGGTCTTGTCGTGGTTTATATGCTCATCACTTACGGCGTGTTCGGCGTCTTTGCCAATCTCGCGCTGTTCGTGCATATCGCCTTCATCTTCGCGGGGCTTGTCCTGCTGGGTTCGACGCTGACGCTGCCCGGCATTGCCGGCATCGTGCTGACCATCGGCATGGCGGTCGACTCGAATGTGCTCATCTATGAGCGCATTCGCGAAGAGCAACACGCGGGCCGCTCGATCCTCGCCTCGCTGGACGCCGGCTTCAATCGCGCTTTCGCGACCATCGTCGACTCCAACGTGACCATGTTCGTCGCGGCGGCGATTCTCTACTTCCTCGGGTCCGGTCCCGTGCGCGGCTTCGCTGTGTCGCTGGCGCTGGGGATTTTGACCACCATCGTGACCGCCGTGACCATGACGCGCATGATGATCGCAGTCTGGTATCACCGTGCGCGTCCCACGCGCCTGCCGATTTAAAGGGGCCAAGATATCATGAAACTCCTGCGCCTCGCCCCGGAGAACACCAAATTTCCTTTCATGCGGTTCCGCCGCGTGAGCTACCCCATGTCGGCGGTTCTTTCGATTATCGCCGTGCTTCTGTTCGTCTTCGTGCACATGAACTTCGGCATTGATTTCGCCGGCGGCACGGTGATGGAGCTGCGCGCGAAGGGAGGTTCGGCTGAAGTCGGCACGCTGCGCGCCCTTGGCGAAAAGCTCAATCTCGGCGACCTTGAAGTTCAGGCGTTCGGCAGTCAGGCCGACGCCACGCTGCGCTTCGGCATGTTGCCGGGGGGCGATGCGGCACAGCAAGCCGCTGTCGATCGCGTTCGCGGCGCGGTGGAGGCCGATTACGACATCCGCCGCGTCGAGGTCGTCGGGCCGCGCGTCTCTGGCGAACTGGTGCAGTCGGGCACTCTGGGCGTCGTCCTCTCCATCATCGCCGTGCTGGGCTATCTTTGGTTCCGCTTCGAGTGGCAGTTCGCCGTCAGCGCGGTCATCGCGACGATGCACGATCTGCTTCTCACAGTCGGCTTCTTCGCGCTGACCCAGCTGGAATTCAACACCACCTCCATTGCGGCCATCCTGACGATCGTCGGCTATTCTCTGAACGAAACCGTCGTCGTGCTGGACCGTATTCGCGAGATGATGCGCAAATACAAGAAAATGAGCACGGCGCAGATCATCGACATGTCCATCAACGCCGTGTTGCCGCGCACGATCATGACCGCGACAACGGTGTTCCTCGCCCTTTTGTCTCTCGCCATCTTCGGCGGTCAGGTGATCCGCTCCTTCTCGCTGGCGATGATCTGGGGCATCGTGGTGGCGACCTATTCCTCGGTGTTCATCTGCTCGCCGATGCTGGTATATCTGGGCCTGCGCAACGAAGACGGCGAGCGCGCGGGATCGGCCGTGACGGACGAGCCAGCCAAAAAGGCTGAAAAGCAGCAAATCGCTAATTCGTCCAAGGAAACTTCAGCCAAAGCAGCGTCCGCAAAATCGTCCGGCAAGCGTCCCAAGCCCTCCACCGCCTGAGCGTTCCGCAATGGCGAAGGAACAGGGCTTCGTGCCAGGACGGCACCGGATCGAAGATTACGGCGGCGGCGGGTTCCGCTTCGCGGAAATGTCCCATCAAGGTTCGATCCTGGCTACGCCGTCCGGCGTCCGCGCGATCACGATCACGGCGATCGCGGAAATCGACGCCGCGATGCTGGACCTTGTGCTGGCCGACCCAAGTGGTGTCCCGGACCTCTTGATCCTTGGTTCCGGCGCCGAATTGGTTACTCTCCCCGGCGCCCTTCGAGGGAAACTGCGTGCGGCTGGCGTCGGCTGCGAGACAATGGCGACGGGCGCCGCAGTGCGCACCTTCAACATGCTGATCGACGAAGGCAGGCGCGTGGCCGCGCTACTGATCGCGGTTTGAGATGAGAGCCACCGCAGATTCCGCGCGCGCGGCGGAACTCGCAACGCATTACGGCCTTTGCGAAACCATGCTGCGGGAAAGAGACCGCGATCTTTGGCTCGCCGCCCTCTTCGTCCCCGCCGCGCGCCGTCGCTACCTGCACGCATTGCATGCGTTCACGGTCGAAATCGGGGATGCTCGCCTGAAGGTGACCCAGCCAGTTCTGGGCGAAATGCGCCTTCGCTGGTGGGCGGACACTCTATCCGGGCATGGCGAGGACGGCTCCAGCGCGCATCCCGTCGCGGACGCCTTGCTCGATACGATCACGAAAAACGAACTCGACCCGCGAGACTTCGAGACGTTTCTCGACTCGCGCGTCGCAGACTTTTACGATGATCCAATGGAGTCGATGGAAGCTCTGCTTGCCTATTGCAGCAAGGCGCACGCCCTCCCGCTGCATTGGTGCGCCAAATGTGTTGGGCCGAGCGCAAGCGTCGAAGCTGATACGGCGATTGAAAACGCTGGGATCGCGCTGGGTCTGACGCAAATCTTGCGCGGGCTGGCTGGGCACCCCGGCGGCAAGGGCTTTCTGCCTCTCGATCTGCTGGCGCGCCATGAGGTTCCGCCCCAGGACATTCCAGCAGCCGTGGATTCGCCCCGGCTTCGCGCCGCGCTGGCGGAACTGCGCGCCCTCGCGCGCGCGCGCTTTCAGGCAGCGCAACGCTCCGCGCCCTCGCTCGACGAGGCCGCGCGCGTCGCCCTGCTGCCAGCCGCGATGACGCCCCTTTATCTGGAACGAATGGAAAAGCGAGACTATCATCCTTTCCAGCCGCTTCGTGAACCCCAACCCTGGCTCCGGCAATGGCGACTGTGGCGCGCCGCGCGCGCGGGTCTTTGAGCGCAAAATCACTGGCGGAGCGATACCATGACGCAGAAGTTCGAGGACGATTTTGGCGAGGCAGCCCGCCATTTGCGGGTCGATACGCTCGTCATGCTGCGCTGGATCGCCATCATTGGCCAGACCATCGCGATGCTCGACGTATACTACTATCTGAAGTTCGATTTTCCGATCGGCTTGTGTTTCGTGGCCATCGCCACCTCCGCAACCCTTAATATCGCGTTGCGGGCAGGCACGCCGCGCAGCTTCCGGCTCGACGACACCGAGGCTGCCGCCCTTCTGGCTTTTGACATACTGCAACTGGCCGCGCTGCTTTATCTTACCGGCGGCGTCGTCAACAGTTTCGCCATGCTGTTTCTCGCGCCCGTCATGATCTCGGCGGTGTCGCTTCCGCGCAAGCTGACGTTGTTGCTTGGCATATTGATGATCGCCGCCGCGACCTTCCTGACCGTTGATTACGAGCCGCTGCCGTGGCGAAATGGGGAAACGCTGCGTTTTCCCCTGCTTTACCGTATGGGCGTTTGGGCCGCACTGGTGCTCAGCGCCGCCTTCATCGGCATCTATGCGGCCCGTGTTTCGGACGAGGCGCGGCAACTCGCCGGCGCTCTGGCCGCGACGGAACTCGTGCTGGAGCGAGAGCAGCACCTCACGCAACTCGACGGGCTCGCCGCGGCGGCCGCGCATGAATTGGGCACGCCGCTCGCCACCATCACCTTGATCACAACCGAATTGCAGAAATCGGCGCCGGCGACTGCGCCGGCCATGCAGGAAGATCTTGCGCTTCTGGCGCAAGAGGCCCGCCGCTGCCGGGAGATTCTGCGCAAGCTGAACTCGTTGGGCACGGACGAGGCTCATGTGTTGAACGTCCAGGCGCTCGACACGCTGATTGAGGAGGTCATCGAGCCGCTGCGCGATCAGGATGTGAAAATCATCGTCTCGAAGGATGGGCCAAGCCCGATTCCTTTTTGCGCCCGCAACCCGGGGATGCTCTATGGTCTTGGAAATCTGGTGGAAAACGCCGTGGATTTCGCAAAATCAAAAGTGCTGATCTCGGCGCGATGGACACCCACACTGGTCAGCATCACGATCGAGGACGATGGTCCGGGCTTTGCGCCCGGAATATTGGACAGGCTGGGCGACCCCTATCTGAGTGGACAATCCACGCAGCGCCGTCTGAAGGGCGATCCCGGCTCGGGACTTGGCCTCGGCTTGGGATTGTTCATCGCCAAAACCTTGCTGGAGCGCTCCGGCGCCACATTTGACGGCGGAAATGTTGATGCGCCGCGAACCGGCGCCCGCATTTCCGTGAGCTGGCCTCGCGCCTCGTTTGAGCGGGGCGCGACCTATCCTTCCTGATCGCCAGGGATGCGCAGGGTTGCAGCTTCGCCGCAGCGTGAATCGGGTGATTCCGGTTCGAGACACGATGCCGGGACAGCCAGACAGAGTGGCGGCTTTTCAATTTTGCTCAACCGCCCAAAGCGGCTAGAATGCTATGATATATGTCAAATGGGAGGTTGAAGCGCATGACCGTCGAAGACAAAAACAGCGCTGAACGCGAAAGCGCGGCGGTTACGGGCGACATGGATCATATGGTGGAGCCACCTTCTGAATTGACGTTGCTCATTGTCGACGACGACAAGCCCTTTCTCGGTCGCCTCGGTCGCGCCATGGAAGCGCGCGGCTTCACGGTCACGACCGCCGACTCGGTTGCTGAGGGGCTGGCCGCCCTTGAAACGCACGCGCCCGCCTTCGCCATTATCGATATGAGGCTTGGCGACGGCAACGGCCTAGACGTCATTTCCGAATTGAAAGCCAAGCGCCCCGACGCGCGCGGCGTGATCCTCACCGGCTACGCCAATATCGCGACCGCGGTGACAGCGGTTAAGCTCGGCGCCTTCGATTATCTTGCAAAGCCCGCCGACGCGGACGAAATCTATCATACGCTGATGGCGACCCAATCCGACAAGCCGGACACGGGCGACAGCACAATGTCGGCTGATCGCGTCCGTTGGGAACATATCCAGCGGGTCTTCGAGGCTTGCGACCGCAATGTTTCAGAGACGGCCCGGCGGCTGAACATGCACCGCCGCACCTTGCAACGCATTCTTGCCAAGCGAGCTCCCCGTTAACCGGCTTCAGCGACGAGACAACCTTAAACGCTAAAAATTCCTAGTACTGAGCACGCCATGCAAGCGGTCGGCCGCCAACGCGCCGAAACGCACAAGCAACGACTTGCGCGTTGCCGGGGGTAGGCTATGGACGGGAGCCTCCCGCTCCATGAGGCCGCCATGAGCGTCCGCGACGATCAGCCCGGCGTCTCCAGGAAACAATTGCGTCGGCAGATCGAGCGGAATGGCGAAGTAGAAGCGATCGCAGAATTGCCGGTATTGCATCCACTTGGCGTCGGCGCGAAAGTCGGCCAGCGAGGATTTGACCTCGACGATGCGGATCGAGCCGTCCCTGGCGAGCGCCACGAGATCAGCCCTTCGCCCGTTGGGCAAAGGAAACTCGACAAGCACGGAATAGCCAAACGCGCGCATAAGCGCGTGAGCGCCGCGAGTGACGTTTCTCGTCTGCTCCGGCCGGTCGCCGGCGGCGCATTCCGATGGCCCCAGAAGCATCCGCTCGATCCCATGTCATATTTGGCGGGGTTGGTGACGGGAAAGGATCGCGCGTCGCCATATCCATTGCAAGCGCGTTACAGCTGCGTCATCTTCCGCACTGAAGGGTTCAACTCCGGGATAGAATACGCAGGTTCGCGCAAATGAGGAAAACACTAGTTGCATTGATCATCGCGGGCGCGGCTTTTGCCCGCCCGGCCCTGTCGGCGGAGCGCGTCGTCAACGTCTTCAACTGGAGCGACTACGTCGACGCCAGGACGCTCGACGATTTTACCCGGGAAACCGGCGTCAAGGTTGTTTACGACACCTACGACTCCAATGAGATTCTGGAAACACGGCTGCTGGCCGGCTCGACCGGCTATGATGTCGTCGTGCCGTCGGCGACTTTTCTCGCGCGCCAGATCGGCGCCGGCGTGCTGCAGCCGCTCGACAAGACCAAACTGCCAAACGCCAAGAATCTCTGGCCCGAAATATCCGCCAAGCTGCAACGCTACGACGCCGGAAATCAATATGCCGTCGATTACATGTGGTACACGACAGGCATCGCTTACAACGTCGCCAAAATCAAGGAGCGGATCGGCGACAAGCCGATCACCAGCTGGGAACAGGTCCTGCGTCCCGACAATCTAAAGAAATTCGCCGACTGCGGCGTTTATGTCATCGACAGCCCCGAAGATATTTTCTCGGTCACGCTGAATTTTCTCAAGCTTGATCCCAATTCGAAGAACCCCGACGACATCAAGCGAGCGGAGGACCATCTCGCCGGCTTGCGCCGCTACATCAAGAAATTCCACTCCTCTGAATATATCAACGCTCTCGCCAATGGCGACATATGCCTTGCGATTGGCTGGTCTGGCGACAGCTTCCAGGCCCGCAACCGGGCGCGCGAGGCGGGCAACGGCGTCGATATCGCTTATGTGATACCTCACGAAGGAACCTTGATCACGCTGGACGCGCTAGCCATCCCCAAGGACGCGCCACATCCAGATGAAGCGCATCTCTTCATCGATTACCTGATGAGGCCGGACGTCGCGGCGAGAAACACCAACGCCACGCATTTCGCCAATGGCGTCGGAACCTCGCGGCCCCTCGTCGACGCCGCGATCATCAACAACACCGCGATTTACCCCGACGAAGCCACCATGAAACGGTTGTTCGCCGTTACCGCGCCGGACATCGCCTTGCAAAAAATCGTCACGCGCGAATGGACAAGGGTAAAGACCGGCCGTTGAGGCTCTGATGCGATAAAGAGGCGAGGGCTAGAAACCAGAAGCCCAAAATATTAAAGGCGTCACATTTGACATGCGACGCCCTCAACATGAGGTGATCGGGACCCTATTGCTCGCTGAGAATGCGCTTCAGCAGGTCTATGACTTCCACGAGACCTTGATCCTTCGAGGCGAGATCCTCGATCTTTCGCACGGCGTGCAACACCGTGGTGTGATCTCGTCCGCCGAACCGACGCCCAATCTCCGGCAGCGATCGCAGAGTCAGCACTTTCGACAAATACATTGCGATCTGGCGCGGCCGCACCACATTGGCGGTCCGGCGCGACGATAGAATATCCGCGCGCGAGATGTTGTAATGACTAGCCACCAGCTTTTGAATATCGTCGATCTTTACGCGCTTGGGTTCTTGCGTGCGGACGAGATCGCGTATCGCGGCTTCAGCAGTTGCGACGGAGATCGGCGCGCCGTTCAAGGTCGAATGCGCAAGCAGCCGATTGACCGCGCCTTCAAGGTCTCGCCCATTCGTCATGATCGTCCTGGCTACATAGGCGATCACTTCGGACGGAACGGAAAAATTGGGTTGGGTCTCCCGGGCGGCGGCTATCCGCGCCTCCAGGATTTTCACGCGCAAACCCTCGTCCAGCGGATCGATGTCCACGCAAAGACCACCCTTGAACCGTGACAGAACTCTTTCGTCGAGCGTTTCAAGTTCGGAGGGCGGGCGATCCGCTGCAACGACAACCTGCCGTCCTGCGTCAATCAATGCGTTCAGTGTGTGGCAGAACTCCTGCTGGATGGACTTGCCTTGCAGGAATTGCACATCATCAACAATCAACATATCGATAGCGCGCAGGCTTTCCTTGAATGCGATCGCTGTATTCGCAGTCAACGACGAGACAAAGCCGCTCATGAACTTTTCCGCTGTCAAATATACGACGCGGCGGCGGCTTTCGTTGGCGGCTTGCGCCACGGCCTGCAACAAATGCGTCTTACCAAGGCCGACGGCCGCATGAGTATAAAGCGGATTGAACAACGGAGCGCTATCGCCCCCCCGCTGCTCCACCACCCGGCAAGCCGCCGCGTAAGCCAACTGGTTCGACGGACCGACGAGAAAAGTCGAAAAGGACAACCTTCGATCCAATGGCGAACCCGCAAAGCCATCAGTGTCGACGCGCCCGACGCTTCTGGACGGAGCGCGGCGCGACGAAACGCCGTTGGCGACTTCTGGCTGGCGCTTGCTGGGAGGCACAAAGGTCGAGGAGTTTTCATTGCGTGTTGGCGCAATATCCGCCTCACGCGGCTTTGACTTCCGACTTGGAGAGCGAAGCTCGATCGTCACCCGCTCCGCGCTAACGAATTCGCCGATGACGCGAGCCTTGATGCGATCAAGGTAATGGGTTTGCATCCAGCTCTTGAGAAATTTGGTCGGAACCGTCAGCGCCAAGCCGTTTAAGTCCACGCGATCAAGTTCAAGCCGGGTAAACCAGGAATCATAGATCGCATCGCCCAACTCCGCTCTCAATCGCTGGCGCACGCGCTCCCACCGCTGCAAATCGTCGTTTGTAATATCGCCGGAAGGCGGCTGCGGAATCTTTGAATCGGACATGATACGCCTTGGCGAAGAGGACACAGGCGCTCCTGTAGCGCCTTGCAGCGCTTGGAGGCGTCTTCTGGAATGGCTTTCGGACTTTGTTGACGCAACAAAACGGGTCGTCAGACGCCGTCGCACTCTGTCAGAAAATTATAGATCGCGGCGGTCCTATAGAGCACCCGAGAAACAATGCGAAAGTGCGATCGTCAAATCCCTCTGCGGATCGATCGTGCGCTGCCTGTGGCGTGCGCTTCGAAACTGCGACGGTTTGGATATTCCCGGCCTGCCGCACAACTGCCATTTCCAGCCCCCTCAACTCAGAGAAGCGGGCGCCTCTCTGACCTTCTCTTTAACAATTGCACAAACGTCGCCGGACGAGCAACGGGATTTGGAACCCAACAAAAATGTGTTGCCGAACCCCAGCTTTTTCCGTTCGCCTTCACCACTCGCTACCGACTGGCGACCAGGAACAACTTACGCTTCACGAGCACTGAAACCCAGTAGCTATCCAGATTTCGATGAAGGGCGTTTTCTTTCGTTCGACGGGTTGAAAATTACATGCGCCATGCAATGGACGCAATGACCATTCGAGATCAATTATTGCGCGCGACAAGCGCAAATCCTGCTCAAGGCGATTGGCGTCTCGTCTAAATCAATGATTTGGCGCGCCTAGTAAAACGCCATCGTCGCACGTAAAAAAATTGTCACGCTGCGCTTGGATGAGCCGCGAAACGCATTCGCAAATCTGTCAAGAGGCGGCCGCAAGGCCTTATTCGCCGCCTTGCCCACAAGGGTCTGAATCGGGAGCCGTTTGGCCGCGCGCGAAAAATACGCCCGAAAATTTATTCTGAATGTGTCTTTGATGCACAGCGATAAATCGCCATGCTTTCATACAAACAAAAAAGCCCGGCTAAGCCGGGCTGTCTGCATCATTTTCTTTACGTCGCGCTGGAGCTGATCAATCAGCCTTTGCCAGCGCCTTCACGCGCACGGTCAGACGCGAAACTTTTCTGGAAGCGGTATTCTTGTGGATCACGCCGCGCTGGGCCGCGCGCATCACCACTGGCTCCGCAGTCAACAGAGCCGCAGCGGCCACCGCCGCGTCGCCCGTTGCGATCGCTTCTTCAACCTTGCGTACGAAAGTGCGCATAACGCTGCGGCGGGCGCGGTTTACCGCGGTGCGGCGGGCGATTTTCCGAACGGCCTTTTTAGCCGAGCTCGTATTGGCCATAGATCCTTGCTTTCTTAGTGAGTGCGGCGGAAGACGAAACCGCCCCCCGAAAAAACAATCGGGCCGCGAAATCGCGGCCAAAGCTTGTGCCTTATATGCCGGGGGCGGGGCAGGCGTCAATGCAAAATTGGCCGAAAACCCTGCCAGCGGGGAGTTCCCGTCGCGGCAAGGCCTGGGCAACGCCCCCCCGGATCGAATGGAACTCAACCGTTCACGCCAGAGAACCCCTGAGAAAGTGTCGACGCTTGGAATCTCAGCGGTTCTTGAACGCCGGACGCCGCTTTTCCACGAAGGCGGCCATGCCCTCCTTCTGGTCCTGCGTCGCGAACAGGGCGTAGAAGGCGCGGCGCTCGAATTTCACGCCCTCCGCGAGCGTCGTCTCGAAAGCCCGGTTGATGGCGTCCTTGGCGGTGAGCACAGCCGGCAGCGACATGGCGGCGATGGCCTGAGCCGTCTTGATGGCGTCCGCTACTAAATCCTGCGCCGGCACGATGCGGGAAACCAGCCCAGCGCGTTCGGCCTCCTCGGCGCCCATGAAACGGCCCGTCAGGCACAACTCCATCGCCTTGGCTTTACCGACGGCGCGGGTTAGACGCTGCGTGCCGCCGGCGCCGGGAATGACGCCAAGCTTGATCTCGGGCTGGCCGAACTGCGCCGTGTCCGACGCGAGAATGAAATCGCACATCATCGCGACTTCGCAGCCCCCGCCAAGCGCAAAGCCGCTCACGGCCGCGATGATCGGCTTGCGGGTTCGCGCCACCGCATCCCATCGAGCCAGAAAATCCTCCAGAAAGGCGTCGGCGAACCCCTTTTCACGCATTTCCTTGATATCCGCGCCGGCGGCGAAGGCCTTATCCGAACCTGTCAGCACGACGCAGCCAATCTCGGAATCGGTCTCGAACGCGCTCAGCGCATCGTCGAGTTCGGCCATGAGTTTCGCGTTCAACGCGTTGAGAGCTTCCGGGCGATGCAGACGCACCAGTCCCGCCTTGCCGTGCCTTTCGATCTGTATCGTTTCATAGTTCACGCCGGCATCTCCTTATATTGCGGCTGGTTCAACGTCTCTTGCCGCATTCTCGCGCCACGTCGACTTTCTCGTTCGCCTGGCGGCTCCATGTGACCCGCGCCATTCATATCGCGAAATCGCTACCCGCATCCCGCTCCTCGCCCAGGCCGCCGGCCAGGGCGCGCGCGTGAAGATCATCGAGAGAAATCGCTTCAAGGCGCTCGAACATTCGCGCCTCGATCTCCTGCAACATTGGCTCCAACACAGCCTCAAGGGAAGCCGCTGCGCGCCGTGGGCAACCCAGGTCGTCGGCTTCAGCGCGCAACGCGACCCGCACAATCTCCGCCAGGGTCAGGCGGCGGCGCTCTCGCGCAAGTTCATATCCCCCCGAGGGACCGCGCAAACTCTTCAGAATTCCCGCCCGCACCAGCGCCTGCAGCAGACCCTCCAGCCGCCGGGGCGGCAGATCGTGACGCGCCGCCAACTCCTTCGACGAAACCGGGCGACCGCGCGCATGCAGGGCGATATCCAGCACCGCCAATATTGCGAAATGGGCGGAGCGCGGCAGCAGCGTCATCTTGGGGCGTCTTCACGCAATCCAGTGGAGCCGAAGCCGGCGCTCCCGCGTTCAGTCTCCTCCAGCGGCGCCTTTGTTTCTTCCAGATGCACGCGCGCCACCGGCGCGACAACGAGCTGCGCTATGCGCATGCCACGCACAATCTCGAAAGGGTGCGCCCCAAGGTTGACGAGCAGCGCCCGTATTTCGCCGCGATAATCGCTGTCGATGGTGCCTGGCGCATTGAGGATGGTGACGCCGTGCTCCAGCGCCAGACCTGAACGAGGCCGAAGTTGAGCCTCGAAACCCTCCGGCACGTGAATCGCAAAACCGGTCGGCACCAGATCCCGCGCGCCAGGTTCGAGCACAAGTTTCAATCCAGGCGTGAGCGCGGCGTGCAGATCGAGGCCCGCCGCGCCAGCGCTCGCGTAAAATGGCAATTCGAGGCCATCGCCATGCGGCAGACGCTGGATGGGAATTTTCATGAAATTTTCTCGCTGTTCCTGTCGGCGAGCGCATGTGCGAGGCGACGCACCAGTCTCGCGGCGACTGCCGCCTTGCCAAGGCGTGGCCAACTCTCGACGCCTGCCGCATCGATGATGTGAACTTCGTTTTCATCGGCGCCGAACACCCCGGCGCTGACGTCATTCGCCACCAAGAGATCGCAGCCCTTGCGAGCGAATTTCTCCCGCGCGTGAAAGAGGACATCCGTCGTTTCGGCGGCGAAGCCCACGACAAGCGCGGGGCGTCCATTTTTGCGAGCGGCTATCGTCGCGAGTATATCCGGGTTTTCAACCAGCGTCAGAGCCGGCGCGGCTCCTTGTTTCTTGATTTTCTCGGACGCGGCCTCGACGCGCCAGTCCGCGACCGCCGCCGCCGCGACGAATATATCGGCGGGCAGTGCGCTCTCAACCGCCCTCAGCATCTCGCGCGCGCTTTCGACATGGCGCGTTTCGACGCCGGTGGGATCGTTCAACGTCACCGGACCGCTCACCAGCGTCACTCTCGCTCCAGCTCGCGCGGCGGCGGCGGCGATGGCGTGGCCTTGCTTGCCGGAGGACCGATTGGCGATGAACCGCACGGGATCGATCGGCTCATGCGTCGGACCGGAGGTCACCACGACATGACGCCCGGCTAGCGGTCTCGACGTGTCGTCGCCGGGTAGCCGCAAACTCGTATCATGCGCCAGCGCCGCCTCGATCGCGGCGACGATGTCGAGAGGCTCGCTCATCCGGCCCGGTCCATGCTCGCCGCAGGCCATCTCGCCCTCTTCCGGCCCGCTGAACAGCGCCCCGTCGGCGCGCAGCTGCGCGACATTGCGCTGCGTGGCCGGATGAAGCCACATGCGCAGATTCATCGCTGGCGCGAACAGCGCGCGCTTGTCAGTCGCCAGCAGCAGCGTGGTTGCGAGATCGTCGGCCAGCCCCTGAGAGGCGCGCGCCAGCAGATTGGCGGTCGCCGGCGCTACGACAACAATATCCACCTCGCGAGAGAGCCGAATATGACCCATTTCGCCTTCGGCCGCCGCGTCGAAGAGATCATCATGAACGGGCGCGCCAGAAATCGCCGCAAATGAGAGCGCGGTTACGAATTCCTTCGCGGATTTCGTCAGGACCACGCGCACGGCTGCGCCTCGCTCCCGCAGCCGCCGGATGAGTTCGAGTGATTTGTAAGCGGCGACGCCGCCGCCCACGATCAGCAGGATGCGCTTGCCGACAATGCCTTGCGCGATATTCCCGTTAGCCAAGCGAAAATCCCCTTTGCGATCGAGCCGCCGGGACAATACTCATTTTCGGCGCGGCGCCCAAGGGCGACGGCGCATTCCGTTGCAGAGACGCCGCCTTGCTGGCGCTTTTCGCGCGGGCGTGGCAAAGCCATGGGCGATGACGCTTGAAGACGCTCGCCCCTCCACTCCTTTGACGCGCCGGCTGACGCTGCGCGATTTTCGCTCCTATGCGGCGCTGGACACGCGGTTTAACTCGAAGCTCGTTGCGCTCACAGGCGAAAACGGCGCCGGCAAGACCAATATTCTCGAAGCTCTTTCGATGTTCTCGCCCGGTCGCGGGCTGCGCCGCGCGGAGATCGGACTTTGCGCGCGACACCATGGCCCCGGCGGCTTTGCGGTCTCGATCGAAATCGAGAGAAGCGGAGAGGCGACCCAACTCGGCCACGGCTTCGAGCCCGCGTCGCAGGACGGCGCGGCCCGGCGGTTTCGCATCGACCGCACGCCGGTCGCTTCGGCGCGAGCCTTCGCCGACCATATTCATTTGCTGTGGCTGACACCGGCGATGGACGGACTCTTTACCGGCCCGGCGGGCGACCGCCGGCGGTTTCTCGACCGGCTGACCCTGGGCGTGGACGCCGATCACGGCGCGCGGGTCGCCAAACTGGAACGTGCGCTGCGCAACCGCAACCGGCTGCTGGAGGACGGCGCCGATCCGCGCTGGCTGGCGGCCGCCGAACAGGAAATCTCGTCGATCGGCGTCGCGGTGGCGAGCGCCCGGCTCGACACTGTGCAACGCCTCTCCGCCCTGATCGAAGCCGGTCGTGACGAGACGTCGCCTTTTCCATTCGCGCAAATCGAACTGGCGGGCGAGCTGGAGCGTATGCTGTTAGCAGAACCCGCCTTCACCGTGGAGGAGCGTTATCGGACCCTGCTCGCCGACTCGCGACGCCGAGACGCCGCCGCCGGACGCACGCTGATCGGCCCGCAGGCCAGCGATCTTCTGGTGCGGCACGGCCCCAAGGGAGAGGCGGCGCAGGATTGCTCCACCGGCGAACAGAAAGCCCTGCTTACAGGGCTCGTGCTGGCCCATGCCCGGCTTGTAAGCGCCATGAGCGGCATCGCGCCGCTGCTGCTGCTGGATGAAATCTCCGCGCATTTCGACGCGCGCCGACGCGAGGCCTTGTTCGACGAACTGACCCAGATCGGCGGCCAGGTCTGGATGACCGGCGCCGATCCGTCGTTGTTCGCCTCACTCCAAGGCCGCGCCGAAATTTTTACGGTGACGCCTGGGCGGATCGACCCGCGCTGAAGCTTACTGCTCCAGCAATTGCCGCAGCACATATTGCAGAATGCCGCCGTTGCGGAAATATTCGAGTTCGTCGAGCGTATCGATCCGCGCAAGCAGCGGAACGCTGTTTGTCTTGCCGTCCGGATAGGCAATCTTGGCGTATAGCGTCTGGCGCGGCGTCAGGCTATCGCCAAGGCCTTCGATCGTGACGGTCTCCGCGCCGGTCAGGCCGAGAGAGGCCCAACTCGTTCCGGGCTCGAAAGTCAGCGGCAAAATTCCCATGCCGACAAGATTGGAGCGATGGATGCGTTCGAAGCTTTGTGCGATCACCGCGCGCACGCCTAGGAGCGCCGTGCCCTTTGCCGCCCAGTCGCGGGACGAGCCGTTGCCGTATTCGGCGCCGGCGAACACGACGAGCGGCGCGCCTTCGGCCGCGTATTTCATCGCGGCGTCGTAGATGGACATCGTCTCGCCGTCCGGGAAATGCTTGGTGTTTCCACCCTCGGGCGCATTGCCGGCGGCATCCTTCAGGATGAAGTTCTTGATGCGGATATTGGCGAAGGTGCCGCGCATCATCACTTCGTGATTGCCGCGCCTTGTGCCGTATTGATTGAAGTCCTTGGGCTCTACGCCCTGCTCCTGCAACCATTTTCCAGCGGGCGAAGCCGCCTTGATCGAGCCAGCCGGCGAAATATGATCGGTGGTGATCTTGTCGCCGAAAAGCGCGAGTACGCGCGCGCCCTTGATGTCCTCTATGGGCTTCGGGGTCTTGGTGAGGCCCTCGAAATAGGGCGGATTGCGCACATAGGTCGAGTCCGCGTCCCAACGATAGGTCTCGCCCGCGGGCACCTTGATCTTGCGCCAATGCGCATCGCCGTCGAATACATTGGCGTAGGCGCCGCGGAACATCGAACGCGTGACGTTCTTGCGGATGAAATGCGCGATTTCCTCGTTGGAGGGCCAGATGTCTCGCAAGAATACCGGCGCGCCCTTCTTGTCGTGGCCGAGAGGCTCCTTGGTCAGATCAATCGCCACTGTTCCCGCGAGCGCAAAAGCCACCACCAGCGGCGGCGAGGCGAGATAATTCGCCTGCACGTCGGGATTCACGCGGCCCTCGAAATTGCGATTGCCCGACAGGACCGAGGCGGCGACGAGGTCATGCGCGTTGATGGCTTTCGACACCGGCGCCGGCAGCGGCCCCGAATTGCCGATGCAGGTCGTGCAGCCAAAGCCAACGAGATTGAAGCCAAGCTTGTCGAGCGACTTTTGCAGCCCGGATTTGTCGAGATATTGCGCCACTACCTGACTTCCTGGCGCCAGCGACGTCTTCACCCAGGGCTTTACCTTCAACCCGCGCTCGACCGCGTTGCGCGCGAGCAGACCCGCGCCGATCAGCACGCCGGGGTTGGAGGTGTTGGTGCAGGAGGTGATGGCGGCGATCACGACATCGCCGTGTCCGAGATCGAAATTGGCGTCTTGAACCGGGAAACGCGGACCTAGCCCGCCGGCCTTCTTATATTCATTGGCGAGCGAGGTCTCGAATGTCGAGCTCATATCCTCCAGCGCGACGCGTCCTTCCGGCCGCTTGGGACCCGCGAGCGAAGGGACGACGCTTGCGAGATCGAGCGTCAAAGTGTCTGTGAACTCCGGATCGGGCGCTTTCGCCGTGCGCAACATGCCTTGCGTCTGTGCATATTTCTCGATCAGCGCAACGCGGGCGGAGCTGCGTCCCGAAGTGTGGAGATAGTCCAGCGTCTCCGCGTCAATGGGGAAAAAGCCGCAGGTCGCGCCATATTCGGGCGCCATATTGGCGATGGTCGCGCGATCGGCGAGCGAGAGGTGATTGAGGCCATCGCCGAAGAACTCGACGAATTTTCCGACGACGCCCTTTTTGCGCAACATCTGCGTGACCGTCAGCACGACGTCGGTCGCGGTGACGCCCTCGCGCGGCTGGCCTTCAAGCTTGAAGCCGATGACCTCTGGCGCGAGCATCGACAGCGGCTGTCCGAGCATCGCGGCCTCCGCCTCGATACCGCCGACGCCCCAGCCCAGCACCGCGAGGCCATTGACCATTGTGGTGTGCGAGTCGGTGCCGACCAGCGTGTCGGGATAGGCTGTCTCGACAGTTTGAGTCTTGCCCTTGACCTTGATCTTTTCCTTTTTGGTCCAGACGGTCTGGGCCAGAAACTCAAGATTGACCTGATGGCATATGCCGGCGCCGGGCGGCACCACGCGGAAATTGTCGAAGGCCGACTGGCCCCACTTCAGGAAGCGATAACGCTCTCCATTGCGCTGATATTCGAGATCGACATTCTGCTTCAGGGCCTTGTTCGTCCCGAATTGATCGACGATCACCGAATGGTCGATGACGAGATCGACCGGCGCGAGCGGATTGATTTTCTGCGGATCGCCGCCGAGCGCCACGAAGGCGTCGCGCATCGCGGCGAGATCGACGACGGCGGGAACGCCGGTGAAATCCTGCATCAGCACGCGCGCGGGACGGAAGGCGATCTCGACTTCGGCCTTCCCCTTCTGTGTCAGCCAGCCCGCAAAGGCCTCGATGTTTTCCTTGGTGACCGTGCGGCCGTCTTCATGACGGAGCAGGTTTTCAAGCAGGACCTTCAGCGAATAAGGCAGGCGCGAAATGCCTTCAAGGCCATTCTTTTCCGCAGCCTTGAGCGAATAAAAATAATAGGTCTTGGCGCCAACGACGAGTTTTTTGCGGGCTTTGAAACTGTCGAGAGAGGCCATATTGATCATCCTTGCGCGTTTCGCGCCATGTTGCAAAAGCCAAGCCAAAGAAAGAGAAGCGCTCGGCGGAAAGTCCCGTTTCCCGCGATTTCTATGGCGCGAGGCAGGTTCCTAACCCCGGCTGCGCCGACGAGATAGCAGGAATCATTGGAATCTTGCGTAAGCCGAATAATAGACCGGCGCGTTTGTTATATTCAATGACGCAATTAGGTTTCGGCGCTTTCTTCGCAAGCGGCGCGACGCGATTGGTGGGCCGAAGCAGGCGGCTCTCGGGCTGGGAGACGCTCCTGCGCCGCCCAGCCCCACGCTTCTCAGAATATCAGGCCTGGAACTGTTTCCGCCCCTACCCCGCCTGCATCGCCTCGGGCTTGGTCTTCGCGCGTTTGGCGATCAGCTTGTTCAGGGCCGAGACATAGGCTCTGGCGGAGGCGACCAAGGTGTCGGGATCGGCGCCGCGGCCGGTGACGGATTTGCCGTCCTCGGAGAGCCTCACCGAGACTTCCGCCTGGGCGTCGGTTCCTTCCGTCACGGCATGAACCTGGAACAGCTCCAGCGTGGCCTCATGCGGGGCCAGCGCCTTGATGGCGTTGAAGATCGCGTCCACGGGACCGTTTCCGGTCGCCTGATGCGTGACCTTCTCCCCGTCGATGTCGAGCGTCAGAGCGGCCGACTGGGGGCCATGCGTCCCCGCCATCACCATCAAGGCGAGGACCTTGATGTGATCGTGGGAGCTGACGATCTCATCGTCCACAAGGGCGATCAGGTCTTCGTCATAGACGACCTTCTTCCTGTCGGCCAAATCCTTGAAGCGCTTGAAAGCGTCTTCCAGAGCGTTTTCGCCGAGATCGTAGCCCAGTTCCCTCAGCTTTTCGCGGAAGGCGTGGCGTCCCGAATGCTTGCCCATGACCAGCGAGGTCTTGCTCACACCGACGCTCTCGGGCGTCATGATCTCATAGGTATGCGCATTTTTGAGCATTCCGTCCTGGTGAATGCCGCTCTCGTGAGCAAAGGCGTTCCGCCCGACGATGGCCTTGTTGTATTGGACCGGGAAGGAGGTCACGGCCGAGACGAGCTTTGACGCCCGCGTCAGCAATTTGGCGTCGATGCCTGTATGGAACGGCAGGACGTCGGGGCGGGTGCGCATCGCCATGACGACCTCCTCAAGCGCGGCGTTGCCGGCGCGCTCGCCTATTCCATTGATCGTGCACTCGATCTGCCGGGCGCCCCCGCGCACGCCGGCCAATGAATTGGCCACGGCCAGCCCGAGGTCGTCGTGGCAATGGACCGAGAAGATCGCCTTGTCGGAATTGGGCACGCGCTCGCGCACCGTGCGGAACAGCGCCTCATATTCCGTCGGGGTGGAATAGCCCACCGTGTCTGGGATGTTGATCGTCGTCGCGCCGGCCTTAATCGCGATTTCGACGGCCCGGCAAAGGAAATCGAGTTCCGTGCGGGTGCCGTCCTCGGCCGACCATTCGACCTCGGCGACATGGTTGCGCGCCCGCGTCACCGATGAGGCGACCAGTTCCAGCACGCGAGCAGGCTCCATCTGGAGCTTGTATTTCATATGGACGGGCGAGGTGGAGATGAAGGTGTGGATGCGCGGACGGCGCGCCGCGCGCAGGGCCTCGGCGCAGCGGTCGATGTCCTTTTCCGAGGCGCGGGCGAGGCCGGCCACGGAGGCGTTCTGCACGCGCTTGGCGACCTCCGACACGCTCTCGAAGTCGCCTTCGCTGGCTATGGGAAAGCCCGCCTCAATGATGTCGACGCCCAGGGCGTCAAGCAGATCCGCGACCTCCAGCTTCTCCTCGAAGGTCATGGAGGCGCCCGGCGACTGCTCGCCATCGCGCAAGGTGGTGTCGAAAATGACGACGCGGTTGGCGTCGGATTCCGGCGCGGTCTCGCACGTATCTTGTGTCGATTGTGTCATGGAAGACTTCCTGAAGCTGCGTGCCCTTTGCGGGGCGATCCCGGTTCGTTGCGCGATATCCCCTGAAGGCCTGGGCAAACGCCCTTAATGCGCTCAGGGGCGGCTAAGAAGAAGCAGGAGGGCAAAAGGACGAGCGATTGCGCGCCGCGCCGCCATCAGTGGGCGGCGCGTTTTCGGGAAAGTCGCAGGGGCGTTATTTGGCGCCACGCTCCAAAGTCCTCGATTCGCAGCCATAAGGCTCAAGGTTGCAGACCGCCTCAAGATAAACGGCTTGTGGAGGGGTTACAAGGCTCCTGGAACGCGCCGCACGCCCAAAAGACCGGCGCGAGGATCGTTTTCGGGGAAAATTCCACCGAATCGCTTCCGCTCGGCTATAAGCCTGACACCAAATCTTCAAAGAGCGACGCCGCAAAATGACTGTTCGACTGCACAAAGGCGATCTCCCCGACGGCCTCGATCTTGGCCCGGTCGTGGCGATCGACACCGAAACGCTTGGGCTCAACCCGCAACGCGACCGGCTCTGCCTCGTCCAACTCTCCCGGGGCGACGGCGACGCCGAGCTCGTGCAGATCGCCAAAGGGCAGACCAAGGCGCCCAATTTGGAGCGGCTCCTGAATGACCCCAAGGTATTGAAACTATTTCATTTCGCCCGTTTCGACCTCGCCATTCTCGGCCAGACTTTCGGAGCCGTCCCCGGCCCGGTCTATTGCACCAAGATCGCGTCGAGGCTTGTGCGGACCTATACCGACCGGCACGGGTTGAAAGACCTCGTACGGGAGTTGCTGGGCGTCGAAATCTCGAAGCAGCAGCAGTCCTCGGACTGGGGAGCCGAGACGCTTTCAGACGCGCAGATGGCCTACGCCGCCTCCGACGTGCTGTATCTGCATCAACTCAAGGCGCGTCTGGACGTCATGCTGGCGCGGGAAGGGCGCGACGCCTTGGCCGCCGCCTGTTTCGAGTTTCTTCCGACGCGCGCACGGCTTGATCTCGCGGGCTGGCCGGAGACCGATATTTTTGCTCATAGTTGAGGCGCCTCGAATTCGCCATCGCGCCGCTTTAACTGACTGACGTCACCAGATTCGCTTCCACCCGAGGTGTGCTTGAACGAGGTTTCGTCCACTTCCCGCAGTCGCCTGGACTCGCTCGGCGGTCCGCGAGAGAACGCCTTTCCGGCGGCGCTGCGGCACACGACGCGGGTTGCGCGGCTGCGCCGGGTTACGTTGTGGGGCAGCGGCGTGATCGTTGCGATCGTGGCGATCATCATCGGTTTCCAGACGCTTCGCTTTTTGCCAATTGACCTGCGTTTTGCGCATATCGGGCTAAAGGGCACGCGGATAACGATCGAGTCCCCGAAGCTCGTCGGCTACCGGCAGGACGGACGACCCTATGAGCTAAGGGCGAAGATGGGCATCCAGGACATGGGGAAGCCGGACCTGTTCGAACTCGATGGGGTCGAGGTGCGGCTCGAAACCGGCGCGGATAGCGCAATTCTTCTTACCGCCGGCAACGGTCTCTATGACGCCAAGAAAGACCGCGCGGAACTGACCAACAGCGTGCGCATTTTCGATCACAAGGATTTTGATCTTGCGCTCGAGTCCGCGGTCATGGATTTCAAGGCGAGCAATTTGACTTCTGATCGGCCGGCGACGCTCAAACTCAACGGAGGCGAGGTCAAGGGAAATTCCGTCGAATTTTCCCAAACCGAGCGACGCGCAACCTTCCTTGGCGACGTGCATTCGGTGCTATATGGCGAAGATGGAGAAGTGACTTCCGCCTCGGCTCCCTGACCCAAATTTTCCGCATTTTTGCAATGCTTGAGCTCAAGGCCTGGCTTTCTCCGCGCGATCTGGTTTCGCGGGGCGCCGAAGCAGAAAAAAGGAAAGCGATCTTTCGATGCGTTGGGATGTTCTATCGGCGACGCTGTTCGCCTTGACCGCGGTCGTTTGTGTCCCGGCTCACGCAAAGTCCGGCCGAAGCGGGGGCATATTGCCCGGCGCCAGCGCCAAGGACCCGCTCAACATCGACGCCGGAAAGCTCGATTACTTCGACAAGGAGCAGAAGCTGGTCTATTCGGGCAGCGTCATTGTCGTCAACGGCCCCTCCACGCTGAAGGCGTCGAAACTGACGATATATCTCGACAACAAGGCGAGCAGCGCCAGCCCCAAGGGGCAGGCCTCGGGCCAGGGTCAGGCGTCGAGCGACAAGGTCAAACACATAGACGCTGAAGGCCCGGTCACGCTGGTGTCGAAGGACCAGATCGGCACGGGCGACAATGGCAGTTTCGACCGGGCGGAGAACAAGGTCTATCTCAATGGCAATGTCGTTCTGACCCAAGGCGAGAGCGTGACCAAGGGCGACCGGCTGGTCTATGACGTCACGACGGGCCAGGCGGTGGTCCAGGCTGGGAATTCTGGCCAAGGCTCAGGTCGCGTGCACAGCATCTTCACCCCAAAAAACCAATAGCGCGCGGGCATTTATCGGGGCTTTTCATTCTCGTTAGCGATTTGGCGCGTAAAAACGCGACATGAGCGAGAAAAATTGCCTGCGCATTAGATTACTGCTGAACGCCAGCGCCCCGCGCAGATGGCACATCGAGCTGGCGGATCGGCTGCGGCGGCAGGGCCATTCGGTCGACATCGCCGCCGAGCCGGGCCCAACGGCGCCGCCCGGACTTCAGCTGCTGATGCAGCTCGAACAAACCGTCTATGGCCTGCCGCCGCAGCACGCGACCGCAACCGCGCCAGCTTCGCCGCTGCAAGTTTGCTTCCACGCGAGCCCGGAACTGATCATAGACCTCACGAGCGCCCAGCCCGAAGAGGGGGCCTCGCGCCGGCTGAAGCCCTTTTATGATTCGCAGGCCTCGGAAGCCGCAGCGGTGGAGGCCCTGCTGGGAAGGCGGGCGCCACGCATCGAACTTCGCCTCTACGAGCCAGGACAAGGTTCGCCGCGATTAATCGCCACAGCGGATCCGGCGCTCGAGAACCGCGACCTGTTCACTCCCGGCTTCGACGCAGTCGTCGCCTGCGTCGCATCCTTGATCACTGGCGCCGTGAAAAAGCTTGCAACACAGGGCGAAATCGCAACCATCGAGCCAACGGCGGCTTCCAACGCCCCTCCCGCATCGGCCGGGATATTCGCATTGACGACCCTTGCGCATAAGGTCGCCAATCGCCTGACCCGACTGGCCGTCCATCGCGAGCATTTCCGAGTCGGCTGGCGACGGCTGAAAGGCGGCGACGCAATTGCGGACACGCTGGCGTGGCCGGCGGGCTCCTATCAATATCTACCAGACGATGCGAAACGCTACTTCGCGGACCCGTTCATCTTCACGCATGAGGGACGCAGCTTCATTTTCTGCGAGGAATATCCCTATGCCGCCGGGAAGGGCGTGCTGACGGCGTTCGAGTTGCTCGCGAATGGCGAGGTGGGTCCGCCGCGCCCCGTCATGGAGCAAGCCTGGCACCTCTCCTACCCGCAAGTGTTCGCGAGGGATGGTGAAATCTGGATGATCCCGGAAACCTGCGCGGCGCGACGCATCGAGCTTTACCGGGCGACCGGCTTCCCGGATTCCTGGGTGCGCGAAGCAGTGCTGATCGACGATATTCGTGCAGCAGACGCCACTCTGATTGAGCATGAGGGCCGATTTTGGCTGTTCGCGACTGTGGCGGAGGACAGTCTTTCGGACTGGGACGCACTGTGCCTTTTTTATGCCGACGCGTTGCATGGCCCCTGGACTGCGCATCCCGCCAATCCGGTGCTGATCGACGCCAGCGCAGCGAGGCCGGCAGGGGCGATGTTCACGCGGAACGGCGAACTTTGGCGCCCAGCGCAGGATTGCTCGCGCGGCTATGGCGGCGGACTGGCTCTGTGTTCAGTCGATCGGCTCGACGAGGAGGATTTCCGCCAAACCGTGCATGCGCGTCTCACCCCGCCGTTGACCTGGCGGGCTCATGGCGCGCACACGCTGAACCGCGCAGGGAATATAGAAGTGATCGACGTCGTGGGCTCCCGCTGGCGGCGCTGAGCCGTCAAGGCGAGACGTCGCCCCGCGTGAGATCGGCGTCGTCAGTCGGCGTAAAGCCTCGCGCGCTGATAGTGAAGCGCTCGACCCGCCCCGGGGGCAGCGCGTCCAATCGTTCGAGCCTCTTCCACGGCGCGACCGCTTCGCTGGTCCAGCGGTTCGACTGCCAGCAGGAGAAATGCAGGTACAGAAATTCCTGGTCGCCGGAACCGTTCGTCGTGAGCCGCCCGCGCTCCCAGAACCATTTTTCGGGCCAATCAGCGCTTCCATCGATCCAGGTGCGCGGCGGAATATTGGTTGAATAGCGTTCGACGCATAACGCTCCGCCAAGAAATGGCGTGAACAGTCGCCTCCAGGAGTCGCCGCGTGGGAACGGCAGAAAAAGGCGAGAAAAAATCTGTTCGTCAAAGCTCTTGTGCCGCGGAGTGTCAAAAAGACGCCTCCAGAAAGGAATCCCGCGGAACGCATTGACCATGCGCGGCGAATTGCGAAACAGCGTGAAATGCCCGCTTAAAATATCCGCGTGAGTCGTGACGAGGTCGTGCACGAGTATCTGCGGCGTGTAGAATTGGCGGATATCGCCAAAAATCACGTCAATGTCGCAATAGCCCCAGTAATCATAGCCGTCGACTTCGAGATCATGCACCGCCGCCAGCGCGGGTTTCAAATCGCAGAGCTTGTATACGTCCGTCCAACGGGCTCCTACGCCGAGCTTCTTGGAAAACAGCGCGCGATAATCGTCGAATGTGACTTGCTTCAGCCGAACATTGCGAGGCAGATCCTCGGGCTGCGGCGCGTCTCCGATCAACAGCCAGTTGACAGTCGGGTTCCAGCGGCAGGATTCCAGGAAGCAGCGCATCCAAGGCGGCCAAGGACCAAACCATTGAACGAAAATCAGTATGCGCGGCGTTATCATGCGGGGGCGCGTTCTTGCTTAATGACGAAGACGGTTCATTCGCAAGCGCCGTCTGCGCAAGACGCCCGACGAACCCGCTTAATGCCGGTCGTCGTCATCTTTTTTCTCCATAAAATCGGTTCAATCCTCACGCGCCCGGCGATGCCGACCCGCAAGCGCCGTCCGCTAATCAATTCGTAACCATAAGAGGTTAACTTTTTTTGAACTATCAGTAGCGCTACGCGCCTGGCAACGCACGGAAGCACAGCCTTGACCACCACCGACGGCGACTCCAAGTCAGAGCGGGCGCCCCCGAACGCGGTCCAGCCCGGCGGCGCCACGGAGATGGATATCGGCGATCTTTATCGCGCCGTAGCGCGCCGTTGGCGCCTGCTCCTGCCGTTGCTCGCGCTTACGATGTCGCTGGCGGGCCTCTACGTCCTTGTCACTCCAGCCCGCTACGCCGCGTCCATGTCCTTTCTCGTCGACACCCGCGAACGGCCGCCAGTCGGCGTCGACGCTCAGCCGATCGCCCAAAATCCCGATACCGGGCTCATCGAGAGTCAGATGCGCTTGCTGACTTCAAATGAAGTCCTGCGCCGCACCATCAATAACGAGCAGTTGGGCTCCGACCCCGAATTCGCGCCCGTAAAACCCTCGGGCCTTTTTGCAACGGTCAAGTCGTTGCTCGGCATCGCGCCCCCAAAGCCCGACGCCTCCATTGACAGGATCGTCGAAGCGCTCGGCAAGGCCATCACCACCAAGCGCAGCGAGAAAAGCTACGTCGTCGATGTCGAAGTCAGGGCTTCGAGTCCCGAAAAGGCCGAACGACTGGCGCGCGGGCTCGCCAACGCCTATTACGAGACCCAGTCGAAATTGGGCGACGATATCGCCGACAAGGAAACCGATTGGCTCGACAAGAAACTTGCGGAGTTGCGCGGCCGTCTGGAAAAAGCGGAACAGCGGATCGAGGACTATCGGAAATCGCAGTCCATTCTGATCACCGATGGCCACACTCTGCCCGAGCAACAAATTAAGGACGCCAACTCGGCGCTGGTCGAAGCGCGCGGGAAGCGGGCCGAGATGGAGGCGAAATTCGCGCAGTTGCAAGCAGCCATTCGTGGCGGCGGCTCCATCGAAACGCTCAATGAAGCTATACATTCCCCCCTGATCGAGAAACTGCGCGGCGATTATTCGGCCCTGTCGCGCGACTCGGCTTACGCCGAGTCGACGCTTGGACCCCGCCACCCCTCCTTCACGATCGTCAAGGCGCAGATTGCTTCGCTTCGAGCGCAGATCACGGCGGAACTGCGCCGCGTCGCCATAGCGCAGGACCACGACCTGAGAGCCGCGCGCGCAGCGGAGCGCGCAGCGGAACAGCTTGTCGCCGATCTGCAAAAGTCGATCAACGATCTCGGCGGCCGACGGATGGAGTTGAACGAGCTCGAACGCCAGGCCGCGGCACTGCGCGATCGTTATGAAAAGACTCTCTCGGCGCGCGAGAATGTGCATCGCGAGATCGTGTCATCTCCCAATGGCGTGCTGATTGACCAGCCGATCGCCCAAAAGGCTCGCGTCAGCCCGAGACTGTTGCCCGCTTTGCTCATCGCAATAGCCGCGGGCCTGAATATCTGGGTGGCGGCGGCGCTGGTCATGGAATTTCGCGAGCGCAAGCGCGGAGGCCTGGTCGATAAGCCCCTGGAAGCGGCGGACGGCGTCATCCCTATCATGGAAGAAGTCCGCGCCAAGTCCACGGACGACATTAATTCGCCTCCGCAAGGATCGGCGCTGGACCGATGGCGCTTTGGCCACTCCGGCGAGCCCATCGCTCCTACCATTATTTCGATTCCCACATTCGACACGCAACTGGGGCCCTTCAGCCGCCTGGCTCGTGGCGACGCAGGCGTGATTTCCAACACGCGCGCGGCCATGACAACGCCCGGGGCGCCCTATCGTGAGGCCGTGGCCGATCTCTACGACTTGATCTGGTCCAGCGAGGCTTCGACAGGCGCCGCGCCGGTTGTCGCGATGGCGACGAGCGCAAGAGGCGCCGGCGTTTCAACGTCCGCTCTATCAATGGCGTTGTTCGCCTGTTCCCTCGGCGATCTCGTCCTGTTGATGGACTGCAATCCGCTGCATCCGACCCTCGCCTCCCTGCTCCCCGGCCTCGAACCCTCCAGGCATAAATTCGACTTCGACCACCGGCTGTTTGTATATCGTCGCGACGCGGCTTCAGGCGGCGAAATCCTGCTGTCCCGTCTCAACGGCGATCACTATCGCTGGCCCAGCGAAGAATATTTCAAGTCAAGGCTCGACCTGATCATTCTCGATTGCGGCGAAATCGTCGCCGATCGTCCTGTCCTGGCGCCACCGCAAGAGATCGACGCCGTAATCATGATCGAGCGGGACGTGCACGGCGAGCGCAACGCCTGCCTGATGCTCTCCAATAATGCAAAGGCAGGCGATCCGCTGCGCGCGCCGCTTCGCCACATCCCCGCACACGCGAGTATTGGCGCGTGAGCGTCGCAGCAGCGCCATTGCGCGGCGTCGACGACATGAGCAGATGGGCGTCCGCTCTCCTCGTAATTTCCTTGGTTGCGGTCTTTTCCGTTTCGCCGATGGCGCTCGGGGCGATGGGAGTGAACTACGACTCCGTCGGCGGCGCGATGTGGCAGAAGCTGCATCCGGCGACTTATACGGCGGCTCTGGCCCTTGCTGTCCATATTTCGGGCCAGCGTCGGCCATTGGCTTATATTCGCGCCCTTCCCGCCAGGTTCCCCGGCGCGACCTTCTTTTTCGTCATCTGGATTTTACTGATCGCCTACGCCGTTCTGGTTCAACACTTGCCGATCACCGCATTGATCGAAACCTATCTCATCGCCGTGGTCGCGCTGATCATGCATGATGATCTGACCACGGGATCGCGCGCCTTCATCCGCGTATTTCTGCATGTGATCCTCTTCGTGAATTCGACGATCGGCGTGTTCGAGTTCGTCACCCACCTCAGGCTGTTCCCCTATGTGCTCTCCGGCGAGGAGGTGACGGGAGACTATCGCTCCACGGCGCTGCTTGGACATCCGCTCTTGAACGCCGCGACAACCGGGGCCTATGTCCTGTGCCTTTTCTTTGGCGCGGACGCGGCTTTGGCGCCCCTGGCGCGCGTTCTGCTGATTGGGGTTCAAATCCTTGGCCTGGCCGCATTCGGCGGAAGAACCGCCATCATGATGTGCACGCTCATCATCAGCGGCGGCCTTCTCAAGGACTTCGGACTGCTGCTTATGGGACGGCGCTTCGATCTGAGGCGTTTGCTTCTGTTTATCTTCATCACGCCCGTCGTGCTTGGAGCCATAGGCTACGCAGTCTCCGCAGGCGTGTTCGACGATTTGATCGGACGCTTCGTCGACGATAACGGTTCGGCGGAAGCGCGGGTCATCATGGTGAAAATGTTCGACGCCTTCGACGTCGCGGACCTGATGTTGGGGCCGAACCCGGATCTGGTCTCGTCGACGCAGCGAAGCCTCGGAATCGCTGTCGGCATTGAAAACACCTGGGTCGCATTGATGTTTCAATATGGCGCGCTGATGACCGCGTTCTTCATCTGCGGGCTTCTGGCCCTGTTCTGGGAGTTCTGGAGGCAGGCGCGCCGCGGCGCCATCTTTTTGTTCCTGTATTTTTTCGTCATCATCAGTTCGGCGATCGGCCTCGCCGCCAAGACCACGATGTTTATTGAGTTCGCGATATTGCTGCTCTTTATGTTCAATGACGAATCTAAAGACTCGGGCGACGCCTGATCGGCGACTTACGGCGCCCCTTCATCCAATGCGCCCAATTTCCTGAACACCTCGTCATATGCCGCCATCGCCGCGTCGAGCGTGAATTGGCCCGCACGCAGCTGGCGAGGCGCCGGCTCACCCGGGTTTGAAAGACTCTCGGTAATGGCGTCAGCCATCGCCTTTTCATCGCCCACAGGAACGATCTTCCCCAATCCTTCAGAGTTCAGTATCTCCTTTGGTCCTCCGCTATCCGTGGTCACGACAGCAATGCCGTAATCCAGCGCCTCGACGATGGCGAGGCCAAAGGATTCAAAATAGGAGGGCGAAACAAAGCAGCGCGCCCGCGACAGATAGGCATTGGTGTCGGAAACATAGCCGGCGAACTCGACGCGTTCAGCGATCTTCAGCCGCGCCGCCTCGGCTCGCAGGAAAGCGAGATCCGGCCCCTTGCCGAGAATGATCAACCTGGCCTGAGGATATTCGACGCGCGCGAAAGCCCGCACCAGAAATCTGAACCCCTTGTCCGCCACGAGCCGCCCGACCGCGATGACAATCGGCTCTCGAATGGCCAGAGCGCCTGCGGTTAGGGGCGGCTGGGCGAATTCCGGGGACGCGGGATTATAAATCGTGACGAGCCGCTCTGGGGCCGCTCGGAAGCGCTTTATGAGATCCTGCTTCAGCGCTTCCGAGACAACGACGCTAGCCGCCGCCGTTCGAGAGAGAATTGAGGTGAGCCAAAAGCCAAGACGGCTAAGTCTCATTGGTTCGTTCTGCGCGAAGCCATGATAGGTGATGACCGCACGACGGGTTCGCCCCGCGCACACAGCCGCGATTATATGCTTGAGATTGGTGGCGCTAAGCGCGGACACGCTGAAGTCCGGTTTCTCCCGTCGCAACAATGATGCGAGTCCGAAGATGCTTTGGAGATGCCCCTTCGGCAAGACGACAACTTCAACGTCATCGCCAATGCTGGTCCGCCATTCGTCCGCTTCGTGATCCACCACAAGCAAAATGCGATCGCCGCGAGCCGCATAGCCGGACGCGAGTCGAGCCGTGACCCGTTCGGCCCCGCCTCCCGCCATCGCATGAACGTAAAAGAGCAAGGTGCGTTTTGATGTCGACGTTGGCATTGGCGTGGCGTGATCCATTATGGGCCGTTAACTAGCGCGGGGTTCAACTCCTGATGAAAAGCTATTCGTCTCGCTCCAAAAGACTCAACAGGCGGGTCGCGACACTGCTCCAGCCATAGCGCCGGCTATAAGCGTCCCGGGCGGACGGCTCGGGCTGGGACGCCAAACGAATTTGCGACCAGAGCGCATCGGCCGGAATGTCGCTCGAAACGAACCGGACCCAAGGCGGAGCGACGACACGGTGTATCGGCAGATCGCTGCAAACCACGGCGCGGCCGCACATGGCGCTTTCAACCAGAGGCATATTGAAGCCCTCCGCTTTCGACAGCGACAGGAAGCAAGCCGCTCGTCTGTAAAGCCAGATCAAGGCGCCGTCCTCTGTCAAATCGCGGAGCCATATCAGCCGTTCCGGTCGACGCGCGGCGGCGGCTTCTACCTGGCTTACAATATCTCCCCAGCCCGGCCGACCTACAAGAACGATCGGCAGTGCGCCAGAGGCGCGGCTTTCCACGAGTTCAATGAGCCGCCCATAATCCTTGCGGGGTTCGACGGTGCCGACCGCCAAAATGAAGTGCGCCGGCAATCCAGGCGGCGCTATCTCCTGCGTCCCATCCAGGTCAATGCCCGGCGCATTGCCAACATAATTTACCTCCGGCAGCTTCAGTTGCGCGCGCAATTCGTCAGCGACGATTTCCGTTGTGCCGCAGAGCAAATCATAGCGCTTCGCCATAAGACTCTCTACATCCCGATAGAGGAGGCGCCCTTTCAATGGCATCGCCTCCGATCTCGTCCATGGAAAGACGTCATGAACGATTCTGCAGAGGTTCAATTTCGTCGGCCCGAAAAGCGGACTCGCGGGCGCGGTAGGAAAAACCGCAGCCCTGGGGGCGAGGCCAAGACGCCGGATTTCCAGAGGCAGCGTCAGCCAGCTGCGGTAAACGTCCGAAACCACGACAAGCCCGCGCTTATCCTTGAAGCCGCCTGTGTCCCGCACGAAAGCCACTGTGTCAGGTTCGATTTGGCGAACGGCATTGAAGAGATGGACGCCGTAACGTTCCACTCCCGTCATCGCAGGCCGGCGCGTAGCGAGCACAAGATCGAATATTAACATCGGGTCGGTCCGGATCGCTTTACAAAACTTATTAACGTCATCTTCTGGCGTCCCGCCATTTCGCTCCCGGACGTGTCACTCATCGAGACGAGCCAGCGCCTCCAGTAGGCGGGGCGCCGCTTGAGATTGTGATCTGTCGGCAACTTGAGCTGCGATCGCAAGAGGATCAATTAGGCCAGAGATCATGCCACCGCGAATCCGGTTGAGCGCCGCCAGAAAGTCACCTGTCTCATATCGTTCGACAATATGAACGCCATTGAAGCCGACGTAGGCGTCGACAAGCGTCGGCAAGGGTGGAAGGACGAAGGGCCGGCCGCAGGCCAGGGTCTCGACGACGATGAAGGGCGAACCCTCGCCGAAGCCGGAGCAGAGCAAGCCGACGTGGCACGCGGCAATCGCCTCCGCCAATGCCACCGGGTCAAGAAAACCGTGGTTTTGAACATGGTCGCCAAGACCGACGCGGACAAACTCCTGGTAATCCGAGCCGAAATAACGGAACTCCATGGAGTCAGGGGCCGCCCGGACCGATTCCCGGATGATCGAGAACAGCAGCTCAGGATTTTTCTGCGGCGCAATCCTGCCCGCGTAAAATACTCGAAACGGGACGTTTTGAAGCGGCGGCAACGACGAGGGCGTGAAGCGATCATCATACCACGCGTCGATATGAACGATACGATTTGCAAGAATTCGCCTTACAATTCGGGGCAGGCCGCTAATGTCACGGCCGACGACCTGCACCCTGTCGGCAAGGAACGGCAACATGAGGCAGCAAACATGATGAACGATGTAATGCAGGCGATTGGCGGCGTCCGGGCCCGTCCCGTGAATCGTGACGACTCGCTTGCCCTGGAACAACCATCCGGCGAGCAGATATTCCGGCCGGCTGAACTCGAGAACCCGCACCCGTTTCTCGCGCAGGAATGCTCTTATTTCCTCGCGTTGAGAAAACAGTCCGGCGACAAAGCGCAGCCATTGCGGCGCTCGTGACGGGCCTGCGTCGCGAACGACGAAATTATAGGCCAAGGGCTGCGTCAGAGGCGCGCCGACCACCAGCGCAACGCCCCCATCGACGCAAGTGGCCAGCGTGGCGAGATAACGCTCTATTCCGCCCTGTCGGCCAAATATGTCGTTCTGGTGGAAAAACGCGACCGCCGGCCGTCGAAGCGCCGGCGTATTCACGCTGGCGCCCCGGACAAACGCCTGAACTGCCTTCCCAGAAGGGTCCGGATTGCAGGAAACGCGATAATGATCAAGCTGGCGTAGACAACGACTCCCGCAAGTATCGTCAATGTTAATGCCGTCAGCGTGGTCGGCTGAGGCATGTTCTGCACAAAGAGCCCCATAGCGGCGGTAGCGAGCAGAATCCTCAAGAGGACTCCGGAAGCCGGCGTCGGCAACCCCAACAGTGCGAAGGAATATGCGAAGCCGCCGATGCATGCGAGGCTGCTTCCCGCGAGCATGCCAAGCGCGGCGCCATAGATGCCCGCAATGTGCAGGCCCAAGGCGCAAAATACGATGTTTAACGCGGTCTCGACCATGGTGACCTTCATCGAGACGTCCGTACGCTCCAGCAGCAACATGGTTTGATCGCTCGTATGAAGCCTCAGGAAGCGCAGCGACGCTGCAAACATCGCGATTGGCAATATGGCAATCGTCATTTCGCGAAAGTTTTCAGCGATGATGAGCGTGACCAGCGGCCGCGAAAGCAGGCTGACGCCCACCAGAGCGGGCGCCAGAATGGCCAGCAGGAACACGCCGTTCAGCGAAACCTGCGAGAGCGCGACATGCCTGTCTCCACGCTCAAGATTATTGACCGCCAGCGGATAGGCGGCGGCAGTCAACAGCATGGCGAGGACCCCGGCGATTCTTTGACCCAGCCCCCAACCAACAGACATCAAGCCGAGAGCGACCGGGCCTTCGGAATACTGCACCAGCACGCGTATGGCGTTGCTGGCGGCCCAGCCCATCACGCCGCCGATGATCAGAGGAACGCCATAACGCCGAACTTCCGCAAAAATGGCCGCATCGAATTTTCCGACGCGGAATCTTAATCCGGTCTGCTTGAAGAGGACGACGATCGCCGCGAGTTGCCCCACTGCTTGCGCCGCAAGAGCAACAGCGGGATAGGGCCCCAGCAGCAGAATCGCTGCAATGGACAGGCCCGCGCCGGCTGCCGTTCCGATGAGCTGGGCAATTGTGTAGACGCCAATACGATGCTCCGCGCGCGCCCATTCTCCATAATGCATCAGCAGCGTGCGCGTCGTCAGATACGCGGCTGTCGCCGCGAATATGGGGGCTTCACAGGAGACGCCGAGCGTTAACAGGATCGGCAGCGAAAGCACTACTTGCACGACGGCGGCGCATAGCACCATGCGATTGTCCATCAAGCGGAAGCGTTCTTCGTCGTTTTCGGCGAAGCGTGTCCGGAACCGGAGCACGTAAAGCGACCAGGCGGTGACGCCGATAAAGGCCGTGATTTCCTGCGCGGCGATAACGAATGTCACGACGCCGAAGGCTACTGGATCTAGTAAATAGGTCCATGCGACCGTGATCGCGAATTGAACGGCCGGAGGAACAAACTGCGCGGGGAGATATAGAAGGGTATTTCGAAGAAGCTTGCCCGTATGATCTGTCATTTGCGCGGCTCGTGTGTCACGGCGGAATGAGGTTCTTGATCAGACGGAAAATCCTTTCCATCCGACCGCGACGGTCCCTTCTCTCCTGTTGGTATCAAACAGATTTATACAAATTACTGCCAATGTCTCCGAAATCAGCCTTCGCGCGGGCTGGAAATTGATCTCACGCAAGAAATTAGGACAGGTAGGCTGTTTCAAGTTGGGACGTCTACGCCGAATTCATGGACGGCGTCGCATTTTGCCAACTGTGGCAGCGTGCGCGATCGAACGGAGAGCGTCGCCTGACTACAACATCAAAATTGATTCAAAGACGGTTAACTCGGGCGAGCACGCGGATTTGGCTGCATTTCGGACAGGGTCTTAATTCTTGTTAACCCGATTTCGTCAAACGTTGCGGCCGAAGATTCAAGTTTAGCGCATTCACTCCAGGGCTAGTGGCGCATCGCTTGCTGCCAATCGCCAAAGTCTCACTGAGCGACATTCGGGCCGCATGGCTCCCTGCCGTCGGGACTGCAAGACATGTCGCGCGACTTAACGCGAACTAGCTGCGCATGCGCCGCGTGGGAGGTGAAAACATGTATTCGGTTCAATCGGAAACGTACCACGATATGTCGTCGGCGATTCAGGATATCGAAGTGAATGTCTGTAACATCGATGCCGCTCTGGACGTCATGATCTCGCGCGCGAAGAGTTCGCGAGGCTACACCCTTTTCACCATCAATCTCGATCATCTGGTCAAGCTAAGAACGGACCGACGCTTCTATGCGGCTTACCAGCGCGCGGATTTCGTGACTGCGGACGGGTGGCCCATTGTCTGGGCGCTACGCCATCAAAATCGCGCCGTGGAGCGCACAACGGGCGCCGATTTGGTGGATCCCCTCTGCGCCCGCGCAGCCAGGGAAGCACTGCCGATGTTTTTCATCGGACCAAGTCACAAGTCGCAACGCATCGCGCTCGACATACTTCAGCGGCGTCATCCAGGTCTTGTGATCGCTGGCGCGAACTCGCCGACAGTCTATGCGAATTATATCGAGGAAGCGGCAAAGGTCTTCGCCGAAGACATTCTGAAATCGGGCGCGCGAATATGCGTCATATCGCTTGGCGCCCCGAAGCAGGAGCTGCTCGCCGACGCACTGCGCCGCCATTGCCCTGAAGTGGGGTTTCTGTGCGTGGGCGCGGCGCTGGACTTCATCTCCGGCGAAATGGCGCGAGCGCCCAGCTATATCCAGCACATGCGGCTGGAATGGATGTGGCGTCTGGCGAGCGATCCAAAGCGTCTTGGCGCGCGTTATCTGGAATGCATGCTGCTGTTCGCGAAGCTGGTCTGGATAGCCACCGCGAAGAAAAGGCCTCACTTAGGCGTGCGGGGCCCATTGCCGACGTAACGAGCCACGGCCTTCAAGAGTCGGCCGCGCTCCCACCAAGCCCGAAACGGAAACGAAAAAACCCGCCGGTTCACGGCGGGTTTTTTTCTCCTTCGGATCGTTGCGACCTCAGGCGGCGGGCAACGCAGCCTTGGCCTGCGCGACAATGGCGGCGAAAGCCTCGGGCTGGTGGATGGCGAGTTCCGAAAGCACCTTGCGGTCGAGCGTGACGCCCGCCTTGTTCAGCCCATCGATGAAACGGCTGTAGGTCAGGCCGAACTCGCGAACGGCGCCGTTGAGACGCTGAATCCACAGCGACCGGATGGTGCGTTTCTTGACCTTGCGGTCGCGCGTCGCATATTGCATCGAGCGATCGACCGCCGCCTTGGCGGCGCGAATGGTGTTCTTGCGGCGCCCGTAAAAGCCCTTGGCGGCCTTGAGGGTCTTCTTGTGCTTGGCGTGGGACGTAACGCCCCGTTTGACGCGAGCCATGACGAAACTCCTTCAGAAATCTTGAGCGATTGGTCGCTTGGCGTGGGGGATCAGCCGTTGGGCAGGAAGTATTTCTTGATATTGTCGCCATCTGTCTTGAACAGAATGGACGTCCCACGCAGATTTCTGATCTGCTTGTTGGTGCGTTTGATCATGCCGTGGCGCTTGCCCTTCTGGGCGTAGACCACCTTGCCGGTGCCGGTGATCTTGAAGCGCTTTTTCGCGCCGGATTTGGTCTTCAACTTGGGCATTTTGCTCTCCTGGGCCTTGGGCCCGTTAGTTTTTTGCACGCCGTCTCCTGACGGAGACATTTGGCGAGCGTTCGCATGAGCGAAAAAA